>Ga0187852_1002948_pt1 | contig 13063 bp, 10 predicted proteins | sample June2016WEW_6_40_FD_134511 | JGI IMG/M metagenome (GOLD analysis project Ga0187852, IMG submission 134511) | Peatland microbial communities from SPRUCE experiment site at the Marcell Experimental Forest, Minnesota, USA - June2016WEW_6_40 | ecosystem: Environmental > Terrestrial > Soil > Wetlands...
CTGGAGAGCCCACAGACGCGAAGGCCCGCAAGACCTGGGACTCGGCGCTGGATTGGGAGAAGAAGGGCTACCAGAATATCGCCATAGACGAGTTGCGCCAGGCGAATAAGGAGGATGGCGGCCACTGCACGGAGTGCCTGCGCCGTGCGCTTTCGATGTCTGCCACTGCCGGCACATACAAGGACGCTGTGGAGATCTCGCACGATTGGCTGGCCCTGGCCCAGAATGATGCGGAGAAGGCGGTGATTCACTCGATGCTGGGTGAGGCATTGCAGATGCAGGGCATCAACCACAAGAACAGCAAGTACCTGATGGAGAGCTGCGATGAGTACAAGGCCGCGCTGGCGCTGGATGTACACGCACCGCTGATGCACTTTGGCTACGGTATCTCACTGGCGCATCTTCATCGGGATGACGCGGCGCGCGCGGAGTTCAGGGCTTTTCTCGAACAGGACCAGAAGAATCCTTCCCTTCACCGGCGCACGGAAAGGTATCTGGAGCGCATTGAGCTTGCGCGGTTCCCGATGGCTCCCGCCTTTACGCTGACTACCCTCGATGGGCAACAGATCGGCAGGGACAGTCTCGCCGGCAAAGTGGTGCTGATCGATTTCTGGGCAACGTGGTGCGGCTCATGCCGCGAGGCAATGCCGCACATCCGGGAGATCGCCAGGAAGTTCGATGGACAGCCGCTTGTGGTGCTCAGCGTGAGCCTTGACAGGGATCAGGGCGAGTGGAAGTCGTTTGTCCGGAGGAACGGGATGACGTGGCCGCAGTATTACGACGGCTATTTTGTGGGGCCGTTGGCCGGGGAGTTTGGTGTAAGCGCTATTCCCGCAACCTTTACTATCGATGCCGACGGCATTCTTGAAGACCAGCATGTGGGCGATGCGAATATCGAGGGAAAACTGAAGAAGCTGATCGCTGGGGCGGCGGAGGCGACAAACCGCAAATCCGCGCCAGCGGCGGACAAGTAGGCCAGCAGCCGGGATTCAAAGAGCACGCCTTCTCCGTTTTGGGCGGGCGGTCCCAAAACCGGCGGGACGAAAACATAGCACATCGCGCCTACCTCGCACAAGACTTGTAATTCCTGGCGCGGCTCCATACTATCCGCAATAGAAACCGGCCTGCAAAGCAGGTGGGCGATCAACGCTGGTTGAACCAACATTCGTGAACAGGGGCTCAACTCGACAATCGGTTCTGTGTGCCGTGTCCGCCAGTCCGGAATGCCTAATGAACCGCGGAGAGCTCCACCTTCCTAGGAAGGGTTCACCAGCGCATAACCCACGGCCCCGTGGACCGGGTTCTACCTTCCTTCGCGCCTGAGGGTCTATTCTGGCTCAGGTGCATCCAGTTCTATTTCACATCGGAGTCATTCTGATCCCGGCCTATGGCGCGCTGGCTGCGCTGGGCGTGTTACTGGCGCTGTTTCTGGCTTCTCGCGCGGCGCGCATTGCGGGCGTCGATGCCGCACAGGTGTGGAATCTCTGCGTAGTGGCATTGTTCGCGGCGCTTCTCAGCCAGCGGCTGCTGCTGGTGCTTGTCAACTGGAGCGAGTTGCGCCATCATCCTTCGTGGATGCTGACGCTGGCCATGATTCATCATCCGCTGCTGGCGGCCGCGGGCGCGCTGGCGGGCGTGGGATCTGCAGTGGCCTATGCGCGCTGGCAGCGGCTGCCGCTCATGAACACGGCCGATGCGCTAGCCGCGCCCGTGGCCCTGGGGTTGGCCTTCGAGCAACTGGGCGCATTGCTGGCCGGCTCGGGATATGGGACGGAAACTGGAGTGCGCTGGGCAGTGACTTACACCAATCCGCTGGCCGCGCGCTGGAGCGGGACGCCTCTTGGCATTCCGTTGCATCCTGTGCAGGCCTACGCGGCGCTGGCATTTTTCACTCTCTCGGTTTTCCTGCTGGTGTGGTTGCCGGCGAGGCGGCAGCAGGGCGATGTAGCCGGGCTGGGCCTGATAGGGATGGGCGTGGCTGTCTACATCACCGAGTCTTGGCGCGATCCGGAGGGCCGCGGCTCGCTGCTGGGCGGCGCGCTGGATGGGCCGCAGGCGGCAGCGATTGTGCTGGTGCTCGCCGGCGCGTTTGTGCTGCGTGAGCGCAGAGGCCAGCATGCGAACAACGAGGGCGAAGATGGCTGAGGCCGGGAATGATGAACGGCGGACGATCGAAGTGCCCCTGGAGGCTCAAGGGCAGCGGCTCGACCAGTTCCTGACCTCGCAACTGGAGGGAGTAAGCCGCTCGCGTGTGCAACTGCTGATGGAGCAGGGCGATGTGCTGGTGAACGGCGAGCGGGAGAAGGCATCCATGAAGCTGCGCGGCGGCGAGCGGATCGCTGTTACCGGCGAACCGCATCCCGCGCCGCTGAAGGCAACGCCGGAAGACATTCCGCTGGACGTGGTGTATGAGGATGCGGACCTGGCGGTGGTGAACAAACCGGCCGGGATGATGGTTCACGCCGGGTCGGGGCAGAATGAAGATGCGCGCAGCCGGGGGACGCTGGTGAACGCGCTGCTGTACCGGTTCAAGGCTCTTTCTTCGACGGGCGGGGAGCTCCGTCCCGGCATTGTCCATCGGCTGGACAAGAATACCAGCGGGCTGATCGTGGTGGCCAAGAACGATCGCACCCACGCGGCCCTGGGAGAGATGTTTGCGAGCCGGCGCATCAACAAGACCTACATCGCGCTGGTGCAGGGGGCGGTGGCGCGGGAAAAAGGCACGATCAACGCCGGCGTGGGCCGCGATCCCGTGCGGCGGACGCGCATGACCGCACAGCCACAGGAAAACGCGCGCTCCGCGCTTTCACACTACGAGGTGGTCCGGCGAATCAGCAATCGCTTTGGCAAGTTCACGCTGGTGCGGGTGCGCATCGAGACCGGCCGGACGCATCAGATCAGGGTACACATGGCGTCCATCGGCCATCCGGTGGTGGGGGATACGCTGTATGGCGGCGCAGGACAACTTACGGACCAGGTAGCCTCGCAAGCCGCGCAGTCCAAGGCTGCCCGGCGGAAGTCCGGGGCCCCCGGCGACGGGCCTTTGTCGCTGGGGTGGAAAGCGGAGCCGGAAAAGCTGCGGCTGGGACGGAACTTTCTTCACGCCGCGAAGCTGGAGTTCGCGCACCCGGCGACGGGCAAGATGCTGGAGCTGGAGGCGCCGCTGCCGGAGGAGTTAGCGAGGTTCCTGGACCGGTTGGATAGTGAGGGTACGACCGCCGGTAACGACGGACGGGCTTGAATGGATTCGGACGGATGCGATGGGGCGGGCGCGGTTGATAAAATGAGGAAGCCATGACCAGAAATCTATTCGGCCTCGTGCTTACAGGGGCGCTTTCAGCGGCCGCACTGGCAGCGCAGCAACCAGCAACCCCTCCGGCAGCCGCGTCCGCGCAATCGCCGGCGACCCAGCCTGCCGAGCAGGCCGATGTAAGCGCGCCCACCATCAAACTGGGCGTGAATGAGGTCAACCTCATCTTCACTGTCACGGACAAGCATGGGCACTACATTCCCAACCTGCGGCTGAGCGACTTTGCCCTGGCCGACGACGGGCGTGAGCCGGCCAAGGTGACCTCCTTCCGCCAGCAGATCAACCTGCCTTTGCGCGTGGGCATCGTGATCGACGCCAGCACCTCGATTCGCTCCCGCTTTCAGTTCGAGCAGCAGTCGGCCACCGAGTTCCTGCTGCAGATACTCAAGGCCAAGAGCGACCGCGCCTTCGTGATGGGCTTCGATGTGACGCCCACGGTGACCCAGGACTGGACCAACAACATCGACGCTCTGGAGACGGGCGTGAACCGGCTGCGGCCTGGTGGCGGCACCGCGATGTTCGACGCCGTTTACACTGCCTGCCGCGACAAGCTGCTGGACGCTTCGCGCGGCCAGGAGCCAGTGCGCAAGGCGATGGTGCTGATCTCCGACGGCGATGACAACCAGAGCCGAGTCTACCTGGACGAGGCGATCAAGGAGTGCCAGCGGGCAGAGACCATTATTTACGCCATCAGCACCAACTGGACGCCTAGTCGCGGCAAGGGCGATGAGGTGCTGGCCCGGATGGCCACGGATACCGGCGGCCAGGTCTTTTTCCCGCCTTCGGTTGAGGAGATGTCGAACAGCTTCCACAGCATCGAAGAAGAGCTGCGCAGCCAGTACGCTTTGACCTACACTCCAGCCGATTTCAAGTCCGACGGCGCCTTCCGTTCCATCTATCTCTTTTGCAATGACCGGCGCTACCAGGCGCGGGCTCGCAAGGGTTACTTCGCGCCGCGGCCGTAATTTGGGAACGCCCGGGGACAATGCTCAGTTTGTCCAGGAGTCCCTCTGTGTGGAAGGGGCGCGGCCGAATGCGCGTCCCTTCAAGGCTAGGGGCGTATACGCCGCATCATTGGCTGCGTCCTGCCGCGGAAGTGGATCTTTCCATTGCTCCTGAGCTTGTCAATTGTTCTCGCCGTGCCGGCGAATTGAGCGTTCCGTTTCAGGACGGTCCATGGATATTTGTTCTGATTTGGCTCACCGCCAGATTCTTCCCCTTTCTATCTCACCCATTTCTCCCATCACGCGATGAAATAGGGAGAAGGCTATTCCGAGAAATCTCCAATCGGGTTGGCGCGCGGCCTGCTGGGTTTCGAGTCTGCCCGCCGAACCGAGCCAGATGGAGTAGATCGGAATCGGCGAAGCCGCGGAAAGGTTGTGCGGACTGGGGGAAATGCGGTGATCCGGCAGGCGATATCGTGCGACATCTGCGGAACGGAGAAGAAGCAGACGAACCACTGGTTTGTGGCCTATGACCAGGGAGGGGAACTGCGCGTGAGCGGGTGGAACTCGCGCAACCGGGCGCGTCCAGGGTCGAAGCATCTGTGCGGGCAAACCTGCTTGCACAAGCTGGTGGACGACTTCATGGCCAGGGCCGTGGCGGTGCGTATGCAGCCGGCTGCGGACGAAGACGACGCGGAAGCGCGCGCCGTGGCCGCGGATACCAGCCTGACTTCGAGTGCGGATCATGTGGAAATCGAATCTTCCGCGCGGCTGCTGGCGCCGCCAGTGCCGATCAATCCTCAACGACCGCCTTTCAGGGCGCCGGCTGAACTGGTTACGATGCCGGGAAGGCTTCAATCCGAGGGGCCCGCGCCGACGCTCGACGAGCCGCCCCGCTATGCGTCGCGCAACTGGCGCGCCGAAGCGTGGAACCGGGAGCGGGTGCGTGCATTGCGCACCGGCGAGCGGCATCCGAATATAGCCGCCCTCCGGCGCTCTGGTTCCTGACCGGGGACAGGAAAATGGGAGGCTGACGTGTGGGTGGACCTGTTGTTGGCTGTTCTTGTTGTGCTTCCGTTCATGTCCTTAAGCCGGGTTGGCCGCAAGGGTTCCGGGATTATACCTTCCGGGGCGTGTGAAACGCAGTCTATTCTTTCGCCCGTGGGGCCTCAAACAGCGCCAGCAGTCCAGCCTCATCGAGCACCGGAATCTTGAGTTTGCGAGCTTTGTCGAGTTTGGAGCCGGCATCTTATAAGTCCTTCGTCGAAACAAACTGCGCAACAATGCACAAGAAGTCGCTTTCGCCGAGGATGCGGATCGTCTGCCCCTTGGCAATTAGCTGCTCGGCCTTAACATGCTTTGAACTCTTCTCGTGGCCAGCAAGTTTCCGTAGGTCCTGGTCACCTACCACCAGCATCGTCGTGTGCTTCGTGACGCTACCGTCAACGCGGCACCCTGCCGCTGCGGCGGCATCTGCGGCTTCGCTTCGAGGAATCGATAACATTCCGGTGAACACAAGAACCTCGCCAAAAAGCTCGCCGTCTGGATTGCCGTCTCTCTTATGTACGTGGCCCGTTGGATCAATTGGCTGCTCCACACGAGTTAGCCATTGCTCGGGGCTGAGTCCCGTCTCGGCAATAGCGCGGAGCAACAACAATCCAGCACACCGGGCATCTTCAAGTGCATCGTGTGCTTGGTAATCGATACCGAAATGTGCTGCTACATTGGAAAGCCCGAATCCGGACCTGGAGAACTCCGGCCACGCCCTCCTGACCACTCTCGCCGAGTCGAGCCATGTGCATTCACATCTTGGCAAATTGGACCGGTCGCAAGCACGTGCTAAGGCCAGTCGGTCGAATGGGGTATGGGACACCACAATTCTGTCCCGCAATCGAGAGATAACTTGTGGAAGAACCTCTCCCCACGTCGGCGCATCCTTAACCTGATACTCATCGATGCCATGTATGGATATGTTGATAGGGCTGAAATAGTCCTCCGGGTTGACCAGTGATGCCCATGCATCTGTCAACCCGCCATCGCGGAAAGATGCGATGCCAACTTGGCAGATACTCGACAAATCCGCGTTGGCTGTTTCAACATCAATGACCACGAATTCCATGTTCGTTCCTCTTTCCGGAATCCGGCGCCTTCGGAATCACGAAAACAACCATTCCCCGGTTGTTCCCGGAACTGCCTCAGGTTCTAGCTTTGCAAGGAGTCCCGCCTCGTCCAGCACGGGAATATTGAGCTTATGCGCCTTTTCTAACTTGGAGCCAGCTTTTTCGCCAGCGACAACGTAGCTGGTCTTCTTGCTAATGGACTCTGCGGTCTTGCCACCGGCATCTTCGATTCTTTTCTTGGCTTCCTCGCGCGTGAGCGTGGGCAGCGTGCCGGTGAGCACAAACGTCAGCCCTGCCAACTGCGCCGAGCGCTGCCTCTTCTCAGCCTTCATGTACACGCCGGCTTTGTCCAGATTCTTAATGAGATCCTTGTTCGATTCAACTGAAAAAAACTCGACAATGGCCTGGGAGATGCGCGGGCCCACTTCTTCTACTCGTTCCAATTCCACGGCGGTTGCCGATTTCAATGCCTCAATGGTGCCGAACTCCTGAGCCAGCACCTCGGCGGTTCGTTCGCCGACAAAGCGAATGCCGAGTCCCATCAGGACACGAGCCAGTCCGGCCTTCTTGGACCCTTTGATTTGATCGAGAATATCCTTGACTTGCGTCTTTCCAAGGAGGCGTGCAGGCTTCATCTCCATCACGCCGGTGGTTTTGTTCTTGTGGGGTGCCAACCGCCTGAGTGAGAGCAGCGCCTTTTCGTCTAGTGAATAAAGATCGGGGATGCTCGCCACGAGTCGCCTCTCCAGCAATTGCTGGATGACGGCTTCGCCCAGCCCCTCGATGTTCATGACAGAACGTTTTACGAAGTGGAGGAGGCTTTCGCGCAGCTTGGAGGGGCAGTTGGCGTTGACGCAACGATAGTCTACTTCACCCTCAGCACGGACAACCAGGCTATGGCATTCCGGGCAGTGAGAAGGGAATATGTAGGGCCGCTTTTCCACAACTTCTACAACCTTGGGGATCACATCGCCGCCACGCTCGACCTTGACCCAGTCGCCGATATGCAAGCCCAAGCTCTTGATAAAGTCAGCGTTATGCAGTGTGGCGCGGCTGACGGTGGTGCCGCCGATGAAGACCGGCGCCAAGTCTGCTACGGGCGTCAGCTTGCCGGTGCGGCCCACCTGCACGATGATGTCACGGACCACCGTGACGCCCGAATCGGCGGTGAACTTGTAGGCAATGGCCCAGCGTGGGGCGCGGCCGGTGTAGCCGAGGCGCTGCTGGGTGGCGTGGGAGTCGACTTTGAGGACCACGCCATCGATTTCGTAGCCAAGCGTGGCGCGTTTGACCTCGGCTTGATCGATGAACTGCGTCATCTCCTCGACTGAAGCAACAAGCTTGCGATGGGTATTGACGCGGAAGCCGAGGGCGGCCAACGCATCGAGTGTGGCGCGCTGGCCTCGCGGCCAATAGTCGCCTTCGACGAGCAGAAAGTAGGCGTAGAAGTCCAGGCGGCGATTGGCGACGACGCTGGGTTCGAGCGTGCGCAGGGTTCCGGCAGCGGCGTTGCGCGGATTGACGGCCGGGGGCAGGCCCTCGCGCTCGCGCTCCTCATTCAAACGCTGAAAGGCTTTGGTGGACATCACGACTTCGCCGCGCACTTCGAATGCCTGCCCCTGCGGGAAACCGGCCTCTTTGAGCTTTTCAGCGGAAATGACCAGCGGCACGCTGCGGATGGTGCGGATGTTCGAGGTTACGTCCTCGCCGGTCTGGCCGTCGCCGCGTGTAATGCCGATGGCCAGCCGCGCGCCGTCGTCTTCCGTTGGCTCGTAACGCAGTGCCACACTCAAGCCGTCCATCTTGTACTCGGCAACATATTCGACGGGAAGCCTCTCTGTGACTTCCCGCACTATCCCAGACCAAGATTCATCGTCCTCTTTCTCGATGAGATTCGGGTCTACAGCCCTGGGACCTGGCCCCGCTAAGGCCCGCACACGGGCGTCCCAGGCGGCCAGTTCCTCGGCCGAGTAGGCGTTGTCCAGGCTGAGCATGGGCCGCGAGTGGGGCGCCTTCCGGAAGCCCTCGGCCGGCTTGCCGCCTACGCGCTGGGTGGGCGAGTCGGGCGTCAGCAGCTCAGGGTGCGCGGCCTCGATCCGTTTGAGTTCGTTCATCAGCGCGTCGTAGGCGGCGTCGGTGATTTCCGGCGCGTCGAGAACGTAGTACAGATGCTCGTGGCGGCGCAACTCGGAGCGGAGTTTCTCTGCGCGGAGGGCTGGGGCTGAGTCCAGGTTAGACGGTTTGCCCATGGAGTGAATTATAGGAGGCCGCGGGGCAGGGTAGTATGGTTGGCAGACCGCTATGGAGCCCATCACACACTTTCTGACCGGAGCCTGTATCGGCCGGGCGGGGTTGAACCGTAAGACGGCCTACGCCACGCTGGCCGCGGTGCTGGCTGCCGAGGCCGCCGACCTGGACGCGCTTTGGTCGTTCGCAGGGCCGGTGGAGGAACTGAAGCACCACCGCGGCATCACGCATACCTTCATCGCCATGCCGGTGGTGGCGGCGGCGGCGGTGGGAGTGGTGTGGCTGCTTGACCGCTGGGTGCGGGCGTGGAGAAGGCGCAAGCTGGCCGCTGCGCCGCCTCGAACAGCAGACCCAGGCGCGCCTAGCCCAAGATTGCCGCAGCCGGTGCATTGGGGTTGGCTTTACGGGACGGCGCTGATTGCCGCGCTGAGCCACCTGCTGCTGGACTGGACGAACAACTACGGTCTGCGGCCTTTTTTCCCCTTCAATCCGCGCTGGTATGCGGGCAGTTTTGTGTTTATTGCCGAGCCGGTGCTGTGGGCGCTGTTTTTCCTGGCTCTGGTCCCGCCTTGGTTGTTTGGTCTGGCGGACGCGGAGATCGGCGCGCGGCGAGCAGCCTTTCGCGGGCGCGGCTGGGCGATCTTCGCGCTGACCGGAATGGTCTTGCTGTGGGGTTGGCGCTGGGCTGAGCAGGGGCAGGCGCGAGCGATGGTCGAGAACGCGCAGATCACGACGGCTCCGGTGAAGCGGATGGCTTTGGAGCCTTACCAGGTAAATCCCTTCCGCTGGCACGCGATTCTGGAGACGGCTGACTTTTACCAGACGGCCGAGATCGATACTCTGAGCGGCTCGATCGACAGCGACCCTCAGAAGGACGTGATCTTCAAGCCCCGCGCGACCGCGGCCACCGAGGCTGCCAAGCGCACGCTGCTGGGGCAGGTTTATCTCGACTGGGGGACGTGGGCCGTGGTGCGCGATGTGGGCCAAATGCCAGTTGCGGGAATGGACCCGCCGCAATTGCCGCCCAACCGCCAGTGGACCACGGTCGAGTTCACCGATCTGCGCTGGAACTACTCTTATCTGGGCGCGGGCAGGGTCAAAGCCCGGAATCCGCTTGCCGGTTGGGTATATATCGTGGATGGCCGAGACGATGCGGGCGAGGCGATGAACGGGCGGGAGCAGCGGTAGGCTGTTTTGCTCCGTGTGGAAATAATTGTTCGCCCGGCGAATCGATTCAGGTTGACCCGCTGGCCTGTGGACCCCAAAATGAAAAGAGTGACGTTGTCTCTGTCCCGGTCAAGTGCCGGAATGCTTTCCCCGGGAGATGACCCCAAGAACCGAAGAGCCTGAGGTGTTCATGCCTGCTTATCTGCTTTTGCTTGTGGCTGTGTTGAGCCGTGTGCTGCCCCATGCGGGGTGGTGGAACTTTACCGCGGTGGGCGGCGCCCTGCTCTACTTTGGCGCTCGGCGCCCCTGGCGGGAGATGTTGGTGCCGCTGGCCGCGCTCATGGCCACCGACTACTTCCTCACTGTCTATAGCTACCACTACGCCTTTGCCTGGCAGCTCTACGCGGCCACCTGGGCGTGGTACCTGATGGCCATGGTGCTGGGACTGATCCTGTTGCGTGCGCGGACGACCGTGGTGCGCGTGGCCGCCGGCGCGCTGCTGGGACCGACCTCGTTTTTCCTGGTCTCGAACTATGCGACTTGGTTGAGCGGCTTCGCATATCCATATCCGCACACGCTGGGCGGACTGGGCGCTTGCTATGTGGCTGGGCTGCCCTTCTATCGCAACGATCTGCTCTCGACCGCGATCGTTGCCGGGCTGGCGTTCGGGGTTCCGGTGCTGGTGCGGCGGCTGAGCGCGGCACAGGCGCAGGCGGCGCTGGCCGGGAAGTAGTCTCTACGGTTTGCCTTCGGGTCTTGTTCCCTGCGGCGGACCAGACCCAGGGGCGCTGGGCGCGCGATCCTCAATGTTCTTGCGACAGAAGCTTCGTATAGCTTGTGTTCAAAGCGTTTTCGATTTCACGCATCTCCATACCCCTTATCTTCGCAGACAGAATGATCCGTTTCCCGCTCTCGAAATCAGCATCGGAGAGCTTTCCCCGAGCCTCCATTCGTCCGAGAAAGACGTTCATTTCGTGCCGTTCCGCCAGGTTCCGTTCCAGGATCGTGCTGTTGAAGCTCTGTATCGCGTAGAGAGTAGCGTATCGCTTCACCTCGTCATAGCTCATGAAGGCGATTGCGCCCGTGGATGATGCGGCAGCCCATGCGGAGTCGTGAAGAAAGACGTTCGTCCACACAAAACTTCCAATGGGCTTTTCTGGACGGCCGTGCTGCGCGTCGTCCACCAGGCTGAGAATCTCGTCCAGGCGCTTCTCCTCCGCAGGCAGCGCATTGAGTTGCCGGAGCACATCCTGCTGATTGGCGCGGACCTCCTGAAAGATGTTCTCTCTTGCGTCTCGCGCAAGATGCCGGTGATGCACCCATTCGACAGTAGATTCCAGGCCAAGCGCGATCAGCAGGCCGATGGTGATGGCCAGCAGATGAATCATGAATTCCTTGACAGAGTGGATCGGGCCATGAGGAGGATGAACCTCCATATGTTGCTCCTTCCGGGTTTCGGCGGGCTTGGCGGCAGGACTTGCCCGCGACAGGAATTGTAATCGGGTTCGCGCTGGAATTGAAAGCCGGAAGGTCTACTGAAACGAGCCGGAAGACCTCTCAGCCTTCCAGCTTTCCGGCGCGCTTTTTCCGCATCCACCACCAGGCAAAGCCCACAATCGCCAGGCCGCCTACGACGGCCAGCAGGGCCAGCCGGTGGTGCGCCACCACATCCACCGCTCCCGGTCCCAGCTTGAGCACCAGCATGGAGAGCACCAGCCAGCGGACCATGCGGCCACAGAAGATGGACAGCATGAACGGCACAACCCGCATCTCGAAGACGCCGGCGGCAAGGACGAAGGCCTTCCAGGGCGTGGGAGGGGGCAGCATGGAGGGAATCATCATAGCCAGGAACTCCTGGCGCTCGAAGCGCTCGCGCATGCGCTCATAGCGCTCGCGGTTGACGCGCTTGAGCAGGAAGAGTTCGCCGCCCACCCGGCCCAGCCCGTAAGGCAGCAGGCCGCCGATCGCCGAACCGGCGGCGGCCAGCAGGCAATAGAGCCAGAAGTGGCTCTTGTCGTTCCAGACGTAGACGGCCAGAATCGCGTCCGTGGGGACGGGAATGCTCGACGAGTCCAGCAGAGCGACCGCGCCCGCGCCCCAAAAGCCCAGCTTGGCCAGGGCCGGCAGCAGCACGAAATGCCACTTGGCCATGATTCGAGCTAGAAACGACTTCAAACAGGTCCCCTTCCGGCTGGCAATCCGTCTTAACGATCAGGAACCATTGTACGGGCCGGGGCGTTGGAGCGGTTTTCCAATTTGCTCGACCTTGCGGGCTTCGTGCGGGGTGGCTTTTTCTTCCACCTCATCGACCAAGGCCAGTCGATGGGGACCCCGGGGTTGAGGAAGAAACCACCTGAGTGCGATAGTCCCGGTTGAGAGTCACTGGAAAACCGCTGGATCGCACGGACATCGGCGGAATGAGAGAATGGATAGAAAGGACTCGAAACGGAGCCGGTGGGTGTGTGTGCGCTCAGGAAGGCTCCCGCGGACCGCATGCCCTCCAGCGAAGCGCCAACCAATGTGAACGAGCCCGGTGGGCCAGACGAGACGAGCCTGGAGACCGGCAGCTCCAGCCTAAACAATCCGGCTGCGGGCGAGGAGGTGCGCGAGCCGGAGCACGCGTCCGAGCCGCGGGTGGGCCGGAGTTCGCGCTGGGTGGATTACGACACCCACGAACTGCTGGAGATGATCAGCGATCTCGAAGATGAGCGGCGCTGGGCGCGGCTCCGCGAGGGGTTCTGGATCGCCATCCTCATCCACCTGGCCGTGCTCTCCGCGGTTACGTGGATTCCGAAGTATGTGTTCAAGGTGCCGCAGGTGGTCGATTCGACCAACGCGATTAAACAGCATAAGGATTTTACCTATCTGGACACTCCATGGCAGTTGCCGCCCAAGCCCATCGTCAAGCCGGTTCCATTGCAGCATCCGCTGATCGACAAGCAGACGCTGGAGGCGATGAAGCGGGAGACGCCGCCGCCCGCGCCGGCTCCCGCGCCGCAGCCGGCCCCGCCGGCTCCCGTTCAGCCCACGCAACCCGTCCCGCCTACTCCGCAGTCGCAGCTTGAGGCGCCCCGTCCGGCGGCGGTGCCGGCCCGGCCTAACTTCGCCATGGGCTCGCAGAATCCGGCCGACCAGTTGCGGGAAGCCATGAAGGGCGCGGCGCGCAACCCAGGACAAGGCGCGGGCAACCTGCCTTCTGGTGGACTGGCTCGTCATCCGGGCGCGGGCACAGGTGGCACTGAGATTCTGTCCGACACCCAGGGCGTGGACTTCAA
>Ga0187852_1002950_pt1 | contig 13055 bp, 9 predicted proteins | sample June2016WEW_6_40_FD_134511 | JGI IMG/M metagenome (GOLD analysis project Ga0187852, IMG submission 134511) | Peatland microbial communities from SPRUCE experiment site at the Marcell Experimental Forest, Minnesota, USA - June2016WEW_6_40 | ecosystem: Environmental > Terrestrial > Soil > Wetlands...
GCTGGGCAAAGAATACGGCAACAATGGCCAGTGCAATCCCACCTATTTCACCATCGGCAACCTGATCAAGTTTCTTCGCTCTCTCGAGGAGCAGGGCCTGTCGCGCCGCGAGATTGTGGAGGGCTACATCTTCTTACCGCCGGGTCCTGCGGCCCGTGCCGCTTCGGCATGTACGAATCCGAGTACCGGCTGGCTCTCGAAAACGCGGGATACTCGGGATTCCGCCTGGTGCTTTATCAGGCCGAGCAGGCGATCAAGGCGGCCGCGGAGAATACCGGGCTGCAGTTTACCGTCGATTTCAACCTGGGCGCATTGAACATGCTCTACCTGGGCGACATGATGAACGATCTCAGCTACCGGATTCGTCCCTTCGAGATCGTGCCCGGCAGCACCAATCGCGTCGTCGATGAAGTGGTGGACAGTTTCGCCGATTTTCTCGAGAACCGCCGTCGCTTTGAGATTCTCGAGTGGCTACCCCGGCCGGCGGCAAGCCTGGTGGCTCAGAGCCGCAGACTGAAGGGATTTCTCAACGTTACGGGGAAGGTGCTCGATCATCTTTATAGTGCAAGTTTTGTCGAAGAGATGCGCCGCGCGCAGGAGCGGATCGGCGCGCTCGAAGTCGATCACACCCGCGTGAAGCCGGTGGTGAAGATTGTGGGCGAGTTCTGGGCGCAGCTTACCGAGGGTGACGGGAACTTCAATATGTTTGCCTTCCTCGAGCGCGAGGGCGCGCAGGTGCACATCGAGTCAATCTCGGGATGGATCGACTATCTCCTCTACCAGTCGCGGAAGGGCATGGAGGCGAGGAAGGGGCTCGAGTACCGTCACAACGATGCGCGCTGGTGGGAGCTGGGCAAAATCGCCGCCAACCGGTGGGGATACCGGCGCAAGTGGCTCTTGTTGCGGGCGAGCGAGAGGGCGTGGGAGTATCTCTACGCGCGAACGGCCAGGCATCTGGGCGGGATTACGCCTCCGCTGGTCCGGCAGCGCGAACTGGCGCGCCTCGCCCATCCCTTCTACCATTCGCTGGCGCGCGGCGGCGAAGGACACCTTGAAGTGGGCAAGAACGTCTACTACACCACAAACAAGCTCTGTCACATGGTGCTGGCGCTCAAACCCTTCGGCTGCATGCCGTCTTCGCAGTCCGACGGCGTGCAATCGGCGGTGGTGAACCGCTTCCCGGAGATGACTTTTCTGCCCATCGAGACCTCCGGAGAAGGCGAGATCAACGCGTACAGCCGCGTGCAGATGGCGCTGGGAGAAGCACGCGCGAGAGCGCGCACGGAGTTCGAAGCGGCGCTCGGCTCCACGGGCCATTCTTTGGATGCGATCCGGGAGTTTGCCGGCGCCCATCGGCGCTTGCGCAGTCCCTTCTATCCGTTTCCGCGCCGGCAGGGAGTGGCCGGCGCGGCGGCGAACTTCGTGATGCATGTGGGCAGGGTGATGGACGGAAGAGAGCGCATGGCGCGCCTTCCGGGTGAACGGTGAAAGCTCTGGAAACGAACGCACAACCCGACGGCGACGCGAACGGCGGGCCGGGCCGAATGCAGGGCCGCCTCCGCTTTCTGGTCGGATTCGATGTGGGCTCGACGACCGTGAAAGCGGTGGCCGTCGAGAGCGCAGGCGGACAAATCGTGTGGCGCGACTATCGGCGGCACGATACGCGGCAGGCAGAGATGCTGCTCGAGTTCCTGGGACGCATGGAGCGCGAAGCCGGCGTTGCGGCCGGAAACAGCCGCGTCTTCATCACCGGCACGGGCGGAAGCAAGCTCGCCGGTCCCATCGGCGCACGGTTTGTGCAGGAAGTGAATGCCGTCGCGCTGGCCGTGGAAAAGCTGCACCCGGAGGTGAATTCGGTCATCGAGCTGGGAGGGCAGGACGCGAAGATCCTGCTTTTTAAGCGGGATGGCCTGGGACGGCGCAAAAAGTTTGCCTCGATGAACGACAAATGCGCGGGGGGAACCGGCGCGGTCATCGACAAGATTGCCGCCAAGCTCGGAATCTCCGCCGACTGCCTGCAGAGTCAGGGCTACCGGGGAATCACAACCCATCCCGTGGCCGGCAAGTGCGGAGTCTTTGCCGAGACCGACATCAATAGCCTGCAAAAGCTGGGCGTCCCCGCCGGTGAACTGATGGCTTCGCTCTTCGACGCAATTGTTCTGCAGAATCTGACGGTGCTGACGCGCGGTCATACGCTCTCTCCCGAGGTTCTGCTGCTGGGCGGGCCGAACGCCTTCATTCCCGGAATGCGCGAAGCCTGGCAGCACAAGATTCCGCAGCTCTGGCAAGAGCGTGGGGTGCAACTGCCCGATGGGGCCGCGGCCGAGGATCTGATTCGCGTGCCGGACGATGCGCTGTATTATGGCGCGTTCGGCGCCATTGAGTTCGGCAGGGCCGAGGATGAGTTGAGTGGCCTCTATACGGGACGCGGCGGCCTGGAGAGCCTGATCGGTGCGCATCGCGGCCAAGGGTTTGAAGACGCCGGCGGCCACGGATTGTGCGCCTCCGATGAAGAGCGGCGCGCGTTCGAGCGCCGCTACCAGCAACCTGCCTTTCAGCCGCCCGCGTTTCCGAAAGGCGAGCGGGTGGAGGCCTTTCTGGGAATCGACGGCGGCTCGACGTCGACCAAGGCGGTGCTGCTTTCCACCCATGGAGAGCTGCTGGCCAAGGCCTACCAATTGTCGAAAGGCAATCCCATCCAGGACACGATCGAGGTGTTGGCGCGGTTGCGCACCCAGGTGGAGGAGGACGGCGCACATCTCCTTATTTTGGGCGTGGGCACGACCGGCTACGCCAAGGACGTGCTTCGCCAGGTGTTCCAGGCCGACGTAGCGGTGGTAGAAACCGTGGCGCACGCCGAATCCGCAAAGCACTTCTTCGCCGATCCGCATGTCATCGTCGACGTGGGCGGACAAGATATCAAAATCATTCTGCTGCGCGACGGCGCGGTGAGGGATTTCAAGCTCAATACGCAGTGCTCGGCCGGCAACGGCTACTTCCTGCAATCGACAGCGGAGGGGCTGGGGATTCCGGTGGAGAACTATGCCGAAGCGGCGTTCAGCGCCAGAGCCATGCCGACTTTTGGTTACGGATGCGCGGTTTTCCTGCAATCCGACATCGTGAACTTTCAGCGCCAGGGCTGGCGCGCGCACGAGATCCTCGCGGGACTGGCGACGGTGCTTCCGCGCAACGTCTTTCTGCATGTGGCCAAGGTGCCGAATCTGCCTGCGCTGGGCACGCGGTACGTCCTCCAGGGGGGAACGCAGAACAATCTTGCCGCGGTGAAAGCGGAGGTGGATTTTCTTTACGCCACCTTCCGCCATTCCGGCCTCGAGCCTGAGATTTGGATTCATCCCCATTGCGGAGAATCCGGCGCCATCGGCGCGGCTATCGAGGCCATGCGGACCCGGCGCGCGGCAAGAGCGACCACCTTCATTGGCATGGACGCGGTGGCGGCGATCCGCTATCGAACCCAGAGCGACGAGCAAACGCGATGCAGCTACTGCACGAATGCGTGCCTGCGCACATTTCTGAGTGTCGAAGGCACGAACGCGGCAGTGCCCGGTGAATCGCGGCGCATTGTGCTGGCGAATTGCGAGAAAGGGGCGGCCGAAAGCGTCGATGAATTGCGCGGGATTCAGGCCCGGTTGGAAGCCATCAAGGCTGCGAACCCGAATCTGGTTGCGGTAGCGGCGCGCGAAGTGTGGCGCTCGCGGCGGCCGGAGCTTGTCGCCGATCCCGTTCCGCGCCGCGCATGGAACCAGAGGGGCAGGCAGAAACTGGCGCTGCAGAGGAACCGCGGCCAGTTGCGCATCGGCATTCCTCGCGTGCTCAGCATGTATGCTTATGCCCCCTTGTTCAGCGCGTATTTCGAAAGCCTGGGCGTGGCTGCGGAGAACATCGTATATTCGAGCGTGACCTCCGGAGAGATGTACCGGTCAGGCTCCAGCCGGGGCTCGATCGATCCTTGCTACCCCTCGAAGATCGCCATCGCCCATGTGCACGATCTGCTTTTCAAACAGCATCCGCGAACGCCGCTCGACCTGATCCTCTTCCCGATGTTCGACGTTCTGGCCACGCGGCTTGAGAACACGCGCGCCAGCAACGGCTGCCCGACGGCATCGATCACGCCGGAGACGGTGGAAGCTGCTTTTACCAAAGAGACCGACCTCTTCAGCGAGCGCGGGATCCGCTACATTCACCCCCTGGTCAATCTCTCCAATCGCAGACTCCTTGCTCGCCAGCTCCATCAGGCGCTCGAATCGGTTCTGGGTTTGGGCGAGCATGAGAATGCGCGGGCCGTCGAAGTGGGCTTCAGGGAACTGGAGCGATTCGAAGCGGACCTGCGACGGCGCGGCCGCGAGGTGCTGGACCAGGTGGAGCGGGAAGGACGGCTTGCCATTGTCCTGCTGGGCAGGCCGTATCATCACGATCCCGGCATCAACCATGGGATTATGGAGGAGATTCAGAAGCTGGGCTATCCGATCCTTTCGCAGAGCACGTTGCCGATGGACGGCGACCTCCTGGAGCGGCTCTTCGGCGCGGAGCTCCGCGAAGGCACAATCCGCTCGGCTCTGGAAATCTCCGACGTGTGGAGGACAGCCTTCTCCGCCAATTCCAACCAGAAGTTATGGGCCGCGAAGTTCGTAGCGCGCCATCCCAATCTCGTCGCCGTGGAGTTTTCCAGCTTCAAATGCGGCCACGACGCGCCCATCTATAGCGTTGTGGAGCAGATCATGCAATGCTCCGGCACGCCCTACTTCGGCTTCAAGGACATGGACGAAAACCGGCCCGCAAACTCGATCAAACTGCGCGTCGAGACCATGGATTACTTCCTCAAGCGTTATCGACAGGAGAAATTCGGGGCCGGCGCGAGGCCTGCGGAAGAGGAAGAAGTCGATGCGGCCGTTTGCTGACGCGACGCCCGAGCGCTTTCAGGTTGTCTCCGTTTCGCAAGCGCGGCTCGACATGAACCGGGCAATGCTCTCGCGCGCGTATTGGAAGCCGGAGAAGCCCACGTAGGCTTCGGCGCGAAGTGTGCTCAACTCCCGCCGCAAGCCCGGCGAGACGCCTCGCGAGCCGCCGCAGATCAGTCCGATGCTGGTTTGTGCGGCGTGGGAAACGGCGCTTGCGGTCGCCAGCCAGACAAGATCTCCCATGATGCCGGCGTGTGAATCCGGCGCCGTCTTCTCGATTCCCGCGGTATCGAGCAGCAAGGAGCGGGCGGCGAGCAAGCCGCAGAGAGCATCCGCCATGGCAAAGGCCGCTGCCTGACGCGCGCCGTGAAAGACTCCTTCCGCACCGGAACCGGCTGCGTCGCGCAAAGCGCAAAGTGTCCTGGACCAGAGCCTGAACCCTGCCGCCAGGCTTCTCCGAGCGGGCGCGGAGAAGTTGCCTACGGAGCCTTCGAGTTCGTCGATCCATTCCGCGACTCTTAAGTGAAAAGTCTCCGCGCTCATGGCGGCGGAGATCATACGCCGTTGCGAGGCTTCCGGACCCATGTAGACGGCTTCCACCTGCGCATCGGCGATGTACGTGTAGAGGCCGTCCGCGCTGGCGCCCGCGGCCGCGGCAACCCGCGACAGCGCGGGGATGATGCGCGTACTTGCGAAGAGCTTGGCGGCAGGAGAGAAGAGATTGGCGTCTGCCGCGGCCGCGGGATCGCGTGCGCCCCTAGCGTCCAGCCGGTCGCAATGGCGCGCGGCCAAAAAGCCCAGCGAAGCCGCCGCCTCACCGGCCGCCCAAAGGTCCGCCATGCGAAGCCAAAACTCGGGAGCAGCGCAACCGCGACCGGGAAGGAAATCGGCGGCCACGGTCAGGGCCTTGGCTGCGGTCATCTGGCCGAGCAGCGCCCGCGCCCTGCGCAGCGCAGGCTCGAGCAGTTGCCGATGATCGAAGTGCGGCCGGAGTACGCCGCTTTCCATCGCGTAACCGCCCACGATCCGCGCCGCGGGCACGTGCAGGCGAAAGGACGGATGGGTGGTCGACGCGAGGCGATGCCCGATCTTTCTGGCTGGCGTTCCGCGATCAAACGTGCCGGCATCCTGCGGCTCGAGAACCACAAGCGCGCTGCCACGCGCTTCGCCGGCGCCTTCGACGGCAGCCACGACGAACTCCGCGAACTCCATGTGACTGGTGAATCGACCGCGCTTGTCGATCTCAATCGAGAGAGCGCCGGCACCGCCCGCGGGGCGATAAGTTCCCATGAGCAGAAGCGCTTCCGCTCCGGCGCCAGGGATCGGTTCGGTGAGACACAGGGCGCCGTGCAGAAGGTTCTTTCCCGATGCATAGCGCTCTTTCTGTTCCGCGGCGCCGAAGTCCGCGATCGCCATCTGCGCCAGAAAGCGCGACAGGCACAACGCCGCCAGGCCGCCATCCCGCGCGGCCAATTCAAAGAGAACCAGCCCCAGAGGGACGGTCGCGGGCTGCCCGGCCGAAGCGGTGGTGGAGATGAATTGCGCTTTGTCCAATGCGGCCAGCAGTTGCGCTTTTTCCGCGGTCCAGCCGCAGGCTTCGCGAGCATGAAGAGATGGAATCTGTTCCTGGACGGCGGCGGCCAGTTGCCGTGCGCTGTCTAGCAATTCGCAGAGATGAGCCGATTCGCCCGCCAGCCTCCAAAGCCGCCGATGCATTGCATCCAGCCAGGTGGAATCCATCGCCGGCCTAGGTCTGACCGACGGCTTCTGGGCCGTCCGGGACACGGTATTCCGCCATGTAGGCACGGGGATTCATCAGTTGCTGCGAGCGGGCGAGGATACGCGCCAGGTGGCCGATGTTCCGCAGATCCACCTGCGGCAGCCATTGCCACAACTTTTTGCGTCCGGCGGCATTCAGCACCGTGCGGCGCCAGGTTTCGCAGTAAAGCTCGAAGAAGCGTTCGACGGGAAGGCGCGGCTTCCAGAGCAGGTGATGCAGATCGTACTGGCTCCAATCGTACACTTTGATTTTTTCCAGGCTCGATGCAAAATACTGCGTGCCCGGCAAAGGTGTCAATATGGTGAACCCGAGGCGGAAAAGTTTGTGCGTCTCGACAAAATCCCAGAGGATATGGAAATCCTCTTCGCTGAAATCCGGATCGATGATGAAGTTTCCGGTAACCCCGAAGCCGTACTCGCGCGCCACGCGCACGGCATCGAGGGTCTTGGAGATATCGCTTCCCTTATGCAGGGAGCTGAGACCCTGGCGCGTGGGAGACTCGAAGCCGAAGAAGATATCGAAGTTCTTGGCCAGCTGCCGCCACCGACGCAGCAGATCCGCATTCCTGCTCACCAGATCTGCGCGAGACTGGACCAGAATCCAGTTCTTGCGCTCCACATGGGCAAGCAGTTCGCTGGCCAGTTCTTCGCTGTGCGACTCATCGGCCCAAAAGAGGTCATCGATGATGAATACGTTGCGCCCGGTGGCCGCGAAATCCTCGCGCACATGTCGCGGCGCATGATAGCGGCAGGTTGCCTCGTAGAACTGCCAAACCGAACAGAACTTGCAGTGGTGGCGGCAGCCGCGCGTCGTCTCCAGGGTCCAGACGGGCATGTAATTCAAACAGACATAGTGCTTGCGATAGCGCTGAACAGCGGCGCGATCGGGCGGCAGGACATGCTCCATCTCCAGAAAGGGCTGGACCGAGCCGGTGGGGACGAAATGCCCGTCGCCGGCGGGCAAAAGCAGCGAAGCAACCTCGTCAAGAGGCTGGCGGGCAGCGAGTGCGCGGCACAGGGCCGGCATAATGCTCTCGCCTTCACCGGCGCAGATGGCGTCGATGTTCCTCGCACCCTCGATCGCCTGCGGGTAGGATGCGATGGAATGACCGCCGACCGCCACAAAAACCGATGCATCGGCGGCTTTGATCTCCGCGGCATGGGCAAGCGTTCCCGCCGCGTCGAGGATGTGCAGGCAGGAGATGCCCACCAGCTGCGGGCGGAAAGAGCGGATGAAGTGCGCCATGGAGCGCCGCTCGAAGCACATATCGACGATGCGCACGTGATGCCCTTCGGCGGCAAGCGCCGAGGCGATGTATTCCAGTCCTAGAGGCTCCGTGCGAAAGAAAGGAGCGAGACCGAAATGGGCAGTCGTGTTGCGCGGCTTGACGAGCAGGACCCTCAATATGAAACCGCCTTGTCCGCCCGGCCTGGGGCGGCCGGCGATCCGTGTGCCCGATGGCTTTCTCAATCTTAGGATGAGGCGCGCGGCACGGTAAAGTGGGTTGCGTTTGTGGCGAGTTTTCACGCGCAATTCACTGGGGTTGTGCCAGGCGTCCTTCGCCAATGCAGCCGGAATGCTGTACATTCGTCTTGTCGCCCGGCAAATCTTGCGCGGATCTGCGAAGCTGGCGATCGGCGTATGTGGGCTTGCGCGGGAAAGAACGAACCATGGTGCGGCCGTATCTCTTTATCGGTCTTTTTGTGGCGACCAACGGCACGCTGGCCTTGCTCTATCCGTTCTCGTGGATAAGATTTCTCATCTTTGTGGCCCTCTACGGCCTGGGAACGGGAATCATGCTCTACCTGCTCTTCAATCCCACCAACGATTGGCTGGTGACGAACCGCTCGCATCTGGAGAGCGCGACCGAAGTGGCGCTGACCTTCGACGACGGGCCCGACCCGGTGGACACGCCGCGGTTGCTGGACCTGCTGCGGCAGAAGGGCATCAAGGCAACGTTTTTCGTGGTTGGCCGCCGCGCCGACGAGCATCCGGAAATTGTGCGCCGCGCCTGGGAAGAAGGGCACCTGATCGGCAATCACACCTGGTCGCATCAGCCGCTTTTCTGTTTTTTGCCGCCATGGCGGCTGCGCCTGGAGATCGAGCGCGGCACGGAGAGCGTCCGGCGCGCGTGCGGCCTCCGACCGCGCTACTTCCGTTCCCCGGTCGGATTGCGCCATCCGTTTCTCCGGCCCTATCTGGAGCAGTCCGGCCTCACGTTTGTCTCGTGGCGATTGCGCAGCCGCGATACGCACATCCGGAATGCGCAGAGCCTGGCGCAGCGCATTGTAGACAATGCGAAAGGCGGAGACATTATCCTGCTGCACGACCACCGGCCGGAGGGAGCGGAAGCCATGTTGGAGGCGTTGCCCGTCGTCATCGACAAATTGCGGGCGCGCGGTTTCGAGTTCGTTCTTGCCGGCCCCCGCGAGGAAGCGGAATGCCGAAAAGGCTAGGATGAAAACCTGCGCTCTGATTCCGGCATTCAACGAGGCCACGCACATCGCCCAGGTGGTGAACGGCGCAAAAGCGCATGTGGATTCCGTGGTGGTTGTCGACGATGGTTCCACGGATGAGACGGCGGAACTCGCCAGCCGGGCGGGCGCGGTTTGCCTGCGCAACGCGGCCAACCGCGGCAAGGGCTCGGTGCTGCGCATGGGCATGAAACATGCCCTTGCCGAGGGATTCACCCACGCCGTGACTCTCGATGGCGACGGCCAGCACCTTCCCGAAGACATTTCCACGCTGCTCCGCGTGGCCAGGGAATCCGAAGCCGACCTGGTCATCGGCGCGCGCACTTTCGATCGCTCACTTATGCCGCGGGCGCGGTATTACTCGAACACCGTGGGCAGCCGCTGGGCGTCGGCCATGGTGGGGCGGAAGATCCATGACAGCCAGAGCGGTTTCCGCGTGTACAAGCTGGAGAGATTTCGCCACATCGCTTTGCGCAGCACGCGTTATGAGTTCGAGATGGAGGCGCTGATCAAGCTGGCTCGCAGCGGCGCGGTCATTGCCCATGCTCCGATCCAAATGGTTTACGACGGCAATCAGCCGCGTTCGAAGATGAAGCCCATTCGCGATACGGTGCGCATCTGCTTCTGTTCGCTGGCATTTCGGTTTTTGGGGGCCTGAGATGAAGCCAAGGCTCAAATGGTTCGGCTGTGCGGCATGGTTCTTGCTGCCGGCGGCGCTTTGCGCCCAGCCGGACCATCTGCTGGCGCGCATTTGGGATGGCGTGCAACAGGCCCAGGCACACACGACAACGGCATGCGGAACCGTGGTTGAGACCCGTTCCTCGCCTCTGATGGTGAAACCCCTCGTGCTCAAGGGAAAGTTCTGCGCCGAGGGCGCTGTCCGTTTCTGGCTGGAGTATCTTCCTCCCCACGCATTGACGGTGCGCTTCAATGCGGATTATCTGAATGCGACGGGAAGCGACGGCCAGACCGAGATTCTGGAGATCGGCAGCGGCGTGCGCCGCGCCCAGGCCACATTCAGCCGCGAAGGCTCGATAGCGGGACTTCAAAAGGACTTTTCCATCACGGTTGCGGAAAACGATCGCGAGTACGAGATGAAGTTCGTTCCCCGCACCGAGGCCTTCCGCAAGCGGCTGAACTCTCTCGTGGTCAAGCTGAACAAGCGCACGTTTCTTCCCCGGTCAATCGAGGTGGACGGAAGGAGCGGGGTCAATAGCGTCTTTGCCATTGACATTACGTCGATCAACGAAAAGTTGCCTGCCGCAATCTTCGAGGTGAAAAAATCCCAGTGATGGAACGAGACGAGATCGAAAAGCTGATTCCACACCGGCCGCCGTTCCTGTGGATCGATCGCGTGGAGGAGTTGGAAGCAGGCTCGCGCTGTGTTGCGGTTCTCAACGTCGATGCGGAGAACCCGATCTTCGGCGGACATTTTCCCGCCCGGCCGGTTTTGCCCGGGGTGCTGATGATCGAAGCCGTGGCGCAAACCGCCGGGGTGATGCTGGGCGCAACGGGCCCGGCGTCGCGCGCGTTGCTCGCGGCCGTCAACCGTTTCAAGTTTCTGCGGCCGGTGGTCCCCGGCGAATCCCTGCGCATCGAGACCATTAAGCTGACGCAAATGGCAACCATGGCGATCGTTGAGGGCACGATCACAGTCAATGGGGAAAAGGTGGCAAGCGGCGAGCTTTCGGTAGCCTGGGGCTAGGTCTTTGACCGCATGAACTTGTACCTTTGGATTTCGTGCTTTCCCACCCATTCGCCAGAAAAAGGCGAATGGATGGGGCACGGGAAGGTTCTTCTTCAAGCTGTCAGCGGCCTAGTGTGGCTTGAGGATTGTGGCCCCGCTTGATACCAATGGAAGGAACGCTAGAGCAGCCGCTCGCAGTCGCAGACGGGCCGAATGATGATGAGAGCCAGCAAGGCATACATAAAGAAGTTGGCGGCGACTCTGTTGACGGAGGGCCTGGAACCGCGCCCGGCCGGCATGGCGGTCGGGTTGGGTATCTTCGTCGGCATCGTGCCGATTTATGGGTTGCAGACTCTGGCCGTCATCGGCCTGGCGATCCTCTTTCGCCTGAACAAGCCTCTGGCAGTGGCCGCCACATTCATCAACAATCCCATCCTTCAGCCTTTTCTCGTGATCGGATCGGTCGAGTGCGGCAGCTGGCTGCGCACCGGCGCGTTCCACCCGTGGCATCTGGCGGGTTACACGGCCGCTGCTCTGCGCGGCGATCTGGTTTCGTGGGCGCTGGGCAGCGTAGTTCTGGGAGCGATTGTGGGCACGGTGGGAGCTGTCGTGACCACGATTACCGTCGCGCTGCTGCGGCCATCGCGTCCCGGTTTGCGAGCGCGGATCGGTTTTGTGAATGGCGTTTTTGCCGCCGCGCCAAGCTTCGATCGCGGATTCGTGCGCTGGAAGATGCGGCTGGACAGAATCTTCTCCCTCCTCGATGCCGAAGGCATGGGATCGGGCACGGCCGTGGATCTTGGCTGCGGCTATGGAATGGCCTTGTGCTTTGCCGCTTATGGCCAGGAGGGACGGCGGCTGGCAGGCTGCGACCTCGACCCGCGGCGCGTCGGCGTTGCCGAAAAGGCCCTGGCGTCGCTCGACGCAAGGGTTGAAGTGTGCGATGTGCGGCAATACCCGCTGCCTCAGGCCGGCCTGATCCTGATTCTCGATGTCCTGCAGTACCTGACTACCGAGGAGCAACTGGCGTTGCTGGACCGCTGCTGCCGGGCGCTGGAACCGGGAGGAAAGTTCATCTTTCGCGTGCATGACCGGGAGCACGGGGTGCGTTCGGTGCTGACGCTGCTCTTCGATCGGCTGATCTTCAAGATCGGGCACGCGCCCACGCGGCCCTTGACCCTTTCATCGGGGCAATACCGGACGGCGCTCGAAGCGGCAGGGATGCGGGTGCGCATGCATCGCTTCCGCAATCTGCTGCCCCTGGCGCATATTCTCTTTGTTGCCGAGAGGCCGCGGCCGGAGTGTGCATCATGATCGCCCGCCTCACGCGTCCGCTGGCGCATCTTGTGATCCGCTTCCCCGGATGGGTAGCGGCCGCGGCGTTGATTGTAACGCTCGTCCTTTTCTCGCACATACACGCTCTGCGCACCAGCACTGATCTGACCGACATGTTCGGAGCCCGCGATCCGCAGTGGCAGGCGGTGAGCAAAATCGGCAACGAACTCGGCTACGGGAACCAACTTTACATTCTGGTTCTGGCTCCCGAGGGCGACCAGGACCGAAGCGAACAGATGGAGCAGGTGGCCGATCGTCTGACGCAGGAGATGCCCGCGAGCGGGCTCTTCAAATCGGCGCGCTCCGGCCTTTCGGAAGAGGAACTGCTGGGCATGGTGCGGCTTTTCTCCTGGAATTTCCCGGCCTACGCGGATGCAGGAAACAGCCAGGCCATTCGCGACCGGCTCGATCCCAAGCAGATCCATGCCAATGTGCGCGCCGCCGCCACCGAACTGGTGACTCCCTTCTCGACTCTGGGCACAAACTACTTTGTCGCCGATCCTCTGGGGTTGACGGCCGCGGCGGCTCGGAACTCGCAGGGCTTGGGCCAGTTTGGCAGCTTCGATCTCACATGGGGTGAAGGCAACCGTTTCTTCAGCAAGGATCATAAGGCGTTGCTGATTATTGCCGAACCGCGCCAACCGGCCGTGGATTACCAGTATGCCCACCAGGTGATGGAGTGGGCCCGGCAGCACATCGCGGACGCCACATCCGCCGCGGAGGTTCGGGACTCGGGAGTCCACGCTCTTCCCGCCGGGGCCTATGTCTACTCCGAAGAAGACCACCTGTTCATCGAAAAGAACATCCGCCGCGTCTCGCTGGTCTCGATCGTCGGCAGCCTGCTGCTTTGCCTGGCGGTTTAC
>Ga0187852_1002967_pt1 | contig 13012 bp, 9 predicted proteins | sample June2016WEW_6_40_FD_134511 | JGI IMG/M metagenome (GOLD analysis project Ga0187852, IMG submission 134511) | Peatland microbial communities from SPRUCE experiment site at the Marcell Experimental Forest, Minnesota, USA - June2016WEW_6_40 | ecosystem: Environmental > Terrestrial > Soil > Wetlands...
ATACTCCCACCGAACACCGTAATTGAGGGTGAGGTTCGGTTTAACCCGCCAACTATCTTGACCGTATAGACCCAGATGGTCCTTGCGCTCATCAAGGGTGAACGAGCTTTCCTGCACGAACTCGTCCGCCGCGTCGATAAGGTAGTCGGCAAAACCGTTCCCGGTTTCGGTACCAATGAACTCCATCAGGCCATTGCCATAAGATAAGGGGAAGCGCTCGACGAGGCGGCTGAGCATGTACTCGCCCCCGAATTTTGGGGTGTGATGACCATGCATTAGAGAGAAGTTGTCGAGAAGCTCGGGGTTGTTGGTATAGTTCTCGAAGAAGACCGCCGACGGCCCCAAAGTGAAATTGTTGAACCACAACGCCGGAAGGCCCTCCCAGGCTGGTGCCCCAGGCAGCATCGCACCAGGAACATTCTGCGCGAGACCTGCCTGTGCCTGTACACCCGTTCCGATGTTAGCCGTGGGGCGGCCGGAAAACGCAACCAAGCGCGTGTAATTGAAGCGAAGTTCGTTGACAGCCGCGGCACCGAAGTTCTTGGTCCAACCCAGGTTGTACTGTTGAGAGCGGCCGTTGTTGGCGGAAGGAAAGCCAGGGACATTGTTAGCACCAAAGGCGGTGCCCGTGATATAATCGGCCAGGAAGTAGTAACCCGAAATCATCCCAAAACGCGTGTTGAAATCCAACCGCACGCTTCCCAGGTCATCCCGCGTACGCTGGTCGTCGGCTGAGCTGGCAAAGTTGGACCCTGGTGCGTTGGCCTCCGGGATGTACTTCATGATCGCCAGCGCGGGCGCAGCGAAAACTGAAGTGGGGATTTGCGCGTTGGGGAAGACGCAGTTGGCTGTGCTCGTACATCCCGTCGTATAGTAAGGCTCGCCGCTCGACACGGGATACCCCAACTTACCGCCAAGATAGTTGGCAAAAAACGGGCCATCTACAGCCCCCCCGAGAGAATCCGCTACTTCGCTGAAGTTGCCGTCTCTCATAGCGCCCGACGGCACTGGGACGAGACCCGTGCTCAAGCCGCGAATCGTGCGAGTTCCCTGATAGTCCGAGAAGAAGAAGACCTTGTCGCGGATGAGTCGGCCGCCAAAGGTTCCGCCGAACTGATTTTGTTGGAACAGCCCGCGGGCGCTCCCAGGAATCTCGTTCCCTGTGTAAGGGTTTGTTTGGTTGTAATCGTAGAAGTTGCGGGCGTCTAGCTCCTGGTTGCGTAAGAACTCGAAGAGATCCCCGTGCCATGCGTTTGTGCCCGACTTGGTTACCACGTTGACCAACCCGCCTGCGTAATAGCCATATTCCGCGTCCGCGTTGCTGGTGAGGACCCTGAACTCCTCGATGGAATCCAGATTGGGAATAATCCCCGCAGAGTTGGCAAGGTTCTCCTCAACGTTTCCTCCGTTGACTACAAACCCGTTTCCCGCTTCGCGTTGTCCGCTAATTGAGACGTTTCCCGTCTCTTCGCTCCCGCTGCTAACCGTCCCCGCGGAAACCGGGACGACGCCAGGCTGCAAGCCCAGCAAGTCGGTGTAATTCCGGCCGTTCAGCGGCAAAGCCTCCATTTTTCCGCTGCCAATGACGTCGCCAATTTGTGTGTTGGCTGTCTCTACGCGGGCTGCGGTCGTAGAGACCTCAATGGTCTGCTTCAGACTGCCGACTTGCAACACCATATCGAGGCGCAGGACGTCGTTGGCATCGAGCGTTATGCCGGTCTGCTCCTCAGTCTGGAAGCCCGACGCCTTCACCGTCAGTCGATAGGTACCTACAGGCAAAGCAAGAAAGGCGTAGGCGCCGAGACTGTCGGTCTTCGTGCTGTGCCTGACGTTGGTTTGAATCTCCGTAACGCTAACCTCGGCATTTGGGACCACACCACCACTGGGATCTTTCACGCTCCCCGAAATCGATCCCGTTATGCTGGCCCATCCAGGCATTCCGCCTAGGATGAGGAGCAAAAATGCCACCAGCAACTTTGACCACGAAGTTTTCATGATTCCGCCTCCGGTTTCACTTGCATAACGCCTTTCCGTAGTTTGTAGCGCAGAGCGGCGCTGGTTGTCAAGAACTTTTTTCTTGACAGAAAGTAAGCCATCGTTATAATGGTAATTTTCACGCAAGAAACATATATTTGAGAATGAATGGGCTTGATGGGCAAGGATTATCGGCGACTTCTGTACGCTCCTGGTTTGAGCCGCGAGCCTTTCATCGCTCACCCATGCTCTCCGCCTTCCCATTTGCGGCTTCGGCCTTCAGGTCAGTCTCCAATGCCTCACCATCTCGAAACAAAGCCGATCGCCATTCTGGAATGTTCAGCAGACGCGGCCCTGGGCCGACGTGGACAGCGCCGAGCACGCCTCAGCAAAAACCCGAACCCCGAGCGCGGACCGGGGCTACAGAATTCCGCCGCCGGGTATCGCGCCAAGGCAGGACAGGCGGCTCGTCATCATAGAATGGCTCAGAAACCGTTTTGGTCACAGGCGAGTCAAGATGTAGAATGGTTGCCATCACAAACCGGACAGGAAGGGGGCTGTATGTGCATTTCTCAAGGGTTTCGACCGGACCGGACACGGCGGATACACCTGCTGGCGATCATCCTTGCTCTGCTGGTGGCCCGGGCCTCCGCCGCGGCTGCTGAAGCACCGGGGTGCATCCCCACCTTCCCTTTTGCCCAAGGCTGGTGGGGCGCCGACGCCGCCTATTCCATCCCCTTTCCTGATGGGCGCACGGTGTGGATTTTCGGGGATACGCTTTACGGCAAGGACCGCTTTGTGGAAGGGAATAATCCTCGTATGGTGCGCAACAGCATCGGGGTTTCCACCTGCGACGCGGCCGGCAAATGGAAGCTGGACTATATCATCCGCAAAGACGCCGCCGGCCAGCCCCAGGATTTCTTTCAGGCCCGTGATAAGACTTACTGGGACTGGGCCCTTGACGGATTCTTCTACCGGGACAACCTCTGGGTCACGCTGATCTGCGTAAGGGACAAGCCGGTCGAGGGAACTTGCGGTGCCGATCTTGCCAAGGTATCGAGGCTGAGGGTACCACCCCAGCTATGGAAGGTCGAGTACTTCCCGCTGGTACCCGATGGGGTGCAGGCCTATCCTTCGGCAACGGCGGTGGTCGAGGGCGAATATGCTTACATCTTCGCCCTCTATGAAAAGGACCCCCGCCCGATGCTGTTGGTGCGGATACCGCTCGCCGGCCTGAACGCGCCAAAGGAAAACCTCCAGTACTTGGCGGAGGACGACACCTGGAAACCCGGCTTCGATCCCGCGCATGCCAAGCGCGTGATGGAGTACGGTAGCTCAGAAATGTCGGTGCGCTACCATCCCGAGTTGAAGAGGTGGGTGGCGGTAATGAATGAGCCACGGTTTCCCTCCAACAAGGTCATCATTCGGACGGCACCCAAATTGACCGGTCCTTGGACCGCAGGGAAAGTCATCTACGAGATCCCCGACATGCAACCGGGTGCCCCGGCGTACGACCGCGACACTTGGTGCTACGCCGCCAAAGAGCACCCGGAATTCGAGACGCCGGGAAAGTTACTCTTCACCTACGTCTGCAACACGCTGAGCGTGCCTAAGATCGTCAATAATCTGACGATCTATTTCCCCAAAACCGTCGTCATACCGATGCCCAAGGGTGACTGACGCGGAGGGAAGGAGGTAGTGGCGATGCCGATCCCAAGGCGCGATACGGTTTGTGAATCGCTCGAGCGGGTGGAGTACAAACAGCCCCAGAGGGCGTAGCGCAACCTGCCTGGGGGTGATGGCTGGGTCCTTCTGCTTCCTATTCTACACTTCAGGGCTCTGAGGGTACGTTATGCGGAGAGACAATGCTTTTAATCTGTTAAGACCGATTTATACGTCCGGTCCCCTATCTCGGGCGCACCTGGCCGAAATGGCGAAGGCCGCACCCAGCCACGTTAGTGTCGTCGTGCGTGAGGCTCTGAATCGAGGGCTTCTCTTGGAGCGAGGATTTGCGCCCTCCAATGGGGGCCGGCGTCGAATTCTGCTGGAAGTTAACCGCGAGCTGGCGAAGCTTATCGGAATCGACATCGGCCGGGCCCATATCCGCTTCGTGGTTTCGGATTTCGTGGGCAATATCGTGACTTACAAGTGGCTACCGACGGAGCCCCAGCAGGGCAAGGCGCACGTGCTCCAGGTGGTTCAAGACGAGTTGCAGTCCCTGCTCGGGCAGCACCCGGGGATTGGCGCGATCGGGATTTCGCATTCAGGGGTGATCGACCCGCACGCGGGCAAAGTACTTTTTTGGCCCATGGTCGAGGGCTGGAACGACACGCCCCTCAAGCAGATCTTCGAAGACGGTTTTGGGCTGCCGACATTTGTCGAAGATTGTGTCCGGGCAGAGGCCATCACGGAACAACGCTTCGGGCACGCGAAGGGTCTGCGCAACTTCGTGTTCGTCAGCGTGGGAATGGGAATCGGTTCCGCCATATTCTTCGACGGCCGCCTCCACATCGGGCGCGACGGCTTGGCGGGGGAACTGGGTCATACCACCGTGGCCGAGAACGGAAACCTCTGTAGTTGTGGCAACCGGGGCTGTCTGGAACTTTATTCTTCAGCGAGCGCGATCGTTGGGCGGGTCCGTTCGGAGCTGGCGGACGGAGTCAGCTCCACCCTAACTCGTGAAGTTGGCGATAATTTGGACCAACTCTCGGTAGAACTGATCATCGCGGCCGCCAAAACCCACGATCGGCTCTCAGAAAGGGTTGTGGCGGAGGCCGGCATGCATCTGGGGACCGCCCTTGCCAGTGTCGTCAACTTGCTGAACCCGGAGAAGGTGATTCTGGCTGGCAAGGTACCCCAGGCGGGCAATGAAATTCTTTTAGGACCCCTTCTCTACAACCTCCGCCAAAGAGCCATCCCGCAAGCCGTAAAGGATCTGGCGGTGGTCGTCTCCCAATCTGGCGAAGAAGCAGCGCCGCTCGGTATGGTCTTGACTGCTGGTGAGGGTGTGCTCAAGGCGCGCTGTCGCGAGCTAGAAGGCAAATGACGCACGACTGCGCGATGCCAAGGCGCTCCAAAAAACCCGCGGTTCGAATAGCCCCGAAGACCCATCGTTGGGCCGGCCTTGAACCTCAGCTAGTATCCACCGTTTGAGGCGTGTCTTTGCCTGCCCCGAATTCGCCGCACGTGCGCGGAGGTTGCCTGATGCGAATTTCCCGGCGATCGGCCATCGACGTTGGTTTGCTGGTGCTGGTCAATGCCATGTGGGCAGGCATGTACGCCGCTTACAAAGTCGTCATGGAGAAGATGGGACCCGTCACCGTGAGTGCTTGGACGTTCCTGATCGCTGTGTTTGTTCTTCTGCCGTTTCTCTTCTGGGAGCGGCGTCATCCCACAGGCTCCCTTTCGCTGGGTTCCGCTTCGGCCGTGCCTGGTTCTGCCGACCGCTCCCTGCTGAGTGCGCGAAACGCCTTGGGTTTTCTCGTCGTTGGCGTCTTGGGTCTGATCCCGGCCTCGGCTTTCCTAGCCTGGGGGGTGGATCGCTCCACCGCTTCCAACGCCGCCATCATTTATCTGACGGTGCCCATCATCACAGCTTTGCTGGCCTCCGTGATGCTCACGGAAAGAATGACGCCGGTGCGGTGGGGAAGCCTGTTCGTTGCCCTGACCGGGGTGTTGATCTTGTCGGACTTCGACTGGCGCCATCTGCAACTCGCCAACTCGAAATACCTGTTTGGCGACATGCTCGTGCTGTTGGCCTGTACAAGTAGTTCCTTCTATAACGTCTCCTGCAAGGGATTGCTGCGCCGTTTTCGCCCCGTGGAAGTATTGGTTTACACCTATGCCGTCGCCTTTGTGGTTAGCCTCCCGATCCTGCACTGGGCGGAACCGCTTTCGCTCCACGGCATCCGTGCTTATCGGCCGATCACCTGGCTCGCCCTCGTGGTTCTGAGCGTATTCGTGTGGGGACTGGCCATGGTGCTCTGGCTGTTCCTGCTGAAGCGGCTGGACGTCAGCCAAGCCTCCGTCTCGGTATATCTGTTGCCGTTTTTGGGCGTGGTGATCTCAGCGGTTACCTTGCATGAGCGCATCACGCCGACCATGCTCCTCGGCGGCGCCGTAACCCTGGCCGGGACCGTTCTCATTACGAGCCTGGAACCAACGGCGGCGTGAGGATCTCACGAAGGTGGGTTGATTCACCCCCGCCACGGGGTGCGGTCACGGGATGTCGCGCACCTCCCGCCAAGCTTCGATCATGGCCTCGACGCTCGACCACGGTGTATCCGGAAAGAGGCCATCTACCGGGGCCAGGATGAAGCCAGCAGGCCCCAGTTGGTGGACAGCCGTGTGCACCGCGCGGCGGATCTCCGTCTTTGATCCGCCTCGCAAGATGGCAGCACTATCGAGGCCTCCGGTCGCGGTGAGCCTGCCGCGGAATCTTCGTTTGACCTCGGCCAAGTCGGTCTTGTCTTGCACGGGGTCCACGTAGTAGAGCAGGTCCACCCCAGCCGCCAGCAGATCCTCAGCCATAGTAGAAGCTCCGCGTGTCATGGTGTAGCCGAAGAGGTTGCCTGCCTGGTGGACGATTTCTGCCAGCCCTTTCAACTTGGGCGACACAAACTTCCGGAAGAGGGTCGGCGACCAGAAGTCCGTGGCGCTGAACCAGCCCCGCTGGACGAGTAAGTCCACTCCGCCCACATCCAGCATCATGCCGGCAACCCGCCGATCAAACTCGTCGATGATGTCTATCATTTGCTGGAAGAAATCCGGCTGCGTCATCGCCGCCATGACTGCCCCCTCCACGCCGCAGAAGTAGACGGTGCCGTCCATCCCCAAGGGACCCCAGCCTTGAACCAGTACTTCATGCTCCTGGGCAAAGCGACGAACCAGCTTCATGCGCTCCCGATAAGCAGCCAACTGGTCAGGTGAGGGTTCTCGCAGGATGTACCGTAGTTTGGGTAGATCTTCCGGCCCGGTCACCAAATGTTTCACGCCCCGGGGGATGTTCATATCCTCTACCAAAGGGACATGCTCGGGCTGCACGACCCAACCCGGACCGGATTTCTCCTCCGTGCGACGGACCACGTGCCGCAGAGGGCCCACTGGGGTCTCGTATTCCCGACAGAGCAGCCAGTGTGGCTCTGCTTGCGTTGGTGGTTCTTTCCAATCGCGAACCCGCACCTCCGGGTGGATACCCGGGGGAAGCGAGACTTCCAGCACGTCGTCCACGCCGAGGCCGAACCAGCGAAGGACACGCTCGAAGTCGTCCTCCACGGTCCACCGTTCCGGCAGGGTATGGATGAATTCTAAGCGCATGGTGTACCAGTGGGCCACTTCGTGCCCGTTTCGCTCCCACCGCAGGTGGGGCGGCGCGAGAAAGCCGAAGCACCAGCAGTACATCGGTACGTAGTCCGGTTTTTCATGCCGAATCGCTGCCAGCAAACGCTCACGAGAAGTCAAGATGCTTCCCCTCCTTGAAGGCCCGCTGGGGAACCGAACACTTCGCGTGCTGCGGGTTTGACCGCAGCCGCTACGCTTGCAGAGGAGTCACAAAAATCCTTCGAGCACCTCTGCGAGTAAGGGACACCGGTTTTCGCACGGGTTCTCCAGAGCAACGTTAATAGGCCGCGCACACCTCCCGCCAAGCTTCGATCATGGTCTCGACGCTCGACCACGGTGTATCCGGAAAGAGGCCATCTACCGGGGCCAGGATGAAACCCGTAGGCCCCAGCTTGTGCACGGCGGTATGCACTGCCTGCCGAATCTCTTGGTGCGTGCCCCGGTGTAACGTCACGGCGCTGCTAACGCCACCGGCCACGGCAATTCGCCCCTTGAACTTTGCCTTGACTACCGTGAGGTCGGTCTTGTCCTGTACGGGATCCACATAGTAGAGCAGGTCAATTCCCGCAGTCAGAAGCTCGCTCGCCATGGCCGGAGCCCCACAGGTCATGACATAGGCAAAGCGCGCGCCGGCCTGGTGCGCCGTATCCGCCAAGCGCTTTATGCGCGGCGTCAGGTATTGCCGGAACAGCCCCGGTGACCAGAAGTCAGTGGAGCTGTACCAGCCCCGCTCGACCACCATATCCACGCCGCCGACGTCCAACATCATCTCCGTGCGGCGCTGATCGAAGTCGCTGATGATATCCAGGAGTTCCTGGAAGAATTCCGGCTCCGTCATGGCCGCCATCACGGCGCCTTCCACGCCGCACAACCAGGCTACCGCATCCATGCCGAAGGCGCTCCAGCCCTGCACCAGTACTCCCTGCTCCTGTGCAAACCGCCGCACCTTGGCCATCCGCGCGCGGTAGGCGGCCAGTTGCTCGGCGTTGGGATCTTGCAGCATGTAGCGCAGCTTGGGAAGATCCTCCGGACCGGCGGCGGCGTGCTTTACGCCCCGGGGGATGTTGAAGTCTTCAAAGAGGTCAACCTGCTGAGGCTGGATTACCCAGCCGGGCTCAACCTTCTCATCTGTTCGGCGCACCACGTGGCGCAAGACGCCAGCCGGGGTCTCGTACTCCCGGCAGAGCAGCCAGTAAGATTCAGATGCGGCCGGCGGTTCCTGCCAATCGCGGAGGCGGACGTCGGGGTGAATCCCCCAGGGAGGAGAAACCTCGAGCACATCGTCCAGTCCGAGGCTAGCCCAGCGGCGAACCCGCTCAAGATCGTCCTCGACGCTCCACGGCTCTGGCAACGTGTGGATATGCTCCAGCCGCATCGTGTACCAGTGGACGACTTCACGCCCATTTTGCTGCCAGCGCAACTGCGGTGGAGCGGTGAAACCAAAACACCAGCAAAGCATGGGCACGTGGTCCGGCGTTTCCTGTCCAATCGTTGCCAACAAGCGTTCGCGTGATGTCATGGGTCAATGCTCCTGATTGCCACTTCTTAAGCCAAAGTCAGCCAATCGCAGCCGGTCATCGACGCCAGATTGCTAAGCGCCGCTCGCAGGTCGCCATAGGCGCCCATCCAGTGGTGGCCCAATCCCTCTTCCGCGATCCAGGAGAGGATGCGGCGATAGTCACTGGCAAAGCGGACCGGCAGCGGGTTGCCGCGGAAGACCATGTGCGTCTCAATGGCTTCGCCAAACAAGGCGGCCATACGATAGCTGTCCAGGCTGGCCACGATGTTGACGAGCGTCACGGGCCCTGGCCGGGCTGTAAACAAGGTGCAGAGTCCGCAGTCCATCAAGCGCACCGGCCCGAGCGTTATTTCGGCGGGGCTAGAGGCCAGGGAGAAGCCGCCGGAACCGCAGTGGGAAAAGACGATGGCGTTTCCCGCGGGAATCGGATCCAGGAGGTCGGTGTTGTGAACGGGCTGGCCCGTCAGCTTCGTCAGCATCAACATGCCCACGGCGCCGTTCACGTCTCCTTCGCAGGCTATGGGGATTCCCTCCTCACCCAGCAGGGAAGCAGCCAAGCAGACCTTGCCCCACAGGTGTGGATAACATCCGGCGGCCACGGCCGAAAGGGATAGTTCCTGAACGGTCTCTTTCAGCGCGGTGTAGATCTGCAAGGATTCAATGCCAGCTTCCTCCGTTGCAGTCACCCTCCCTACCTTTGCCTTGAGTTGTTCCCAGCTTCCCGCTACGGACGTCACCGGAACGCACGCCGCACGCTGCAAGAAAACGTGGCTATCGATGTGTACGATCCGCGGCCCCAGGATTTTCTTCAAAGCCAGCTCGTGTCCCGTGGTGTCGGTCATCCCAGTTATACGGTGGCCCAGGTACCCGATGCGGACGCGTCGCAAGTGACGGCGCAAAGCGGCAGCCGACGCGAAATCCCATGCTCGCTCAAGGGAAGCTACCGCGCCCACTTCGTCGAAAATGAAGCAATACGGTTTGCCCAATTGTTTGAGTATGTAGCCCAGTTGCTGCATCCCGCAGAGCGAACCCGTCTCCATGCCCGGCCGCGCCCAAGCAACCACAGGCACATCGCATTCCTCCAGGAGGTCCAACACCAAGTAGTCCTCGAACCAGCAGGCCGCCACGACACCAATAGCATCCACGCGCTGCTCGGCGAAGTACCGTCCCGTCTCGGTAGCCGCCGCGGGGTCCGTGACCGGTTTGGGCGAACGATAGACCTGCAGATCAACGTGACCGCCCTGGCCGAAGGCCTGCTGAAGTTGATCCAGAAGGGAGGGGGCTTGGCATGCACCTACCTCGAGTGGGCTCGACACCGCGGTGATGCCCAAACGAACTTGATTCTTCTTTGGCACTTCCGCCATTTGAGCCTCCCGAAGCTGGGCGCTGAGAGTTAACCGCCGCCGCGGCTGACGTCACCATTGAGCCACGGAGGCGCATCCCGTGTAGGACTCCAGGCGCTTCTGCGCCACGCGGCGGAACTGGGCGGCACGGGCATCGACGACGCGGAACCCGTCGCGCATGGTCACGCCGAACGCCGAGCCTAGGCCTGCGTCTGACACGCCGATGCTAATGTTAATGGCGCGCGATAGCAAGGCGTCGGTTTGCGGCAACATACCTTTCCAGTATCTCACCTCGGCCCCCTTGTAATAGGGGCAGGTGAAGGGACAGCCTTCCGAAGTGATCGTCCGTTTCTCCAAGATCTGCTCCATGTTGGCGTAAACGTGCCAGCCGGAATCAGCCACCACGCGTGTGCCCAACTCCTGCGCCACCTGACGCGCAATCGTCTCGCTGGGCAGGAACACTGTGAGCAGCGTGCCGCACTCGCCCTCAGGGTCGGTGATCTCGCGGAACTCGAGTCCCGGCAGGTCGGCGATGGCCTGCTTGAACCGCTGCTTATTGGCATGGAGGTGTGCCACAATATGGTCCATCTTTTTCAGCTGCGCCAGCAGCACCGCCGCCGTCAGTTCTGTCATCCGGAAATCCAGGCCCACGAAGGGTCGGCGTCCCACTTCCACACCCATGCGCAGCGGCGAATGCCCCTGGTCATGCAAGCCGAAGAAGCGGCGGTAAGCGGCCTCATCGCGCGTCACCACCATGCCGCCATCGCCCGCCGTGATAGTCTTGAAGATGTTGAAGCTGTACGTACCCGCGTCCCCGATCGAGCCCACCGCCCGCCCTTTGTAGCGAGCGCCGAACGCCTGCGCGCAGTCCTCGATCAGCAACAGCCTGCGATCGTCGGCAATCGCTTTCAACTCGTCCAGCCGTGCCGGATTGCCCAACATGTGCACTACCATGATCGCTTTCGTCCGCGGCGTGATCTTGCGCCGCACATCGGCGGGGTCCAGATTAAGCGTCCGATCTACCTCCGCTAGAATCGGGATCGCCCGGGCGTAGATGATCGACGACATGCTGGCGATGAACGTGTACCCCGGCACAATCACCTCGTCGCCCGGGCCCACACCCAGTCCGCTCAGGGCCACCAGCAGCGCCGTGGTGCCGGAGTTCACCGCCACGGCGTAGGGCACGCCGACGCGCTTGGCCACTTCCTGCTCCAGCTTGTAAACTTTAGCCTTAAACGCAGGGTCATCCGTACTCCCGTAACGGAATAGATAACCCGACGCCAAAACCTCGAGCAGTTCCTTCTTTTCTTCGTCTCCGATTAATTCCATCCCCGGACCCGGCATCGTCGTTCCTCCTTACCCAGTTCGTCGCCCATTGGGGGGCCAGAGGCGCACTTCAGTTGCGTCTGGTCTGCAAGCCAGGTGATTCCCGTGGTGACCTGGGACACCCTAACTTGGCAACGATCCTCTACTACCCCCCCCGACTGGCCCGTAAGCGTTGCTGAACCGAAGCTTGTTCGGGTGCAGAAGGCGTTCCCGTAATTCGTAGCACAGACCGGGGCTAGTTGTCAACCACTTTTTTCTTATGGGAAGTAAGCTATCATGATAAAAGTCATTCTGGTGGAATAAACATACATTTGAGAATAAACTGACTTCATGGGCAGGGATTATCGGCGACTTCTGTACGCTCCTGGTTTACGCCGCGAGCCTTTCATGGCTCACCCGTGCTCTCCGCCTTCCCATTTGCGGCTTCGGCCATCAGCTCAGCTCCACGCGGCAGATCTATGCAGCACGTGGAGAGCTTGGGCGACTGTGGCAGGGGCGATTTTTCGATGGGGCGCTGGGGACATTTCCTGTAGCGCCGGTGTCCTCACCGGCGACTTTCGGCGATGGGAACATCGCCGCTACAACACCACGAGACGGTGGAATACATTCATTGGAATCCGGTGCGGCGGGGACTGGTAAAGGGACCGGAAGATTGGAAGTGGTCGAGCGTCCATGAATACCTGTTCCCGGCAGTGCCGGAGGCGCGGCGCCAGCCGCCGTTGCGGATTGACCGCGTGAGGATTTCGGCCGTTGAAAGGGCGAGGATCTGAACAAAAGCCGCAGAGTTGCAAATCAACTCCGCCACCTGCTACATGGTCATGTAGCCTCTATAGCTCCAGCCTGCAATTCCGACACGGTTGTCATCAACCGGAAGCGTTCCCACTACATAGTCAACGCCCGCGAGAATGTCGCGAAAATCGCCGTAGCCGAAGTCTTTGACATTTCTTGCGGTGGAGGCTTTGCCCTCGCCGAAATTGCTTCCCGGATTGGGGAAGAGGACGAAACAGTCTTGGTACGAAAGCAGGGCCAGGTTGAAGAACGCTCCCGGCCAAAAGGGTTTTTCGCTGGCCCCGGGCCCGCCGTCCACGGACATTACCATGGGGTAGCGCTTGGAGGGATCATAATTTACCGGGTAGAGGAGCCAGCCCTGGATTTTCATCCCGTCATTCGGCCAATGCTTGCTCGCGGCCTTGCCCCGGCGCGGATGAACTCCGGTGTTGTGGCGCGTGAGCTGCTTCCAGGCTCCGATTTCCCCCGTCCGGATCTCCGGGGGTTGCTGAAAGGATTGGCGGACCAGCGCCCAGGTCTTTCCATCCTCAGCCAGGGATATCCCAAAGTCCCACCGGCCACCGCAGGAATTCCATGGCTCCTTGGCAATGCGCAAGTTTCGTGCTGTAACGGCGATTTCACCTCGCCATCCCACCATGGCGGGAGCGCCATGCCGCCTCTATATGTTATGGGGTTACCATCGCCATGTCGGCCGGCTGTTGGTTCTTCTTGAAAAGCGGTA
>Ga0187852_1002969_pt1 | contig 13004 bp, 10 predicted proteins | sample June2016WEW_6_40_FD_134511 | JGI IMG/M metagenome (GOLD analysis project Ga0187852, IMG submission 134511) | Peatland microbial communities from SPRUCE experiment site at the Marcell Experimental Forest, Minnesota, USA - June2016WEW_6_40 | ecosystem: Environmental > Terrestrial > Soil > Wetlands...
AGTATTCCGAAATAAGGACTTACCCGATGCGCAGTTCGTCTCTGCCGACAACCGACCAAGTTTTGAAAGACCGGGTACCGCCGCACCAACAGCGGACCAGCGGTGCGGGAGACTGACCCCAGCGCTCTCAGTGTACGATGCGGAGGTGAGTTGGACCGGTCAGAAAACGGACTCCAGAACACGAAGGTAACCGCCGATTCCCAAAATGGATGGCACGCTCGCGGCCAACCCAGAGCCCTCAGGGTGATGATCGTGCTGGGTGCTCTAGATTCTAGATTTCGGCTGGCCCGACCCTAACGCCGCCCTGATTTTCGCAATAACTGGGGCCGTAGTGGTGAGCTGATGCTCCCAAATCCTCAGCAGCCGCCACTCCTGACGCTTCAGTTGAGCGACGGTCTTGGCATCCCGAGCACGGTTTCGCGCCACCTTCGCATCCCAATAATCAGTGTTCGACGATGGCCTTCTGTAGCACTTCGGACAGCCGTGCCAGTAGCAGCCATCGACAAACAAAAGCAGGCGTTCTTCGAGGAACGCAAAATCGGGTTTGCCAAGAATGTCGGGCGGGTTTAGTTTCCATCCCCGGATGCCCGACTGAATAAGACTCGCACGGAGACGCCATTCCGTCGAGCGATTGCGCTGGGATCGGACTTGGGCCATTACTCGCGACCGCATTGCGCGCGATATCGTGTCCATCTCAGACCTCTTCGCCAGGTTCGACGGTCGGCACCTTGGCGCTGATCTGGTCATACCGCTGAGTGGCAAGCCGCTCAAGGCGGCGAGCTTGGGTCATGAGCGTGCGTCGTAACCCCTTTGATACTTTCCGTTCGCTGATCACTCTCGCGAGAGAGGCGATCGTTGTCGCGCGCCTTGCTATTCGAACGTCTGGGTGCTTTCGCTGTTCGTATAGGTTTTCAGGAATGATGCGCGCGCGCGTGGAGGGGGGGAGCTTGGTCCGACCGCAAGGCGCTATGTCGCCCTCATTGAGCACTGCACCGAAGCTAGATTCTTTCAAGACACGCTGGAAAACCGTGTATTCGGCTGCATTCAGTTGTTTTTTCGCCTCAGGATCCCTGCCCTCACATTCTTGCAAATCCCAAAGTGGCCACACCTCGATTTCTGCGACCTCGAACGGGTCCAATACATTCATCGCAACCGCGTCCGTGCGCTGATTGGTGAGATGCCGTCCGATCCGAACCTGCAACATCTCATTTGTCTGCCCTACATAAATCGGTTCACCGTCGTAATCGTAGAAGGCATAAACACCCCATTTCGCATTGCCAATTTTCCTCCCGTTGGCATCGGGAGTGTCTAAGAAAACCCGAATCTGTTGGCGAATAGCGGCGACGTCTTGCGGGACACCTTGAGGTGCGTTCTGTGGTTGCGACATTACGCCGCTATCATAACCTGAATGCCAGCGGCAATTTGCATCAAAAGATGTTCTCTTAGCCACTGCACAACTGGAACAGCCACGCCGTCGCCGAACAGGTGATATGCCTCGTTGTATTTGGCGGGCAAAGGGTAGTCGTCGGGAACTCCCATGAGTCGTGCAGCTTCTCTGGGTGATAGCAGTCGCGACCGAACTTTTCGTCCTTCAACTACGACAATGGTTTGCCGACTGGAGCCGCCGACCGGTGTTCTGAGGCAACCAGAAATCTGATCGAATCGGATCTCGGCTCGCTGCGTCTTTATACCGTCTTCCTGCGGACGGATTCTGCGGTAAACGGTGCCGACGATCTTCTCTTTAAGCAGTTGTGCCTTTCTCAACTTTTCCAAATGAAGCGGGGACATCAAACCAATGATGTGATCGGTCTGCTCCTTAGTATGCCACTCTACGCCCCCTGGCTCTTCCTCAATCAGACTGGCAAACGAAGGAATCGGTTCGTCCGGAACCGGTAGGTTCCACCAGACCCAGGCATATCGGAGGCGCTCTGGCAAACGTTCGACAGCTAACCGTAAGGATTTCGTGTGCCAAGGTTCTGATGGATTAGACGACATAAGTTGCTCTGAAAGGGCAACTCCCTGGTGCACGCCCAGAATAAAGAGCCGTGGACGAGAGTGCGGCAGAAATCTTACAGCATCTATGACGAGGGCACCGACCCGGTAGTTTTCGCGCGCTAGAGCGCCGATGATAGTAGCGAAATCACGCCCGTTATGTGATGTGAGCGTACCGACTACGTTTTCAAGAACGACGACCTGTGGGACTCGGCCGAGGTCGATCATGCTACGCATAAGTTTCCAAAACGGCTTGAATGCGCCGCTTCGTTCACCAGCCAAGCCGGCACCGTCACCCGCTAATGACAGATCTTGACAGGGAAAAGATCCCCAAACCAGAGTAGGCGTGCCGGGAAGGTCGCTCGTGCTCAGATTCGCAACACTACAGACACGCAGTTCCGATCTACCGAAATAGCTTCGATACGCTGCGGCTTTTTTCTCGCACCAGTCATTTGCAAAGGTGCAATGCCAGTCGTTACCCAATCCGAGGCGAGCCATTCCACCACCAGCGAAGAACTCGAAAAAAGTGAACCGCGGTGTTGTCACGCTTTCCCGCTTCTGTAGTTCCGTCTCCATCTCCATTTGCAATTGCTAAGATTTTACATGCGTATCCTCAAAATCCGCGCTCCGCGGCACTTCACAATAAACAAAATCTCTTCGCCAAGTGCCCGTTCCGGTCTCTTTCCTCTACCGGGAATTGGAGTGGACGGCAGGTGCACTAGATCAGACGCCCCACTCAAGTGCCGGGTGCCCCATCCTAGCCCTCTTTTGGCTAGGGTGGGGATATTCGTCCGCACAACAGAAAAATCCCCGCCCAAGCAAAACCGGCTTGGGCGGGGCACGCGCGCCTACAGGTCTATCTCGCTTTCGTTTTCATCTTGCCGCTTAGAGACCGGTCATTTTCTCCAGGCGTTCCGGGTACCGAGCACCTTCTACCTTGATCTTTGAGGCGGCGCTGTCGATCTCACGGAGGTCGGCGGGCGTCAGTTCGACGGCCGCTGCTCCGATGTTCTCTTCCAGGCGGTTTAGCTTCGTCGTGCCTGGGATCGGAACGATCCATGGCTTTTGAGCCAGCAGCCAAGCGAGTGCGATCTGAGCTGGTGTCGCCTTCTTCCGCTTCCCAATACTGCTGAGCAGGTCGATCAGTGCCTGGTTCGCCTTGAGGGCCTCCGGCGTGAAGCGAGGGAGAGTGCTGCGGAAGTCGGAGCTGGCGAACCTCGTATTTTCTTTCATCGCTCCCGTCAGGAATCCCTTGCCAAGGGGGCTATACGGCACAAAGCCAATGCCGAGCTCCTCCAGGGTTGGTATGACCTCCTTTTCGGGGGTTCTTGTCCAAAGCGAGTATTCGCTTTGGAGAGCAGTGAGCGGCTGTACTGCGTGTGCGCGGCGAATCGTCTTTGCGCCTGCCTCAGAAAGCCCGAAGTGCTTGACCTTGCCCGCTTGAATCAGTTCCCTCACCGCGCCGGCGACGTCTTCGATCGGCACGTTTGGGTCAACCCGGTGCTGATAGAGCAGGTCGATGGTCTCGACCTTGAGCCGCTTGAGCGAGCCTTCAACGGCCTCCTTGATGTGCTCCGGCCGACTATTCAGACCCGGCGATCCTTTCATTCCGCGCGGATCGAAATTAGGACTGACGTCGAACCCAAATTTGGTGGCGATCACCACCTGCCCGCGGAGCGGAGCAAGGGCTTCGCCCACAAGCTCTTCGTTCACGAACGGGCCGTACACTTCGGCGGTGTCAAAGAATGTGATGCCGCGTTCCACGGCGGCACGGAGGAGAGAGGTCATCTCCTGCTGGTCTTTGGGCGGGCCGTAGGAAAAGCTCATTCCCATGCAGCCGAGGCCGATTGCAGACACTCGCAGATTGCTTTTTCCAAGTTTGCGCTTTTGCATTATTACTCCTTCTAAAAATGGCGCCAAGCAGACGTGCCCAGGAATCATTTCTTTTCGATCAGGCGCGCGGTGAGCACGACCCCGTCGCGGTCGTCATGCAGCTTGATGGGGAAGATAAGAACGTTCCAACTCCAATGCGGGCTCTCAACCGGCAGATGAGAGGCCTCTTGAAATCCGCGCCGGTCAATGTAGGTTTCGCGGGTGTCGGCAACGGTACACACGATGTCGCGCCATTCGTCTCCCATCTGCGGAAATTGCTCGAACAGGTTCCGGCCGGCAAACCAAGCCCGCTTGTGTCCATTCATCGCCGCGAAGTAGTCGTTCACATACTGCCAGGTCCCTTCCCGATCGAGGATCTCCAGGACAATGTCGTCGCCCATGGCCATCGAGATGCGTGAATAGTAGAAATCGCGCGCATCCACTACCACCGGGCGGCCGCGCTTCTTGGCCTCGAAGGAACGCAGCGCAGAAACCAGGTCTTCCACCGAGCTGTATCCCTTGAGCAGGTGCATGTCGGCGATGCCGCCGAACTTGCGTTCCAGTGTTGCCGACAAAATGATGATCGGAACCTGGGGACGTTTGCGGCGCAGCGTCTCGGCCACGTCGGTGCCGAATTTGCCGGCTCCCAGGTGGTAATCGAGAACGGCAATATCGATGCCGTGCAGCTTGGCTTCAGCCTCTTCAATCGAGCTGGAAGTCACTACCTCGTATCCCTTCTGCCGAAGTATGGCCGAGCGCAGCACCAGGTTGTCTTCGCGATCGTCCAGCAGCAACACGCGGATGGGAGTGACGGTCACGGCCTGCGGACCGGACGCCTGCGACAATACCGGATTGGAGATGTCTTCGCTCATCGCTTAGCAGTTAGAAGCACCTCAGGGCTTCCCGGTCACCCGGTGTGCCGTTAATACCGATAAAAGCCCCGCAGACGAGTGCGCGCTGTCGCCGAGATTACGGTTTGTCTGTTCCAGCCGCAGAGTCGCTCCGAGTAGCCATAATTGCCCGGACCGCTTTTGCAAGTTCCGGGAGTCTATTGAATATGCCGACCGCTCGCAACCATTGTTTGTGGTCGAAGGCGGGCGATCCGCTGACCATGGCCCCTGCCGGAATGTCTCCATGGGTCCCGCTCTGGGCGGTCACGACGACACCGTCGCCGATGTTGCAATGGCCGGCGACGCCCACCTGGCCGGCAAGGATGACATTCTTACCGACCACCGTCGATCCGGCCAGTCCAACTTGGGAGCACAGCAGCGTATGCTCAGCGACCGCGGAGCCATGCCCCACCTGGACCAGGTTGTCGATCTTAACCCCGCGCCCAATGCGGGTTTCACCAATGCTGGCGCGGTCCACGCAGGAGTTCGCCTGCACTTCCACGTCGCTGTCCAGCACCGCCGGGCCGGATTGGGTGATTTTCTCCCAGTGAACGCCGTCGCGGGCAAAGCCGAAGCCGTCGCAACCGACAATGGCGCCGTTTTGCAGGATGACGTTGTCGCCGAGGACGCAGTGTTCGCGCACGACCGCGTGGGCATGCGCGAAGAAATGGTTGCCAATGCGTGCGCCGCGATAAATGACAACGTGCGGCAAGAGCACAGCATCATCGCCAATCTCTACGTCCGCGTCGATAACCACGTAGGCCGCAACGTGGGCCTGCTTGCCAATTCTGGCAGTGGGTGCGATCACGGCAGTGGGATGCACTCCGGCCTCATATGCCGGGGGCTGGTAAAAAAGGCTGATCGCCCTGGCGAACGCCAGGTAGGGATTCTTGCTGCGCAACATGCCGGTCGCGATGGCAGGGAAGTCTTCGGCAACGATCACGGCGGCGGCGGCAGTGGTCTTGGCGGCAGCCGCATATTTGGGATTGGCGACAAAGGTAATCTGCCCAGGGCCGGCTTCTTCGATTCCGGCAACGCCCGTAATCTCGGCGTCGGGGTTCGCATTTTCGAGCGTGGCGCCCAGTGCAGACGCGATTTCGGCAAGTTTCATACCAGTTTAGTCTACGATAGAGTTTCGCAGAAGGGACCTCGAATGGGAGATATTCCCGAGGATTGGCTCGAAAGATTCAACCAGAGAATGGGTGAGGAGGGCGTTCATTACTCGCAGCGCCCTTTTCGCGCCATCTCGGAATGGACCCGCCTCCGGAATTGCAGCGTGAGCTTCCCTTCGCCCACGGCGAGTAAGGTATTCAATTGGTTCCAGGCGCGCTCGGCGGAAGGATCGCACGAGGTCGGTTCAGTTTTCACGGGCGTCTTCTTTTTTGACTCTTACTTCTGGCCGGTTTACATACCAATAGCCTATGGTACTCCACGGCTCGATGCCCTGGATTGGCTGCACAAGATGCCTGAGCCCGTCAAGCAAGACCTAGTTGCAAATAAGGAGATGCTGACGGAGTACGTCTTGCTTTGGACGGATTGTCTCGATTATGCGTACGGATTCGAAGATCTAATGGCAACTGACGCGTGTTCGGGATTCGCCTTAGAGCTGCTGCTCAGTGCAGACCGCAGTCTGCGCGCTACTGTCGAATTGCTCACGCAAAAGAATCGGCCCAATTCCAAAGCCATTGAAACGGCTCGTATGAGCACTGAAATGTTCCTTAAGGCCTACCTTGCGGCACATGCCGGTCTCGATCCAGAACGAGCGCAGAACGAACTCGGCCATAAACTGCTCGTTGCTGCCGAGGAATGTTTAGCCGTGAGTTCCAACAGAGAGTTCGAGTTGCTCCGGCAGGCTGTGAATATATATCCGCCGGTGAAGGAACGATACAAAGGCAAGAAATACTCCTCACTAGAACTGTGGAGGAGTTACTCCGTAGCTCAGACCTCGGCTGTGATATTCATTCGATCCTTAACAGATCGGGACTCAAGAGGCCAGCTTAAATGGCAATCCGGCTGAGTTGCACGCGACGACAGTCTCACGTGAACAACGATACCTGACGCGCGTCTTCTGGACGGCGGCCGCGGCGCTGTGACTTCTTGTCGCCAATGACAGCTATCACGGTCATCTCCGCCAGCGCAGAGCGGGGCACAAAAATCCGTTGCGTATTGGAGCGAGTATCGGGCGGAATAACGGAAAAGCCGTCGCTCCCTTCCTGCAGCAGGTCGTTGGGCATCATGCCCTCAATGGTCTCGTTGTCGCGGAAGCGCAGCCGGACCCACAGTCCCTCCATGCGAGGCCGGGAAGTGAAGGTCTTGCGGGTGAGCGATTCCGAATCGCCGAATTCGCGAACGAAGTAAACGCCTTTGACCTCGCGCAGCTCGATGGACACCACATTGCCGGCGGTATTCAGTAGCTCCAGCTTTCCGTCAGCAATAAACGCAGCACTCACGTAACCATTTACGGTGTCGCGGTCCATCTTGCGGACGATGACTTTCTTATGCGTGGTGGACATAGGCCCAATCGAAGCGCTCAGCCGATTGTCGCACTTTTGCGCAAAATGTGCCCTCAGGAAGCTACCTTGTAGCCAAATCGTCAACTCTTGTGTTATTGTTCGCTGTGCGGCGACCCCGATGCCAAGAATCCCTTAAGTTACGTCGAAAGAGTCAGTTGCAGAGTTAGGGAGGGTTTTTCAGCCGGTTTTTGGATACGGAGGAGTTCGGATCCCGCGGCGGGAGGAAGCATCGGCCCAAACGGTCTAGTGTTTCAGGCACCTCTGTGCGGGACTACTTTGTTGTTGGAGTTCGCCTTTAGAAACATACATTTAGATGGCAGACTACATCTATAGCATGGAGACCCGGCTCACACCGGACCAACAAAATGGTGTGAACCTGGTGCAGGAAATCGCCCTACGTGCGGGGCTGAATCTGTATCTCACCGGCGGCACGATTCGGGACCTCATCACCGGGTTTCCCATCCGCGACATCGATCTCAGCATCCAAGGTAATCCGCTCAAGCTACAGAAGGAACTGGAAAAAGCCGGCATATCGGTGCAGGGTGTCGATGAGGAGCTGCGAATACTCTACCTGCTGATGCCGGGTAACGTGCGGGCCGAGTTGAACATGACTCGGGCCGAGACGTATGACCAGTCCGGCAAGCCGCCCACCATCGCTGCCGCCACCATCAATGAAGATCTAAGGCGTCGCGACTTTACGGTCAACGCGATGGCCTTGTCGCTGAATCCGGGGTCGCGCGGATTGCTGCTCGATCCCTTCAACGGGGTGGCCGACATTGAAGCCAAGGTGCTTCGCGTCCTGCACAATTACGCGTTTCTGGAAGAACCGGTGCGGCTCATCAGGGCGACCCGTTTGAGCGCACGTTTCCACTGGCCCCTGGAAGAGCGGACGCAAGCGCGGTACGACGCCGCCAAAGAGAACAGCTACATCGAGAATATCGGCAAGCGGGCCGTGGGTTACGAACTGGAGCAGCTCGCGCACGAAGACGATCCCTTGCACATCATGCGCGCGCTGGATAAAGAAGGCTGGCTGAAGGTGCTGCATCCGCATTGGAGCATGGCCAAAGTCGACGCCAGCGAACTGGGGCAGGTGGTAAAGACGCGCCAGATGATGAACGAGCTTGGCTACTCGGTGGAAGCGGGACCGATCGTGATGTACTTCCTGACCCGGCGCATGGGCGACAAGGACACCTCCGAAATCCAGCGCATGATTCCTCGCCGGGATTTCGTGGATAAGTGGAAGCGCCTGGAAAGTGGAGCGCGCGATCTGGCCAAGAAGCTGACCAGCAAGGAGGCGGGCACGCCCTCGAGATCTTGGAAGGTCCTGGCACACGCCTCACCGGAAAATATCCTGTTTCTAAGCCTCACCACGAAGCAACAGGGAGTCGATCAGAAGCTGAAAAACTTCTTCACAAAATGGCGGCAGATGAAAGAGAAGTTGCCGTTCCCGGAGATGGCGGAATTGCGAATTACGCCTCAGCTCCCGGAATATGCCACGCTGATGGAAGAAGCTTTCCTGTTGCTGCTCGACGGCAAGCTGCGGTCGCACACGGAGATCGTGAACTTTTTGAAGCCGTACGAACCGCCACCGCCCCCACCGCCGCCGGCGCCCAGGCGAGGACGCGGCAAGGCAGCGGCTGCAAAAGGGGTTGCACCCGGCGGTGAAGCACCGGCTCCGGCAAAGCGGGGACGCAAAGCGAAAGCGACGGAGACGCCAGCCGTCGCACCCGCGCAGGCGCCTGCCATAGCTGTGCCAGTTGCGGAGTCGAAGCCGGCAACAGGCGCCAAGAAAGCCGTAGCGGCTGCTGAGCCCAAGAAAGCGGCGGCATCAACTCCTGTCGTCAAGCCTGCAACGAAGAAGGCTGCATCAACAAAGCCTGCTGCAACCAAGAAGGTCACGCCAGCGAAGGCTCCCAAGAAACCCGCAAAACCGGCCAAGAAGAAGGCATCTGTAAAGAAAGCCCCGGCAAAGAAAGCAGCTGCGAAAAAACCTGCTGCGAAAAAAGCCGTCAAGAAGAAGCGATAGACGAGATTAATGCGACCGGCACTGGCTCATTATCAGGCGAGATACGGCTGCAGATTCTGTTCGATGGTGGTCTCGTCAACGTCCTCGCCGCGATTTAGCCGCTCCAGAATTTCGTCCACGACTTGCTTGGCCAGGTTGCGCTCGCGATGCAGCAGAAAGCCGTCGAAAACGTGCTCCCCGCGCATGGCCTCCTGGATCTCGGTTTCCTTGTCGTGTTCTCCGAGTTCCGTGAAATACACCACCTTGTAGCGGCCGCTGTAACTGGCTTCACGATAGATCTCGAACATCACTTTCTTGGTGTCGGTCATCAGGGGCATGGTTAGTCGTCTCCGGCCGCCGTTGCACGTTCCCGTTCGGCTACTACGTGCGGGAATCCTAGCGGAATATTTTCCTGCGCGCGCGATTTCTGCATCAACGGCACACGCAAGGAACGCTCGTAGGCCGCGAGCTGCTGCTCCAATTGTTTCGCCGCCTCCGCCTTCTTCGTTAAGGTTTCCTGGTAGCGCTTCAAGAAGTAATCGATGGTTTCCACACGGATTTTGATGGACCCCGTCGGCTTATTTTCGTCGAGGTCTTTGAAAGAGAAATAGGGTGTACCAGAATTCTCGATGATGTCCTCGATCACACTGTAGATAGGCGCGTCGTGTCCGCACTTGAAGTTGCTGACCTCCAAAGCCACCAGGTTGGGATGGCGCGCCGTGAACTTCGCCGCCCAGATCTTCTGGTTGGTGCTGGCGGAGTAGGCGTTCTTCCACACGTCGCGAATATCGAGCGCGTGGGTGATGGCGCCGGAACGGACCTCTTCGCCGAAGAGCCGGTCGAGCAAGTCTTCGTCGGTCGGCAGCAGGCTCTGCGAGAACACCGGATAGCCCAGCTTCTGGAACTCCTCCATGATCTCGTGGTTGAGGCCGGGATCATGGTGATAGACGCGGCCCAGCATGACGATGCCCAGACGGTTCTCGCGCTCCAGGCTGTCGAGCACCTCGCGAGCGCGTTTGCGCACTCCGCGATCAAAGTCCTCAAAGGCCTTGAAGCCAACCTCGACGGCACGTTCGTTCTCTTCTTCGGAGAGCCCCAGGATCGGCATCCATGTCTGAAACATCTGCAAGGTAAACAGCTTCTTGTCGTCGAGGTTCAGGATGGGATCGAAATACTGAATGCCGTTCTCCTTGAAGACGTCGTTCTCCTTAATGAAGGCCGCCTTCACTGAGTTCGGTGTGGCCGTCACGGTCGGGCACGCATTGCTGCCGCTGCAGTTCTTCAGCGGCTGATGCAGCGTGTCGATCATGGGGAAGAAGATGGCGTCCAGCGGCTTCTTCTGGTGCTTCTGGAAGATCAGGTTGTAAACGTGCGGGATGCCGACCTTCGACGGGAAGCACGGATCGATCGCGCCGCGGCCCGCGCCGGCGCGGTACATGTCCTGGCCGGTGAATTCGGAGTACACCAGGTTCTCGGGCTCCAGGCCCAGGCTCTCGAGATACGCGCTAAACAGAGGCGCGTAGAGGTACATGTTCAGCACGCGCGGCATACCGATACGAAGGCTGGAGCGCTTCTTCATCAGCGCAATGCGTTGCTTGGCAGCCAACGTCCAGGCGCGCGTGGGAACGGGATCGGCGACCTTCTGCGGATTGCGCGAGCGCCACACCTCGCGGGCGGCAAGGTCAACCAAATTCGGATTGGCGTTCTTGATCGCGTCCAACCCCGCCTTGATGCCGCGCATGGCGCCGACATCCTCGACCTGCCCCTTTTCGCAGGTGGAAATGATCAGGCGCCGTTCTCCGCCTTGCAGCGGTACCTTCGACTTGAACACCGGCAGCGGCGAAGCCGGCTCGAGATGGTCGCCGACATTCACGTCGATGAAAGTGCGCAGGCAATTGTTCTTGCAGAAGTAGCAGCGGGTATCTTCGTTGCGCGTGGTGCGATACCCGATCTTTTGTACTGCATCGAGCCCGATGAAGGTGGTGCGATGGCCGTTCTTGTAGAGACGAATGACCTCTACGCCCGCGCCGATCGCGCCCGACTCGCCGCAATGCTCGTGCACGATGACTTCGGCTTCGTGATCAACGCCGTGGAAGTGAGAACGGATAAAGTCGACCTCCGACTTTACCGCCGCCAGGTTCTTCTGTGTGCCACCCTGCAAGATGAAGCGCGATCCCAGCTTCGCAAGATTCGGGATGCCGGCGACATAGAGGAAAATGTTCTTGGGCAGGACGTTCGCCAGTCCGGCGAGGATTTCTTCGCCGCGCCAACCTTGCCGCTGGAAGTTCACGATGTCGGACTGCATGAACACCGCACACCCGTAGCCGAAGATCGGCATGGTGTTGGCGGAGAAAGCGATGTCCGCGTACTCCTCCACTTTGTAGCCGAGCGACTCGGCGGTGCCTTGCAGGAAATAGCCGTTTCCGGCCGAGCACTGGGTGTTGAGTTTGAAGTCCTTAACGCGGCCGTCCTTCAACACGATGAGCTTAATGTCCTGGCCGCCGACATCCACGATGACGTGGGGATTCTTGTAGAACTTCATGGCCGATTCGGTGTGCGCTACGGTTTCCACCAGCGCAACATCGGCCTTGAGTACGTCTTTCAAAACATCCTTGGCGTATCCGGTGGTACCGACCCCGAGCACTTCCAGGGTTGCTCCCTGCGACTCCACCTGCTGGCGGAGTGCGACGAACATGTCGATGGTGTCCTGGATGGGATTCCCACCCGACAGTTGATAGGCCTTGCAGAGCACGTCGCCAGCTTCTGACAGCAGCACAGCTTTTGTCGAAGTCGAACCGCCATCAAGGCCGACGAATCCGCGCACCGTCTCGCCGACACCGAACTTCGCGCCGACAAACTTCGGGACCGCGTACTTCTGCTTGAAGCTGGCGAGTTCTTCTTCGGAAGCACTCAGACCAGCGGCGCCCGATTTCGCTTTCTCGGCTTGCCGGCCGACCGAGATGTAGTCCTCGAGGCACTCCGTACCCATGTAGGTTCCGACTTCGGACTCTTCGTCCTTGCCGAATTCCACTGCGCCCAGCGCTGCGAAATACTGCGCGTTCTCTGGGACCTTGATCAGCTCTTCCGGCGTGGCGCCCTCGGGAAGCTGGACCTTGCGCTCCTCCCAGGTGCGAGGAATGTTCTGCTGCCACGCTTCCTTCATTCCGCGGATGAAACTATTTGGCCCTCCCAGCAGCAGCACGTGCGGACGCAGTGTGTGCCCGCGCGTGAGCACCGTGAGGTTCTGCAGAACAATGGCGTCGAATAGGGATGCCATCAACTGATCGGGCGGGATGCCCTGCTTCTGCAGGCCGTTGATGTCGGTTTCTGCAAACACACCACATTTGCCTGCGACCGGATGCAGCTTGATACCGGTGTAGCCCTGGTCGCAGAGTTCTTCGGGTGGAATCTTGAGCTTCGCGTTGATCTTGTCGATGACAGCGCCCGTGCCTCCCGCGCATTTGTCGTTCATCGACGGGATTTTTTTCTTGCGGCCGGTATTCTCGTCGTCCTTGAAGACGATGATCTTGGCATCCTGTCCGCCCAGCTCAATGACCGAGTTCACCTCGGGGTGCAGCTTTTCGACCGCCAGCGACACTGCGGTGACTTCCTGCACAAACTTTGCGCCGACCAGGTTGGCCAGCGCCCCTCCGCCCGAGCCGGTGATGAAGATGCGGCAATTGTGTGGAGCAATGCCGACTTCCTCCTCCATGCGCTTGAGGAATTCCAGCA
>Ga0187852_1002975_pt1 | contig 12961 bp, 10 predicted proteins | sample June2016WEW_6_40_FD_134511 | JGI IMG/M metagenome (GOLD analysis project Ga0187852, IMG submission 134511) | Peatland microbial communities from SPRUCE experiment site at the Marcell Experimental Forest, Minnesota, USA - June2016WEW_6_40 | ecosystem: Environmental > Terrestrial > Soil > Wetlands...
ATGCTCCAGCCGTGGCGATGCAGGGCGTGCAGGTCCATCCAGATCTCCTCAGACTCCACGGAGGTCCCTCCTGGCTCTCGGGGCTTTGATCACCACCGAGCATCCCAGGGGGGACTTCCTTTCCGATCACGTCTCCAGGTCCTCCATCGCCCCGAGGACCTGTGCACTATTCGTGCTCAGAACTGCGCACTATTCGTGCTCACCCACACGCCTCAACAAGGAGCTGCGCCGGCGCACCGACGTCGTCGGCATCTTCCCCAACCGCGACGCGGTCATCCGCCTGGTCGGTGCCGTGCTCGCCGAGCAGAACGACGAGTGGGCAGTGGCCCGCCGCTACATGAGCGCGGAATCGCTCACCAAGACCTACACCACCATCGACACGGAGGGCGTGCCCGCGATCACCGAAGCAGCGTGAACGAGCCGGACGGCGCGCGGATGGCGTCGGTCCCTCTTACACCACTTGACAAGACACGGCCCTTTCGTCGTTCGCATAGGTCCCTTTGACTTCGCTTGGTCCACTTGCTTCGCCATCCGTGCTTTAGGCCAGCACTTGCTTCAAGCTTCCGGCGAAGGTCCGGAAGCAATGAGGAGCTCGAGCGGCAGCCGGAAGGGGAATCGAACGCGGCTCGTCAACGAGGGCCGCCCCTGGCGGCCGAGCCTGCTCAGGGCGAGTTCAAATGATCTGGCAGGGCTCACCTCGGCCCGTCGTCTGGATCGATTACCGACAGGTGGAAGGCGTCCCCCTCGGGTCGGGTTTCCAAGCCGAGACGCAGCCAGAACTCGGCGAAGCCTTGCCTGCCTATCTCCATAAAACACTCGCGATCCTGCTCCCACTCCCCCGCTTCCGGAAGCAGTGGCGTCTCGCGCAGGCGGGACAGCAAGGGCCGCCAAAAGGGCTCGAGAAGCCGCGCGACGGGAAGACTCTCGTCGATGGCGATCTCCGTGCCCGTGGTGTTGGCCTCGGCATAAGCGATGTAGAGCGCGACCTCTTCGGTGGTGCGCACCACAGAACTCCACATCTGCTCAAGGCTGAGCTTGTGAAGGCGATAACTAAGGATGGTCTGCTGGAGCTTGGGGGACACCGCCTCGAAGGCTACTGGGAGCCCAGCCCGGTACAGGGGACCGGCCACATCCGCGAGAAGCACATCCTCGCCGGAGGCGTCCTTCGGCTGGAGAATGACCTCGGCCATGGCGTTGCCGAATCGGCTGACGCGAAACTCCTCTGCGGCCTCAAGGGCGATTACGCCGGCCACATCCCATGGCTTCCACGCGTGCTCAATGGCCTCAACCTCAGAGCCTCGTGCTGCACCGAACAGGAGATGGCCGAATTCGTGACCCAGGATCCCTGCTGCCTGCACTTGTAAGTTTCCATCGACGGCGACAAGAAGAAGAGGCGCGACTATTACAGATGCCGATCTGCGGTCGGGGCTGAGAAGGCATTTCCCTCCAACGATGCCACCCGCCCGCTCCGAGCCGACTCGTCGGTCTGGGTCTAGCCCCAACCGCTCACTCTCAGAACTCGCTGCATCCATGACATCCGCTGCCAGTACAACGCGCACGTCGGGGACGGCAACGCTCCGTTCCGAGAGGAGAAGACTGACGGCATCGTACATGAGCTTGGAGACTGAATCGAGAAGGTCGGTCGGTGGGCCATTTAGCTCAGCGGGGATCGCCACTTCAATGGGCACAGCCGCAGGAGTTTACCCCTCACTCGTTTGCCCGCTCATGTAACCCTGCCTCGTTAGCTCCCCGTACCTCTTTGGCCCGTTTGGCCCGAGTGGGCGGATCCCTGAGTATGGTAACGTACGCGTGTTCGTTGCGGCGCAGCCCGCTGCAGGGTGAGCGTTAGCGAGGTGGAGAAGCCTTGTCCCTTCAGCGGCATCGCCGCCCATGGATCTCGGCCCCCGTCAATTGGTCAGCCGTGCGCTGGGGTGCGGTCGATCGTGCATTCGCGCCATTCGAGCCAGGCATGCTCAGTGCTCTTCTCTCGGCCGCCGTTGACTCGCCCGGATGCGGTCACCGCCTGCCCTCCCTCACCCTCTTGTGGGCCCGAGCGGCAACTCGTCCACCCAACGGCTCCGCACGCGCCGGTCCTCGCCATCTCGACTCCCTCCTCTCCGCGGCAGTTGCTGCCGCCCCTCAGCTCCGCCTACTCGAGGACTACTGGAATCCCGACCCGCGTCTCGTGGCTCGCTTCTCTGTTGGTACAAGGCGGCTCCGGGTCCATCCGGGCGCGTCTTGCGACCCGATGTCGGCGCTGACCGTCGTCGCATTGACGGCTGAAGCGATTGATGACTACGCTAGCTCTCATCGGGGCTTCGCCCTTTCAGACCTCCTTGAAGCTGCCCTCCGTTACTCTGACTGGCGCCTATCCAACCTCGCACCGACGTGGGGCACCCAGCCTCTGCCTCGCGAAGTTTCGGGACCCCTCAGTAAATCCTTCGATGAGCGGCTCCAGCACATCGCCGCTGTTCCGGTATCGCTCTCGACTGACGAATGTGACACCGCCGCCTCACTCGTCGTGCCGAGCGAGACGTGGACGGGGCAGTGCGCCCACCCGGATCGCGCCGAGATGGCGTGGGACTGGGCTACGACCCCGAGCAGACGACTCAGAGTGAATCTGGCGCCCCGTTCCGCGCCACTCGGCATTGCTCTCGCTGTACGCGGTCGAGCCGAACCACAGGCGGTTCCAGCAGCCTTAGTGATCTGTGCCCTCACCGCCGGTATGGGCCTCCTCGCCGCAGAGGCCGCCGATGACACCGACTCCTCAGAACGGCTGCAGGCGGTCATGGAGAGCCGCCTACTCACTCTCTTGAACAACCAAGACAGTGATAGCGCAGCACAGCCCATGGACCCGTTGCGCCGACCACCACACGCGGAGCTGCCGCGAAGCGTCCCGGACCTGGTCCTTGAGGCCGGAAAGCGACATGCGTTCGCGCTGCGCGTCGTAAGTGGCCTCACTCCTAAGCTCCTGAAGCCGCAGCTCGACGATGCCGACGATTCCCTGTCCCACATTGACTCGGAACAACTGGCACGGCTCGGTATCGCTCCGGAGACAACAGGCAGCCTACGCCGTCTCGTGATCTATGGCGGGCCGTGCTACGAGACGGGCGATGGAGACGAGTTCACGACACTTCATCTCTACATCGAGGACCTGGCGTCAATGGCGCAGGACGCACTAGATTCTGAAGTAGGCCGCGATCTGCTGTTTGAATTCTTGGATGAGGCTACGGCCATAGCTGGCACTACCAAACTGATGTGGCTGGACTTCTTGGATGTCTGGCGCCATTGGAAGCGCTTTGGCGTGTTGAATCCCACGGGTTCCACCGGAGTTGCGCTAGTGGTCGACCCAACGCCGGATGACGTCGCGTGGGAGGCATCGGCGAAACGGGAGCCATTTGAGGCGGTCCTAGCGGACGCAGGGCTGCCCCCGATGTCGGATTGGAAGGGAGCTGTTCTTGACGAACCAGGCCGCGCCACACTGTGGGGTCCAGATCGCGCTGTATATCTGATCGCCACCAAGCCCCGGCTGGCCGTAGCTACGCGCCTGGATGATGCGCTGAGCACGCTACACCTGGACCCTGCCTTCGCCGTTGGCGTTGCCGATGGGCTCGTCCTTACGTGTTTGAGATCGCCGGAGCTCGCCGCCGGCTTGACCATGCCCGACGGCCGGACTCTTACGCTGTCTGTGACACTGACCGTTGACCGTCCGCCCGGCCTCGATCAGTACCATCCATCAGCGATTGGGGTGTGGGCATCGCCGGCACCGCGGCCGATGATCAGCCTCCTACTCGGCCCGGACTGGTTGGAGCTCCTGGCCAGCGAACCCCGGAACGCTCATCTCGCCCTGGGCGCGGCGCTCTTGTACTGCACCGAGAAGGCGGCCGGACGGCGACCGCCCAAGGATAAGAGGCGCATCCATCGCAACTTCCTAACCGCCTGGGCAAGTGCACCGCCGGTTGCCTTGCTTCACGTGACCGAGGCCTCGCTCAGTTACCGGAACAGGGGGCCCGTGGGCCTCCCGCGCTCACACGCGACTCGCGCACGGGCGGAACGTCTCCTCGCACAGGCTGTACTCAAGCGAGGGGTCGCGCCTGGGCTATTCAACGGCGACGCGGCGCTCGCCGTGTGCCGGGATCAGATTCTGCCTGCCTTAGAGTCGCTGCTGACACAGGTCATTACAACGTGGACGATGGGAGCAATCCCGGTTGTTGCCGAGCACTTGAACGATGCGTACGCAGAGCGCCTTCGCGCTGGCGGTGAGCTGGGTCGAGCCCTCACAACGCCGTGGGCCGCAACGTGGCGGGCCGTGGCGCTCGAAGGCGACGACGGCCCCTTCAAGACGCGGCCGCTCGAGCTCCTGCTGGAGAGTGCCCTTGCCACTTGTCCAGGTGGCGCAATTACGCCCGATCGCTTCGACGTGGCTGAGGCCGCGGACCTCGCTCAGCTGACGATGGAAATCGGGACGGGGCAGGCAGGATACGAGCGTCGGCTGAATTCCTTGAGCGTGATCGTTTCGGCACTTGGGACCACCCAAGTGCACACGGGCCCGACGAGCCTCGCCGACACAAACGAGCCAATGGTAGAAGCTCCATACGGGCGGCTGGATGTCCCACGTTACCTGGCGTTCAGCCGAGCCGACAGCATCCGAGCTCATCCGGGTGTCAATGAACCGCGTGAGACAGCCACACCAGCTCAGCTTCCGCCAGACTGGGAGACTAGAGAGAGCCCGTTTCAGCGACTTCGGGACGCGGAGGGCGTTCCTGGGCGGCTACTGGCAGCTGATCAGGCGATGCGCACAGCGTGTGGAACGGGGCTTGACGGCCTCGGTGCGGTGCTGGGCACAGCGCTGACCTGGCGGTCAGGCAATGAGCATGTAACCGTCGTTCCGCGAGAAGAGTTGAGAGCCGCTGCGCTTGACTGGTCAAACCTGCCCCCTGAGGAGGTCGAGGCCGCCCTCCAACTACTCGTGTTGCGCCCCGACGCGCTCCGGGCCGAGGACATTCCTCACTGGGAGCAGGAGCGCCGAAGCCACCGGCTCGCTATCCAGCCAATTCCGCAGATCGGAGACGATCTAATCGTGATGCCCTGGGCCGTCGCGAGCGCTCAGGGTATCTTCCTCAGCTACCTTGCGGACGGGCGACTTCCGTGGCATCCGTCCAGTCTCCCAGACGCAGTCAGGAACGCCTTCGGTGAGTACCGGCAGATCGCGAACTTCGAGCTAGAGCGCGACGCCACCGAACTGGTCCGCTCCGTCCCCCTGCCCTGCCGATCACACATCGAGCCGCACACAGCGGCTGCCAGCGGGCTCCGGCTCAACGGTGAGGTAGATCTACTCGTGGCCGATCCACTCCACCATCGCCTTTGGGTGTGCGAGGTGAAGGATGTTGCGTTCGCGGTGTCACCGCGCACGATCAGAGGTCGCATCGACCACTTCGTGCGGCGCGATGGCCACATCGCCCAACTCATGAGCCGCTGGACAGAGATTAGCGCCAATCCACAAGCCGCGGTAGGCCTGCTCGCTGGGCCTCTGCCGACACTGCCGTGGCAGGTGCTCCCTCTCATGATCACCCGCCGAGTCGAGCCAGCGGCATTCGTCGATGGCATCGCAGTCACCTTCACCGTCCTTGACGATTTGACAACCGTGCTGCAGACCGAGAGTGATCCGCAACCCGGACATTCCCCGATCGGTATGACTGCGCGCTAAGTCGGGATAGAATTTGCCCACGTGGCTCTGGTCCGCCGCCCTGCTTAGCAACGCCACTCCGTATGCGGAACAGTCACGCGATTCAACCGTTGGCGGATGCTCTGCCACTGCGACATTTGCTGATCCATGAGCGCGGTCAAGCGATCATTGTGAGTCCGCTCCAGTAGGTGGGTCAGCTCATGGACACAGTACAGCAACTGGGGTGACTACTACTGAGCGGGCCCCCGCAGGCCCTCTCCTTCGGGAATGGTGTGCCTTAACGTCGACATCCTAAACAGTGGAAGCGGCCACCAGTCAAGCGAACACCCAAGTGATCCCCAAGGTGGGCATACTCCCCGCTCACCATCACTAAGCGACAGCGGCCTTATAGCGCCATCGTTCTGGCGCCCCAGCTCTTCAGAGGTGAAACCGCGGTGCAGGGTACTGGGAGTCTCGTTGCTAATGCTACAGGCCAAGTGCCGAGAGGGGCGCACGGCCGACGATGCCGACGCCTACCCCGATCCGCAGGAACGCCTTCACATCGCCCTCCGATAGTGCCTTGATCGCCGTCCCGACGTCCTCCTTGGTCGGGTAGAAGACGACCGTCGGATCAGCCGGCAGAGCGCGGATTAGGCCGAGCGTGAGGCGGTGCTCATCGACAGAGCATCGCACGCGGACCACGAACTCCTTCGGGCTGCGGAAGTTCAGCACCAGATCGGCGTGTCGGCCGCCTTCATCGATCGTCCACGCCGCATCGACGGCAGGGTCGTTGTCAGCATAGGCGTCGCCGAGGTCCGGATGGACACTGGGATCGAGAACAAAGGCGAAGAACGGCATATCGTCATCAGGTTGAGTCCAGATGATGGGAGCCCTCAGCGGCGTCACGGTTCCATAGGTGGCCATCGCTTCCCTGTCCTATTGTCTAGCCAGGTCCCAGCCATACGCGAGATCCGGCCATGAGCGATCAGCTCCGAGGAATGCTCCGGTCGGCAGTCGCGCGGGTGCGCTGGATTATGACCGAATCGAGCGCCAGAACGGTCACGTTGACACCCTGGAGATCTGAACTCCCATCCAACCTTCTAGAAGTCGACGGGATTCGTGCCGCACGGCGCCACTTCGTCTGGCGAAGGCTAGCCCGATGGCGCCCGCACCGCAGCCTTGTTGGTCAGCTTCTTGGTCAGACGCCGCGCGAGGCTCCCACACATGAGTGCTACGACGCGATAGATGCGTCTGCGCGTTTGATTCACTGCACGGGTTGACGCACCAGCCTTGCACGGCGTTCCGCCTTTGGCGTACATTCGTTTGCAAATGGTTGAGCCCTCGGGACAGCCCCCGCTTACGAGTCCGGAGGAACTCGCGTCCGCGAGCGCCGCCCGGCTCCGGGCACAACTGCACTACGAATTCCGTCGCGCTTACCAGACCTCCGCTCCTCGTCCCCGCCAGCTCGCATTCGCCATTGCCCTCGGCTACGATCAGGCGAGTCACGTCTCCGGGATGCTCTCAGGCTCTGAGCCGGTGACGCGAGGCGTCGCCGAAGCCCTGGACGCCCGACACGTCCTTACCACCCTAGGCATCCCCTTCACGGCGCTGCAAGACGCACTCGCAGGCGCCCAGCATCGAGAGCGTGCCATCACACGCGGGAGCAGCACCGCCCTCCAAGAATCGGTTACCGACGTCTTCCTCTCTAGCCCCATGGCTTCGCTCGACAGTCGCCAAGCCTATGATCAGCAACGCGAAGACGCAAAGACTCTCGCTGCTGAGATCAGAGCCCAGTGCAATCTCACCGTCTATTACGCGGGGCGCGACATTTCTAACCAGACCGAGTTCGATGATGAGGCGGTCGCAGTTCAGGACAATGTCGCAGCGCTTCTCGATTCCCGGTACTTTGTCCTCCTCGTCACGCGACCGCTACAGACGCCCTCAACGAGCGTCCTCGTCGAGGCAGGCATGGCTCTTGCATATGGAAAGCCATCCATATACTTCGTGAGCGATCTCTCCTTTCTTCCGTATATCCTGCGCCGCATCGGAGATGGTAGTCTCCGGACATCCATGCCATCCGTGTCTATCGAGATCTGCGCTGAAGATGGTGTGAGACGCGCTGTGGGACTAGTGAGACGCCATGGACGAAAGCTCTTCAGTCAACTCGACCGCTCCTAGGACTCGCTCACGCAGGGGGCGCTCGACTCCGTTAGAGCAACGATGCGCGCGATGAGGCGTGTCGCCAGTATCTCGACATCATCGCCGAACTCGATCAACTCACACCATTCCGGGTAGATCTGGAGCAGCGCCTGTAATGCCGCTGCAGCTGAACCCGAGCCGCTCACAACTGCGACTGGCAGGTGATAATCGACAACCGCAGGAATGATCTCTTCCAGCGCCCCATCGCCACCAGTGAGAACGAACAAGCCATGGCTCATCCCAACCTGCCAGACGTTCCGCATAGGGTAATCGTAGTCTGACTCAATGACCTCGTCGGCACCAGGCTCCACCCTCTCGCCAACCTTGGCCATTTCCTCTTGCCGCGGTAGGTAAAACCTTACCTTGCCCCGAATGGGCGATTGGATATACCCGTCGATCACATGCCGTGCTATTCCCGTCCCCGGTCCACACGCGAGGTCGACCTGATTCCGGGCTAGTATCCGGCCCAGCAACAGGGCCTGATCGCGAAACTCGCGGGCTTTGTCAGCCTTCCAGGTCCCGGAGACGAAGACTTGCATCTTAGGTCACCTCACAGCGCAACCATATCATCCCATCTTCCCAGAACGTCCGCGAAAGTTCCAGGAATCCCCGGGAACATTCCGCATGGCACCAGGGAATTGTCCTGCGCGTAACGGATCGAAAGGCGAATCGACATCACGAACCGGGGACATTACCCTTCATTACGTCGCATGTCAATGCATCCCGCTGAGGTTACCGTGGGCTATGGAAGGAGGTGAGGGCGTAGCGGATCGTAGGGTTGAGAAGCGTGCGTTCGGTTACCGTCAGAATGTCTATCTCTTTGGAGGATCGCGACCGTGTGGTGGAGTCTCTGGGCACACCTACTTGCGCACTTCGTTCACGTTGGTCCCTGCTTGCTTAATTGCGCGCAGCACGTGCGGTCGGTCATAGCGTAGGACGGGGCGTGGTGGGGGCGGCGGATTCGCCGCCCCTTCCGCGCGCGTTGCACAGGCAAATGCGGTGTCGTAGCGGAGCCGCGAAGGAGCCCCCCTTGCTCCCTCAGCAAGCGCCTTCGACTCTTCGTCGTTCGGATAGGCCATCGCGAATTCGCTTGGTCCACTTGCTTCGCCATCCGCGCCAACGGCCGACACTTGCTTCGAGCGTCCGGCGAGGGTCCAAAAGCAATGAGGCGCTCGAGCGGCAGCCGGAAGGGGAAACGAACTGCACCCGAGCTCGGCCGCGCGAAGCGGACGCGGCCTCGTCCGAACACGGAAGAGGGGCCATGGTGCCTCTCTACAGGTACTTGACGTCGTACTCGAGGCCGCCCCTGCCCAGGTCCGTGCTCTCCTGGTGGCGGCCCGCCGCAGTGGCTGACGCGTACTGGGGCGGTGCGGTGGGAGCCTCACTGATCGCGGCTGAGGCCTCCCTCGGAATCGCGGCGTACCGCTCCCATCAGCGGAAGCGCCGGGTCTGGCTTCGGAAGTTGGTTGCTCTTACCCCAAACCGTTAAGACGCTCCGTTGCGGAGGCACCGTCATGCAGGACACCCCAAGCATCGCCCTTGGGGTGGGGCGGTTCCACCAGTCCCTCTCCGCCGCACGGTGTGGCTCCACACCGCTCCCATCGGCGGCCGCAGATCGAGGAGCAGCTCCCTGAGTCGTGCCTCGTCGCCCACAAGACCCCGGCGGGGGAGAACGCCAACCATGGCCTCCTGGTCTGCCTGGCCGAAGCAAGTCCTCTCCCGCCATCGCCCGGCGTCTCACAAGTGACCGTCCGGGCGGAACCGCCCTCCGGCGCCACGGGGGCGCTCTCTGGAGCCGCCCGTCGCCCCCCTTTGCCAAAGGATCCGGGGACGTTTCTTCAGCGCTCTTTGCTGCCTCGTTGCTCCTGAAATGACGCTCGAGAGGCCTTGGCTGAGGCGCAGCCACCTACACTCATTAGTGGAGGGTGGAGAGGGCCCGACGGCCTCCACGGAGTTGCTCTCCCCGCCGCCCCCCACATAGCCTGAGCATCGCTCTGCCAAGCCCGTGCGCTCAAGGCTCTCCGGCCGTGGCGAACGGCGTCCCGGGAGGGCGATAGAGTCGGGACGCAGCATGACCGAAGAGGGCTTTGGGCCAGTGCGGTTGCCCACTGCCCGTTCGGACGGGAAGAGCTGCTGGACGCAGCCTCGCTCGGGAATCGCAGAGGCCAACGGTCGACCACGGCGGGTGTGGCGGTCGCCGCCGCGCCCGCGGCTGGAAAGTCCGCCGCGAGCCAAGCCAATGACCGAGACCCGGCTGCGGGTGACCGGCGGCCGCCTTTGCCTAGCAACCTCCCGTGTGAGTATACTTGGCGTCCGACCGCCGGAACATGCAGGATATAGGGGCGAACGAACGCTCGCCCACAGCATGTGGGGGTCACAAAGGAGGCCGGGTGCATGGCGATACCGACTGTTCCGGGGCCACGGTTCGCCATGAAGGAGGCGCCTTCCGGCGATAAGCTCCGGGGCGGGTATTACACGCCGCCCGCAGTAGCTAGGTTTGTTGCCCGCTGGGTTGCGGAGGCAGGCCCTCGTCTTCTGGAGCCATCGTGCGGCGACGGAGCCATCCTGAAGCGGCTGGTCGAGCTGGTGGGGCGAGAGAGCGTCGTCGGCGTCGAACTCGTCCCAGGAGAAGCTGCAAAGGCTCGGAGGACCGGGGCCACCGTCGTCGAAGGAGACTTCTTCACCTGGTTTGACGGCGATCGTCGATCTGTCTTTGATGGGGTCGCCGGGAATCCGCCCTACATCCGATTCGGAAACTGGGACTCCACGTATCGGGATCCGGCATTGCGTCTGATGCGATCGGTCGGGCTGAGACCGAACAAGCTCACGAACGCCTGGGTGCCCTTCGTGGTGAGCTCGGTTCTGGCAGTTCGGCAAGGTGGGCGCGTCGGCTTGGTCCTACCGGCGGAGCTGCTCCAAGTCACTTACGCTGCAGCGCTTCGTTCCTACCTTGTGGACAAGTGCAGCTCCATCACGGTGGTCTCGTTCGAGCGCCTCGTGTTTGCCGGGATTCTCCAAGAAGTCGTGCTCGTGCTCGCCGAGCGCGGCGTCGGCCCCGCGGCTATCAGGACGATAGAGGTCACGGATGCCGACGAGCTGGGGGCAATAGCGCCACAGCTTGCCGACGCTGCCCGTGCGCAGCTTCATGAACGAGAGAAGTGGACGAAGTACTATCTCGACCTGCCGCAGATCGAACTCCTCCGGCGTTTTAGGTCGGATCCGCGCCTCAGCCCGCTCGGGGAGTGGGCCAAGGTGGACGTGGGAGTGGTCTCCGGCCGGAACAGCTTCTTTTGCCTCACGGCGCAAGACGCCGAGATCCGTGGGCTCGGCCGGTGGACGCTACCTCTCGTGTCACGCAGCGCCCAGCTGCGGGGCCTGGTCATCGACCGCAGCGAGCTCGACGCCTCACCGGATGCGCGGAATCGACTCTTGACCGTGCCTGAGGGCTTCGACGTGAGCGCTCATGAGCAGCTACGCGACTACTTGGCAGAAGGTGCTGCGGACGGTGTACCCGGCGGCTACAAATGTCGCATAAGACGTAACTGGTATGAGGTTCCGTCTGTTTGGATCCCCGATGGGTTTATGCTGCGGCAGATACATACGCACCCAAGGATGGTCGCCAACGTGGCTAAGGCTACCAGCACCGACACTGTGCACCGAGTGAAACTGCGCAAGGACATACACATGGGTGCCCTTGCAGTCGCCGCCTTCAACAGCATCACGTTCGCTGCGGCGGAGGTCATCGGCCGCAGTTACGGCGGGGGTATCCTCGAGCTTGAGCCGAATGAAGCGGAGGAGCTGCCCGTCGCCGGGCCCGACCTTGTGCCAGATCGTCTGATGAGAGACGTCGATCAGCTGGTCCGACTTGGGCGAACGAAGGATGCACTGGACCTTGTTGACGACGCGATCCTGGTCCGTCGCCTCGGGTTCGGCGCCGAGGACGTGCGAGCGGCCCGGGTAGCTTGGGAGCGCTTGGAACAACGCCGCAATCGCCGCGTTAAGATCAATCAGGTTCAGATCCCTGGCGTCCTAGCGGCTCCCTGGGCGAACATAACGCCAGCGCACCGTGTTCCACTGAGCGCGCTGCGGCCCGGGGATGAACTCTCGGCGGATGGGTGCGTCTAGTGGGGCGCGATATAGCGCCGCGTTCATGCTGGCGAGAGGCGTCTTGCCCTTGGTTTGCAGGAGGCCCTGCTTAAGAGCTTCTGCGGTAATCTCTGTCGCTGTCAGTGGGCGCTTGGAGGAGCGTAGGACCGCCTCGGCCGCCTGCAGAAAGGTCATTCGCTCTCCAGCATACCTCGGGAGCGGCTAAGCTGTCCTGCCAGTGATGCCAGATCGACCAACCCGTGATGAGGCTCGGCGCGAGCTCGAGATGCTGGTGTCAGCATATGCAAGGCAAGCTCCGACTATCGAGTCATCTGGCTCAACCTACTCGGAGGCCCAGGTTCGCCTAGATTTCATCGATCGTCTCCTCGGGCTTTTAGGCTGGGATATTTACAACGCTCGGGGCCTTCCACAGAGCCAGCGGGAGGTGGTCGTTGAGCTCACGACGGCCCTGGAGGACGCCGCGACAGGTCGACCCGACTACCGTCTTCGACACGGCGGCCGGGACCGCCTGCCAGTCGAAGCAAAGAGGCCGTCATTGCGGCTTTCGGGGTCCCCTCTGTCAGCTCGGCAAGCGCGCTCGTACGGATGGTCGCTCTCGCTTCCGGCTGCCGTGCTTACAAACTTCTCCGAACTTGTCATATTCGATACAAGGATCACTCCTCAAGAGGGGGACGGACCAGAAGCGGCGGTCATCCCCGGCTGCCGCTTCTCGTATACGGAGTACGTATCTCGTTTCGATGAGCTGTGGGACCGCTTGTCCCACGAAACGGTGGCCTCGGACAGTTTCTTCGGTGTATACGAGTACACAGAGCCGCCCCGCGGCACATCGCCGTTCGATGTCAGCTTCCTTGCAGCGTTTCGCGGGTGGCGTGAGCGGTTAGCTCAGGCGGTGGCGGACGGGAACCCCGCCCTGGGTCCCGCCGAGATCGGCCGTCGCACTCAGCGAATCCTCAACGCTCTTCTCTTCCTTCGCGTATGTGAAGACCGGAA
>Ga0187852_1002976_pt1 | contig 12958 bp, 12 predicted proteins | sample June2016WEW_6_40_FD_134511 | JGI IMG/M metagenome (GOLD analysis project Ga0187852, IMG submission 134511) | Peatland microbial communities from SPRUCE experiment site at the Marcell Experimental Forest, Minnesota, USA - June2016WEW_6_40 | ecosystem: Environmental > Terrestrial > Soil > Wetlands...
TGGAGCCGCCAGTACCAGTTGACGTTCAGCCTGTGGCTCGAACGCGCGGAGTGCGAGTTTCTGACCGGTCATTTCGACAGAGCCGGACAACTGCTTGGGGAGTTATTGCCGCGCGCGGCGTCGAAAGTCGACGAGGCCGCCGTCTATCATCTGAAGGTCCAGCTCCATGTCATGAAGTCGGAACACCAGCAAGCTGTGTACACCGGGCTCACGTGCCTGCGCCGGTTGGGTATCGACATGCCCGCATATCCCACTCAGGAGCAGGTCCAGGCTGAATACGAGACGGTCTGGCAAACCCTCAAGGGGCGCCCGATCGAGAGCCTGATCGATCTGCCGCTCATGACCGATCCGGAACTGTTGGCTGCAATGCAGGTGTTCTCTGTCCTTTTGCCCGCCGCCTACTTTACCGATCACCGTTTGTGGTGCTTGCAGGTGTGCCGCACGGTGAAGATCAGCCTCGAGCACGGTACGAGCGGAGATTCCGCGTCCGCCTATGGCTTTTGGGGAGTTGTGCTTGGATCGGTCTTTAACCGTTACGGTGAGGGCTATCGTTTCGCCAAGCTTGCGCTCGACATTGTCTTCAAGCACGGCTTCATCGCAAGTCAACCAAAAGTCTACGCTTCATTGGCGTTAGTTGCCATCTGGACGCAGCCCATCGGGACCGCGATCGATTTCAACCGGACGAGCTTTCGCACCGCGATTGAGACGGGTGATCCGACCTTCGCCTGCTTCGGGATGTTCTCATCTATCACAGGCCTTCTTCTGCGGAACGATCCACTCGACTTGGTTTGGCGCGAGTCGGAGATGGCGCTGGACTTCGCCCGAAAAGCCAGGTACCGGGACGCCGCGGACATTATTGTAAGCCAGCAACGCTTCATCGCGATGATGCAGGGCCGGACGGTGAACTTCTCCACCTTCAGCGATGCGCAGTTCGACGAGGCGACATTCGAGGCTCAGCTCACAGGGGACCGGACGCACTTGATGATTTGCTGGTATTGGATTCTCAAACTGAAGGCGCGGTTCCTGTCAGGCGATTACGCCGAGGCACTGGCAGCAGCCGACAAGGCGAAGCAGTTGCTTGGGGCCTCCGCTGCCCAGATCCAGCTACTCGACTATTTTTGTTACACGGCGCTCGCGGTGTCCGCGCTCTATGAGACCGCGTCGGCCGATGAGCAGCTAGCGTGGGACGAACTCCTGAGGGCGCACCGAAAACAACTCTACGAGTGGGCCGAGAACTACCCGCCGACTTTCGCCGACAAGTATGCGCTGGTGTCTGCGGAGATCGCCCGCCTCGAAAAACGCGACGCCGATGCCCAGCGTCTGTACGAGCAGGCGATTCACCTGGAGCGTGAACTAGGCTTCGTTCAGAACGAGGGCCTGGCACACGAGTTGGCGGCGCAGTACTACTTGGCGCGTGGTCTCGAAACAGCCGGTTACGTCCATCTCCGCAACGCCCGGAACTGCTACGACCGCTGGGGCGCCCCCGGCAAGGTAAAGCAGCTCGACGAACGCTACCCGCGGCTGCGGGAGGAACGAACTCCCACCGCTTCGGCCACGATTGGCCAGCCGGTCGGGCAGTTGGATATCGAGACTGTAGTGAAAGCTTCGCAGGCACTTTCGAGTGAGATGGTCCTCCCCAAGCTGATCGAGAACCTCGTGCGAATAGCGGTGGAGCATGCAGGGGCCGAGCGGGGCCTGCTCATCCTCATTCGGGGCGGCGAGCCGCGGATCGAAGCGGAGGCCACCACCGGTCACGGCAGGGTGGAGGTTGCGGTTCGACAGGCCGCCGTCACGCCAACTGACCTACCGCCATCCGCGCTGCATTACTTGATCCGGACGCAGGAGCGCGTGCTCCTCGATCATGCCTCGGCCGATGACGTGCATTCAAAGGACGAATATGTGCGGCAGAAGCGCTCCAAGTCCGTCCTGTGCCTGCCCATTCTCACGCAAGCGAAGCTCGTCGGCGCACTTTATTTGGAGAACAATCTGACTCCGTGTGCCTTCACGCCGGACCGGGTTACCGTGCTGGAGTTGCTGGCTTCACAAGCCGCAATTTCTCTGGAGAATGCCGGCCTCTATTCCGATCTGCAGCGCAGCGAAGCATTCCTCGCTCAGGGCCAGAGGTTAAGCCAAACGGGCAGTTTCGGCTGGAGTGTTTCAAGCGCAGAGATCTACTGGTCGGATGAAATTTACAACATCGTGGAACACGATCGAGCGGTCAAGCCAACGCTGGAGTCGGTGTTCCAGCGAATTCATCCTGACGACAGAAATCAAGTGCAGCAGACTATCGACCGCGCCACCAACGAGAAGACAGATTTCGACATTGAACATCGTTTGTTGATGCCGGATGGCAGAGTCAAGCACGTCCACATCATCGGCCGGGCGTTGAAGACCTCGTCAGGCAACCTCGATTTTGTGGGCGCCGCGACGGACGTCACGGCGGCAAAGGAGGTGGAAGAGAAGCTCCGCCAAAGGGAAAGTGAGCTTCGACAGATCCTGGATTTCGCGCCGCAGCACGTCTATGTCTTAGGGCCTGATCCCGCCGGCGCCAAGCTTTATGTGAATCGGGCCGCGCTCGAATATCTCGGCCTTACCTTTGAGGAATGGCGGACCTGCGACCTCCGCGAGCTTTTTCATCCGGACGATTGGGAGCGGACGACGAGCGAAGCGCAAAGCAAAATCGCGGCCGGCCTCCCGCACGAAGTCGAAATTCGTTTACGGAGAAAGGACGGGAAATATCGCTGGTTTCTTTCCCGCCGGAACCCGCTACGGGATGAACACGGACGCCTCACGCGTTGGTACATCGCCGCCACCGATATCGAGGACCGCAAGGCGGCTGAGCAAAGGCTCAAGGATGAGAATGTTTCGTTGCGCGAAGAGCTCGACAAAGCCTCCATGTTCGAAGAGATCGTCGGAAGTTCGGCCCCCCTGAAAAAGGTGGTTTCCCGCATCTCCAAGGTCGCTCCAACCGACTCCAGCGTTCTGATCACCGGCGAGACCGGCACGGGCAAGGAACTGGTGGCGCGCGCAATTCACCGGCGGTCACCGCGATCTTCTTACGCATTTGTGAGTGTGAATTGTGCCGTGATCCCCCGCGACCTCATCGCATCAGAACTGTTTGGTCATGAGAAGGGCTCCTTCACGGGAGCAATTCAGCGCCGTTTAGGACGCTTTGAACTGGCCGCCGGAGGCACCATTTTTCTCGACGAAATTGGAGAGCTCCCGGCCGAAACCCAGATTGCTCTGCTGCGTGTTCTGCAGGAACACGAATTTGACCGCATTGGAGGAACAGAAACCCTTCGCGCCGATGTTCGGGTGATTGCCGCCAGCAATCGCGACTTGGAGTCTGCCATCGCTTCCGGTACGTTCCGAAGCGACCTGTTTTACCGGCTAAACGTCTTTCCCATTGAGATGCCGCCTCTGCGGAAACGAAGAGAAGACATCCCCTTGCTCGTCGGGTATTTCCTGAATCGTTACGCACGGAAAGCAGGAAGGCATTTTACGGCGGTAGACAAGAAAAGCCTCGACCGGCTGCAAGCGTACGCCTGGCCGGGTAATATTCGTGAATTACAGAATGTGATCGAGCGATCCGTCATTGTAAGTGAGAATGAGACATTTTCGGTTGATGAAAGTTGGCTTTCCCGGCAGCCTCCACCAACTGACCTGGAGATCCGCCCGAACCTCTTTAACAGGCTTCCTGCTCAGGAGAAGGCCATCATTGAGGCTGCGTTGAGCGAATGCGGAGGACGTGTGTACGGGCCCTCGGGCGCCGCAGCCAGACTCGGCATGCCACGGACCACTCTGGAATCGAAAATCAAGTCATTGAAGATCAACAAGAATCGCTTCAGAGGGACAGATCCTCTGAAAAACAGCTAGCCTCACCCGGATTATCTCGAATTCCGAAGTTCGTTATTGCCCGCCTTGATAGTCCTGAGAACGGAACGGGTGCTTGGATTCTTCGGGAGTAACCCCTCACCTGTCCCGCACCGGCTGATGACTACGCCGGCTGCGGGACACCCTCTCCCCAAGGGAGAGGGCGTTAATGACAAATGATCTCGGCCCTCTCCCTTGGGGAGAGGGTGGCGAGAGTAGCGAGCCGGGTGAGGGGTTTCTTCACATAGACCCTCGCAACTTCGGAATTCGGGATCACCCGCACCCACCTTACGAGAAGATCTTTGCCCAGCATTCGTCAATTGACGAATCTCGTCAATTTCGCGGTCGGGCAATGTCTTTCATTTCAATAACTTCCGGTTGGAACTGGACCTGCACCTAAGCATGCAAGGAATTGGACAATGCCAGGACGCGGCTTTCAAACGCACCTTGCGCGATTGAGGATCGACTTCCTGGGAAGGGCAGAATGTTAAGAATTGGCAGGTCGGCAAACGGGGAAGTGGTCTTCACGCTAAGTGGCCGGATCGACGGAGAAGATATCGCCGAGTTGGAAACGCTAATTGGCGCGGAGGCGAAGGGTCGCCGCATAATTCTCGACCTCAAGGATATGACTCTGACGGGTGAAGTCGGCATCAATTTTCTGGCTCGGTGCGAAGCAGGTGACATCGCGCTCGTGAATTGCGACCACTATGTTCGAGAGTGGATCACGAGACAACGAAGCCGACGGCAGCGCAGGCTGGTTTGATCAGGGGAACAGCGCGCAATAATTCCCGCATTCCATGAAGGAGTAAAACGATGTCCAGTTTAGATTTGATCGGGTCCAGTCCGAAATTCCGGGCCTTGCTCGAAGTCGTAGAAAGGGTTGCACCCGTGGATGCCGCCGTCCTAATCCAGGGGGAAACGGGCACCGGTAAGGAAGTGATTGCACGAGCGATTCATGAGTCGAGCCCCCGCCGTCAGAACCGCTTCGTGCCCCTCAACTGCACGGCGATTCCTGCCGGATTGCTCGAAAGCGAGCTGTTTGGCCATGACCGTGGCGCCTTCACGGGGGCTGTTTCCACTCACCTCGGGCGGTTTCAGCTCGCCGATCGCGGCACGCTGTTTCTTGATGAAATCGGCGAGTTGCCCCTGGAGTTGCAACCCAGGTTGTTGCGCGTCCTCCAGGACCAGATGGTGGAAAGGCTTGGCAGCACGCGCACAATTCGCCTCAACGTCCGAATTATCGCCGCCACAAATCAGAATCTGGCTCGACTGGTGGAGGAGCGAAAGTTTCGACCCGACCTTTACTATCGCTTGAACGTGTTCCCGATCACTCTCCCCCCTCTCCGCGACAGGGCGGAGGACATCCCGGCGCTGGTCGAGCACTTCGTGCAAAGGTTCTCACTCGAGATGGGAAGAAGAATCGAAACGATCCCTCCCGAAGTCATGCATATCTTGAAACTGTATGACTGGCCCGGGAATATTCGCGAACTGGAGAACATCATCAAGCGCGCCGTCATCGTGTCCTCCGGGCCGGTCCTTCGTCCGTTGCTCGGTGAACTTAAACGTCTGCCCGGTCAAACTTCGCCGGCGGCGAAGCGGACGCTGGCGGAGGCCGAGAGAGATCACATCGTAGAGGTCCTGCGAGACACGCGATGGGTACTGGGGGGAGGCAATGGCGCAGCCGCGCGGCTGGGAATGCCGCGGACCACGCTGGTCTACAGAATGCGCAAACTCGGAATTGTCCGCGAACAAGGCCGCAAGTCCTTCCGAGGCCGTCCCGGCATCCTGCCCGAATCGCTCGCCGAGTTCAGCAGTGACCGGCAGGAATCACCATTGGACGGGGCCGAAGCGACAATCGAAAGGGCGCTATCACAAATGGGGACGGCTTAAAACGCAAGCCGCATCAGCAAGGAGGCTACCCGGCATTCTTCGCCCTCAGTGGGCGCCCTGCGTCGGGGCACATATCCTGGTTGAAAGTTCTCTTCGAGAAGGGAGTTCCCCTGGCAATGGCCGGCGCGGTCGAAGCCGTCAGGTATCCTCGACCGATGTCGGCCCGCGGTCACTGAGATTTGATTCTCGTCACCAGCAAGGCTTCGTCCGTCGCCTTCGCGAGAGCTCAAACGCCTGAGGGGACAAGAGATAGTCCGATTCAGCTTTTGCCCCGCATTGGTATGCCAAGTGCGCGTGGCATAGCGTATTTGTGTCGTACAAACAGGGCCTACCTCCTGAGGCATGGGCGCTAACTTAGGGCTTCGAAGACCACAAGAGCCCGTCAGCCGACGGGCGGTAGAATGTGGCCCATGGCGACAGCCATGGGATTAGGAAGCAGATTAAGAAGCAAGCCCCGGGAGGGGCGAAAGAAATGACAACGTCTTTCGCCCCTGGCGGGGCTCGAAGATTCGTCAAAAGAGCAGGCCTCACCCACGGCTGCGCCGTGGGCCACAATCTTTCGGCCCTATGGGCCTGCGACCGCCAGACTAATCTCGCGGGCAGAGGGAGGCTTAAGTTAGCGCCTATGCCCCCTCGAGGTAAGTGGGAAAAGCAACTCGATGGAACTCAATGATCGGGAACCGGGCTATTCGAAGCTCTCTTAGAAGGAGATCGACATGTCAGTCGAGCTTGAGCAAGTGTACGAGATTTTCAAGAACCTTGAAACCAGTCATGAGGACGCGTTCTTTGCGCACGTTGCCGATGACGTCGATTGGACTGTGGAGGGAACTCACCCTCTTGCCGGTCATTACCACAGCAAGGCGGATTTTCTCGCCCATACATTCGAGAAACTCGGGAAGGTCTTACCGCAAGGCGCGCAGCTTCACGTGGAGCATGCGTTGACGAGTGGAGACTGGGCCGTCGTTGAACTGCATTCCCTGGCTACCGCCAAAAACGGTCTGAGGTTTGACAACCGGTACTGTTGGGTTTGCCGATTCCAGAGCAACAAGATCGTTGAGGTCCGTGCCTATCTCGATTCCGCTCTGGTGGCTCGACTCTTCCAAGAGAATCCAATTCCCGAGGCGAGCAGCGCGTCAGGAGGCACGACTTAAGAAAGCATTCGATCTAAGTGAACCCGTAAGAGGAGGGCTTCGTCGACACACCGTTGTCGGCATCGCTCCTCGGCGATGAGCTCGAAAGCCGTCGCAATCAGCTTCGCGCCACGCTTCCCATCGGACGCGTCGTCGGACCGGGGGACGTCGCCGCGCTCGCTGTACATATCATGACCAACACCGCCCTCACGGGCGCGACTTACGACATCGACGGCCGGCAGCAGCTCGTGGCCGGCTAGCCAAAATCGTCGGCAAGCTAACATCCGACAAGACAAAATCGCAAAGGAGAAATGACCATGAGTAAAATTTCATACGGACTCGCAATAACCGTCGCGTTGGGGCTCGCCCTTCTGGGCGGTAGAGGCTTCTCCGCGCAGGACAAGTACACGCTGAAAGTACCGAATGGGCTCGCCTTCTCTGAGTTCAGAGGATACGAGAGCTGGCAGCTTGTCTCCATCAGTCAGAACGGAGCCCATGTTGCTGCGATCGTCGCTAATCCCGTGATGATCAAGGCCTACTTGTCCGGCGTTCCGGGCAACGGCAAGCCTTTCCCCGACGGCGCCAAGATGGCGAAGATCCATTGGAACCCTAAAAAGATGGAGACGTTCACCGCCGCGACGGTGCCAGGCACCCAGGCTAACGTTGACTTCATGGTGAAGGACAGCAAGAGGTTCGCGGACAGCGGCGGGTGGGGATGGGGCGCATTCGACTATGACGCCGCATCCAATACGTTTAGGCCCGCCACCTCGGCTGACAAGCCGCCGCAGGGGAACGACGCCAAGTGCGGGTTCGCGTGCCACACGATCGTGAAGGGGCAGGATTACGTTTTCACGGCGTACGCGAAGAGATGAAAGGGGCGCGGGGTTGTGATTACTGCCACGCGCTCCCGAGTCGGGCTAATCCTGGGGCGTTGCGGGGTTCTGCATAAACAGCCAAATACCAGAGTGGAGGAGGCATCATGAAACAGATTTTCTTGCTGGTCGCACTTGCCGCGGTCGCAGCAGTTGTTGCCGTCACGCTGTCCACATCTCGAGTCCCCGCCCAACAGGCCACTCCGGTCTTCCTAACCCAAATCCCCCGGGGATACCGCGACTGGAGGTTGATCTCCGTGGCCCACGAAGAGGGAAGCCTTCACAGCATAGGCGCCGCTTTGGGCAACGATGTAGCGATTAAGGCCTATCGGGAAGGGACGCTTCCATATCCAGACGGCACCATCATTGCCGCTTTGCACTATCAACACGTCCCGTCGGCGGAAAACAACAAAATCTTCGGCCAGGCCCAGTCTTTCGTGCCCGGGGCGCCCACGAATATTCAGTTTATGGTCAAGGACTCAACGAAGTACGCCGCGACGGGCGGCTGGGGGTTTGGTTTCTTCATCGCTGGCAAGCCTGTCGACGAGGCGAAGATGAAATCCTGCTTTCCCTGCCACGCGCGGGAAAAAGCTCGCGACCTTGTGTTCACCCGGTACGCACCTTAATAACGAGAATCGTTGGAGGGGCCATGTCGTCGAAGTCGACGGTTATTGATCTGCGCTAACAGCGTGGGCCCGCGACTGGCTTGGTCCCGTTGTATCGAGGACTCCGATGAAGACTATGATCAGCGGCACCCACAGCTCTCGCCCGGTCAGCGCGGAGCAACGCTTGAAAGAACTAGGCATCAAGCTCCCGGCGCCGCCCGAACCCTTCGGCACCTATGCGGAAGCAGTGCAGACGGGCAATCTGCTTTTTCTGACCGGGATGCTCCCCACGGAGGGCCGCAGTGCCAAATTCATCGGGCGCGTCGGAGCGGAGCTTGATGTGGAAGCTGGGCGCCAGGCGGCTCACCTCGCGGCGCTCAATGCCCTCGCTGTCGCAAGGGAGTATTTGGGATCGCTCGACAAGGTAACGCGGATCGTCCGGCTCGGCGTGTCAGTGGCTACTGCGGGAGACGTCCGCGATCAACCCAAAGTTGCTGACGCCGCTTCGGAGTTGCTGCAAGACGTATTCGGAAAGGACAAGAATCCTTGCCGATTGGTGTACGGCGTCGCAAGCCTTCCGCTCGGCACGCCGGTCGAGCTGGAAGTCATTTTCGAGGTGGAGGGATAGAGGCGCAGCGAGCGTTGTTCGGTCGCCCGGTCAGCGGCAGTAAATGCTTTTCGACAACGTCTGAAACCTTAGAGGAGGATGTATGGCAACGACAAGAGTCGCAGCAGCACCCATGAAGGCGGCGCAAGTTCCCAACGCGGGAGCCGATTTCCAGATCGTCGAGCGCGAGATTCCCAAGCCGGGTGCAGGACATGTGCGCATCAAGGTGCAGGCCTGTGGCGTCTGCCACAGTGACGTGTTCACGAAAGAAGGGCAGTGGCCCGGCATTCAGTACCCCCGCGTCCCAGGACACGAAGTCGTGGGCTTCATCGACGAACTGGGCGACGGTGTTTCCGAGTGGAAGAAGGGGCAGCGCACCGGTGTCGGCTGGCACGGCGGCCACGATGGAACATGTCTCCAATGCCGGCGCGGAGATTTTGGCAATTGCCGCAATATGAAGGTTCCGGGTATCAGCTATGACGGCGGATACGAGGAATACATGGTGGCGCCCGTCGAGGCACTGACGTCCATACCGGAAAGTCTGGGGGACGTGGAAGCGGCACCGCTGCTTTGCGCCGGAATTACCACCTACAACGCGCTGCGGCACAGCGGCGCCCTCCCTGGCGATCTTGTGGCGGTGCTGGGTATCGGGGGTCTGGGTCACCTCGGAATTCAATTCGCGAACAAATTTGGATATAAGGTCGCCGCGATCGGGCGTGGATCCGAAAACGCGGCGCTCGCGAAAAAACTCGGAGCCAGCGTGTACATCGACAGCAAAGCGGCGAACGCTGCAGGAGAACTGCAAAAACTGGGCGGGGCACAGGTTATCCTGGCGACGGCCCCAAGCTCGAAAGCGATGTCCGAGCTGATCGATGGTCTGGGACCCAACGGGAAGTTGGTGGTGATAGGTGCGACGTTTGATCCCCTTGAGGTCACACCGGTACAGCTCATTATTGGGAGTCGGAGCATTCAAGGCTGGGCCGCGGGGACGCCGGCGGATGCCGAGGATACACTGCGTTTTGCCGAACTCACCGGCGTGCGCCCCATGATTGAAACCTATCCGCTCGCGAAAGCGGCCGAGGCTTACGCGCGCATGATGAGCGGCAACGCACAGTTCCGCGTCGTGCTGACGATGTAAGTTTAGCCAGGCCGCTTACCGCCGCATATCAGACTGCACAGCTCATCCGGGGCTTCGTGAAGTAGTGGCGTAGACCGCACAAACCGCCTGCTTCGGAAAGAAGTCAGCAATGCCAGACACACAGAAAACAGCCATCGTTACCGGGGCCTCGCAGGGTATTGGCGCGGGACTGGTGGAAGCGTTTTTGCAGCGAGGTTATTGCGTGGTTGCGAACTCGCGAAACATTTCCAAAGCAAATCCGTTCCCGGCATCCGTGGATCTTGCATTGGTAGATGGAGATATCAGCGACCCCGCCACGGCGGCGAAGATCGTGGACACTGCCGTCTCCCGATTTGGCCGCATTGATGCGCTCATCAACAACGCCGGCATATATTTCTCCAAGCACTTCACGGATTACACAGTCGACGATCTGCGGTCTCTTGTTTCCGTCAACATCGAAGGCTTTCTCTTCACCACTCAGCTCACGATCAAGCGAATGTTGGCGCAGAAGGCGGGTGGAAGCATTGTCAATATCACGACGACGATGGTGGATCACCCATTCGCCGGAATCAACTGTGCGGTCCCGATGATCACGAAAGGGGGCCTTCAGGCCGTCACGCGTAGCCTGGCGATGGAATATGCAAAACAGGGGATACGCGTGAACGCAGTCGCGCCGGGAATTGTGGATACGCCTATGCATAAGGATGACCCAAAGGACTTTCTCAAGACGCTGCAACCGATGGGACAGATGTCGGAGGTGAAAGACATCGTGGACGCGGTCATTTATCTGACGGAAGCCCGTCAGGTTACCGGGGAGGTCTTGCACGTGGACGGCGGCGCGCATGTTGGCAGATGGTAACCAATGAGCGCCCTCGGGGGGGCGGCGCAACGCAGCGCAAGGAAGATCCTCCTGTTGGTGTTGGACCTGATTCGAGGGGCCGCACAGGAGAACAGGACGGGATGGGCTGCGTAGTTACTGAGGGGCCAATTCGGCCAAAGGTCTTCGAACGTGAGGAAGGTTCAAAACTGCGTGAGTGGTTCACTCTGACGAATGACCGATCTCAGACGCGAGGTTTCGCCAGTTGGCGACTCAAAACACTCTATGAAACTCTCGACTCCTACTCGACGTAGCCCGAAGATCCAGCAGCTTCAATCGATTGCACACTTGAAGAAGGCCCACAAGGAGAATCATTTTGAGGTTACTGAACGGAAGCACGATTGCCTAATTGGAGATCGTGGTGATCGAAGAAGCGATGAGAATCAGATTGACGTCAGGTGTTCTTATCCCGACTCTCCAAGCCGCTGCGGGAGGCTACGAAGAGGTTGCCGCAGTCCCGCCCGAACAGAAGCTGGGATGTTGCGGGAACCGACGTCAAAGGAGCTCACCGTGAAGTTACAAGGAAATCGCGAGACAGTTCGCCAGCCAGACCAGGGGCTTCAACAGGCGCTGAACGGCGACCGGGAGGCGCTTGGCCATCTCTTCGCGTCGCACACGCCCCAACTCTATCGTATAGCCCTCCGGATCCTCGGCAAGCCCCAAGACGCGGAAGAAGCGCTGCAGGACGGATTTCTCAGTGCCCTGCGCCATTTGAAAGACTTCGAATGTCGGTCGCGCTTTTCAACGTGGCTATCACGCATTGTGATCAACGCCGCCCTGATGCGGCGGCGCAAGAGCCGTCGCGAGGTACTAACATCGATTGACCAGGAACTCGAACAGGACAACGTGGCGTGGGCAGACAGAATCGCCGATCCCGGACCCAGTCCGGAGGAAATATTCGTGTGGAAGGAACGGCTTGAAATTGCTGAAGGCATATTGCGGAGCTTGCCCGCAGCGCACCGCTCAGTCTTAAGGCTGCGGGATGTCCAGGGGATCAGCACGCAGGAAGCCGCCGAAATATTGGGAGTCAAGACTGGGACGGTAAAGTCACAGCTCCACCGGGCGCGCCTGAGGCTGGGCATGAAGATATGCATGGCCGGCCCTTACCGCAGAACTCTTCAATTTTCCCGGCGCGCGCTCGAGACAGGTGGATAACCGCACACCAGCGGATCGATGGCAGAAGTTGCCGCTCCAGCAGCATGAGGAAAATGGAAGGCAGGTTAAATGTACTTCGTCTCAGAGTTATTTTCAGCGGTTTGTGTGGTTGTGCTTGTGGCGACGATTTTGTTTCTGGTCAGTGCCGCAGCAATTCTCGCCGATGAGGGAATGCGCAGTGTAATCGCCCTATCGGCGAAAAAATCTCTACGCCCGATCGCGAGCTTCTCAATGGCGACCTCGACGGGATGGAAAATGAGTGTCTCTGATCAGTTGGGCTCACTCAACACCAATGCAAGCAAGCTATGAGCAGCTGAATCAAATTGCGGGGAGTGCCTATGACGGAAAGGATCACAGCCCTGGTCATCCACGGGCGGGTGGGCGGTCGATATCATGCAGACCGTACACCTAGTGTCCTGTCCCAGTGATTCGTGAAGTAAGTCGGGGCGATTCGACGGTGTGTCGCGAGGCCCCTTACTGAGGTGCAGACGACATTCTTGAGCCCCAAAGGGGCGAGCTGACAAAGCCCAGGCCAACGGCCTGGGTGAGGTATCCATACCGCGCAATTGGCGAGCCCTGAAGGGGCGTGGTGAGCCGCTCGAGGCGGCGGGGGCGAGGTTAGGCGGAGACCCACGCCTGGTAATTTCGCCCTTGAGGGCTTACTCGCAGAGTACCGATGGTGTCTCATTCGAACCCCAGGCCGTTGGCCCATAAGCGCTAACTTAAGGTGCGAGGACCTCGGGAGCCGCGGAGCGGCGGCAGAAACTAGCCCACGGCGTGAGCCGTGGGACCGGATGCGGCGTTCAAATTCACAGCCCCGGAAGGGGCGACA
>Ga0187852_1002980_pt1 | contig 12946 bp, 8 predicted proteins | sample June2016WEW_6_40_FD_134511 | JGI IMG/M metagenome (GOLD analysis project Ga0187852, IMG submission 134511) | Peatland microbial communities from SPRUCE experiment site at the Marcell Experimental Forest, Minnesota, USA - June2016WEW_6_40 | ecosystem: Environmental > Terrestrial > Soil > Wetlands...
CCGCGCCGACATCAGCACCAAGCTCGAGTCGGAGGCCGTGGTCAATATGCCGCTGGGCACCAACCGGAACTATCAATCGCTGCTCAACGTGGTTCCCGGCACCGCGCCGGCCGTCTTCCAGCACTCGCAGTTCTTCAACGCTGCCAGCACCCTGCAGACCGAAGCCAACGGCATGCCGCGCGTCAGCAACCTCTATCAGATTGAAGGTATTGACGACGACGAGCGCACCGGCCTGCTGCAGATCATGATTCCGCCGGCAGAAGCCATTGGAACAGTCGACATCTCCACCAACAACTTCGAGGCTGAGCTGGGCCGTGCCATCGGCGCAGTCATCAATGTTACCCTCAAGTCCGGAACCAACAAATTCCATGGTTCCGCCTTCGAGTTCATCCAGAACAACTACGTCAACGCTCGCTCCTACTTCGCCGGTCCTCTGGGCCACCTGTCGTACAACTACTTCGGCGGATCGGTTGGCGGACCTGTCATCAAGGACAAACTCTTCTTCTTCGGTGATTACTTGCACACCACCGATCACGAAGCAATCTCCAACACCATGACCATCCCGGACCCCCGCTTCTATACCTTTACGACGGGACAGACCGGTTGCTCCGATATTCACGGTTGCATCGACCTGAGCGCCGCCATCAGTGGGGGCAAGGGTCAGGTCTACGACCCCACAACATTCTCTGACGGCACCATTCACGCGGGAACCGCGGCAGATCATCGCATTGCCTTCCCGAACAATCAGATTCCCTACGCCCTGGTGAACACCAATTACCCGGTTTCGCTCAAAATCCTGCAACAATTGAACACGGCAGCGGCGGCTAACGGAATTGTTTATGGTGTCACCGCCGGCACAACTTACAAACCGTTGAGCAACCCGGCAAATAACTACACCACCAACGTGCCGTTCAGAAAAGTCACTGACAGCTACGACATCAAAATCGACTACACGCCGCGTGAGAAAGACCATATCAGCTACCGTTACAGCAATGAGAAGGTGAATACTTTCCAGGCTTCGGCTTGGGGAGCCTTCCTGGGAGGCCCTGCGCCTACGTCAAACGGCGGATTTGAAGGCAACGGCAATTACTCGTCTTACTCAACCGGTCTCAATGCCGATCACGTCTTTTCGCCGTCCTTCTTTACCGAGCTGCGCCTCGGCCTGGCCCATTACGAGAGTACCGCGACCCCCATTGACTACGGCGCCAACGATGCAACCACCCTGGGCGTCCCCGGCGTGAACCTTTCTGGTCAGCCCTTCACCACCGGGCAGGTTGCTGTCACCGTCAACGGCGGTTTCAACAACCCCATGATCGGCTACTCCGCATCCTTGCCATGGATCAGGGGTGAGTCGAATATCGACATCGTCAACAACTGGACCAAGATTATTCGCAACCACACCATCAAGTGGGGTGGCGATATTCGCCGCATCCACGACAATCTCCTCCAGGATCAGACCTTCAGCGCACGCGGCGCATACACCTTCTCCGACGTGCAGACCTCGGACGCGGCTTCGCCGGGCACCGACATCGCCAACGACATCGCCAGCTTCCTCTTGCAGCAACCCAGCCAGACCGGCCGCGATGTCAACACCATCTTCCCCCGCTACCGCCAGTGGTGGATTTTCATGTTCGCCAGCGATAAGTGGCAGGTTTCGCCCAAGATGACCGTTGATATCGGAGTTCGCTGGGAAAACTATCCTCCCGCTACCCCGGCAGTTCCAGGCGGTTTCTCCAACTACAATGTGGCCAATGACTCCCTGGTCATCGCCGGTGTAGGCAGCAATGCATCCAACCTGGGCATGGCGTCGGATTACAAATACTTTGCTCCGCGCACCGGGCTGTCCTACAGGCTTAGGCCCAATACCGTTCTCCGTGCCGGCTTCGGCATCAGCTACACGCCGTTCATGGATAACACCTACGCCTACAACTACCCCATCCGCTCCAACAACAGCTTCCAGCCTGTGAGTTCTTCCGCGTACGCCCCCGCCGTTTTGGGCGACGGCGTAACTGTTTCGACCTTGCAGGTGGGCTTCCCGGCGCCGGTGGCGGTAACCATTCCTACCAACGGAATCATTCAATTACCGGTAACATCGAGCGGGCTTACCGGAGTGCCGCTGATCCAGGCCAAGCAGCTCATCGGTCAGGTCTACACCATCATTCCTTTGAACTGGAGGAACCCCTACGCGTCATCCTGGAATCTGGCCGTTCAGCAGGCTCTGCCCTACAATATGTCGCTCCAGGTTGCCTATGTGGCCAATCACGGAACGCGCATGTCGGTCTCGCAGAACGTCAACCTGCCCAAGACATATGACGGCGGCTCAAACTCGGATCCTGAGTATGCATCCTTCAGCCGCACCGCGGCCACCAACCAGTACTTCATGGACTTCTCGTCGAATTACAATTCGATGCAGGCCCAACTCACCAAGCGCATTTCTAGCGGGCTGTCCTTCACCTCCGCCTTCACCTGGGGCAAGGCGCTTACCTACTCCACCGGCGGCGACGATGACGGCAGTCTCTTGTTCTTCACCAACCTGCGCCAAAACTACGCCCGGGCGGACTTTGACCGCAAATACAACTATGAGCAGACCGTCAATTACGCGCTGCCCTTCGGCAAAGGCCAAAAGTGGATGAACACTAACCGGATTGCCGACGAGGTTCTCGGTGGATGGAAGCTCACCGGAGTTCTCTCTATCGTTTCCGGTCTGCCTTTCACTGCCTCTACCAACGGCTCCAATCTCAACACTCCCGGAACCACAGAAACAGCAACTCTGACCGGCAGCTTCAAGAAGCTAAAGGGCATCGGCTCCGCTTCGCCCTGGTTTGATCCGACAGTCTTCGCTGTTCCCAACGGCTGCACCGGCGCCACCGCTGGCACTTTCACCGGTACCCCCGGCGCTGGTGGCACTTACACGCCGTCAACCTGCACTGCCCCAACTCTGGGCAATACGGGAAGAAACCAATTCACCGGCCCTGGCTACCATCAAGACAACTTCTCGCTCTTCAAGAAGTTCGACATCTATCGTGAAGCTGCAGCGGAAGTCCGTTTCGACGCCTTCCAGCTGAGCAACTCGCCGCAGTTTGGCCTGCCCAGCAGCAGCAATCCCACCTCATCAGCCTTCGGCACCATCACCAGTACCCTCGGCAGCGGCCAGGGCAGCGTGAACGGCGTTGGAGGCGGACGCACATTGCAGGGATCGGTCAGGATCTTGTTCTAAGACCGTTCCTGTTAACTTCACTTAACTGGCCGGTCACCGCTTACCTGGGGTGACCGGCCTTAACATCTGACAAAGTATTCACTCGGCCTGCGACGCCCACAAGCAAAAGGAGCATTATGAATATCATTTCAAGACGCAGCTTTCTAGCTACGGCAGGTATGGCTGCTGCGGCCTGCACTGCCCGTCCGCTTATAGGCCTGGCTGCCGCATCAAAGTCGCCCTTCAAAATTTCCGTCATCAATGATGAGATCTCGCAGGATTTCGACCACGACTGTTACGTTGTCGCGCAGGATTTCGGCCTGAGCTGGATCGAGCTTCGTTCCATGTGGGGCAAAAACGTCACCGAACTGAGCGCAACGCAGATCGGCGAAGCGCAGAATATCCTCGCCAAATACAATCTGCGGGTCACCGATATTGCCAGTCCGCTCTTCAAGACCGACTGGCCCGGCGCGCCTAAATCTCCCTATGGCTCCACGGCCGACATGCACGGAGCGGCTGAGGTCACCTTCAAAGAGCAGGATGAGATTCTCGCGCGCTCCATCGCTCTGGCCAAACAGTTCCAGACGAATAAGGTCCGCTGTTTCGACTTCTGGCGGCTCGACGATGTTGCCCCCTTCCGTGCGGCAATCGATGAAAAACTCCGTTCAGCTGCCCAGATTTGCGGCAAGCAGGGCATTCTCCTCGTGCTGGAAAATGAGTTTGCCTGTAACACCGCCACCGGCCGCGAGGCCGCCAGAACCATGAATGCGATTCGCACGCCGCATCTTGCACTCAACTGGGACCCCGCCAATGCCGTTATGCGCGGCGAACTCGACGCCTTTCCTGGCGGGTGGGAGGCTATTCCAAAGCATCGCATCCATCACTGCCACTGCAAGAATGCCGTCAAGGGCGCGGACGGAAAAATCGAGTGGGCGCCGGTCGATAAAGGTATCATCGACTGGACAGCTCAGTTCCGCGCTCTCAAAAACTCTGGCTTTCGCGACGCAGTCAGTCTGGAGACGCACTGGCATGGAGGCGGCAGCCCGGAAGAGTCAACTCGCATCAGTTGGGCGGGCATGAAGCAGGCCCTGAAGGATTCTGCAACGCTCTAGACGTAAGATATGCTGGTTCACGCATAAACAACTCTGCCTATATTGGGCAAACAGGAGAAACAAGATGGTAACTAGACGTGAATTCCTTGACACGCTCGCGGTAGGTGCTGCAGGTTTGGCGATTGGATCGACCGCCAAGAGCTATGGCCAGATTCTTGGCTCCAATGATCGCCTTAACTTTGCAGTTATCGGCCTCCATGGGCGAGGCTATGCTCATCTTGCCGCGCTCAAGGCAAATCAGGACACCGCCCGCGTCTCGCATATTTGCGACGTCGACGGCGACATTTTGAAAAAATTTGCCGGCGACGCAGAAAGCAAGTTGGGATATGCCCCTGCCACCGAAAAGGACTTCCGTCACATTCTCCAGCTAAAGGAAGTGGACGCCATCACCATCGCCACGCCTGAACAATGGCACGCTCCCATGGCCATTGCAGGCCTGCAGGCAGGCAAGAATGTCTACGTTGAAAAGCCATGCAGCCACAATCCCGCCGAGGGCGCGCTGCTGGTTGAGGCTCAAAAGAAGTACGGCAAACTCGTCCAGATGGGAAATCAGCGGCGGTCAAATGCACTTGTCATCGAGGCCGTTCAAAAAGTTCATGATGGTCTTATCGGCAGGCCTTACTTCGGCAAAGGCTGGTACGCCAACACCAGAAAGTCGATTGGCATAGGAAAGGTTATCCCCGTCCCGCCGCAGCTCGATTGGGATCTCTGGCAGGGACCCGCGCCGCGCAGGCCATACACTGACAACATTCACCCGTATAACTGGCACTGGTTCAAGCTCTACGGAACCGGCGAGACCCTCAACAACGGCACCCACGAAATTGACGTCTGCCGCTGGGCAATGGGTGTGGATTATCCGCAGAGCATTACCTCCTCCGGCGGAAGATATCACTTCAAGGATGACTGGCAGTTTTATGACACCCTGGTCACCAGCTTCGACTACGGCGACAAATTGATTTCGTGGGAAGGGAAATGCTGCAACGGAATGCAGTACTACGGCCGCGATCGTGGATCGACGATCATGGGTACCACCGGCTCCATGCTCATCGACGCCGGCGGTTATGAGGTTTACGACCTCAAGGGAAAGAAGACCAGCGAAGTCAAAAGAGGTTCCGCAAACGCATCCTCCGACCTCACTGGCGAAGATTCAATGACCAATGCGCACTTTGCCAACTTCATCGCGGCCATCCGCAAGGGAGACAAGCTCAACTCGCCTATCGCCGTTGGCAACGTAGCCGTCACCATGCTGCAACTTTCAAACGTCGCCTGGGAAGTAAGCCGTGAGCTCAAGCTCGACACAGCCAACGGAAAAATCCTGAACGACGCCGCGGCAATGAAATTCTGGGGCCGCGAATATGAAAAGGGCTGGGAGCCGCATCTATGAGGCTCGTAAAAATCTGAACTACACAAGGAGTTCCCTGACCATGAAACAAGCTTTTTCACGCCGCAACTTCGTCCAATCCAGCGCTTTTCTCGCCATGGCCTGCGCCGCGCCGGGTGCCGTTCCCGCCCTCGCCGAGCCCCGGTCGGCATCCGGAAAGCCGTCACCCATTCATCTCGGCCTCGCAACCTACACCTTCCGCAACTTCACCCGCGCCCAGATGATCGGCTTCCTCAAGCAGCTCAATATCGCCGACCTCAACGTCAAAGACGTCAAGGATCATCTCCCCATGGACCCGGCGGAAGAGTCCAAGGCGCTCGCTGACTATGCCGCGGCCGGCATCAAGCTCCACGCCGCCGGGGCTATTTACTTTCGCAACAACGAGGACGCCGATATCCGCGCTAAATTCGAGTACTGCAAGCGCGCCGGCATCTCCGTCATCGTCGCCGGCGACCCGACGCCGGAAACCCTGCCCCGCTTGGAGAAGTTCGTCAAGGAATACGACATCCGCATCGCCATCCATAATCACGGGCCGGAAGACAAGCTGTGGCCCTCGCCACTTGATGTTCTCAAGTCGCTCAAGGATACCGATCCGCGCATCGGCTGCTGCATCGATGTCGGCCACACCGTGCGCGCCGACGCCGATCTTGTCCAGTCCATTCACGAGGTAGGGCCGCGCCTCTTCAACGTGCATATGAAGGATCTGACGGATTTCCATGCCAAGGAAAGCCAGGTCGCCGTGGGTGACGGCATCATGCCGGTCCGCGAGATGTTTGCCGAGCTGATTGCCATCAACTACAAGGGCTTCGTCGATCTCGAATATGAGATTCACGCCGACGATCCCATGCCCGGCGTCATCAGCAGCTTTGCCTATATGCGGGGCGTTCTGGCTGGCATGGGTTACGCCAACCGCGGTTGAGTTGACGGTCTTTCCGGCGGCCGCGCTACAGGCCCCGCCGCCGGACTCTGATGCAGAGTCACGATGATCGCCTCGGCAGGTTTCTTGCCTGCGCACACGTAGGCGTGCGGCGTGCTTGAGTCAAAGTACACCGCGTCACCCGCCTTCAGCATGTACCCCTGTTCCCCGTGGCGAACTTCCAGCTCCCCTTCCAGCACATACAGAAACTCGCTCCCCGGGTGCATGTGCGCCTTGGCTTCCATCTCCTTGGTCAGCGGAACAAACTCGGCAAAGTAGGGGTCCATCTGCCGGTCGGGAACCATGTAGCCCAGGCTCTCAAAAAAGTAAGTCGGATCATCCACCCCGGTCTGCGGCATCCGCACCCGATCTTTGCGCCGGTGAATCCTGAAAACTGCCGCCGCGTCGTTCTCAAAAAAATACGACAGATCTTTGGAAAACACCATCGCAATCCGCGCCAGGTTGCGCAGCGTCGGCACCACCCGCCCCGTCTCCAACTGCGACAGAAAGCTCGCCGAAAGCCCCGTGTGCTTGCCCAACTCCACCAGACCCATGGATTTTTTCAGCCGCAGCCGCTTGATCCGCTCGCCGATCCGCTTCTCCGCAATCACCCGCGCCGTGGTCTCCGTATCCACCTGCGACTTGTGCGTCTCCTCGCTGCGAACCACCGCCTTCTCCACCATCAGCCCTCCAGCCCGCACACATTCGACCCCTGAAAATGTTGCGCGCATCAAAAACTATTCCCATCCTACTAAAGGGGCAATGGCGGCGCAATGCCTGGGCCTTCCCGCCAACTGGGATTCCGTTTCTCTATGAAGTCGCGCAGTTTTGGAGTTGGGGACCAACCGTCCGCTGCTATGAGACTATAGCGGACTCCCGACAAGGTGATTCAAGGGAAGAATTGACATCAGTATCGTATTTATGCAATCATTGCATACGATATTGCCGAGGTGAGATCATGCCAGGCTTAACCGTCCGCAAACTCTCCGAAGAAACCCACCGGGCCTTGCGTATGCGCGCCGCACGGCATGGCCACTCCACCGAAGCCGAAGTCCGCTTCATTCTTGAAGAGGCTGTCAGGCCTACCGGTCGCCTCAAGATCGGGTCCGAGATTCACCGCATCGCCTGCGAAATCGGGGGCATGGATGAATTGGAAGTCTCTCGACAGCGGAGTAAAATTCAGGGAGCGGATTTGACGTGATTGTACTCGATACCAATGTCATCTCCGAGCCGCTCAAATCCATGCCAGAACCTAAAGTCATGGCATGGCTGGACGAACAGGCCGATGAAACTCTCTTCATTACCGCCATCAGCCGCGCCGAACTCCGATTTGGAGTGCTGAAACTGCCGGACGGAAAACGCAAGAGCGCCCTTGCCGCGCAAATCGAACGTGTGCTCGATCTGTTCAAGGAGCGTACGCTCGATTTCGATATTGCGGCCTCGGACAAATTAGCTGAAATCGCGGCGCGCTGTGAACAGGCCGGCAAACCGGCCGTCGCTCCCGATGCCTATATCGCGGCCTGCGCCGCCGCGCGAGGCTATGCGGTAGCCACGCGCAATGTGAGACATTTTGAACCCACCGGAGTCCGCGTCATCAATCCCTGGAAATAGTTCTCCTTCTATAGACGGGACGGCGCGCACGGCTGGTAAAATGTTGCGCGCATCAAAAACTATTCTCATCCTACTAAAGCTACACTCCCTCAGCAATCCCTTTTTGATGCGCCACCTAAAACGTCTTTTCTGTCTAGAAATCCCGCTAACTCATTATTTCGCTGACTGGCACGGTGATGATGGAGCGATTGGAGAGTTTGGCTGAGGAGGGGGGAATAGGATGAGAGGACTTAGATTTCCTTGCTTCAAAATCTCGATCTAGGTGCAAGAAACCTCTTTTCTAATGATAAGGTTGCGTGGCTTTGGACCAACTGTTGGTTCCCACAATCGTATATACGGTTGCCACTCCTGCGCTAAGGAGAATGACTCGGTTGAATCCTACTCCACTTGAAGCGTCTGGGTCGATTGGACTACTAAGGACAACTGTGGGCTTTGCTGCCCAAATCGCCTCAAATCCATTTTCGGTGAGATTCTTGAATGAGAGCGTATCTAGTCTTCCATTTTTTGTCGAAATCTCTACAGACGTATTGCCCGCTGATGGACGGACCCTTTCGATTGTCACTACGGTTGTATCCCCCACCCCAAAGGATGACTTTAGTTTGTTATTCTTGCTGCTCATCTCATCTTTGAATCCGTTCCTCGCGTCCTTAAGATGGAATGGTGCAATCCTATCGTAGATCTCCGTAATCATATACTGAATTTCGTCGGAGCTCACGGCGGTTCCTTCTTGTCCGTACGTCGCCCCTTTCGGGGCATCCTTGATCTTGCCCAACGCCCGCGCTGCGCTCTCTCGAACTTCAAGAATTGGGTCTTTCAGAGCGGCATTCAGAGATTCGACGGCACGAGGATCTTCGATATAGCCCAGCGCTATGGCAGCGCCCTCACGGACGAGGGCATTCTCGTTGTCGAGGCCTGCAATCAAAAGCTCGACAGCTGGCTTCCCCAAATGGCCCAGAGCATAGGTCGCACCTTTTCTAACTACGAGGTCGGTGTCCTTCAAAGCTGAGATCAGAGGCTCTACCGCGCGGGGATCCTTACTCTCTCCCAATGCATTAGTGGCCTTCCACCGTACGTTAGGATCTGGGTCACTGAGTTGTTGGATTAGCTGGCTGACATTTTTTGACTGCCCGTACCCGATCAAAGCAGACCCGAGTGCGCAGGAGTACGCTAATATCCAGACTGTGTTCCGCAATCTGATTTGGCGGATGCGGCAGATTTTCAATAGGGTCATAAGGGATCCTCGATGAGAACGAGAACATGGTACCATGAATCGGCGCATTGGCAGGTAGCCCACTAAGAATCAACACGGCTGGAGTTTGTCTATCCTAATACTCGACTTTAAGTGATTTGGATCACGCTATTCCCGCATAGCGGGGGCTAACCTGCTGACTTTTTCATAAAATCCGGATGCCCCACCCTCGCCGCGTTTTTGTTTTTGCGGCTAGGGTGGGATTCGCTGACTCGCTAACTTGTTGACTTGCTCAACCCTCATCCCACTCCACACGCGCTATCCTAGAGTGTCCGGCCGAACCGGCCGCCGAGGAAGCCCTATGCCCGAAGACCCAACAATCCCAGCACCACCACCAGTCGCCACCATCGCCACCATCGGCCAGCATGAAGGCCAATCCGTCACCCTCCGCGGCTGGCTCTACAACCTCCGCGAGAGCGGCAAGCTCCTTTTCCCCATCTTTCGCGACGGCACCGGCACCATCCAGGGCGTGGCCCACGTAAAAAGCGTCTCCCCCGAAGTCTTCGACGCCCTCAAAGGCCTCACCCAGGAATCCAGCGTCATCGTCACCGGAAAAGTCCGCGCCGACAAGCGGGCGCCGGGAGGATATGAGCTCGACGTGGAAGGTCTCCAGGTCGTCCAGCGCGTCCCCGAATCCGACCCTTACCCCATCACCCCCAAGGAGCACGGCGTCGACTTCCTCATGGAGCATCGCCATCTCTGGGTCCGCTCGCCGCGCCAGGCCTCCATCCTCCGCATTCGCGCAGAAATCATGCGCGCGGCGGCGGAGTATTTTGACACCAACGGTTTCATCCGCACCGATCCGCCCATCCTGACGCCCGCCGCCTGCGAAGGCACCTCCACCCTCTTCCCCGTCGATTACTTCGGCGACCCCGCCTTCCTCACCCAATCCGGCCAGCTCTACATCGAATCAACAGCACTAGCGTTGGGCAAGGTCTACAGCTTCGGACCCACCTTCCGCGCGGAAAAATCCAAAACCCGCCGCCATCTCACCGAGTTCTGGATGATCGAGCCGGAGGTCGCCTTCATGGACCTGGACGGCCTGCTCGATCTAGCCGAGAACTTTCTCTCCCACATCGTCCAATCCGTTCTCAAGAACCGCGCGCCTGAACTGGCCGTCATCGGCCGCGATCCCGCCAAGCTCGCGTCCATCTGTCCGCCCTTCCCGCGCCTGCGCTACGACAAAGCCTGCGAGATGCTCAACCAGGCCCACAAGGACGGCCACCTCGAAGCGGCTTTTGAATATGGGAACGACTTCGGCTCACCCGACGAAACATGGCTTAGCTCTCAATTCGACAAGCCCGTCATGGTCCACCGCTATCCCGCCGACGTAAAAGCCTTCTACATGGAGCCCGACCCCGCCGACCCGCGCTACGCCCTATGCGTCGATGTCCTCGCCCCCCAAGGCTACGGCGAAATCATCGGTGGCTCGCAGCGCGTCTCCAGCTTCGAGCTGCTCAACTCCCGCATCGATCAACACAAGCTGCCCAAGGAAGCCTTCCAGTGGTACCTCGACCTGCGCCGCTACGGCTCAGTCCCCCACAGCGGCTTCGGCATGGGAATCGAGCGCGTCGTCACCTGGATCTGCGGCCTCGATCACGTCCGCGAAACCATCCCCTTCGCCCGCACCCTCCACCGCATCTATCCGTGAATGCATTTCATCCCATCTGAGCGCAGCCGAAGAACCTGCTTTTGCTTTTGTGTTTTGTATCAGGGCACGACTGGTAGGTCAGGGTTTTAACCCTGACTGCCGATTAACACCATAAAATGCGTGGAGTTTTAACCCCTGAGGGAGACCTCATTCCGGAGGAATGCCGGGGTTTATCGGGGTCCCCGGCGACTCGGGGTCCCCATCGAGTGATTTTTACTCGTTGGGGTGAAGGGACAGGTCTTCGTCGCTGGGGTGGAATTTCAACCCCCGGCATAAAATCGTTCTTATATTTTTAGAAATCAATCCACACGACAAAGCCGCGAATGAAGGGTACGGATTTCGCCCCAGAGGGGCGTTGTGAGAATAGCCCAGGTTTGGGGTCCCCATGGACAGGTCTTCGTCCATGGGGTAAGAGAGTGAAACCCTGGGAACGCATCCCATCCAAGAATACCCGCCCCAGCGGGGCGGAGTGAATCGATTGCTGCATTTCGTGTTTCCGGAGGAAGGCCGGGGTTTCAACCCCGGCATAAAATTGTTCTTTTGCTTTTAGAAATCAATCCACGCGACGAAGTCGCGATTAAATCCTCACCGCAGCCTGAGCGCAGCATAACGTAGTTGAAGGATCTGCATTTGCATTTGTTTTGTATCAGGGCACGACTTCAGTCGTGCCGATCAAGGCCCTAAAAAGCGCGGGGGTTTAACCCCGGAGGGAGGCGGGGGGTTCAACCCCCGCATAATGCCAATCAAATGAACGAGGGCTTTAGCTCCGGAAGAACGTTCTTCGCCAATTATGCCCGTAATTCCGAGTTTTTCCGCAGCCTGTTCAACCCCTGAGGGAAGCATCGTTCCGTAGGTAGGCCGGGGTTTCATCCCCGGCGATAATCGTTCTTTCGTTTTTAGAAACCAACCCACGCGACGAAGTCGCGATTAAACCCAGGCTTTGAAGGGCACGGGCTGATAGGCCGGGGTTTCAACCCCGGCACAAAATTGTTCTTTTGTTTTTAGAAATCAACCCACGCGACGAAGTCGCGATTAAATCCTCGCCCTTTCACTTTCCTGTTTCTGTCAGCCGTGAATGGACGCCCCTCTACAGCAGGTCCGGCCTAAATTGCTGACAGGAATTGGGATCGAAGCAAGAGAACCTCGAAAAAAGAGAGCACACAGCCAACTGAAACAACTGTTTCGTCCATTTAATTGTCAAATTTCGGTGCTCGGGCGAAGCCCAACCGGCGGGCACAGGCCCTCCGGTAACGCACCTCGGCTGTTCGGACCAGGGGATGGTCGGTTACGCGGCAACCGTGAGGTTATCGTCATTCGCCTATCCGCCCAGTACCCGGCCGCGAAACTACTGGTTTCCTTGCCCTAAGACAGGGGAACCGTCCCGACCGTCTTTCGCATTCATGATAAGCTCCTTCAACCACTGTTGAAAGAGATCGAACTTCTTGAATTTACCACCATTTTCAATCTGATGCAGCCCACGCAGTGCAATGATCATGCTCGCATTGGAATCCGCATTGGCTTTGTGACCGCAAGCTACACACAAGAACACGTCCTGAATCGCTTTTCCAGACGCATCTTTCTTTGGCCGATTGGCTGCGTCTTTGTGGCCGCATCGTGCGCAAGTCTGCGAGGTATAAGCCGCTGGAACCTCGACTGGAGCGGGAAGTCCCTCACGTTCCGCTTTGTAGGTAAGCATCTGTTTGAGCTTGGTGAACTGGCTTTGCTTTAGGAACCGGCCCATCGTCACGCCTCGAATGGCCTCGATGACAATCTGGGAGCGGTATAATCTGGCGATGGCCACGATTCGATTCGCATATTCGCCCAGAACGA
>Ga0187852_1002986_pt1 | contig 12928 bp, 11 predicted proteins | sample June2016WEW_6_40_FD_134511 | JGI IMG/M metagenome (GOLD analysis project Ga0187852, IMG submission 134511) | Peatland microbial communities from SPRUCE experiment site at the Marcell Experimental Forest, Minnesota, USA - June2016WEW_6_40 | ecosystem: Environmental > Terrestrial > Soil > Wetlands...
CCCCGCGGGGTGCGGCGCCCGCAAAGCAAATTCCCCGTGCGCCGGCGCCAGAGGCTAAGCAAGGACCGGATTGAGATCGAACGATGCATCAGAATTATAAAGTGAACAGTATTGGGCTAAAGCCCCGCCCTTCCAAAGTGCCTCGCTACGGCGGCGATTTCCGTCATCAAATATCCGCCGCCTGTAAGACTACCTCAACTTCAAAGTCGTCAGAGCCAGGAGCGCAAAGACCAAAGCGGCGATCCAGAAGCGCACGATAATCTTCGACTCCTTCCACCCCGCCAACTCAAAGTGATGATGAATCGGCGCCATTCGGAACACCCGTTTGCCCCACAACTTGAACGACACAACTTGAATGATTACCGAAAGCGCCTCGATCACGAAGATTCCCCCAATGAATGGCAATAAGAGCTCCTGTTTGATAAGCACCGCGACGCAGGCAATTGCGCCGCCGAGCGCCAGGGAACCGACGTCGCCCATGAAGATTTCCGCCGGATAAGCGTTGTACCAGAGAAATCCAAGACTCGACCCCACCATCGATCCGCAGAAAATGGTGAGCTCACCCACCCGCGGCAGGTGCTGCAAATCCAGATATTCGGAAAACACTGCGTGACCGGTTACGTAGGTCAGAACGGTCAAGGCCGAGGCGGCGATGATCACACACCCTATGGCCAGCCCATCAAGGCCATCGGTGAGGTTCACCGCATTCGAGGAACCTACCAGGACCAGAATTACAAAAAGCAGGAAAGGCAGGAAGGCGAACGGGTAGGTCCAGAATCGAGATAGAAAACCGGTGATCAGGAAATCAGGACGGAAGCGCTTGAAAAAGGGTACGGTTAAAGTTGTCGAGTAGAAGCCACGCGCCGAAAAGAAGATCAGCACCACTCCGAAAACGAAACTGACAAGGATCTGAAGCAGGAACTTGGTTCGCCCGGTCAGGCCCAGGTTCTTATGCTTGCGAACCTTCTGGTGGTCATCCCAGAATCCGATTGCGGCAAAAGCCGACGTCACCCCAAGGACCAGCCAAACAAAAACGTTTCCCAGGTCAGACCAGAGGAGGGTTGGAACGAAAATGCAAAGATTGATCAGCACGCCGCCCATGGTCGGTGTGCCTGCCTTGGACATGTGCGATTTCGGCCCGTCTTCCCGAATGAACTGCCCGATCTGAAACAGCTTGAGAACCCGTATAACCCACGGCCCAACCACTAAGGAGAGCAACAGCGCCGTCAGGCTGGCGTAGGCAGTCCGGAAAGTGATATAGCGAAAGAGATTGAGAATGTGGAGTTGGTTGTGAAATTTGATGTAGAGGTAGTAGAACATGTGCGCTCACAGGCAAGCCGAAAGTCGAGAGTCGAAGGTCGAAAGTTTCGACCCAGCTTCGCTTGACCCTTCAACTCCTGGACCACCCGCCTTTGGCTTAAACTTTCGACTTTGAACTTTCGACTTTCGACTCGCCCTTCAACATCGCGACCACCGCTTCCAGATGAACCCCGCGCGACCCTTTCACCAGGACCACGTCCCCAGGTTCGAGCTTTGACCGGCAGAACTCTCCCGCCGAAGGCGCGTCGGGAAAGAAGCGGGTCCGTGCGGTCGCCATACCGGCCGCCACCGCCCCTTCCACAAAGAAGCGCGCGTCACCCTGGACCGCGATCAGCGACGCAGGATCGGCTTCCGCGCACTTGCGGCCGACCTCTTCATGCAGTTTCGGCGACTGCGGTCCCAGTTCGAGCATTTCTCCCGCAACAATAATCCGGCGGCGCGCCCCGGGCCATGTCCGAAGCGTTTCGAGCATACTCTCCATGGCCTGCGGGTTCGAGTTGTAGGAATCGTTGATAATCGTTACCGGTCCAGGCAGCGTGAAACTCTCTCCCCTTTGCTGCATGTTTTGGAATTCTGCCAAGCCGCGTCGCATCTCCACCGCCGGGATATCGAAGTCGGAGGCCACAGCGATAGCGGCCAGTGCATTCTGGACGTTGTGGCGTCCCAGAATGGGAAGTAGAAAGTCGCAATCCAGGTTCGGCCCCACTACATGGAACTCGCTTCCGATCCCTTCACCAGGCTTCACCCAGAGGGCCTGAAAATCTGCGCCGGATCCCATTCCGAAGGTAATCACTTGCCCCTCAAACCCCTCTGCGAAGCCCCGCACACGTGGATCATCGTAGTTCAAGACGGCCGTGGGTGGGCCACCGCGCGACGAGAGGTTTTCAACAAGTTCTCGCTTAGCTTTGGCGATGGAATCCACAGAATCAAAGAACTCGAGATGCACGGGGGCGACGTTCGTCACCGCGCCGGTCTCCGGCTCGGCGATCAATGCCAGATGCGCAATCTCACCGGCGCGAGACATGGCGAGTTCCACTACAGCAATCTCATGCTCGGGATCGAGCCCCAGCAGAGTTAACGGCAGGCCGTAGTGGTTATTCAAGTTTCCGGCCGACTTGTGCACCGCGAAGCACCGGCCCAGCAAAGCGGCGATCATCTCCTTCGTGGTGCTCTTGCCGGTGCTGCCCGTCACCGCGATCAGAGGCCGCCCCCATTTACGCCGAACGGCCCGGGCCAAGTGCTGGAGCGACTCGAGCGGGCTCTCGACTGGAATGAGCGCTGGTTTGAGTTCCGGCGGAGCCTGGTCAAAAAAAGCGTTTTCCACTACCGCCCCGGCAGCCTTGCCCTCAAACACTTGGGCAATGAACTCGTGCCCGTCGAATCGAGGCCCGCGCATGGCGAAGAAAAGCTGACCCGGCCCGATCGACCGAGAGTCCAGTGAATAGCCAATAACCTCGCGTTCCGGGACGCCGCACCGGGAGTGAAGCAAGGTCGCAATTTCGCCCAAGCTGAGTTTCATATTGATTCCCCTCCTTGGTTAAGGAGGGGGCAGGGGGTGGTCGATCGGATTGCTGATTCGCTAACGCACCACCCCCAACCCCTCCTCCACCGAGGAGGGGAGTGCACAACCTTAGTTGTTCTGCCCGGAATAGCCCATTTCGCGCAGCACTCGTCGAGCTACTTCACGATCGTCGAAGGGAATCGGCCCGTCCTTCAACACTTGGTAAGTCTCATGGCCCTTTCCAGCCAAGACTACCACATCACCTTCGCGGGCTTCCTCGAGAGCCTTGCGGATAGCTTTTTCACGATCCACTTCAGCCCAATAGGGCTTTCCGGCCTTTTGCAAACCCACCAAGGCGTCATTCATGATCAGCAGCGGGTCTTCGCTGCGGGGATTATCCGAGGTGAGCACGGCAAGATCGCTTAGGGAACCCGCCGCCTCGCCCATCATGGGCCGTTTAGCGCGATCTCGCTCGCCTCCGCACCCGAACACCACGATGAGGCGGTTGCGCGTGAGTTCGCGCGCCGTGTTCAAGACATTCCGCAGCGCATCATCGGTGTGCGCGTAATCCACCACGACGAGGAAGGTCTGGCCTTCGTCGATACGCTCAAAACGCCCTGGGACTGCTTTCAGATTCCTGAGCCCCAGTTCGATCAGTTCGAGCGGGACGCCATAAGCAATGGAAGCCGCAGTCGCGGCCAGGATATTCGCCAGGTTGGCCCGGCCTACCAACGAGGACACAAGCTCCAGCTTGCCGGCGGGGGTCACGATTGTGCCCTCCAACCCGTCATGGCGGCTGTCGAGCCGCTTCACTTTGACCTGGGCATTCGAGTTCATGCCGTAGGTCAACTGTCGCGAACCGCGCAGTTCAAGGAGCTTCCTGCCCCAAGGGTCATCGATGTTAATCACCGCTGTCGCGGGTGGAGGGGTGCCAAGGCCCTCAAACAAACGACGCTTGGCCTCGAAGTAGTGCTCGAAGTCTTTGTGATAATCCAAGTGGTCGCGGGTCAGATTCGTGAACACAGCGACGTAATAGGGGAAGCCCCAAACCCGCTCTTGAGCCAGCGCATGCGAGGACACCTCCATTACCGCCCCGTCGCCCCCAGCCTCGACTGTCTGAGCGAGATATGACCACAAATCCAGAGACTCCGGCGTGGTGTTGAGCGCCGGCAACACTTCGCCGCCAGCCCGGTACTCAATAGTCCCAAACAGGCCCGTGCGGATTCCCGCTGCGCGCAGAATGCTATCCACCAGAAAGGCTGTCGTCGTCTTTCCGTTTGTGCCGGTGATTCCTACCAGTTTCAGGTGTAAATCAGGCAGGTTGTAGAAGCGGCGTCCGGCCGTCGAGAGCGCCCGGCGAATTCGAGGGACGCGCACCCAGCGCGATGCCAGTTCCTTGGGCGGCAAGCGCTCGCTCACGATGGCCACGGCGCCCCGGTCCAGGGCCTGGGAGACAAACGTGTGCCCGTCGGCTTTCTCGCCCTGAACAGCAAAGAAAAGACTTCCCCGCCGAACATGGCGAGAATCGCAAGCCAAAGAGGTGACCTCGCCCTCGGCTTCCAGGCCTATGTCGAGGCCATCCAGCCCTCGCAGCAAATCGGTCAGTTTCATTGCTCACTCGCATTATATCACTGCGCGAATCTTGACAGCTTTACCACCAATCTTGTTCCCGGCGCTACCTGCGAATGCGCAGGGATGCTCTGCTCGACGGCCAGTCCGCTGCCCAGAAGATTAAGCTCGAGGCCCAACTTCTGGCACTCCTGGGCGATATTGCGCGCCGCCAGTCCGGAGAAGTCCGGAACACTTACATGAGGACCGTTGTCCAATACCACAGTCGGGGGTGCGCTGGCAGCCTCCGCTTCTTGGTCGGTCGAAACTCTGGCTGGCTCAGTCCTCGAGAATGAGGCGGTGTGCACGGGTGAAGTGGCAGCCTGTCGGTGCTTAGTGTCCCGGGGAAGGCTCCCGTCCAGATTTCCGAGTTTCTTGCCAGGAACACCGGCGGGCGTTGAGGCTATGAATTGCGGCCTTGAGGCTGGGAGGTCTTGCGGAACGTTCATGTATCCTAGAGTCTGCTCTGCGATGGACTTGAACACTGGGGCTGCCACATCGGTCCCGTAAATTGCTCCCACCGGCGTGTCGATAACCACCAGAATGGTTACCGCTGGTTTCCCGACAGGAGCGAAGCCGACAAACGAGGCAACATAGTGTGAATGGGAGTAGGCGCGGGAAGGATCGATCTTCTGTGCCGTTCCAGTCTTGCCGGCAGACGTGTAGCCGGTGAGTTGCGCCGGCTTGCCGGTTCCCCTTTGCACTACGGCCGTTAGAAACTGCTTCATGAGGCTCGCCGTTCGTTCGCTAATCACGCGGTGACCCGGAACCGGAGGCATGGAGTCATGTACCTGACCAAGGAAGAGGTCACGGACTATGCGCGGCTCGAACAATACTCCCCCGTTGGCCACTCCGGAGTAGGCGCTGATGAGTTGAACGGCCGTCACCCCAACTTCCTGCCCCATCGAGATTTCGCCGATTGAAAGTCCTGACCAGTAGGTGGGGGACTTTAACAGTCCGTGTTCCTCGCCCGGGAGTTCGACGCCCGTCTTTTCGCCAAATCCGAAGCTGCGGATATACTTGTAGAGCCGTTGTTGTCCCAACCGCATTCCCAGCTTGATAGTGCCCACGTCGCTGGAATTCACCAGCACATCCTCCACTGTCAGGGCACCGTACCGTTTATGGTCGTGAATGACGTGCCCCGCAAGTACGATGCTGCCCATCTGGCAGTCGATGATTTCCTCGGGCCTCGCCAGCTTTTCTTCCAGAACGGCTGACAGCGCGACGAGTTTAAAGGTTGAGCCGGGCTCATATACCCAAGCCACGCCGCGGTTCTCGAGGGCGCTCGTGGAGCTCTTTGAGAATTGGTTGGGATTGAAGGTGGGCTGGCTGGCCATCGCCAGGATTTCACCTGTGTTGGGATTCTGGACCACCACCACGCCGCCTGCAGCGTGCCATTTCTCCATCGCCTCCGCCAGGCCCTTTTCCGCAAAATACTGGATGGTTTGATCCAAGGTCAGGACAACATTCTTGCCCGGTGAACCCGCCCACTCCGTGGATTGAAATGATCTGCGCCGGGCATCCGTTGCCACCAGGACGCGGCCCGGGCGCCCCCGAATGACCTTGTCCATGCCGTACTCGAGGCCTGCGAGCCCCTTGTCATCCAAACCCACGTAGCCCACAATGTGGGCTGCCAAATCGTCTTTGGGGTAGAAACGCTTGCTCTCCGGCTGGAAGTAGATTCCTTTCAGGTTGAGCGCGCGGGCGCGAGTGGCTTCCTCGGGAGTCACCTTCCTTTTCACCCAGCAAAACGAACGGGAGTTCGTGAGCCGGCCCAGGAGGTCGGGCGCATCGAGGTTCAGGGCCGACGCGAGTAAATCGGCCGCCATTCTGGGGTCAGGCATTTCACTGGGATCCGCAAAGATGGAATCCACCGACAGGCTCATAGCCAGCGGATTAATCTGCCGGTCGTAGATTTCTCCGCGCCGGGGCGCGATTTCAATCACGTGTTGTTGCTGGCGCTGCGCTTTCGCCAGCAGATCGGCATAATCAATGACTTGTAAGTGGTAAAGTTGGGCGGCCAGGCCGAACATCCAGAAAACGAGCAAGCCACCCAATATCAAATCGCGTTTCGCGGGGTGGGACTTATAATTTTTCTTCGGCTGCGAGTGGCTTAAGCGAAGCACCATGGGACTATAGCCCGCTCGGAATACAATCGCCGACGATAGGGAAATACAATTAAGCTGCGCGCTTTCCGGCGATTACTGTGCCGGCTCGCCCGCCGCGCTCCACTGTATGACTTGTTTCGGATTAGGCGAGACCATGCCGAGACTCACCGCCAAGGCGCCAATTCTTTGCGGATCGGCCAGCTTAGCCTGGGAAAGCCTCAGTTGATGGTTCCATTCCTGCTGCCGGGCGTACTCCTTCTTCAGCCCTTGAATCTCGTACCCGTCCTGAACACACTGTAGATGCTGCCACGAGAAAACCAAACCGAGGACAAACGCCAGCATCACCAACACGACCAGTTTGAAATACTCACGCCACTTACCCAGTGCCGCCTCGCGCACCAGGCGGGAATTGTCAATCTGCTTGGTGTAGTAGATCTCGGGAAAACTCGCCCGGCCTGCCGCCAATGCGTTGATCGGACGCCGTCTCAGTTTCGGCAGTGTGACCGCTGCTGTCGCCATATTCGAGACCCGGGAGGCTCACGAGCAGGAGCCGGAAGCATAAGCCCCTCCCTCGTTTTCCCCCTTTTTCCTTTCCGATGATCGCCCATTTCTTGGGGCTGCTCGCCGCTGCCCCGAAGACCGGCTCCGGGTAGTTCCCCAACCCCCCGGAATTACCCCGCAGACCTCTCCGCCGCCCGCAGTCTCCCGCTGCGTGAGCGCGGATTAACGGCTAGTTCTTCCTCGGTCGGACGCACCACGTGCCGCGTCAGGATCGTGGCGCATCCATCCCGCTGCCAGGTTTTGAAAGTTGACTTAACTAGCCTATCTTCAAGTGAATGGAAACTCAGAATCACCACGCGCCCTCCAGGCTTGAGCACGCCCAGCACCTGGGCCAATAGCGACTCGAGACACTCGAGTTCCCGGTTCACCGCCATCCGCAAGGCCTGGAAAGTGCGGGTCGCCGGATGAATGTGGTGGAGGGCCGTCCGGGAGGGGATCGCTCGCGTCACCACCTGCGCCAGTTCGGTGGTTGATCGATACGGACGGCCCTTCACAATGGCTCGCGCGACTCGGCGCGAGTGGCGCTCTTCCCCAAGCTTGAAGATTACATCGGCCAGTTCCTGCTCGCTCATCTCGTTCACCAGGTCCGCCGCATTGGGTCCCGGACCCGGACCCATCTTCATGTCGAGGAGCCCCGGCGTGCTGAAGGAGAATCCGCGAGATGCGTCTTCGAGTTGCATCGTGCTCATGCCCAGGTCGGCCAGCAGGCCGTCGGCAGGCGGAAAGCCGCTGGCCGCGCGCAGTTCGCTAATCTGTGCGAAGTTTCCTGGCATTGCGATCAGCTTATCCCCAAAGCCCTTCAGCCGCTCCCGGGCAGTAGCGAGCGCCGCCGGGTCGCGGTCAATCCCTAACAGTTTCCCGTTTTCCAGGCGCCGAAGAATTTCTTCGGCATGTCCCCCTGCCCCCAGGGTCGCGTCAATATAAAATCCGTCAGGCTGCACATTCAGAATCTCGATTGCCTCTCGGCACAGCACCGGCACGTGCGCGCGCATCCGGCTAAATCCCGGCAGCACTTAAAGCCGTCATGTCCTCGTCAGTGAACGGGTCCTTTTCCATGTGCTCGACCCAGCGCTGCTTATTCCAGACCTGCAGATAGTTCAAGGGACCGAGCACCGCCACTTCCCCCTGCGTGGCCGCCGACTCCCGCAATAAAGAGGGGATGAGAATTCTCCCTTGACTATCCATGCGAGCAGTCTGACCATAGTAGTTGGTTCGTTCGAGAAACTTCTTCACTGCCTTATCCAGGGAGGGCATCTGCTGCAACTTTTCCTCCAGCTTCAGCCACTCCTGAAAGGGGTAGATACGCGCTGATTTACCATCATGGCTCGTAACATAGAATTCAGTGGTGTGCATCTCGTCCAGAATGGCCTTGATGGCAGCCGGGAATTTCAACCGGCCTTTGCCATCTACGGTCGCGGGATGGTTTCCACGGAACATGAGAAACCTCGAATTACCGGTGGGCGGGCGGGACCCTTTCCCTGAACTCCACGATTTTCCACTGCTGGCTACTTTGCTCCACAAAGATACGTTTTTGACCCTTTTCTTGTCAAGGGCTTTTTAGAGTTCTCTCATTTTTTTCTGACAACCTGACTGATTTTGTTTAAGTCTTTTTTAATCAATGTATTGCCTTGATCCTCCGTTTCTTTTCCAAAATTGGCATCGTTCGTTGGCATAAACCTCGGGGCAGAATCCCACGCGCTAAGTTGCAGGCGTGAAGCATTGCCGCTATTATGCTTTTGCTCTGGCGAATCTCGCGGTTTCACGCGCCGGCACCAGTGGCCGTCACGGGGTCAAATCGCGTCCTGTTCAGATTCACGGGTAGATTCGAAACGAACACATCAACAGGCGGGTCGATATGAGAAACTTCCGAATTACAGCCGTTACGCAGGTGCCAGCGCAGTCGCCGAATGTCCGTTCACCTCACTTGCCGACAGCCATCATATTATCAGTATTTCTATGTTCAATCTTACTATCTCAGGCAATAGCTGCTGACAAAACGGTCGAAGATGCCGTAAAGAACGTCGACAGCGTAGCTGCCAAAGGCCCTTTCAGCGCATCCTGGGATTCTTTGGAGAAATTTCAAGTTCCCAAGTGGTACGAAGACGCCAAGTTCGGGATTTTCATTCATTGGGGTGTTTATTGCGTGCCGGCCTTTGACAGCGAATGGTACCCCCGCAACATGTACCTGATGGATAATCCTGTCTTCGCGCACCATGTGGAAACCTACGGCCCGCAGTCCCGGTTCGGCTACAAGGACTTCATCCCCATGTTCAAGGCCGAGAAATTCAACGCCGGCCAGTGGGCTGAACTATTCAAGAAGTCAGGAGCGAAATACATCGTTCCGGTCGCGGAGCATCACGACGGCTTTCCGATGTACGCATCCGATCTCACGGATTGGTGCGCGGCGAAAATGGGCCCGAAGCGCGACGTGGTTGGCGAATTATCCGTGGCTGTGCGCAAACAAGGCTTGCATTTCGGAGCTTCCTCGCACCGCGCTGAACACTGGTGGTTTTTCAATGGCAGCAGGAATTTCGACTCCGACGTCAACGATCCGCGCTACGCGAGCTTTTACGGTCCGGCACAATCCGACAAGGATCAGCCCGACCAAGCCTACCTCGACAATTGGCTGGCGCGCACCAGCGAGATTGTGGACAAATACCATCCGGACCTCCTCTGGTTCGACTGGTGGATCGAACAGCCGGTGTTCCAGCCCTATCTCCAAAAATTTGGCGCCTTCTATTACAACCGCGCCGCAGAATGGAAGAGCGCGGTCGCCATCAACTACAAGAACAAAGCGTTTCCAGAACGCGCCGCCGTACTGGACATCGAACGCGGGCAACTCGACACACTGCGCCCCATCTTCTGGCAAACGGACACCTCGGTGGGCGAGAAGTCCTGGGGCTACATCAAGGATGAAAAGTTCCGCACCGCGGAATCGCTGATTGAAGAACTGGTGGATATTGTGAGCAAGAACGGCTGTCTGTTGCTAAACATCGGACCCAAGTCTGACGGCACTATTCCCGACGAAGCCCAGAACGTCCTGCTGAACATGGGCAGGTGGCTCGCCGTCAACGGAGAGGCAATCTACGCGACCAGGCCTTGGAAGATTTACGGCGAGGGTCCGACCAAAGTGGTGGGTGGCTCCTTCAAAGACACTGCCACCAACGGATACACCGCCGAGGATATCCGCTTTACTGCCAAGGGTGAAACGCTCTACGCAATTGCCCTGGCTTGGCCTCAAGATGGCAAGCTGCGCATCAAATCGCTTGCCGAAGGTTCCGAGTTGACCAAGCGCGAGATTAAGACGGTTCAGATGCTGGGCTCGAAGGCGCAAGTGAAATGGACCCGCACCGCCGAGGGTTTAGTGATCGAACTCCCCATCGAGAAACCGACTGGTTATCCGGTCGCGCTGAAGATATTCCCGGTGGACGCCGCAACAGCCACCGGCGCAGTACAATGAGCATCAGGGGTGGGTCCTGTCAGCGCGCACTCCCATGCGACCTCGCTAAACTCGGACTGTTCCGCGCGAGAGCTATCACGTAGACTCAATCGCGAGCGAGTCGATCAGTTCGAAGTGGCGGCGGTTGTTAGTGAGCAGAGTAAGCTCATGGCGGCGAGCAGTGCTACCAATCAAAAGATCTAAATCGCCGATCGTCCTTTGAGTTGCCCGAAGGCGGCCTCGTTCCCTGCCGAACACTTTACATGTCTCTTCATCAACGCCGATGACCACGACGCCCCGCAAGAAATCATTGAGATCGGCCTCATTTCCTGACGGATCGGTAGAGTAGTAGATTCCCTCATAGAGTTCCGCAAGGGAGACGATCGAAAGGGCCAGCCCTCGTTCCTTAAGCTCATCCAATCGTTTTATTACTCGTGGATGCCCGTTGAGGTAATGAATTACCCAGTCAGTGTCAACTAAATGCGTTGGCTTCATAGGCGAGGAACTGTTCGAGTAGCGATCAAGCGATCAGCGTAGATATCGCGGATAAGCTTTTCGGCATCAATAGTGCCCTTCCATCCGCCGGCTGAGCGGGCAAAGGCTTCAAAGTCGAGAGTTGATGGGACCGTGAGAATCGTCAGGGTTACTTCCTTTCCCTCTGGAAGGTCGAGCATCTCCAAGGGCTCCAAGACGCCCCCCTTGACGCGTGCTCGAATCGTCGTAGTCATGCTCTTCTCCATACTGGCATGGGACTTAGCAAATCGCTCAGCCCCTCAATAGAATACCCCTTTTCGTGAAATCTCTGCCCAAATTATCGGTCAATGACGCGGTGCCCGTTCGGGGAGCCGCAGTAAGTTCAGTGTTACTCGAATTGTTTGCGGAAATCATCCAACTGTTGCCGCAGGTCCGCGACTTCCTTCCGCAGGTTCTCGAGTTCAGTTTCGAGGCGTGTGATCCGGTCGTCGTCTTGGCCGGCTGTGGAGGCCACGAGTTGTGGTTCTGCCGGCACGCTCCACTCTTCCAGTTCACCTGCCAGCAAGTGCGCGTAACGCGATTCCTTGGTGCCTGGCTGGCGAGCGAGTTTCATCGCGAGGGGAGGCTCTCGCTCCATCAAGCGATGCAGCGCGGACTCCACCACGCTCAGGTCATCAAACCTGTACATCCGTTCCGTGCGCCCGCGCAGTTCGCCCGGAGTCTGCGGCCCGCGCAGCAACAGCACGCAGAGCACGGCGGATTCTCTGCGATCGAAATTGAAGACTTCCTGCAAGTGGTGTGTGTATTTGGACACACGGCTATCCGCGCTCGAGGCGTGACCCACCAGGTTTTTTCCGGTCAAGCTATCGAGCGCATCCCGCACCGCGCTCTCGTCCAGCGCCATCACCGGATCGCGATTAGATTTCTGGTTGCAGGCATTGATGAGGGCGTTTAGGGAGAGCGGATAGTATTCCGGTGTGGTGATCTCCTTTTCCAGAAGCGCGCCCAGCACCCGCACCTCGACTTCGTCCAGCTTTGTCATGGCGCGCTTTGAACCTCCCCTTCCCTGCCGCCAAGAAACATCCACGCCAGAACCAGAATCGCCAGCCCGGCCAGCAGCAAGGCATTCCACCGGTAGAAGCCCACGGGTTGGGAGAAAAGTGAAATCAACGGTTCCGCCACTTGCAGGCAGAAGATAACGCCAAAATATGCCAGGATGTTATCCCGGAAGAACCAGACAAAAATCGCCACCGCGACGCCAAGCGGAATAAAGTCCATAACCCACGAGGCGAAGAACTCCGGAACCGAGTGCGCGCCCGCCGGCCCCAGTCGAACCAGCAGCAACGCTATTCCGGCCCACAGCCACCACTGCCGCTTTTTCCATCCCAAGCGAACGACGTAGAACATTACTCCCAACCCGCACAGATAGAAGACGCTCAATTCCAGCGCGCCGAGGAATGAGCTTAGCCCCTGATAAGAAGCGTTGAAAACCTCAGGGAAAAGATCCGTGTCAACAGGGGCGAGGGTGTGAAAGCGGCTGGCGAAGACCGCGGCCAACTTCGCAAGGCCCGCGCGTGCAGCCAGAGCAAGTACAATACATACTGCCGCATCTCGCCGCCAGAGCCGCCGGGCGCTCCCTTTCAAGAGTTGCCAGGCCTCCGGATAGAGGCTTGCTGCAAGGCCAACCAGCAGCCAGCCGAAAAGCCCACCCAGTAATGGCAGAACGATCATGCTCACCACTTCAAACAGCCGCCAGGTGGCGAGAGGGAGGGTCGTCGTATACCGCCGATCCAACTGCGCCCATTCGGTGAGCTCGGAAACAGCCATCAACACGAAGATCAACGCACCTATTTTGACTGCTGCACGCCAAGCTATCCCGCCGGATCTGATCCGAAGGACTAACAGGACCACCCCCGC
>Ga0187852_1002990_pt1 | contig 12921 bp, 10 predicted proteins | sample June2016WEW_6_40_FD_134511 | JGI IMG/M metagenome (GOLD analysis project Ga0187852, IMG submission 134511) | Peatland microbial communities from SPRUCE experiment site at the Marcell Experimental Forest, Minnesota, USA - June2016WEW_6_40 | ecosystem: Environmental > Terrestrial > Soil > Wetlands...
CCGGGAAGGCGTCGGTCAGGATGGCCGGCGCGTTGGCGAAGAGGAAGGCGCCGCCCACCGCCTGGACAATCCGGAACACGATCATCTCCAGCGCCGCCTGGTTGCCGGACCCGGGGGTGAGGAAGAGCAGGATCGACCCGGCGGTGAAGATGGCGAAGCCGAGGTTGTACATCCGGACCCGGCCGAGCATGTCGGAGATGCGGCCGGCGGTCACCACCAGCACCGCGGTGACCACCATGTAGCTGAGCAGCACCCAGAGCAGGTAGTCGATCTCGCCGGGGGCGAGGGGGTCGACCTTGATCCCGCGGAAGATCGCCGGCAGCGAGATCAGGACGATGGAGAGGTTGATGGTGGCGAGCAGCGACCCCAGGGTGGTGTTGGAAAGGGCCACCCACTTGTAGCGGGGGTGGTCGCGCCCGATGCCGATCAGCGAGGTCCGGGTGCTCATCCGCTCACCGGGGAGGTGGGCGCGCCGGGCCGCCCGGCGGGTCGACGGGGGCGCTCGCGGTCCGGCTCTCGATCCGGTCGGTCCGGCTCTCCATCCGGGACGCGCCGAGGTGCCGCCGCCGTCCCGCCCGCAGGCTCTGTGGCCGTCCCCTCGCGGGCATGGACCGCCGCGGCCAGCCGATCCAGCAGCCCGGCGAGCCGCTCCCGCTCCTCCGGGGCGAGCTCGCCGATCGACTCGGTGATGACCCCGCGCTTGCCCCGCTCCTTCTCCTCCAGCAGCAGCCGGCCGCTCTCGGTGAGGTGGAGGTCGGTGACCCGGCGATCGCCCTCCCGGGCAGCGCGCTCCACCAGCCCGCGGCGGACGATCCGCTCGATCAGCGCGGTCGCGGTCGAGGCGGTGATGCCGAGGTGCTCGGCGACCTGGCCACAGCTGGCCGGGTGTTCGCGGAGGAGGTGGAGCACCCGGAGCTGGCTGATGGTCAGCCCCAGGTCTCCCCAGCGGCGGAACTCGATGGCCTCGACGCTCGCCAGCAGTTGAACCAGCGCGCTCAGCGCTCTCTCGGCCGTGCCGCCATCGGCGTGCGAGGGTGGGCTCTCCCTCGTGGTCACTCCCCGGATCGTACGTTTCGAGGAAACTATTCGTCAAGGGCGAATCAGGATCCCGAAGGGCCGGATCAGACCCGCACGGCGGATCGCGATCAGCAAGAGCCGGATCCGGATCGGACCCGCACTGTCGGCTACCCCGGGAGCCGCCCCCAGAGCAGGATTCGCTTGAAGGCGTAGAGGTAGGGGCGGCCGGCGGGGAGGGCCAGCACCAGACGCCTGCGGTACTCCTCGACGAGGGATTCGTAGTCCGAGGGGTCCAGAACGCGCCGGAAGCGCGTCAGCGAGGTGCCCTTCATCCACTCCACGACCTCCGCGGCCGAGGCGAGCCGGTGGGGGTAGACCTGCAGCCGGACGTGCTGGCGCGTGAAGCCGAGCCCGTCGAGGAGCGCCGCGTAGGCCTCGGGGGGGAGCACGTTGGTGGCGACCGGGTCAGCCGGGGCGGCGGGGCCGAGCCGCTCCGCGGCCAGCTCCCGCAGCACGGCGTGGGAGGGATGGTCGGCCTTGGCCGGGACCTGGACTGCGAGCTGGCCGCCCTCGGCGAGCGAACCTCGCCAGCGCTCCAGCGCCGCGGCATGGTCGGGCACCCATTGGAGGGCCGCGTTGCTGAAGACGATGTCGAATCCCGAACCGCGCCAGGCGCCGAGATCACCGGAGACGAATGTCACCGGCTCGCCGGCGTGCCGCCCGGCCTCGGCCAGCATCGCCGGCGAGAGGTCCAGCCCCATGGTGCTCGCCGCTCCGAGTTCGCGGTGCAGCGCCGCGGTGAGCCGGCCGTCGCCGCAGCCCAGGTCGGCGACCCGGGGCGATGCCACCGGCTCGAGCAGCGCCCGGAGGTCCCAGAAGGGCTGCTCCCGCTCGGCGGCGAACCGGTTGTACTGCTCGGGGTCCCACTGCGGGGTGGGGGTGGAGGCAGCGTCGCTCATCGCCGGGGATGAGGGTAGCAGCGCCGCCGTTCGCGCCCTCCGCGAGCCGGCGGCGCCATACTCCGTTCCCGCGCATGCCGATCCTCTTCTGCGACCTGGACAACACCCTGATCGACCGGGCCGCGGCATACCGGGCCTGGGCCGAGGACTACGCGGCGCGCATGGGGCGCGACCCCCTGGAGGTCGAGTGGCTGGTGAGCATCGACCACGACGGGATGCGGGCGCGCGAGCCGCTCTTCGAGGAGGTGCGTTCCCGGTGGGGGATCGCGGACCCGGTCTCGGATCTTGTCGACCGCTACCGCCGCGAGTACCCCGCCTTCCTCCGGCCGGTCGACTCAGCGGTCGTGCGGCGCCTTGGCCGGCTGCGACGGAGCGGCTGGACCGTCGCCATCGTCACCAACGGCCCGCCATCTCAGCGGACCAAGGTGGAGAGGTGCGGGCTGCTCCCGGTGGTGGATGTCGTCGTCGTCTCCGAGGAGCTCGGGGTGAGCAAGCCGGATCGGCGCATCTTCGAGGCGGCAGCTCGCCTCGCCGGCTGTGAGATCGAGGAGGGGTGGCTCATCGGTGACCAGGCCGAGGCCGACATCGCCGCCGCTGTGGAGATGCGGATTCCGGGGATCTGGCTGCGCCGCGGTCGCACCCGGACGGAGACGAGATGGCGTCCCTTCGCCACCGCGGAGAACCTCGAGGAGGCCCTAAGCCTGGTGCCCGGCTGAGGACGTCCACCCGGCCGAGGACGTCCGTCCACCCGGCTGAGGACGTCCGTCCACCCGGTTGAGAGCGTCCGCCCGTCCCGCCCATCCGCCCGCCGATCAGCCGACGGTGGCCATCTCCCGTTCCTCGTCCGGGGCCTCGGTGGTGGTTCCCTGGGCCGCCCGGCCGCTGCCCCGGAGCGGGAGCTCGCGGATCACCAGGGTGGCGAGGAAGCCGAGCACCGCTCCGACCAGTGCCACCCAGAACACGCCTCCGAGGGCGAGGGACATCGCGTCGTGCAGGGCGTGGACGATCTGGCCGAGGTACGGCTCGATCGCCGGGCGCGCCGCCGCCGGCACCGCCTGCAGGATGGTCTGGCCGAGGTTGCCCACCGACGCGATGTTGTTCTCCGAGAAGGCGCCGCTCCCCGTGACGTGGGCGGTGAGCTGGCTGGGCAGGTGGGCGGCGCTCAGCTGCTTGGGCAGCTGGGTGGAGAGGTTCTGGGTGAAGACGGTGCCCGCCACCGCCAGCCCGACCACGCCCCCGACCTGGCGGAGGAAGGTGAGGGTGCTGGTGGCGGTGCCGAGCCGCTCGCGCGGTGCCGCGTTCTGGATCACGACGGTGAAGACCGACATCGAGGGACCGATCCCCAAACCCGTCAGGGCCAGCCAGAGCCAGAGGGTGGGGGTCGACGTCGACGGGCTGAGGTGGGTGAGCAGGAAGCTTCCGGCGATGAGCACGGCGAGGCCGATCAGGAGCAGCGCCTTGTAACGGCCGGTCTTGGTGAGGAAGAAGCCGGCACCGATGCTGGTGGCGATGAGGCCCACCAGCAGCGGCCACATCGAGTAGCCGGAGGCGGTGGCGCTCACCCCCTTGACCACCTGGTAGTAGAGGGGGATGAAGATGACCGCCGCGAACATGCACGACGCGATCATGAAGACGGCGACGTTGGTGGCCGCCAGGGTTCGGGTGGAGAAGAGGTCGAGCGGAATGATCGGCTGCCGGGCGCGCGCCTCGTTGACGATGAAGCCGGCCATGATCAGGAGCCCGAGCAGGATGAGCCCGCCGACCTGCCACGAGGTCCACCCGTACAGGCTGCCGCCGGAGCTGGTCAGCCCCTTGAAGGTGAGGCCGATCAGGATGGGCACCACCCCCACCGTGAAGATCGCGATCCCGGAGAAGTCAAGGTCGCGCAGCCGGGCGGCGGTGGTCTTGAGGTTGGGGAGGCGGGTGGAGATCGCGTAGAGGGCGACGATCCCGACCGGGACGTTGACGTAGAAGATCCAGTGCCAGCTGATGTCGTCGGTGATGATCCCGCCCAAGAAGGGGCCGACGATGAAGCTGACCCCGAAGACGGCGCCGAAGAGCCCCTGGTAGCGGCCGCGCTCCCGGGGCGTGAAGAGGTCGCCGATCACCGCCAGGGAGATGGGGAACAGCGCACCCGCTCCGCACCCCTGGATGGCCCGGAAGACGATCAGCTCGCCCATGCTCTGGGAGAGTCCGGAGAGCGCCGACCCGGCCAGGAAGATGAGGATCCCGACGATCAGCATCCGCTGCCGTCCGAAGACGTCGCCGAGCTTCCCGTAGATCGGCACGGTGATCGTGCTGGTGAGCAGGTAGGCGGTGACCACCCAGGTGTAGAGGTCGCTGCCCTTGAGGTCGCTGACGATCCGGGGCAGGGCCACCCCGACGATGGTCTGGTCCAGCGCGCTCAGGAAGAGGCCGAGGAGGACCGCCACCATGACGATGAGCTTCTCCCGGGTGGGCAGGTCGAGGGTCGGGTGCTCGATCCTGGCGGGGAGACTGGCGCGAACGGGCTCGGCCACGTCGGATCTCCTGGGGTGTGGGCTTGATCCCTAGTTTGCCGGGTCGCGGCCACGCCGCGACTCCCCCCGCTCGTGGTCGTCGTCGGCTGAGCTCGCCCCCCGCTCGCAGACCGGGTGCGGGTTGCGAGCTCGGCCTGGTCGCGGGAGGGTCGTGGAACCGGATGCGATCGGCGCCACTCCGGCGGCGGCACCACCGGTTGGGCTCCCGCCCGCCGGGTACACTGACGCCGATGAGTCCGCCTGCAGCCAGGCCGTCGCGGAGCGGCGAGGCCGCGACCCGGGAGATCATCCGCGCCGCCGGCCTCCGGGCCACGCCGCAGCGCATCGCCGTGCTGGCGGTCGCCGCCCGTGCCGGTGGAGCCCACCTCAGCGCCGAGGACGTCTGGCAGCGCCTCCAGCGCAACGAGGAGATGGACCGCTCCACCGTCTACCGGGTGCTCGCCGACCTCACCGACGCGGGACTCCTGGAGCAGGTGAGGCTCGGTGACGGGGTGGCCCGCTTCGAGATCCAGGAGATCGCCCACCACCACGCCGTCTGCACGCGCTGCGGCGCCACCGAGGATGTGAGCGTCGAGGCCGTCCACGCCCTGGCCTCGCGACTCCGCCGGGACACCGGGTTCTCGCTCGCCCACCACCCCCTGCTCCTGCCCGGGATCTGCGCCGCCTGCAGCTCGTCCGGAGACTGAGCCGGCACGTAGCACGCGCGAGGCTGTTCTGTGACATCGTGATGTCGTACCCGGAACGGCCGGCGCCGTATGTTGAGGCTCGTCGCCGTGCCTCCAGCGCTTCGCTGGAGTTGATTCCGGGAGTGTCAGGGTGCAGATCGGTCAGGGGGTGTCGCCCTTCGGCGTGGCCAAGCTCTGGCATCGCGGCCAGGGCGACGGCCCGTCGCCCGTTCGTGCCGGAGCACCGGTGCCCGCCCGGCCGCACGCCGAGATTCCGGCGACGTCCACTCCCCCCCGGATCAACCTGACCGTGATGAGTGGCGAGGATCTCGAACGGCACCTCACCGGCCTCTTCGGCCGCCGTGGGTACACCGTCTGGCCGGTGCCGAGCCGCGGCGAGATCGGGTCGGCGCTGCTGATCTGCCGGGGCGACCAGGGGGTGGCCGTCCAGGTCAAGCGGTGGAATGCTCCCCTCGGTCCGGAGGTCGTCCGGGCCGTGCTGGCCGCGCTGCAGCACCATTCCGGCACCCTGGCCCGACTGGGCTGCTCCCAGATGGGGGGCATGGTGGTCGGCACCGCGCCCTTCCGCGAGGACGCGCGCCAGCTCGCCGCCGAGGCCGGAGTCCTGCTCTGGGACCGCGAGGAGCTCGAGGCGCAGCTCGCCGCCGATCTCGCTCGGCCGGGCGGGCGCGCCTGAGACCGTCGAGGCGGCGGACGGGTCAGTCGGGGAAGCTCCCGATCGAGGCCGGCTGACTAACCCCCGCCGGCGCCGATCCGTCCGGGAGACGGTTCGGTCATCGCCACCGGGTCGAGCAGCTCGTCCAGCTCGGTGTCGCTGAGCTGGGTCCGCTCGCGGGCCACCTCGCGCACCGTGCGCCCGGTTGCGAAAGCCTCCTTGGCGATCTGAGCGGCGCGATCGTAACCGATCCGGGGAGCGAGCCCGGTGCAGGTCATCAGCCCCTGCTCGACCAGCCGTGGGCCGTTGCCGGTCGCCGTGATGCCGTCCACGGCCTGCCTGGCGAAGTTGGTGGCGGCGGTGGAGAGGATGCCGATCGACTCCAGAAGGGCGTGGGCGGCGACCGGCATCATCACGTTGAGCTCGAGGAGCGAACCGGCGGCGCCCGCGAAGGCGATGGTGGCGTCGTTGCCGACCACCTGGGCGGCCACCATGGTGAGCGACTCGGCGATGACCGGGTTGATCTTCCCGGGCATGATCGAGGACCCCGGCTGGACCTCGGGCAGGGCGATCTCGGCGATCCCCGCCCGCGGGCCGCAGGCCAGCAGCCGGATGTTGGCGGCGATCTCGTAGAGGGAGACGGCCGTGGCGCGCAGGGCACCGTGGGCGGCCACCACGCCGTCCAGGGTGGCCTGGGCCTGGAAGTGGTTGTCGGTCTCGGTGAGGGGGAGCTCGCAGGTCGCGGCCAGCCCGGCGATCACTCGCCTGGCGAACTCGGGGTGGGTGTTCACCCCGGTGCCCACGGCGGTCCCCCCCAGGGCCAGCTCGCAGAGCTCGCCGAGAGCCTGCCGGCAGCGCCGCTGGGCCCGCTCCACCTGGCCGGCCCAGCCCAGGAACTCCTGACCGAGCCGGATCGGGGTGGCGTCCTGAAGGTGGGTGCGCCCCGTCTTGACCACTGGCCAGAGCTCCTGGGCCTTGGCGCGCAGGGACGCTTCGAGGGCGGCGAGCGCCGGGAGGAGGTCCCTCGACAGGGCGACCGCGCCCGCGACGTGGATCGCGGTGGGGATGACGTCGTTCGACGACTGGCAGAGGTTGACGTGGTCGTTGGGGTGGACGGGCGTCCGCGAACCCAGCACGCCGCCGAGCAGCTCGATCGCCCGGTTGCCGATCACCTCGTTGGCGTTCATGTTGGTCGAGGTGCCGCTACCGGTCTGGAAGACGTCGACCACGAACTGACCGTCGAGCTGTCCGTCGGCCACCTCCTGAGCAGCCTGCGCGATCGCCTCGCCGAGTCGGCGCTCGAGCAGGCCGAGCTCCACGTTGACGATCGCGGCCTGGCGCTTGATCAGGCCCAGCGCCCTCACGAAGTCGCGCGGGAGGTGCAGCCGGCTGATCGGAAAGTTGAGCCTCGCCCGCATGGTGCTGGCGCCGTAGTAGGCGTCCGCGGGAACCTCGAGCTCCCCCATCGAGTCGCGCTCGCGGCGGGTGGGCGGGGGAGGTGCGCCGGCCATCAGCGCCGCTCGCTCGAGGGCACGATGATCTCGAACTCGGCGCCCTTCCCCGGCTCCGAGCGTGCGCTCGCGCTCCCGCCATGGCGCTCCGCCACGGTCTTGACGATGTAGAGGCCGAGCCCGCTGCCGGGCACCTTGCGATGGCGCTCGGCGACCGAGCGGTAGTACTTCTCGAAGAGCTTGTCCGCGTCCTCGGAGGCGAAGCCCGGACCCTGGTCGCGGACCGCGATGTGCACCTGATGGTCCTGCTCCCAGCCCCGCACCGAGATGGTGGAGCCGTCGGGGGAGTGCTTGACGGCGTTGCCCAGGATGTTGGTCAGGGCGAGGGTCAGGCGGCGCCGGTCGCCGCGGAAGGTGATCTCAGAGGAGACATCCTGGGTCACCTTGCAATCGCGGAGCTTCGCCTCCATGGCCACCGTCTCGACGCCGCCGCTGATCAGATCGGCAAGTCCGATCGGCTCGAAGGTCAGCTTGTCATCGGGGTCCTCGAGCCGGGAGAGCTCGGCGAGGGCGTTGACCATCCGGACCATCATCTCGGTGCTCGCCGTGATCCCGTCGATGGCCACCGAGGCCGAGTCCGGCATCTGACCGAGCATGCCGGTCGACAGCAGCTGGCCGTAACTGTTGAGGATGGTGAGAGGCCTGCGCAGCTCGTGCATGGTGATGGAGAGCGAGGTCCCTCGAGCGCTGCTCGTCGTGTTCATGGCCGAGATCTGCTGAGCCAGACGCCGGGCCACCGTCACGCTCAGACGGGTGGCGATGGTGGTGAGGTCCTCCGCCGCGTCGAGGGCGAGCGAGAGCTGGGACTCCATGTCCAGCCCTGCCTCATCCGCCGCCTTGGCGGTCGCGGGACGCAGCGCAGCCAGATGGAGCAGGGCCCGCTCCACGCGCTGGTCCATCTCGAACGGCTTCTCGAACTCGATCTCGTGGAACGCCATCAGCGGGCCGAGGTCGTCGGCGGAGAGCGCCACCAGGGTTGCGCTGAGGAACTGGCGGGGGCCCCGGGTGGCCGCGCCCGGTCGCGTCTCGGGCGCGCTGCCCTGGAGTTGAGCCCAGATCTCCGCGACACGTTCGGCATGGGCCGCGAGGAAGTCGGCGAACTGCCCTGTCATGCCCCGCCGAGTGTACTCGCGCCCGGCGCGAACGGCGCCGATGGTGGGGATGAGTTGCTCTCGGGCTCCCCGAAGATCATCGCGGCTCCTGGCCGGGAGTGGGGCCGGGCGACGGGGTGGGCGTCGACGTCGCGGTCGGAGTGGGCGTCGGCGTTGGGGTGGGGGACGACCGGGGCGTCGGCGTGGGGGAGGCGGTGACGGTTGGTGTTGCGGACGCCGTCGCCGTTGGCGTCGCGGATGGGGTGGTCGACGGCGAGGGCGGCCACTCCTCCTGCCCCCATCGCGGTGAGCGCCGGCGCCGCCGGCGGCCGGTTCCCGGTGTTCTGGGCGGATCGCAGGAAGACCCGCCGTGCCGGGGTCATCGCGATCCTCTCGGCTGCCGCGCTGGCCCAGGGAGCGCTGACGTAGATGAACGCCTCGAAGAGCAGCAGAAGCCCCAGCAGCGCTGTGGAGAGGCCGGGGGCGCGCAGCAGCATGGCGGCGACGGCGAGCGCGGTGGTTGCGGCGATGACGCTCTCCGCTAGGCTGTAGCGAAGTGCTCGGCCCAGCGTGCTGGTCCCCTCCTTCGCCTTCGGAGTGCGCAGGAACACGGCTCCTCGGCGCACCAGTCCCCGGACGCAGGCCAGCGACACCACCCAGGACAGCGCGAACCAGATCCGGAGAGCTCGCGCCGCATCCCCCCACCCGCAGCCGGTGGTGCGTCGCAGCGCCCACAGTCCGCGCAGCAACCCCGTGACCAGGCAGACGACGGGGATCACCAGCACGGTGCCCGCCATCTGCCGCAGAGGGAGTTGACGATGGGCGGCGGCGGCGACGCCGGTCGCGACCAGCATCAGCGTGAAGAGGGCGGTGAGCAGGTCGCCGAACCACTGCACCGAGCCGAGCAGATAGTGGACACGCTGAGCGGCGGTGAGGTGGAGGCGGTGTTTCGCCAACGGCACCATCTCGCGCCAGTGCGTCCGGAGGATCTGAATCCCCCCCAGGGCCCAGCGGAAGCGCTGCTTCTTGAGACCGTCGAAGCTGAGCGGCATCATTCCCGAGCCCCACGGGCGGGGGTCGTAGTGGCCGACCACGCCCCCGCCGCAACCCAGCATGCGCAGGCTGCACTCGGCGTCCTCGGGGATGCAGTCGGGATCCCAACCCCCGACCGCCTCGAGCAGGCGACGCCGGACCAGGCCGATCGTGCCGCAGAAGATGATGGCGTTGCGATGAGCTCGCGCCGGCATGCTGACGTCGAAGAAGTAGCGGTAGCTGTAGAAGAGCCCGCGCAGGTAGGGCTCGTCCTCCCAATCTCGGTAGTGCTGCGCCGCCTGGACGAAGCCGACGTCCGGGTCCGCGAAATGCGGTGCGGTGGCCCTCAACCAACCAGGATGAGCGATGTAGTCGGCGTCCACCACCCCGATGACCTCGACATCGGGGGGCAGGCGGCGAGTCGCCTCGTTGAGCGCTCCCGCTTTGAATCCCGGCCAGTCCTCCAGGTGGATGAACTGGAATCGAGGGCCCAGCTCCTCGCAGACCCGCTGCAGCCCCATCCAGACGGCGGGGTCGGGGGTGTTGTTGTCGACCACCTGCACCATGAAGCTCGGGTAGTCGAGCCGGGCCAGCGCCTCGAGGGTCTTGCGGACGACGGCCACCGGTTCGTCGTACGCCGGGACCTGCAGCGCAACCACCGGCAGTCGCCCGGCCCGGGCGGGAGGCGGCGGTGGGCCCCTGCGGCCGAGAACGTCGAGTATCTCGAACGCGTAGGAGAGGCTGAGCGCGAGAGCGATCACCTCGAGTCCCAGGAGCAGGCTCGAGGCCAACAAAAAGAGGGCCCCCGTGCTCTCCAGCACAGTGAGCGCCGCGGCATACGCGACGTAGCTGAGGGCCGCCAGGGTGAGCATCCCCAGCATCAGGGCGGCCAGTCCGTGCCAGCGTCTCAGGAGGGCCCAGGTCAGCGCCTAGACCTCGACCCCCGTCACCCCGAGCACCTTGCCGGCATAGGGGTCGCCGCTGGTCAGCGCAGTGATCAGACCGCTCGCCGCGAGCACGCCCATCGCGGTCGGCGTCGCCACCGGCCACGGTGCGCTCGGGGCGCCGTTCACCAAGCAGGCCAGGGTCGCCAGCACCGAGGCGCACGCGAAGAAGGTCAGGATCTCGATGAGCATGCCAGCCGCGGCTCCCTTCTCACCGGGCGGGCCACGCCCCGCCACCGCTGCTTAAGACCCTAACCCGCCGGTACCGTTCCAGGTTCGGTGATCGGGCCCCGATCGGCCACCGGGCTCGCCACCGGCCTCGAATCCCTACTCCCGAGCCGGCTCGTAGAAGACCATCTGGTTGGCCTGGAAGTGGAGGTCGATCTTGGTGGTCGGGCCGTTGCGGTTCTTCTCCACCAGCAGCTCGGTCACCGACCGGTCGATGTCCTCCTTGTGCATCCCCGGACGGTAGAGGAAGAGCACCACGTCGGCATCCTGCTCAATTGAGTTATGGACTACTATGTCGTTTACAATCAGATTGTGGACGCAGTCGACCGTGATATCGAACACGTCCTCGGTGCCGTCCGCCTCGATCGCAGCGATCGGGTCCCAGTACACGTCACTCTCGGCGAGCCGGAACAGCTCCTCACTCCGCACCGCTGCGGCGACCTGGGTCGCGCGGGCGCGGCTCATCCCGTGGGCGTACAGAGCCGCTCCGTTGTGTGCGGTCCCCAACGATGCCTGAAGAGAGCGGCCACTGATCCCGGCGGAGCGCATCGCCGGCTGCACGATCGTCCTCCAGGTGGGGGCTGGGACGACATCCCGGTTCGGGTTCCTCTCCGTGCGGTCCAGTCGGTCGGCGATCGCGGCGATATGGTCGTCCGCACCAGGGCGGAGGTCTCCCACGAGGGCGATGAAACGAAGCAGATCGTCCCCTCCCGAGATGCCGACGTGGTACTGATCGCGGCCCCTTCCGCTCTGGCTGACCCTTCCAATGTGCGAGGCGATGTTGAGCTGGAGCAGCAGTGAGCGGATGCCGTAGCTGAGGTCACGGCTGCTGGACGCGTAGTAGACGCCCGGAACGCGGTCCACCGATGCTGACATGTGGATGCAGCCGTCGGTGGCCCAGAGGTGGCGCAGGAAAACCCCGATGCCGCTCATCGTCTGCCCGAAGACCGCGTCCGGGACCCGCTTCTCGTACGAGCGCAGGCCAAAGACGCCGAGCCCTTCCAGCCAGACGGCGACCGGGTTGCGGTGGCCGTGGGTGAGCCGGTCGGCGGACGCGAGGTAGACCTGATACCAGCTGCGCTCGGCGTTGATGCGCGGACGCACGCCGGCTCCGAACACCCGGGTGGCGAGGCCGGCCACCAGCTCGGCCAGCTCGCGGTCCTTGGTCGTGTACTGGATGGTGTGGCGGGGGAGGGTGCAGCCGTCACCGATGAGATGCCCGAGCAGGGCGAGCTCGTCGTCGGTCATGGTGGCGTGATCCCCGCTCGGCAGCCACCGGGGTGTCGCGATGTGGTCGCCCGGAGCCAGCTCGTCGAGACGTCGCCACCCCTCCGCGGTGAGGAAGCGGTGGTTGGCCGAGGCCCGGATGGCGCGGCCGGACCGCAGCTGGAGGCGGAACACCGGCTTGATCCCGGAGTGGAAGGCACGCAGCGCCCGTCGCGGCTCGAGCTGCCAGGTCTCCGGGTTGAGGGCGAGGACCTCGAAGCCGCCGCGGCCGACCAGATCGCGGATCGGCACCGGACGGCTCTCGCCGGCGAGCCAGACCAGGCTCTCCCCGGTGAGGCATCCCGAGTCCCGAAGGTCGCTGAGCTGGGGCTTGCGATTCTCGCGGCGCTCCGACTCGCGCGAGAGCTGGGAGAGGGCGAGCACCGGGACGGAGAGCTCCTTGGCGATCGTCTTGAGCCCGCTGGAGATCTCCGATACCTCCTGGACCCGCGAGTCCTGGCGGCCGCCGCGCATCAGCTGGAGGTAGTCCACCACCACCAGGTCGACGCCCTGCTGCGCCTTCATCCGGCGGGCCCGGGCGCGCAGCTCGCTGATCGGAAGTGCCGGCGTGTCGTCGATCCAGATGTTCGCCTGGGAGAGCCGGTCCATGGCTCCCGCGATGCGCTCGAAGGCGTGGGCGTCGGCCTGGCCGGTGCTGATCAGGTAGGCGTCGACCTTGGCCTCGCTGCAGATGAGCCGCTGCACCAGCGCCTGCTTGCTCATCTCCAGGGAGAAGATGACCACCCTGCGTTCCGCCAGCACCGCGGCGTTGCGGGCGATGTTGAGGGCAAAGGAGGTCTTGCCCACGGCCGGCCGGGCCGCCAGGATGATCAGCTCGCCGGGTTGAAGACCCTGGGTCACCGCGTCCAGCCGGCTGAAGTTGGTCGGGACCCCGTGGACGATCTGGCGGCTCTGGGCCCGCCGCTCCATCAGCTCCCAGGTCTCGGTGAGCATCTGGGCGATGTGCATGATCTCCAGGCTGCGCTGGGAGTCGGCGATCGAGAAGATCCGCC
>Ga0187852_1002993_pt1 | contig 12899 bp, 7 predicted proteins | sample June2016WEW_6_40_FD_134511 | JGI IMG/M metagenome (GOLD analysis project Ga0187852, IMG submission 134511) | Peatland microbial communities from SPRUCE experiment site at the Marcell Experimental Forest, Minnesota, USA - June2016WEW_6_40 | ecosystem: Environmental > Terrestrial > Soil > Wetlands...
ATGACCTCCGAGGGGAAGAAGGCATTGGCCGCCCGGATCCATGCGTAATTCCAACTGCCCAGCGCGAGCTCAACGTCGTTTCTCCCCATCTCGTCCAGCGCCTTTCGGAACGCGCCCCGAATCTTGTTGACCGCAAACAGGCTGGGAGCCTCGGGATCAGCTTCGAGACTCGGCGCTTTATGGCTCAGCGCCTCCTGAAACTCCGCCCGCCATGGCAGCGGAAAATTCTGGATCTTGAGGCTGCACCACGGCGTGTTTCTGCCGGCGCGAATCCAAATAGCAAGGCGGTCAATTTCCGGGTACGCGCTCAACAACGCTTTAATCTGGCTTCTGTAGTACTCGTAACCCGCCGGAGCATCCGGGTTGGCAAGGCGGAATCCGCCATTCTCAAATACAGCGTCCTCCGGCAGGGTGGCGATGACGTTCTGGGGATTGCTGGATTCGGTATCCACATCGAGAGCGAAGATCACTTTGAGGCCGTGCTGCGCCGCCCGCGCAAAGACCTGTTGCATCAGGGAAACAGTGGCCGGAACTCGCTGCTCTTCCGGCGCCAATGCGGCTTTCGCGCCAAACACCGGCCCGGTGAAAATCTTGTCTCCCCCGATGATCCTGCGCACGTCATTGACATGCTCGGTTCCCCAGTCGCGGCCCCGGGCGGAAGTGGCCAGGTAGCCAACCGGTTTGCTTTCTCCGTTGTGCGCAAAAGTAAACATGGGATTGTTGCCGTAAGCGTGTACCATGATCGCGGAAAATCTCATCCGCGACACTTGGGCGATCCAATCCTCCCAATCCGCAAGATCCCACATCGAACAACTGCTCAAGAAATTGTGCCACGTGAATGCAATTCTATCAGCCACAATGGGGTAATCGCTCAGCCGCCAATTCTCGAATCGAATGGGATCGCGGGAAGGCTGCGGTCTCGCATTGTAGGAAAGATAAAACCCGTAGCCCAGCGTCTCGAGCAACGCGTAAACCGCACTGAGCGTTGCGCGCTCATCAACTCCGGCCACAATGCCTTCCCGATAGTCTCCGGCCTCGTACGCGGAAATGGCATAACTTCCTGGGCGAGAAACCAGATCTTTTGAAAGATGCTCGCCAATTTCGGGTAGTGATTGCAAAGTGCCCAATAGGATTCGGGTCTCTGAGTTCGACCGGGAGTTAACGACGGGAAAGCGATTTGCGGGATAAAGCAATTGGAAATGCTCGGATAATTCCCTGGCCGCCAACCTTTCCACCGGTGAAGCCCGTGGGCCGATTACAATGGGAACCTGCGCATCACCCAGGGCAGGTAGAGGCTCGAGCCGGGACTTCGCGCCGCCATCGCACAAGAGCGCCGACATTCCGATTTTTAAGAATCCTCGCCGATCCGGCATGTTGTTCTCGCCAGCCCGCCGCACGACAGCGCTCGCGTTACGACTTCCTGCGCAGGTCCAGTACGGCTTGCGAAAAGCCTTCGATCCGGTTGTTGGCCAGCGTAATCTCCTCCGCCTCCGATCCAATGCGAATCCCCACACGCTTGCCCGCCGCCTGTGTTTCGCGGATCTCGTTCTCTCGGATTGTGATGGCCTTCGTTTGACCCTGAATATCAACTCCGATGCCCTGCTCCTGGGCAAGCCCGAAAATGCGGTTCTTCTCAAGGCAGTTCCGGTTGCCTTGGAATGCGGGCCCCGGCTCTTTTCGGAATAGAATGCCTACCTCACCGCTCGCCCGGATTTCGTTGTCGCGGATCACGTTGTCCGTATCATGGTGCCCGATCGAAACGCCGTAGAGCCTGCTACCTTCGATATAGTTGCTCTCGGCCAAGCCCCATCTCACTACCCAGCAGAAGAAGAGGCCTTGCTCGTTGCCCACCATCCGGTTCCTGCGGATGATCGTACGCTGGGAGCCTGAGCCGGGATGGAGACCCAGACCGGAGTGGTCGTGGCTGTAGCAGTCTTCCACCAGCACGTCATGGCAGATCTGCCAACTGATGCCATCGCCGTTATAGTTGCGCGCCGTGACCTTGCGCAGGGTGATCCGATTGCAGTCCTGCATCCAGATACAGCCAGCGTAATTGCCATCCAGGTTTTGGTTGTTCGCTTTGTTGCCGTCCAGCGCAATATTCTCGATGGTGACGTCCGCGATGTTCTCGCCGCTGAACAGGGGAAACAGGGTTTCCAGTTTTGGCTCGCCCTGCAAAAACACGTCCTCCCGCAATGCCCGGTCGAGCTTGAACCGGTTGCCGTCGCGGGCCACCAGTGTCCGTTTGATCACCTTGAGCTCGCCCTTATCTGGGTCCTTCACACGAATGCAGATCCCGTCGCCAATCTGAAAGCCGCGGGCGTCTGCAAACGTAATCTCCTGGTCAAACCAGTCGGAATCATCGGCAAGCGTGGCAGCCGCCGAGGGTTCCTTGAAGATCACAGAGTCAAGCCCGCTGCCGAGAATTCGCACCCGGTTCTGCAGGTAAACGGCGTTACGGAATCGGTAGACGCCAGGCAGAACCTTTACTGTTCCGCCCCCGAATCGCGCCACCCAATCGACGGCCGCCTGAATCACCTTTTCGTTAGTGCCCACAAGGTCAGCCCTTTCAGGGCCGACCGTCAGGGTCAAGCGCTCGGACCAGTTCGGCTCCACCGCATCGCCCGACGTCGCCCGCGGTTTCGTGATACGCAAAGCATGCTCGCCGTCAGCTGTCGCGACCGCGGCCAGCGCGGTGTCCCCAATCGACAGGGCGGTCAAAAAGCTGGTCATGGCTTCACGACGATTCATAGTAGCACCTCCGGCCTCAGATTATACGCTCACCGAAACCTGATTCCGGCGATGACTAGAAATCTTTAAGTCGAAAATCTGGTGTCAATGAGTCAAGTTCTTGCAGTGCAGTAAAGCCCCTGAAAGGCGCGTCGTTGGGCTGGGGCGAAGCCCCGTTAGTGTCCTGAGTCAGAAGTTCGTTTACAAAATCTGGCCACCGCTTCGAGGAATCCGAGATAGGCTGCAGGCCCTCCACACTGATGGAGTAGATCGTCATCTCGAAGCGCCGGCCTCCGGGCAAATCCAGGGCCTCGGCGCGCTTGGCCATCCATCCGAGCGTCACCAGTTCGGACCACAGGGCTTCATTAGCGCTGCCCGGACCGGTCGTCATACTGCTTCCAGGAGTCTCGGTGCTCGCCGCAAGTACCGAGAGATCCGCATCGCTCATCTGCCGCATGCGTTGCAACAAAGCCTCAACCTGCGCCTGCGTTGCCATAGTGTTCCTGCCTCTCCGCGCCACGTAAGCCAAAATCACTAACCAGCCGATAGTCGCAAACCAGTCCAAGCCTTCTCGACAGCGGGGAGGGACTGCTTGCGATTCAGCACTCCATGATTGATGCCCAAGCCAGCCCGAAACAGAAGAAACCCGTCCCGCTGGTCTCAGGGTTCGGAAACTGGTCCGGGTCTTCGAGGTTCACGCACCACAGGCCATCGGCTCAGCCACTACCAAAGGAGAGTCGTAATCGAGAGCGCCGGGAGCGATACTTCAACCGAGCGGCCCTTCGACTCGAGCGCGATATTTGTTTCTTTCCGGCTGCTGTTCGTCAGTTCCGCCACCATGTTGCCCTGCGGCGTACGGAACGCGGCGCAGCGCACTTCTTCCACGCTGCCGGCGGTTTCCATGCGCACGTCACCGGGTCGAACAAATTTGCTGAAGTGTTCAAGGTAATAAAAGGCCGCCGTGTAGCTGACTTTCCTTGTGGATCGATCGATCACGACAAGCGGATGCTGGACGTTGGGATCGGGGTCCTGGTGAATCGGCGACACCATCCAGGGGCCGCCCCGCTCGTCCAGAATCATGTTCCAATAAATCCACGCGGATGCGCCGGCTTCGAGGTCGCCGAAAATCTGCCGGCCCCAGTGGTCGCCATCCTCCCAGTCGTAACGCGGCAAGCGAATGTCAGCGGGGGCGCCGCAGATGTAACACCAGCACACCTCGGTCTGCCAGAGCGGCAAATCGGGAAACAGCTTGTGGAGCGACGCGATCTGGTCGAACTCCTTCATGTCGTAGCCATGGTAGGGCAGTGCCGCTACGTACTTGCGCACCTGAGGGTCGTCCAATGCTTTGGGGTAATTCTTAGACGCCTCGGAGCGACGCGGCGCCTCGCTCAACATGATCTTCGTGCTGAGGCCGGACTTCGCGAGGAGCGGACCCACGTGATTTTTCAGCAGGTCCGCAATCTCGTTGTAAGGAATCTTCGTGTAAACCCCAGGCTCGTTGAAGAGGCTGAGGTAATCGATCGTGATCCCTTGCTTTTGATATGCTTCGAGGTACTTCAAGTAGTAGCGCGCCAGGGCATCGTAGTACTTCGGATTCACGTCCTGGCGAGTTTTTACGTCGTACAACATCCAGTCCGGTGGATAGTCCATCGGCGCCTCGAGCAGGAAACTCCCGTACTTCCGCGCCCGCTTGATGAAAGTGATCGACCCGTTCGGGCCAAGATCGCGCGCTATCGAGAAATGCTTCAACTCCACGTCGCCGGGCGAATCGTCGTAGGTATACCAAGGACCTGCCGACATGAAATCGGTGCCCGCAATCGTGGTTTTCATCGCGGAGAAGCCGGCGCCGTCCCTGACGTCGAAGAGCGAGCGTAACACGGTTTCCTGATTGGCCGGCGGGAGCGTATTCAGCGCTACCAGACCTGCTTCCAGGATCGACGCGCCAAAACCGGCGATCGTCTGGCGCTTCTCGCTGTCGCTGATCCGAAAGGTGTGAACGTTATGCGGCGCCTCGCTTGAAAAATGCAACGCCTTTTTCACACTCAGGCGGTCGCCGGCTTGCGATGAGACATAGACCTTGACCTCCTGGCCGCAAAGCGGAGCCAGGCCGCCGACGAATACGAATATGACAAACGGCACGGCGGCGCGCACCTTCCGCCACGTGTATGCGATTACGGAATCAGGCAAGTCCACAGTTCCCTCCTTGCGGCGCCGAATTTGTAGGTCACTTCTTCCGTCCAAAGCGCTCGGATAGCGAGTCGCTGGTTGTCACGGGAGCGTCCCGCTCCTGCGCGCGGGAGTGCGAATCTTGATCTAGCGAAGATATGCATGCGCCTCAGCGGCCGCCTGCAATTTAATCGGAAGGTGGTTTGAGGCGCGAATCGAGCTTCTGCGCCAGTTTGAATGCCCTTTCCGCCCCGGCCCGGTCTCCTTGCCTCTGGAGGGCCACACCCAGCGCATAGTGCGCGCTGGCATAGTCCGGCTTGAGTCGGATGGCGAGTTGAAACTGCTCAATTGCCTGAGCCAACTGCTTTTGTTGCGCCAAGACGACTCCCAACGCATAGTGACCCTCAGAGTAATCGGGCCTGATCTTCACCGCCGCGTCGAACTGCTCCTTTGCCCCTTCCAGTTCACGCTCCTGCGCCAAGGCTACGCCGAGGTTGTAGTGCGCCTCGGCATAATCGGGGCTGAGCCGCACGACAAGGCGAAACTCCCGGACAGCGGCATCCAGCTCTCCTTTTTCCTGCTTCGCCACTCCGAGGTTATAGTGGACTTGGACATTGTTGGGATCGATTTTCAAAGCCGCTTCGTATTCGAGTATGGCTCCGCCCAGGTCTCCGCTCTGGGTCAACTTATGAGCTTGGGTGAGGTGTGCGAGCAAGGCTTGGTCACTCTCGTTCCCCCGCAGCGCCTGGAACTCGCGCATCGCCGCCGACGCGCCTGCTTGGTCGCCGTCTTTCGCCAAAGCTTGAGCTAAGCTGTACAACACCTCTGAGCGGCGGGGAGCCAGCCGCGCAGCCTCTCGTAGTTCGGCGATAGCGGCGTCATAATCACCCGCTCCATTTAATGTAACGCCAAGATTGTAGTGGATTTCAGCGTTGCGAGGCGCGCATTGCACTCCTTTCTTGAACTGCGTAATCGCCTCGCGGTCCTGGCCCTTCTCGTGCATCGCAAGCCCTAGGTTATTGTAGGCATCGCAATAATGAGGGTCTAAGGTCAGGGCACGCCGGAATTCTGAAATGGCCTCATCATAGTGGGCTTTTTGCGCTAGTGCCGCACCCAGTTCACTGTGAAACGAGGGAGAACGAGGGTCGAGGTCGACAGCCCGCCGCAGTTCGGCGACGGCGCCGGGATCGAACCTTTCCAAAAGGACAACGCCCACGCCCCCCTGAGCTTCCGCGTTGCCTGGATTAAGCGCCAGAGCCGCCTTGTAATCACGCAGCGCACTATCCAGATCTCCCTGCTGCCGATGCGCGGAACCTAGCGCCAGATGCGGCCTTACATCCCGAGGTTTAAGCGCGGCGGCCACCTGAAACTCGTGTATGGCTGCCTGCACTGAACCCGTTTGCAATAGCGCGGCGCCAAGATTCAAATGCGCTTCCATGAAACTGGGCTTGAGCGCGATAGCCTCACGGAATTTGTCGCTTGCCGCCTCCGGCTTGCCTTGCTCGAGCAGCGATCTGCCTTCCTGGTAACGTAATGTAGCTGTATCCACTGACTGTGGCGAACCTGGAGAGGCCATGACGAACAATAGTGAAATGGCAAGCAGGAGCAGTTGCGCGAAGCCACATGCGGCCCTGGATCCAACAAACACGTGGAATTAATGTACCTCCTTTTGTAGGTGCTATTTTAGTTCCAGTAAGATTGAAAAGCGAGCTTCACCGAAGCAGGAAATAGTGCGAGAAAAGAGAAAAGGCTCGGAAGGGCGGGGTGCAGCCCTGCCCTTCCGAACCTGTCGCTCCTCTTGCCACGAAGTACTAGAACTCAAGCTTCAACGCAAATTGAATTTCCCGAGGAGCTCCTGCCGAGCTTAGAATTTGCCCGGCATTCGACGCCTGGACGTCGGTCACTGGAGTGCTAAAAATAGGGGTGTTGCGGAAGTTAAAGAATTCCGCCCGGAACTGGAGGTAAGCGCCTTCGCGCAATTTCGAGAGTTTGAAGTCCCTTAACAGCCCGGCATCCCAGGTGGACGTTCTCAAACTTCGTAGGATGTTGTTGCCGGCGTCGCCATAAGTATACAGAGCCGGGACCGGAAAAGCCGAGACGTCAAAATCTTCCGCGGGCGTCGGATTCGCCAACTTTCCACTCCCGATCCGGTTTGGCCGAACGGAAGTGCCCGTGTTGGCCGGATCGGTACCCAGCGAGGGAGTAAACGGCTGCCCTGACTGAACCGTGAGAATACTGCTGAGCGACCAGCCATTCAGGATCCCACGGGCAGCAGCGGCAGTGCCCTTGTAGCCAGGAAATGCGTAAACCGCACTCGCGGTGAGCCGCTGTGGGATGCCCACTATTCCCCGCTCGAGGTAGGGGTGCAGCGGGTCCTCAACGGTATAGCCCTGATAGTCGCCGCCGATATTGCCGCCAGCTTCGGCGTCGATAGTCTTCGACCACATGTAATTCGCCAGCAGGTTGAGCCCGTGCCAGGACTTCGTCTCCACCTTCAATTGCAACGAGTGAAAAATGGAGTCGTCAATATTCTGTTCACTCCACCCCGTACCCCATATGGTCGATCGCAAACGACGAGATTGAATGCTTCCGGGACCGGGGGTGGGCGTGTTCAAGGTATTTGCAAAGCTCAGGTGTGTGCCCACGGTTCCCACGTAGCCAGCCTCGACCGAAATCGCGTTACGGAACAACTTTTGAGCCGTCAAGTTCCAGTCCTGGTAGTACGGGGGAGCCCGATGCGGGTCGATATCGAAAAACTGTATCGTCCCTAGGTCGGCGAGGGTCCAAGTGCCCACACCGATCGGCCCGAAGTAGTTGCCTAGGGTTTTGAAGCCGGTAGGCGTGTTGTAGACGTCCGACGCGTCGGCGATAAACGGTGGGTCGATGATCGAGTCGCTGATGATGCGGTTCCCCTGCTCCAAGACGTGGCTGATACCGTACCCAGCGCGCACCACCCAGCTTGTTCGCGGAGACCATGCTACGCCCAGCCGTGGCGAGAAGACGTCCTTGTGCAGGATGTATAGTGACCTCGGCAGGCCCTCCTGAGCCGTGGTCTTAATAAGGTTGGCGAACAGGGGATAGACAAACTGGGTGATCTGCTGGGCGGTCATGTCGATGTTGCCCTGCGCGTTGCCGTCCACGGTCAGCACGTTCGAATACGGATCGTATGACGCCATGGTATTCTGCGGGGACCACGTCGGGTGCTGTAAGTTGTATTGGGTGCCGAAGGTGAGGGAAATGTGCGGCGTGACCTTCCAGGTGTCCGAAATATACAGCATCTGTTCGTCTTCCGCACTGCTCCAGAGATTGCGAGGGAAATCCCGTCCTGCCGAATAGGGAACACCCAACAGATAGTCAGCGAAGGCATTTCCGGTATAATCGCCAGTAAAGTTGAACCTTCCGCGCGACCAGGCGGCGTTCGACGAACTGGTACTATACATCATTGCACTTCCACCCATCCTGATGGTGTGGGCTCCCTTGAGCCAAGTAAAGTTATCATTGAGCATATAGCGATTCTGGGGGGTGACTATGGGCCTCCAAAAATTCCCATTAAGGCCGCTATATCCCGAGATACTTATACCCGGGAAACCAGGAAAGACCGCACTCGTCTGGTCGAATCCCGGAATGCCCGACTTTACCGTATAGTTGGTCCCTGCACCCTGCGGATACCCAGTGTAGTAGCTCCGATTGTACGAGATTCTCGCCTCGTTGATGATTGTTGGGCTAAAGTTGTGCACCCAGCCGAGGTTGGCGCGCTGGTCGCGAGCGTGGTCGAATTCGCCGCCCTGGTCCGGATAACTTCCGGGGGTATAGGGATTCGAAGTAAAATAAGAGTAACTGGTCGTCAGCATGTCGGCCGGGCGAAGCATGTAGTCAACCTTTACGTCAAACTGGTCCCCATGGTTTGTATCGTCCGGCGCCCAACTGTAAGTTCCGGCAGGGGTGTTCGGCAGAGGCATAAACTGCAGGAAATAGACCGCCGGGCTGGAGAAACGGGCGCTGGGGATCTGATTATTCGGGAAGGCGGTCCCCGTGGTAGGGTCGATGATGGGCGCCAACCCGGAAAAATTGCCGTTGCGCTCGTCCGCCGACGGCACCACGGGGTTGCCCGTCGTCCCACCACGAATGCGCGTGCCTTCGTAATCTCCAAAGAAGAAGGCGCGGTCCTTCTTGATGGGGCCGCCTATGGTGGCCCCGAATTGGTTTTGCTTGAAGGGAGACTTACTGGTAGCAAAAAAGTCGCGCGAATCGAATTTGTCATTGCGGACGAATTCGTACGCGCTACCGTGCAATTGGTTGGTGCCCGATTTCAGTACCACGGTAACCAGCGAGGCACTCCACGCGGAAGTTGTGTCCAACACATTGGTTTGAACCTTCACTTCTTGGACGGCATCGGGCGCCGGCAAGATCGTAGTACCATCAAAATTCTGGTCGTAAGTATTGGTACCTTCGACTTCGAAAGAATTGGCCGACTCGCGCATCCCGTTCACACTAAGGGCATTGTTAGAAAATGCCCCTAGACCTCCGGTCCCCACCTGACCGCCCGGGGTCAACGCGGCTAACTGCACGAAATTGCGTCCGTTCAGGGGTAGGTCCGTCACTTGCCTCGCGTCCACCAACTGCCCCACCGTCGCATTTTCGCTTTTCAGCAGAGGTGCGGCTGCCGTAACTGTTACCTCCTGGGTTACGGAGCCCACTTTGAGAGCGAAATCCAACCGCGCCGTCTGATTCACCATGATGGTGATGTTGGATTGCCGGGCTACCTCAAACCCCGTTTTGGTAACCGTGGCTTCATAGACGCCCGGCGGCAACTCCACCAATTCGTAGTTGCCGGTGTTGGAAGTCACAGCGGTACGAGCTATCTGCGTCCCCATGTTCGAGAGCACTACATTCGCCCCCGGAACGGCTGCGCCACTTTCGTCGGTGACTTGGCCGGTCAAACGGGACACTTGGGCAAATGAAACCGCGCTGGCAAGAGCAAGGAAGCATAGGAGCCATACAAAGCTGCGTGCGCCGCTTTCCAGGCTCAAGAGGATTGCTCGTAGATTAAAACTCTTCGACGACCACATGTTATCCTCCTCAATTACTATCTGACCCGACGCCTCGCATGGGCTTCTGACCGCCGGGTCCATGCCCTCACAACAACCCTTCGGTCCGCCCCAGTCTTGCCCCGGAAACGTATCTTGATGCCTTCAATAGAGCACGCGGTCCCTCCCCTGTCAAGCCCCTTGTGAGGGGAGTTTCCAGCCGATTGAACGGTTTTCGGCAATCAGGGCAGTTTCTGTGAGCTTTGACGAGGACGAGAAGACTCAATTGCGCTGGGCTGACCACGGGGGAAACAGCCTCGACTGACAGCAACCAGGCCGACAGGTTTTTCGAGCGAAAGAGAGGTCGTGCGGGTGGGGCGGCTAGCCCTTTCGAGGGTCCGACCCTACGATCTGTCCCAAAGCACAGCGTGACGGACGGTCGTCAAGCGAAGGTGCTGAGCTCTTTCAACCCGACCGACGGTGCGCAAGACGGCGTTGCCTCGCCGGTGTGTGAGGGCGCTGGGCAAGGTGACTGTGCTCGTCGGAACGTGAGCTTCGTTTGGGTATCGGCGTGGTGTTCGGTTGCAGGCGGCACATCGCGTTATTTCCCGAGGTCGAAAACCATGGGGCGGGGTCGCCAAGCGGTAAGACATGGGTCTGTGAAACCCATCTCGGCGGTTCGATTCTGCCCCGCGCCTCCAAGAGCCGGCGTGGTCCGCCCGTAGCCGCTCAGGACAGCTGAGCCGCTTTGGGCCGGTTTGATTCGAGAGCGCTCGGGATTTACGAGATCGACGGCCAAGTCAATCCTTCCTACTGTCTGGATGCGGTGGCGTTCAAACGACTGTGAAGAAGTTGCAAAGAGCGGGATGACTCAGAAGTATCCGCTCCGTTTCGACTTTATCGCGAGCTGCCCCACGTCGATTGACTCTCTGCTTTCGTCAATCGGAATCACCAAGCCCCCGCCGTTTGCTTCCCTTTCGAGGCTCGCCGCCTCCGTCCATCGCGGTCGAAATTCGCTCCAGAGGGATCAATGCAAACCTAGGAAGACGTAGCGAAGCAGGAAGAGACCAGTGAGAACCCAGATCAGGGGGCTCACTTCACGGTGCTTTCCGGTGGCAAGTTTCAGTAAGGCAAAGGAGATCATGCCGAGGCTGAGGCCGCTCGCTATGCTGAAGGTGAGGGGTGTTGCCACCAGGGTCAAGAAAGCAGGGAATGCGTCGGTGAATTCGCTCCAGCGGACTTTGGCCACAGCCCCGCACATAAGAGAGCCTACAATTATAAGGGCAGGGGCGGTGGCGCAGGAAGGTATCGCCGCGATCACGGGAGCGCAGAACATGGCGGCGAGGAAAAACCCGGCGATCACGATATTGCCGAGGCCGGTGCGGGCGCCCGCCGCCACCCCAGCCGCGCTCTCGATGTAACTGGTGACCGTTGAGGTACCCGTCAAGGATCCCATTATTGTTCCGAGCGCGTCAGATAGCAAAGCGCGGTTTGCGCGCGGGAGTTTGCCGTCGCGAATGAAACCGCCTTCCTCGCACACACCGATCAGCGTGCCCACGTTGTCGAAGAGGTCGACGAAGAAGAAGATGAACACGAGGTCGATCAGGCCGAATCGCGCCGCCGCACGCAAGTCAAGCTTCAGGAGAGTGCCGCCGGGGTGAGGAAGCGAAAACAGATGGGCGGGCCAATGGGTGAGGCCGGCAGGAATTCCTGCCAGGGCTGTGGCGGCGATACCGAGAAGGATGGCGCCGGCCACGCGATGGGCCATGAGGGCAGCGATCACGAGCAATCCCGATGCGGCCAGGATGACTTGGGGGTCCGAGACTCGGCCCAGGGCCACGTAGGTGGAGGGATGAGCGACGATAATCCTGGCGTTACGGAACCCGACGAAGGCAATGAAAAGGCCTATACCCGCCGCCGTGCCATACTTGAGGCAGTCGGGAATGCCATTGACGATCATCTCGCGAATGTTGGTAAGGGTGAGTATAAGGAAGAGCGCGCCGGAAATGAATACCACCCCGAGGGCCGTCGGCCAGGGGACCCCGCGCCCGATGACAATCGAATAAGCGAAGTATGCGTTCAGCGACATGCCGGGCGCGAGCGCGATGGGATAGTTAGCCCACACCCCCATGATGAGCGTGGCGAGCGCCGAAGAAACACATGTGGCGAACAGAACGCCTTCCACCGGCATACCCGCTTCCGAAAGAATTCGCGGGTTAACGACTACCACATAAGCCATGGTCGCGAACGTGGTCAGCCCCGCCAGCAATTCCCTACGAATCGTGGTTTGATTTTCGCTGAGATGAAAGATGCGCTCGAGCAGAAGCCATTCCTCCCTGATAACGATGGGGTCACTATAGTTGGCGAACTGAGATCCGTCAATCGATCCGCGAGTATCCGCATCACACTTGCAAATCCAGCCGAGCTTCCGGTATCGTACGCTGTGCCTGCTACTCCCCAGGCGGATCCCGTGAGCAGTCCCCACCGCATTAATCGCGCCGCGTCTTCTGTGGAGTCGAATCCGCCTGGGCCCAACTACAATTATAATAGGGACTACCTCAATGAACTTTGGAGGTCACGCTTAAATGTTTTTGGACCGGACAACGTTGCAGGCTCTCCCCAAGGTATTGCTGCATGAACACCTGGATGGCTCTATCCGCCCGCAAACCATCCTCGAATTGGCGAAGGACGCCAAATACACCCATTTGCCGACGTCTGACCCGGCGGCACTTGCCGACTGGTTTCATCAGGGAGCCAATCGGGGAGACTTGGCGGTCTACCTGCGAGGCTTTGCCCAAACGATCGCTGTGACCCAGACGCCGGAGGCGCTGGAACGAATTGCCTACGAGCAGGTGGAGGATCTGAAAAATGACGGCGTCGTTTACTTTGAAACACGGTTTGCTCCTGTCTTCCACACTAAAAAGGGGCTGACCAATATGGACGTGATCTCCGCCGTCCTCAGAGGGTTGGAACGAG
>Ga0187852_1002996_pt1 | contig 12892 bp, 10 predicted proteins | sample June2016WEW_6_40_FD_134511 | JGI IMG/M metagenome (GOLD analysis project Ga0187852, IMG submission 134511) | Peatland microbial communities from SPRUCE experiment site at the Marcell Experimental Forest, Minnesota, USA - June2016WEW_6_40 | ecosystem: Environmental > Terrestrial > Soil > Wetlands...
GATCCATCTTGTACCGAATCCATCGAGCCGTAGCCTGCCATGGCGTCGCAGCGCGCGGGCACCGCACGTGACAGAGACTGGCAACCAGGCATCGATCGACGCGACGCGCCGGCGGGGCGACGCCGCTGTGGCCGGGCACGCCGGCGACGAGCCCGCGGCCCGGTCGTTTCTCGACGATCCTGACCCCGAGGTACGCGCGACCGCACTTGGGGCGCTCGTTCGAATGGGCCGTGCGACACCGGCGGACTCCGCGGCTGCCCTCGGGGACCCCGATCAGAGGACCCGCAGGCGCGCGTGTGAGCTCGGCGCCACCTTGCCTGGCGCGGACTTCGCAAGATTGCTGGAAGACCCGAACCCAGCGGTGATCGAGGCGGCATGCTTCGCCGTGGGTGAGACGTGCGATGTGCTCGCCGTCCCGGCCCTCGTGCGGATCGCTTCGACGCACACCGACGCGCTCTGTCGGGAGTCGGCCGTGGCCGCCCTCGGGGCCATCGGCGCTCTGGAAGGCCTCCCTGCCGTCCTGGCCGGGCTGGAGGACAAGCCGCAGATCCGGCGCCGGGCTGTCATCGCGCTCGCCGCGATCGACAGCCCAGAGTCCGATGCAGCCCTCCGGCGGTGCCTCGCGGACCGGGACTGGCAGGTTCGTCAAGCAGCCGAGGACCTGCTCGGCGTCACCACCGGCGACGACTGACAGATTCGGCGGTGTGGCCCATCGTGGCCATGCACAGGACGGCCCCGGCGATCGCGCAACGCTCGGGATTCTCGACGAGGTGGACCGGGATGCCCGTCGTGGACGCGAGTCGCTTGCCGAAGCCGCTGAGGAGAGCGCCGCCCCCGGAGAGGTAGAGCCCCCGGTTCAGCAGGTCGTTCGCCAGATCGGGCGGTGCCGAAGTGATACAGGACACGGCCGCGGCGAGGATCCGGTCCACCCGCGGCGCCATTGCGTCGGCCACTTCAGTCCGCGTGATGACCGCCGAGCGGACAATCCCGCTCGAGACGTCACGGCCTCGAACCTCGACCTTGTCGTCCTCTTCCACCCAGGCGCTCCCGATGGCGTACTTGATGGCCTCGGCAGTCGCCAAGTCGATCGCAAGTTCGAAGTCGCGCGCGCAAAGCCGCTGAATGGCTTCGTCGAAGTCGCCTCCGCCGACGGGAACCGACGCATGGGTCACAAGACCGCCGAGGGCGAGCACCCCGATCTCGGTCGTGCCGGCACCGACGTCCACGACCATCGAGGCCACCGGCTCCTCGATCCGCAGCCCGGAACCGAGCGCCACTGCGACTTGCTGCTCCACGAAGCGCACGCTCCCCGCGCCCGCCTCCTTGAACGCCCTGTCGAGCGCGCGCCGCTGGACACCTGCGGCCGCACCCGACGCACAGCACAGCACCGTCGGCTGACTGACGGACCAACTCTTCACCAGGCGGAGCAACTCCCTGGCCACCGCCCAAGTGAGATCGAGATCGGCAAGCTGGCCGTGGCAGACGGGCCGGACGATCGCCACGTCACCGGCGCAGCGGCCGCGCAGGCCAACGGCATTCTTTCCAAAAGCCACGAGACGGTTCCGCCGGAGGTCCACGGCGGCGATCGTCGGCTCGTCGACGACGATCCCACGGCCCGGGACAGCCACGAGCGTGCGCGCCGTCCCGAAGTCGACTGCGAGGTCGGCGCCCACTACTGGCCGGCCTTGGGTGCCGGCTCGATGGGCCGGGCCGCCAGGCTCCAGTCTGTCCCGCCTTCCCAGCTCTCCCGCTTCCAGATCGGAGCGGTCGCCTTCAAAGTATCGATCACGTACCGGCAGGCTTCGAATGCCTCGGCCCGGTGCGGAGCCGAGACGACCACGACGACCGACGCCTCGCCGAGATCGACATGACCGACCCTGTGCCAGACGACGGCCCGTCCGAGGTCGGGCCAGCGACCCCGCGCCGCCGCGACGATCGCCTCGAACCTGGGCAGTACCTGTGGCGTATAGGCCTCGTAGTCGATCGCTTGCACGCCCGTCCGCCCTTCGGCGTGGTCACGCACCGTCCCGACGAAACACGCCACCGCGCCGCACGAGGGCCTTTCAACCCACGTGAGCGCGCGCTCGGGCGGAAGAGGCTCGGTGGTCAGCTCGAGCCAGTTGTCACCTTCCACCGACGCGAGCACGGAGGTCATGGTATGCGACCTGCCGGAGCCAGGCCGGCTCGCGCGAAGTGCCCGACGTCCCAACCGGACCGACCTTCAGTATCCTCGATGACCGTGGTCGAACTTGGGGACGACTTCGACGACGTTCACGATGAAGGCCCATGCGGCCCCCTTCTGCCCCCCGACGACCGTCTCTGGCGACATCCCTCCGAGCTGGGCGAGCACTCCGTTCCGATCACTGCAGCGGCGCTTTCCGCGCGTCGCAGCTGGATGGCCTCGACGCCATCTCGAGCTGGGGCTTGGTCGGCCGGCATAGTCGGCGCGTTGCTCGCGACCGGCGTCGTGCTCGTCGGCGGTCACCTGACCCACCTGCTCCCGTCGTCGACAGGGTCGACGGCTCCGGCGGCGACCCAGCACTACAGCGACTCGCCGATGAGCTCGCAGTCCTTTGCCGTGCCCGTCTCCACGACGACCACGGTCCTGCTTGGAGTCGAGCCTGGCCTCTACAAGCTGGCGTCCCAGGTCGCGGCAGCGATGCCGGTCGTCCTCGACGGCAACGCGAGCGGCGTCGGAGTGGTTGTGAGCTCGAAGGGCTACGTTCTCGTGCCCGCCTCTCTGGTCACTGACGCGGACGACGTATCGGTCGTCATCGACGGCCAGCAACTCGTCGCGACGCCGGTCGGAGTCGACCCCGGCACCGGGCTCGCCGTCGTGCGCGTGCACGACCCGGACACCCTCACGGCGGCACGTTTCGTGGCGGGTGCGGCGATGGGGTACGGCTCGTTCGTCGCCCTGGTCTGGGTTGACAACGCCGGGCCCCACACGTGCTGGGGCACAGTCAGCGAGCTCGATGTCCAGCTGACCTCAACAGGCAACAGCCCGCCACTTCTAGAGTCTGTGGAAACGCTCGATCCACTCGCAGGGGTTGAGACCGGTGGCGTCGTCCTCGATGGCGCCGGGCGCCTGATTGGGATGATCACGAGCGTCACGGGGAAAACGTTGGTCGCGACGCCCGGATGGTTGGCCGACATCGTCTCGGAGGACCTCATCTCGAACGGGCGGGTCGTCCACGGCTGGCTCGGGATCACAGGTGAGACCGCTTCGGTGTCCTCCTCGAAGACTGCCGTCGAGGTCATGTCGGTCAACCCGGGTGGTGCGGCCGCCAAGGCCGGGGTGAAGCCGGGCGACCTCATCGAAGCCGTGAACGGCACGCCGATCAGGACGATGTCGGGCATCGTGGCGGCTCTGTACTCGTTGCCACCGGACCAGGCGGTCGTGCTCAACGTCGTGCGGCGCGGCCGCACGTGGGACGCCCACGCTCGGCTCACAGCGGCAGCCTGAAACCTTCGCTGTTCGCCTGAGCGGTCCGGACCCTGCCCGGGCGGCCCCCGCCCTAGCATCGGGCAGGTGAGCGATCCTCTCGCACCAGGCGGCGGCGACTTCCTCCGGAACATGCTGGGCGACCTCCTGCGGCTGATCCGAACCGAAGGACCATTGCAGTGGGAGCTCGCCTTCCAACTGGCGACCAGCGTGGCCGCAGGGGACGAGCCTGACCCCAACCCCGACCCGATCGCCCGCATTCGTCTCGAGGAGCTGAGCGCGATCGCCGAGTTGCACGTGAGCGACGTCACCGGCATGGTGCTCGGATCAGGCGGCTCGAGCCTCAAGCTGGTTCCGACGACGCGCGTCGAATGGGCCCGGCGGAGCCTGGAGGCCTGGCGCCCGCTGCTCGACCGCCTCGCAGCGGCATTGACGACCACGGCTGGGGCCGCGAGCCCGGGCTTGGGCCCGAGCGTCCCCGGGCCGCTCGGCTTCGACCATGGTAAGGGCGCCGCCGGAGCGGGCCCTGAGCCTGGGGGCGAGTCAACGGCTGCAACGGGAGCTCCCGCAGGTGACGAGGACGAGTTGCCGCCCGATCCTTTCCTCGGAGATCGCGACCTGTTCGAGGACGCACAAGCTGCCGGCGATGAGGACTCCGAAGACGTGGACCTCACCGAGATGATCGGCCGATGGACCTCGGCCATGGCCCCTGCGATGGCGGCGATGCAGGTCGGCTCCGTGGTGGGCCACCTCGCACGGCGCTCTCTCGGACAATACGACTTGCCATTGCCACGCCCTTCTTCGAACGAGATCCTCGTCGTTGTCGACAACCTGGACCGTGTCGCCGAGGAGTGGAGCCTCCCCGCCGCCGACCTGCGGCTATGGCTGTGCGCGCACGAAATGGCATTTCACGCGGTGCTCACCCGGCCGCATGTTGCAAAGCGGCTCGAGGAGCTCGTGGTCGCTCACGTCCGGCTCGTTCGGCCCGATCCACGCGACTTCGAGGGGCTGCTGCAGGGCATCGACCCGGGGTCCATTCCGGGCCTTTCCCAGATCATCGGTGACCCCTCCCTCCTCGGCGACGCCGATTACGGCCCGTCTCCCGAGCTCGAAAAGGTACGCGCTCAGCTTGCCTCGCTGACAGCCGCGATCGCCGGCTACGCGGAGTACGTCACTTCCGTCGTCGCTTCCCGCCTCATCGGTGTCCACGCGCCGATAGGCGAGGCGATGCGCCGGCGCCGCGTCGGCCGCGGTGAAGGTGAGCGCGTCGCAGAGTCCCTGTTCGGCCTGCACTTGGACCAAGAAGATGTCGACCGTGGCGCAACCTTCGTTCAAGGCGTGCTCGAACGTTGCGGAGAGCTCGACCTGGCACGGCTGTGGATCGACGAGAGGCACCTACCGACGCCGGCCGAAGTCGAAGCCCCCGGGTTGTGGCTCGCCCGCATCAACCTCGAGGAGGGCGGCGTCTAGCCCTGATCAGGTGAGGCCGACCTCTTCTTCGGGCACGCCGAAGTCCCACTCCAGAATGAGGTTCTCCCGCTCCGCGTCGCGGACGATTCGCTCACGGTTCCGGCGAAACTGCGGATCGTGCGGCGGCAGCAGCACGAGGCGCGCGAGCGCGCGCTGGCGGAACTCCTCGATGACAGCCCGGTCACCGAACTCCGACTCCACCTCCCAGTGCGGCGCGACTGGACCGAGATAGACCATCCGTATGTGCCCCCGCGGGGGCTCAGGGGGCTGGTGTTCATCCGGGTTGATCAAGCTCATTGTCTCTCCTTGGCGGCAGAACCGGCCGAAGTGTACCGGGCGACGCGACTGCGAGGCTTCCAGCGAAGACTTGGTCGGCCGGTCAATGCAGGCCCGCATGTTGCAGGATCTGGGCCACGATGGCACGGATCTCGTCGACCGCGATGGCGAATCCGACGTTCTGCGCCGGTGCATTGCCTTGCGAGCTCGTTGCGACTGCCGTGTTCATCGCGACGACCTGCCCGGACGAATTGACCAACGGGCCACCCGAATTGCCCGGGTTGATGGGAGCATCGGTCTGGATCAAGCCGGTCAGGTTCTCGGTCGTGCCGTTGTCAGTCGTAGCGGTGAGCGACCGGTCGAGTGCCGAAACGATGCCCTCGGTGACCGTGGGACCACCGGCGAGAGCGAGTGCATTGCCTATGGCCAGCACGCCGTCACCTTGTTGGGCTGCGTTCGAGTTTCCGAACCGGACAGTTGGCAGCGAGTCACCCGCGCCCTCGACCTGCACGAGCGCAATGTCCTTCAGGGCATCGGTCCCGATGATCTTCGCGGGAAACTGCTTGACTTGCCCGTACAGCGTGACCGTGACGGTCTGAGCCCCTTCGATTACGTGGTTGTTCGTGAGGATGACGCCGTTCGGCTTGATGATCATGCCGGTGCCTGCACCTTGCACATAGGAGCCGAGGGCGCCGACGCCCCGGAAACTGCTCGTGTCGATCGAGACGACTGCTGGAAGGACCGATGCGAGAATCGACTGGACGTCGCCGACTTGGACCTTGCTCCCTTTCGTCGGGAAGTACTCCCGGACGATCGTCTGTGGAGATCGGCTTGTGAAGACAGCGACGAGGCCGCCCCCGGCCAGCGCTCCGACCAGCGCGGCCACAAGGGCCACGCCGAACCATCCGGGCGTGGTGCGCGGAGGACGCCTCGGCACCTTGGGCCTCGACGGCTCGCGATAGGACCACTCACTCGGCCACTGCGACTGCGGGTGGCCCGGCCCGGGCCAAGTGTGTTGGCCGTAGTGAACCGGCCCGTAGCCTTCCTGGACGTAGGGAATCTGCGGATAGCCGGACCAGCCGACTCCGGCGGTCCCCCAGCCCGGCTCGTCGCAACCCGGCTCGCCGTAGCCGGTCTGGCTGAAAGCGTCCGCTTCGCCCTCAGCGCCGGCGGTGTCGCCACCGCCGGCGTTGCCCGCCGCCGTCTCGGTGAGGTCGCTGCCTTCGGGCGCATCGTCCGCCGGCACGCTGTCATCCGCGTGCTCAGGCCCACCCCAACTCAGCAGCTGTCGCAGCGGGTCGGTGCCGGCGATGTCGTCGCCACCCGAGCTTCCTGGCACCTTGCCAATCTACCGGTCACCAGGGCCTTCACGGCGTGCTCCCGACCGGAACAGCGCCTCGGCGAAAATCTTAGGGTTTCCTGCGAATTTCCTCGCGGCCGTAGCGTTGTGTCCCGGAACACGTCACAATGGTGTCGTGGATACTTCATGGATGGGGCGGGGGAAGTGCCGGGAGATGCCTCCTGACACTTTCTTTCCAAGTGATGGGGTGGGGGTAGAAGTAGCGCGACGGGTCTGCGCGGATTGCCCGGTCAAAGAACCGTGCCTGGACTACGCCATGGTCAACCACATCGACCACGGTGTCTGGGGCGGGACTTCAGAGCGTGAACGCAGGCGGATCGCGCGACATCGCCGGCTCATAGCGGTTCGCTCGAGCTGAGCTGCTGAGCAGCCCCTCACGCCTCGAAGGTCGCAACCGGACGTCGGCCGTTCTTGCGCGCCGGAGCGGCTCTTGTGCTGAGCTAACGGGCCCTGTGCAGCGAAGCCTCAGGAAGCTGTAGAAGCCTCAGGAAGCTGTATTGGCCGTCTGGGCAAGGACACGAGCCCGGCGGACCCTGCGACGCTCCCGTTCGCTCATGCCGCCCCAAATGCCGAACTTCTCGCTGTTGGCGATCGCGAACTCGAGGCAGTCGCCGCGGACCACGCAGCCTCGGCAAACCTCCTTGGCCTCCCGCGTCGATGCGCCCCTCTCTGGGAAGAACAGCTCCGGATCGACGCCCATGCAGTTGGCGCGACCCTGCCAGGTCCGATCGAGGCCACCTTCGAGCAATGCTTGGAGTGCCATCTTTGGCGCCCCCTCCCCTAACAACTCGCAACCATGTAGTTACAAGATGGTGATTATCATGGACCCTGTCGCGATCCGATGCAAGAGGGAGTTTCGATTTACCCTCAAGACGGGAAAAGTACGGCCCTCATTTTCGCCCGCGATCGGCTCGTCCAGCCCTCGAGGGATGGGTTACGCCCCCCGGGAACGCCTTTGTGCAAGCTGCCGACGGTTCTCTATGAACTCGACAAGGACGTAATCACCGAGTGTGTCGGGAGTTGTGAAGAAGGCACGACCCCGGTTGAGCTGAGTGATCTTCTCGATGAAGTTGCGAAGGTGCCCCGTCGCGTCCAGGGCGAACGTGTTGATCCGGATCCCCTCTTGGGAGCAGCGGAGAACCTCCAGCAGGGTCGCCTCGACTGTGGCCGCCGCAGGCGGGTAGTTGAAGAAGACCCCGCCGTCCGCTTGAAGGTGCGCTGTCGGCTCACCGTCGGTGATCATCACGATCTGCCTTGTGCCATGGTGGCGCCCGAGCAGGCGCCGGGCCAGGAGGAGAGCGTGCTGCATGTTCGTGCCGTACACGTAGTCCCAGGAGACGGTAGGCAGCTCTTCGGGCCGGATCTCGCGTGCCCGCTCCGAGAAGCCGATGATCCCCAGGTAGTCCCTCGGGAACTGGACCGAGATGAGGGCCTGCATGGCAAGCGCGACCTTCTTCGCAGCAAGGAAGTTGTCCCGCAGCGGCATCGACAGGGAGAGGTCGATCAGGAGCACGGTCGCACACTGACTCTGGTGCTCGGTCCGCTCGACCTCGAAATCCTCTGGGCTCAGCCGGACCGGAAACCGCACACCCGGCCTGCCGCCTGTGTCGAGCTCGCCCTCGGCGACATGGCGGCGCAACGCGTTGCGCATCGTCCGCTCGATGTTCAAGTTGAACGTGTCCCCGATCTCATATGGCTTGGTGTCCTCGGCGCGTTCGTGCCCCGCTCCGGTCTTGGCGGTTCCGTGCCCGCCGAGACGGTCCTTTGACAGGTGCTTGAAGAGGTCCTCGAGCGCCCGTTGGCCGATTCGCCGCAGCCCTTTCGGCGTGAGCTCGAGCCGACCCTCCCGCTGCTCGACCAGACCCGACTCCTCGAGTCGTCGCGACAGTCTCTGCAGTTGTTCCAAAGACGCGGAAGCCTTCTCGCCCAGGAGGTTCCGGACGCGATCGAGGTCGATCTCCGCGAGCGCTCCCGGCTGCGGCGCTCCCGACAGCATTCTCTCCAGCTGGTCGAGCTCACCCAGGCGTTGGAACATGTCAGCAGTCTCGGCCAAGCCCATGCCCTCGCCACCGCTGAAGGACATCCGCAGATCCCACTGCTCGCCCGGAAAGGCCCCCCGCAGGTTTGCCGCCAGACGATTGATCTGCCAGGAGAGGTCCATATCGCTCAGAACCTCGTCCATCAGCTCCTGCAACTGCGCCCGTTGGCCAGGCGTCATCGACGCGAGCATCGCCGAGGCGGCCGCCATCCGTCGAGCAAGCTGTTCGAGGAGCTCGTCGAGGTCCTCCGGATCACCCGGGAACAGCTCACCGTACTGCTCCATGAACTGCTCGAAACTCGGGTCCAGCGCTGCTCCCGCCGCGCGCTGTTCCATCATCGTGTTCAGGGCATCGAGGGCATTGCGGATCCGCTCGCGCTCGGCGGGACCCACTGTGGACGCCGCGCCGGCCAACTGGTCGAGGTAGGTCTGCACGGTCTCGGAGCGCAGGCGCTCCAGGAGCTCCTCGAAGCGTCCGCGCGCCTCATCGGAGGTGAAGGTGTAGTTCGTGAGGCCGCGTACACGACCCGCCAGGTCCTCGGGGAGCAGCCCGAGCTGTGCGCGGTGCTCGCCCACGACCTCGTCGGTGACCTCTTGGCGCCGCTGGTCGCCCGAGGCGCCGGCCTCCTGCTCGAGACGGTCGAGCGCCTCGCGCTCCTGGTCGAGGATCTCGTTGAGCTCGTTCGCTATGTCCTGGTAGGCGCCGCCGGGATCGTGCTGGTCACGTTCTTGGCGCCGGCTTTCCCGGATCCGCTCGAGAAGTTCCTGGAGTCCTTCGATGTGCCGGCCGCTGCGGTCCCCGAAACCCTGCTGCATCATCCGGCGAAGCGCGAACCCAACGTCGCCGTGGTACGCGAGGTCGTCTCTGATCTCCGACAAGATGGCGTCCGCGTCGAGATCGAACCCGGCCTGCGTACCGTCCCATCTCGAATACCGGTAGGTCGCCACGTGCCCGACCTATCGCGCCCGGTACGTCGCCCGGGGCCCTGCCGCGTCCTTGTTGAGTCGCTTGGACAGATGAAGCCCGTCAAGCACGAGCTCGATGGCGCTGGCTATCTCCGCAGGGCTCTCCGACTCGGCTGCCAGCACCCTCACCGGCGTCCGGAGTGCAGGCAGTTGTTCGAGGACGCTTACATATTCCTGCGACGAAAGGTCCGGTCCGATGTGCACGACCTTTCCGTCCTCGAACCCTCCGACCACTTGGCCGAGAGTCTCTGGCGGGCAGTGCTCACGGAAAGTCTGGAGGATTGCGGCCTTGATGAGCTTGTCGACAACTTCCTCGTCCTCTCCCTCCTCGAGCGACTCGATCTCGAGCTTGCCGAGCGTCGAGGATACGAGCGCGCCGAGGTCGCTCACGCGGGGAGCCGCCTCGGTCTCGCCGTGGCGGAGCGCACGACGAATGGCGGCTGCCGCAAGGGTCTCCTGGTTCGTCACACTGAGGCGCACCGACACACCCGAGTGCTGGCTCACCCTCGGGTTCCGGCGCGCGAGTTGGCTGACCCGAGCAACGATCTCGGACATGTACTCGGGAAAGTGAAGACGGACGGCGGCAGCCTCGAAGACACGAGCCTCTTGCGCCACGATCGTGAGCTCGGTCTCGAGGTCCTGCGGGTAGTGCGTCCGGATCCGGGCCCCGAAGCGGTCCTTCAACGGAGTGATGATCCGCCCCCGGTTCGTGTAGTCCTCCGGGTTGGCCGACGCCACGAGCAGGATGTCGAGAGGCAGGCGCACCTTGTGGCCACGGATCTGGACGTCCCGCTCCTCCAGCACGTCGAGAAGACCGACCTGGATGCGCTCGGCGAGATCCGGCAGCTCGTTGATGGCGAAGATCCCGCGGTTGGTCCTCGGCACCAGGCCGTAGTGAAGTGTGAGCTCGTCGGAGAGGTAGCGGCCCTCGGCCACCTTGATCGGGTCGACCTCGCCGATCAGGTCGGACATGGAGGTGTCGGGTGTGGCGAGCTTCTCGCCGTACCGGTCGCTCCGGTGGACCCAGGCGACGGGTGTGTCGTCGCCGGCCTCGGCAACCAGGTCACGGGCCATCCGGGAGGCGGGCAGGTAGGGATCGTCGTTGATCTCCGAGCCCGCAACGACCGGCAGCCACTCGTCCAGCAGTCCCACGAGCGAACGGATCATCCGGCTCTTGGCCTGCCCCCGCTCGCCGAGGAATATCACGTCGTGACCTGCTATGAGCGCGTGCTCGAGTGCCGGTAGCACACTGTCGGAGTAACCGAGGACGCCGGGGACGACGGGCTCGCCCTCGGACACGCGGACGAGCACGTTGCGGCGGATTTCCTCCTTGACGGGCACCGAACGCCACCCGGACGCGCGCAGCTCCCCGAGTGTCGAAGGCAGCGACGCACGGGCATGCGAATGACCGCCGGTTAGCGCCGCGCGGTGAGCGGCAGCGGGTGTCGTCTCTTGCGGACCGGACAATTCGGGCATTCGGCGAGACTACGGCCATCAACTCGCAGCACGTGCAACCCCGGTGCAATGATGATCGCCACGTCGCATCGAGGTTGTGAGGACATGTCCGACGTACGCTCGGGCGAGATCGATCCCCACGGAGGCAACTGATGAGCGTCATCGAGGACGTACCGTCGCCGGCACCCCGGCCTCAGCCGATCCCGGTCCGCATCGGCGCTCCGAGGGCCGGCCCCTCGAGGGCCGTAGTGCTCCGCAAGGATCCCTGGTGGGCTCAGCCTCTGGTCACCGGGCTTGGGCTGCTCGCGTTCGTCGTTTACGCGACGTGGGCCGCGTTCCGCAACGGGCACTACTTCGTCGGCCTCGACCAAGCTCGTAACTACCTCTCGCCCTTCTACTCGCCGTGCCTTGCCTCGAATTGCCCGTCCGCGGTGCGATGGGGGCCGATCACGCCGGCGGGCTCTGGGTTCTCACCGGCCCTCATCATCCTGATCTTCCCGCTTGCGTTCCGTCTCACCTGTTACTACTACCGCAAGACCTACTACCGTGCCTTTTGGCTCTCGCCGCCGGCGTGTGCCGTCGCGGATGCCGGTTCGACCTCGACCAAGCCCAACGCTTTCCGCAAGCGCTACACCGGAGAGACCCGCTTCCCGCTCGTCCTCCAGAACATCCACCGCTACACCTGGTACTTCACCTGCATCTTCGCGGTGCTGCTGACCTACGACGCGATCGAGGCGTTTCGCTTCCCCGGCGGCATCGGGATGGGGGTGGGCACGCTCATCCTCGTCGCGAACTCCGTGCTCATCTGGGCCTACCAACTCGGTTGCCATGCGTGCCGCCACCTGAGCGGCGGGAATCTGAAGAAGTTCTCGAAGGCTCCGGCCCGGCGGTGGATCTGGACCAACCTCACGACACCGTTGAACAAGCACCACCAGCTGTTTGCCTGGCTGTCCCTCATGACGATCGTGGTGTCGGACCTGTACATCTACCTGGTGTCATCCGGCGCCTTTAGTGATCCGAGGATCTTCTGATGACCGATACCGAGCGGTACGACTTCGACGTCGTCGTCATCGGCGCCGGTGGAGCGGGACTCCGAGCGGCCATCGAAGCGCGCGAGAAAGGCGCCCGGACGGCACTGGTGTGCAAGTCCCTCCTCGGCAAGGCGCACACCGTGATGGCCGAGGGCGGCATCGCCGCGGCGCTCGGCAGCGTGTGGCCGGAGGACAACTGGGAGGTCCACTTCCGCGACACGATGCGTGGCGGCAAGATGCTCAACAACTGGCGCATGGCTCAGATCCACGCCCTCGAGTCCCCCGATCGCGTCCTCGAGCTCGAGGAGTGGGGTGCGCTGTTCGACCGCACGCCGGACGGCCGGATCCTGCAGCGGGACTTCGGTGGCCACCGCTACGCGCGCCTCGCCCACGTGGGCGACCGCACGGGTCTCGAGATGATCAGGGCCTTGCAGCACCGCGCAGTGTCCATCGGGATCGATGTCTTCATGGAGTGCAAGATCGTCCGACTCCTTCAAGACGGCACAGGGGCCGTGAACGGAGCGGTCGGGTTCTGGCGTGAATCGGGACGTTTCTTGACCTTTGGCGCCAAGGCGGTCGTTCTCGCCACCGGCGGCATCGGCAAGGCGTGGAAGTTCACGACGAACTCGTGGGAGTGCACCGGTGACGGGATGGCCCTCGCGTTGTGGGCCGGCGCGGATCTCATCGACATGGAAGCCGTTCAGTTCCACCCGACGGGGATGGTCTGGCCGCCTTCGGCTCGGGGTCTGCTCGTGACCGAGGGCGTGCGCGGTGACGGCGGTGTCCTCAAGAACCGTGATGGCGAGCGCTTCATGTTCAACTACATCTCTCCGTTCTTCGCAGCCGAGACC
>Ga0187852_1002997_pt1 | contig 12887 bp, 7 predicted proteins | sample June2016WEW_6_40_FD_134511 | JGI IMG/M metagenome (GOLD analysis project Ga0187852, IMG submission 134511) | Peatland microbial communities from SPRUCE experiment site at the Marcell Experimental Forest, Minnesota, USA - June2016WEW_6_40 | ecosystem: Environmental > Terrestrial > Soil > Wetlands...
GGCCGAACGCCGCAGCGGCGTCGCTCCCCGGCCGCTTGCCTCGTGCCGGGTTGGCGACGCGCGGAACCTGACTTTTTCAGATGAAACCGCGGATGTGGTTCTGCTGCTGGGTCCGCTCTACCACCTGACCGCCGCGCCAGATCGTGCCCAGGCGTTGGATGAGGCAACGCGCGTTCTCAAGCCGGGCGGTTGCCTCTTTGCCGCCGCCGTCTGCCGCTGGGCGTCAGCTCTGGATGGCCTGGCGCGCGACCTGTTCCAGGACCCCCAGTTCGCCGCCATCGCCGAACAGGACTTGCGCGATGGACAGCACCGCAACGTTTCGGCGAGGCTCGACTACTTCACTACGGCGTATTTTCATCGTCCGGAGGATCTTCACGCGGAAGTCCTCGACGCGGGCCTGGAGGTGGTTGGGGTGTTTGGAATTGAAGGGCCGGGATGGATTCTTCCCGATATCGCCGCGCGGTTGGCCGATGACCGGCGCCGCGCCGATCTGCTGCATGTTGCTCGCCTGCTCGAGTCGGAGCCTTCGATGCGGGCCGCCAGCGCACACCTGCTGGCCGTAGCCCGGAAGCCCACACAAGAGAGATCGGCCTAACGTTTGGCCAGTCGGAAATCCCGGCTCCCACAGATCAATTCAAGCTAAATCATCGCTGACGGATCGGTGTCTTCGCCTGGAACAGCGCCAGACGACCTCCGAGCGTTGCGGCTAAACGCGTGTTCCCTTGCTGCGTGGCCAGGTCGGTTGCGCGCTGTTCCAATTCGACGGCCTTGTCGAATTCGCCGGCTTCGGCATAGGCTGCGGCGAGCGTGCCCAGCAGCGCCGGCTCGCGTCCTGACGTGAGTTGCACAGCATGCCCGGCCATAGAGACAGCCTCGCTCCCATTCCGAAGCGAGGCGTCAGAGGAGGTTGCCAGAAGCCATGCGGCGTCGTTCAGCGCCTGAAGATTGTCCGGGTCTTTGCGCAGCGCCTGCCGCCAGTGCGCCAGCCCCTCCGCTCCCTGGCCTTTCATCACCAGCGCCATTCCCAGGTAGTAGTGCGCGTCCGCATTGCCGGGCGATAACTGCAAGGCCCGCTCAAAATGCGGAATCGCTTCGTCCATCTGCCCCTTCTCCGCCAGGCCGACTCCCAGGTTGGTGTGAACTTCGGCCGTTTTCTGACCCAGCTCCAGCGCTTTCTTCAGATGCTGAATCGCCTCATCCACATTGCCCTTCTCCAGCAGCGCATGACCCAGGTTGCCCTCCGCGCCCGCGTAGGACGGGTCCAATTCGACCGCCTTCAGAAAATCCCCGATCGCCTCGTCGACCTTCCCTTGCATGGCCAGCGCCAGGCCCAGGTTGTTGTACGCATGGGCGTACTTGGGATCGTTCTCGATCGCCTGGCGATAGTGGTCCACGGCCTCGTCCAGCCGGCCCTGCGCGGTCAGGGCGAAACCGAGATTGTTGTGCGCCTCCGAGTAACTCGGATTGATGCCGAGCGCATCCTCGTACTGCTCGATAGCCTCCTTGAGCCGGCCTTGTTGCGCCAGCGCGCGGCCCAGATTGCTGTGCGCTTCGGCGTAGCCGGGATTCTGCTCGATCGCCTGCTGGTAATGCTCGATGGCTTCACGGGTGTCGCCGGCCGCGTCTAGCGAGATGGCCAGATTGTTGTGTGCCTCGGGGTAATTGGGCTTGGCGGCGATCGATTTACGATATTCGGCAATCGCCGCCTGCGTCTTGCCCGCGTGCGCCAGGGTCTGGCCAAAATTGTTGTGGGCGCGCGCATCCCCCGGACTCATCGCAATTGCTTTGGTCCACTCCGGAATCGCCGCGGCATATTGGCCCTTCTTCGCCATGTCTGCCGCCACGTCGAACTGCTTGTAGAAGTCCACCGCCGGCGTGTCGATGTGTTCGATGCCGCTAGGCGCCATGTTGACGAACTCGGGGATATTCACCGCCCGATTGGCCGCCGTCGAGTTCTCGATCAAAATGGCCGGCGTGTCGTTGCCCTCCGCATCGATATGCGTCAGGAACATCTGCGTGTAGGGCGAGCGGCTCTTGGACGAGAAAACCAGCCAGCGCCCATTCGGCGAGAAGCTGTGCCAGGAGTTCATCAGCGCTGTATTGCAGTTCATCCGCCGCGCCTGACCGCCGGAGGCCGGAACGATGTACAGCTGGCTGTCCGGGCGCATCAACAGACCGTTGCGCGCCTGCACAAAGACTATCCACTTGCCATCGGGCGAGATCTTCGGGAAGCTGTTGCTCATGCCGTTTTGCGAGGCGCCGGCAATGGGCTCGGCCTTACCCCCTTTGCCGTCATTGAAGGGGATGCGGTAAAGGTCGTACTGCATCTGCACCTCGGCCGGGTCGTTGGCGTATGCGGCCATCTTTCCGTCCGCCGGGTAGGGATCCTTTGCCTCCGCCCGCACAAATACAAGGTACTTGCCGTCCGGGCTCCACACGGCGCTGGCCTGCACATAGCGCGGATCGTCGGCGCCGGGCAACGGTTGCAGTTTCTTTGTGTTGCGGTCATACCACGCCAGGATGCCCCGCGTCGGATAGAAAACCTGCAGGAAGCGGTAATCCTTGAAATTGGCCACGTAGTAGAACCCCGCGCTCCTGGTTCCCGGCGGCCTGATCGTCGTCACCACATGGCGGCCGTCCGGCGACAACTGCGACATGAACCCTACGCGAACCGGGCTGCCATTTTCTGTCGGAAACGAGGACCACGAAATCATGTCCTCGTTGCGAATCGTCATCTTCTGCGCCACAGGAACCACCGCGTACAAGCCCTTGTCGTTTTGCGGACCGTCCATATCCAGGCCCAGCGTCTTGCCATCGCCGGAGAAAGAGTGGCAGTTGGCGCAGGTGTGCAGGTCGTGCATCACCACATGGCTGCTGGTCTCGGCCACGTTGCGCATCCGCCAATTGATCAATGGAATCGCGGCCGTGGCCAGCGGTTTGATGAATCCCTTCTCCAGCTCCGAAGGCATCAGCGGCACATCGCGGTAGAAGATCGGCGCGCCCACCGGGTCGGCAGACACATGCATCTGCATGCTTCCGCGCGAAACCGGCGCGCTCTTGCTTCCCGCCGCAAATCCGCGGATGGTAATCGTAGCCGCGCCCGGCTGCCTCTTGATCGCGGCCCAGGTTCCCGCGTCGGGCGTCCAGGTGTGTGCGGCGGCCTGCTCCGGCGTCAGCGCCGGCGGTTTGTTGGTGTTCGATACGCAGCGGGGATCGATCTCGCCAATGCGCATCGGTTCACCCTTCGACGACGCATGAATCTCCGCCGCACCATTCGCGAACGACACATCAATCTGCCAGGAGTCTGCATTCGGCGCAGGGTCGCGCCACAGAAAAGTGGGAGCCGCCATGTCGGGCGGAAACACCGACCCGCCGAGCGGATAGTCGATCATGATGCGCTCCGGCTCATTGCCAGCCCACACCCCGGCCAGCCCTAGCCCTGCCAGCAGCGCGGCCCAGAGAAGACACAGCATCCCCAGCGCTCGGGAAATCGCCGCTACGGAAAGACCCGGTGCGGAATCGCCAGACGCACCGTTGTCCGGCGATGCACAGACCCCCGATCGCAGTTCTGGGCCACACCCATGATTCGTGTTCATCCCGTTTTGCTCCCGGCCTCTGCTTGTCGACAAACCTGAGCCACATCGAGCAGGTCGTTCCTGGCGTACCCGTTGCTTCACTCATGAGCCTGGCGTAATGCTATCTATTCCAAATTAAACCAGGGTTGGTTCAAGCCGGTTTGTCATTCTTGCTTCCCCGGTTTCGCGAGTATACCTCAGAAGCCTCCTCCGGGGTCGTTCTTTGACCATCCCTCAGGCGAAAACCGGCCCGCACTGCCCAACCGGACTTCCCGGTGCTCTCCAGGAAACAAGAACGCGTCCGCCCGCAGTCCCGGCCCGGCGGCGGAAGAGCAAAACTACCTTCGGCCGGGCCTGAGTTTTTCAGTTCAAAAGATTCCTTGTGCGCAAAGGTCTCATTGCGCTGTACAATCTCCACGAGGAGACCCATGGCCGGAGATATTCAACTTACTTGCAGCGATTGCGGGCAGGAGTTCACCTTCACCGCTGCCGATCAGGCGTTCTTTCAGGAACGTGGTTATTCGACCCCAAAACGTTGCAAGAACTGCCGTCAGGCAAAGAAGAACGATTCGGGGGGCTCCGGCTACCGTTCGGGCTCGGCACAGGGAACTCCTGTGATTTGTTCGGGTTGCGGCCAGCCTACAACAGTGCCTTTTGAGCCGCGTGGCGACCGCCCGGTCTACTGCCGGGATTGCTACCAGGCGCGCAAGGGCAGCGGCGGCGGCAGCTCGCGTGGACGCGACCGTTCGTAGTTTTTTTATTGCGATCCGGTTCCCGCAAGCCAATTCAAGCAATGCTCCAAGGCGGCTGCCCACTCGGCTCTGCCCGCCTCTGATGCGGCTTGAGTACTGTTTTTTTGTCTTTTTCCGTTTCGAGAGCATCCGGCCGGCCAGCTTCAAGAAGGAGCAGCCACGGCAAAACCGGCCGCTCTTTTTTCCTCTCCGCTCCGCAACAGGCGTCGGGGTTGCACAATCGTGAAATTCCGTTGAATACCAAAGGGTGGATAGACATTGCTCTTGCCGCCCGATAAACTGGCGCTCTAGGGACTTCCCCGAGTCCGAGCATGTGAGGACCCGTTTCAACTTCATGGCCTCTCAATTGTCCTTCATCGGATTTGCGTGGAAAAATCTCTGGCGCCGGCGTCTCCGCACTCTGCTCACGCTATGCGGCATCGCCATGGCCATCGGCGCTTTTGTGGGCCTGGTCGGCTTCTCCCGCTCCTTTGAGCACGAATGGCTGCGCATGTACCTGAGCAGCGGCACCGACATTGCCGTGGTTCAGCAGACCTTCCTGAACACCTCCATGGACGAGTCAGTGGGAGTGAAGCTCAAGGCATTACCTACGGTTCGCCAGGCAACGCCCATGATCCTCAACCTCATGGACCTGACACAGGACGTAAACGCCCTGGCTTACGGCTGGAAGGCTGATTCCTACGAATTTGAATCCCTCCAGTTCCTCTCCGGCCGCCGTTTCCGCGATGGCCAGCCTGAAGTGATATTGGGCGATCTGCTGGCCGGCAGCCTGAACAAGAAACCCGGCGACACGCTCCAGATTCAAGGCTCGCCCTTCACCGTATCCGGGATCTACCACGGCGGCTCGGCGCTGGAGGCCGGCGCGGTCATCCTGCCGCTCGATCAGATGCAGAAGCTCGGCAGCCTGGAGGGAAAGGTCACGGCGTTTCATGTGCGGCTCAAGCCGGCGCCGGCGGGCGAATCGCCCGAGCAGTATCTTAAGCGGGCGCAGGCGCAGATTGAAGCGGCTCTGCCCGGTCTTCGCGCCGTTCCCGCAGCCGAGCGCGCCAGCAACAACCAGCTCGTCCTGCTGGCGCACGCCGCCGCCTGGGGCACATCCTCCATCGCGTTGCTCATCGGTATCCTGGGCATCGCCAACACCATGGTAATGTCGGTCTTCGAGCGCACCCGGGAGATCGGCATTCTGCGCGCGCTGGGCTGGAAGCGCGGGCGCATCCTCTTGCTGATTCAGACCGAAGCGGCCGTGCTGGGCTTCTCCGGCGGAATTCTCGGCATCGCCGTTGGATGGAGCGCGTTGCGCCTTCTCTCTGCACTGCCGCAAACCGCCAGCATCGTTTCCGCCTCCTTTCCTCTGCTGCTTCTGGCCGAGGCGCTCGGCATCGCCGTCCTGGCCGGATTGGTTGCCGGCGCCATTCCCGCCTGGCGCGGCGCGCATCTTTCTCCAGTGGAGGCGCTGCGCCATGAGTGAGGCTTTGCTGGAAGTTCGCAACCTGTGCAAGAGCTACGACGAAGGACGCATCGAAGCCCTGCGCGGCGTCGATCTATCCATTGCCGCCGGCGAGTACGTCACCATCAGCGGGCCCAGCGGCAGCGGCAAGTCCACTTTGCTGCAACTGCTGGGCGGGCTCGACACTCCGACCAGCGGACAGGTCCTCTTCCGGGGCGCCGCACTGGGCGCCGCCATCGACCTCGACGACTATAGAGCCCATCAGGTGGGATTCATCTTTCAGTCGTTTTATCTGCTGCCAACACTGCGCGCCATTGAGAACGTGCAGGCGCCCATGTTAGCGGTCCGCCAGGATGCCCACAACCGTGCCCGGCGCGCCAGGGCCTTGCTCCGCGAGATGGGCATGGAACACCGCCTCTACCAGTATCCCAACGAGCTTTCCGCGGGAGAGCGCCAGCGCGTGGCGATTGCCCGGGCCCTGGCCAACGCTCCTGGAATCCTGCTGGCGGATGAGCCCACCGGCAACCTCGACAGCGTCAACTCCGCGCGCATCATGGAGATGCTCGTCGGCATTCACAAAGAGCGCGGCATGACGCTGATCGTCGTTACCCACGAGGATGAGATTGCCCGCTCCGCGCCCCGGCACATTCGCCTCCGCGACGGCCTCCACAACGACCGATGTGAAGCAAGGCCCGAGTCATGAGACTGTCCACCGTCGCCCTGGCTGCAGCGCTCGTCTGCGCGATCCCTGCCAACGCGACGGATGCCCGCGACGTGCTTGCCGTCCCCAGGCAGCGCGTGCAGTCGACCGACTTCCGCGCCACCGGCCACCTGCTCCGCGTGGACGCGAACGGCATCCGCATCAGCTATCCATTCACCATCAAGGCGCACTGGTTCCCTGGTGTGCTGCGTGTGCTGGTGGAGATTGGCGCGGCCTCAAAGGCAGGCACGAATCCTGCGTCTAGTTTCGTCCATCTCCCCGCCCACATCCTGCTGGAGATGCGTCCCAATGGGCCAAACGTGGTCAAAATTGCTCACCCCGGCGACGCAAATCCCGTTATTCTGCCCTTCGACAAGTGGTCCGACGGCCCGCTTGGCGCCGAATTCACTTACGAGGATTTTCTCGAGGCGCAGTACTTCTGGGCGAGCCAAACAGCGCTGGAAGAAGCCAAGTACGGCGCACGCGATTGCGACGTGGTGAAAAGCACGCCGGGAGCGACTGACAAGACACATTACGCCCAGGTCACCACTTGGCTCGATCACGGCATCGGCTTTCCCGTTTATGTGGAGAAAACGCTGAAGGACGGGACGGTGAAGGAGTTTACTTACTTCGGCCTGCGCCAGAACGGCGGCGTCTGGTCGGCGCATCAGGTGGAGGCGAAGATTCGCGGACAAGCCGGCTCCACGTTGCTCATCATCGACCGCGGCAGCCCCAAAGCCAATCTCGGCCTCGGGGACTTCAGCCCCGGGCAACTTACCCGTTTCTAGGATCAGTCATGTATCTTGCTCTCTTTATTCTTGGCCTTGCCGCAACCCTGATCTCCGCGGGGTTTCTCTATCAGTTGATCGGCGCGCACCGCGACCGGCGGCGCTTTGCCGGCTCCGGGCGCTGGGTAACGATTGGGCGCGGGCACAGGCTCTACCTGCTCGAAAAAGGAACGGGCGGCCCGACCGTACTCTTTGAATCCGGCATCGCTGCCACTAATCTGAACTGGTTTCACGTCCAGGAAAAGGTCTCCCGTTTCACCGGCACCGCATCCTACGATCGCTGCGGACTCGGCTGGAGCAGCCCGTGCCGCACCGCCCGGACCCCCGGCAACATCGCCGTGGAACTGCACGCCATGCTGCAAGGTGCGGGCATCAAGCCACCCTACATCCTGGTCGGGCATTCCTTCGGCGGGCTGGTGATGCGCCGCTATGCGCTGCTGTATCCCGGCGACGTGGCCAGCGTGCTGCTGGTTGACCCCATGCGTTGTGAAGAATGGCCGCCTCTCAACCCCGCCAAACAATCCGCCGTCGATCTTGGCAGCAGGTTATCCCGTTACGCCATCCCGTTTGCGCGATTCGGGCTCGTCCGCCTGGCTGTTACCTCGATGCTTTGCCGCTCCGGCCGCCTCTCTGGCCAGTTGGCCGCCGCCGCTGGAGTCGGCGGCCGCCATGTGCTGGGACGCCTCACAGACGAGGTTGGCAAGATGCCCAGGGAAGTCTGGCCCATCGTCGCCGCCCACTGGTCGCGTCCCGCCTACTATATCGGCATGTACAGCCATGTCGATGCCATTCCCGACACCGTGAGAGAGATGCAGGACGCCGAACCCATCCGCGGCATCCCCGTGCTCGTGCTTACCCCCGGAAAATCGACGCCGCTTTCCCGCCAGCATCTTTGCCGTATCGGCGACAACGTGCAGCAGGTGATCGCCCCAGCGAGCGCGCATTGGATCCATCTCGACGAACCTGATCTGGTCATCAACTCGATTCGGGAGATGGTGGAGGCGGCAAGCTCCGAGATAGAGACAGTGCCGCAAAAAATGGCCATGGCATGACTTATTGGCAGTTATAGAGGCTCCACAATTGCTGTACCCCAAAGTACTGCCGCTGAGTGACTCGCCTCGCATGATGCCGGAATGGTCACGGAAACTGTGAAACCGCCGTAATCCCTTCCCCTTCATTCACGAGGTGATGTACAAGGTTGAAGTCAAGCTGACCAGTCCGCGCAAAGTCCAGAATATTGAATGCTGTTTCTCTGCTTAGCGCTTCTTTGCTGGCTTGGGAGCGGGCTTTTTCGCCGCCGGCTTCGAGGGCTTTACCGAATTCGAAACCCTGCCTGCCTTGTTTCTCGCCACGGGAGCCGGCTTTCTCTTTGCATGCGCGGACTTGACTGCCGGAGCCTTGGCTGGCCGCTTTGCCGGAACTTTCGCCGGGAGCTTTGCTGCAGTCTTGACGGACCGCTTTGCCGGAGCTTTCGCCGGAGTCTTTACGGGTGGCTTTGCAGCAACCTTGGCCGAAGGCTTGGGGGGAGCCTTGGCATGGGCCTTCTTGGGCGCGGGTGTTGCCTGGGGAGTCGGCTTCTTGGCTGGAGAAGGGGCAGCCTTGGCCGGTGCGGGCTGGGACTTGGCATCGGGCTCAGTGACATGAGTCTGAGCTTGCTGCGCGTGCCACTGGCCATCCGCGCCCTTCACATAGGTAGCGCCTCTGTAAGTGCGCGTTTCAGGTTCGCCCTGCCGGTCGGGGGCGCCGGCGCTTGGTAACACCTCCCGCTTCGCGTCCACGATCTCCGTTGGCATGAACGGAGTTGGCATTTCGGCCGTAAGTACGGTGCCCGCTGGAGGAGTATAGACGGTCTTCCCCGGGATGTTCGCCGTGACCTCAGGCTCAATCGCGCCAGGCGTAGTACTGGCGTTATTCGGGCTGTGCTCCAACCTTAGCTGCGTGATTGCCGGCGCCCTCCCGGAAGGGGAAATCTTCGCCCAGAGATTTCGGCCTAAATTTTTAAGACTGAAGCCTGTCTTCCTTTCCGGGATTGCAGGCAGCCCGGAATCTGATCCGGTCATCTGCTGGATCAGCCGGGAAATAGGCAAACGAGTCGACGGGACGAGAGCCGTCGTATTCTGACCTTCAGCGCCGCCCTGGAGCCGCGACTCAAATCGGTTGACCACGACTTCGGGTTTGGGGCCACCGGCGGTAAAGAATTGAGAGACCATGCGGTTTGCGTTCTCCACTCCGGCGGAGCCGGGTTGCATAACTAGGTAGATCGTGGTGCCGTCTTGGAAGACAGCCGTACCCATCAAATCGAGTCCGGATACAACATTGACAGAGGACTGGGAAGCCGGAGTCTCGATCGGAGCCTTCACCGGAGTCTCGACGCGCGGCTTTGCCGGAGTCTTTGTAGCAGCCGTCTCCAGAGGCTTTGCCGGAGTTTTGACGGGCGGCTTAGCAGCAGCCTTGACCGGCGGAACCTTGGCAGGAGCCTTTGTGGGGGCCTTCTTGGGTGCGGGTTTTGCCTGGGAAACAGGCTTCTCGGCTTGAGCAGGGGCAGCTTTGGCCGGTACGGGCTGGGACTTGGTATCGAGCTCAGCGGCGCTGAGCGTGGCGCCCTCGGAGCCAATCGCTGCGGGCGTCGGCCCTGCGATGACCGGCGTCTCCTTGGTGACCGTCAGCGACACGGCAGCATGCGCCGTGGTGTAGTTCACGGCGTCCGTCGGAGTGAAGGTCACCGCGAGCATATGCGTTCCCGCCGCGAGCACCTCGCCTGCGGCAGGAGTGTAGACGAAAGTTCCCGATACTGATGCCGTTGCATTGAGCTCAGCGGCGCTGAGCGCGGCGCCGTAGGCAATCGCTGCGGGCGTCGGCCATGTAATGGCCGGCATCTCCTTGGTGACCGTCAGCGACACGGCAGCACGCGCCGTGGTGTAGTCCGTGACGTCCGTCGGAGAGAAGATTACCGAGAGCTCATGCGTTCCCGCAGCGAGCACCTCGCCTGCGGCATGAGTGTAGACGAAAGTCCCCGGAACCGATGCCGTGGCATTGAGCGCAGTGGCGCTGAGCGCGGCGCCGTAAGCAATCGGAGCGGGCGTCGGCCATGCGATGGTTGGAGTCTCGTGAATCACGACATCGGTCGCATTGTCCTGGAGATGCCATTGGCCGTCCGCTCCCTTTACATAGGTAACACCTTGGTAAATGCGCGTTTCAGGTTCACTCTGCTGGTCAGGGGTGCTGACGCTGGGTAATGTCTCCTGCTTCGCGTCCGCAAGGCCGGTGCGGACCGCGGTGTCCGCCGGCATGATCGGCGTCGGTGTTTCTGCCGTAAGCACGGTGCCCGCGGGAGGAGTAGAAACGGACTCCTCTGCTATGTTCGCCGTGGCGTCGGGCTGTGTCGTGCCAGGCGTAGTACCTGCCTTACCCTGGCCGGGCACAAACCCTGGCTGCGTGATTGTCGGCACGTCCTCGGGCGTGGAAATCTTCGCAGAAGTATTTCGGGCTAGATTTTTGAAACTGAAGCCTGATTTCTTTCCCTTTTCCGGGATTGCGGGCAGGCCACAAGCCGATCGGGCCATCTGCCGGACGAGCCGTGAAATGCGCGAATCTTCAAGCACCAGTGGGGTAGCGGTGTTCTGCATGCGCCGCACAGCGGCATGATCGTTGGGAATTTTCCATTGTACCGGCCTGGTGAGCGCCTTCGCAATTTCGTCTTCATGGACGCCCAGACCCAGGGAGCGTGTCTGAAACCGGTTGATCACAATTTCGAGTTTGGGCACCGCCCTGGTGAAGTACTGCGAGATCAGGCGATTTGAGTTGCGTAGTCCGGCGATGCCGGCTTGGATGACCAGATAGATCGTGGACCCCTCTTTGAAGAGAGACGTGCCCATTAAATCAAGCCTCGATCCCAGATCGATCACCACGTTATCGAAGTCCTGCCGCGCCACGGCGAGCAGCTTGTCGATGGCTTCATCGGAGGCATCGAACTGGGGAAACTTACCGGGAGCCGCGAGTACGAATACTCCCGAACTATGCTTGACCAAGAGCTTGGAGAGAAAACTCGAATCCAGACGGCTGTAGTTCTGAAGAGCGTTGATGGCCGAGAATTCGGCCACGACCCCCAGATTGAGCGCGGCGTCTCCCAGCGGAAGATTGAGATCGATCAACAGCGTGCTTTGACCGGACTCCTGGGCCAGCGCTACCGCAAAATTGCAGGCAATGGTGGTGACGCCTTCGCCGGGCTTGGCGCCGAGAAACACCAGCAGCCTGCCGCTCGCCTTTTTCGGCGGGCGAGTTGCCCGACGGCGCGCCGAGACCCGAACCATGGCCTCGGCTATGGTGCTTTGGTCAAAAGGCAGAGTCAGAAACTCGCGAGCGCCCGCGCGCATACAGCGGACCGGCAAATCCAGACCGGCCTTCGCCGAATAGACCATCACCGTCGCCGAGCTGTTGGCGCAGATGCTCTCCACCAGTTCCACGGCGTATTCGGGGTTGCTGTCCAAGTCAATCACGATGACGTCGTAATCCGGCTCCAGAAGCCTTGGCACATCGTCCAGGCTGGCCGGATAGGAAGCGTATTCACGAACATTGCCCGCCTGGCATTCGGCAAGAGCAGCGGCTGCCGCCATGCGGCGCTCCTTGTCCGGCCCGATCAGCGCAATTAACAGGAGATCGGCTCCAACAGAGTCGGAATACCGATCGTCGAGACCCAGAGAAGAGATTGAACTCACGGACTCGCTGCTCCTTGTGAGTTGCGACTCTTCCTGCGGGTTAACCTGAAATTGATAGGTCGTGACTGGGTTGGGCATGTCGTGTTTTCAGATCCTCAATGCAAAAAGAAGAAAATCGGCATTCCGATAACGATGGCCGGAGCGTTAGGCATCTTGCTCTTCACGGAATTGGCGAGAGCCAACTCCGGATCGCGACACATCCCGCTCTGCTTCCAACCGAAAACGAGATCACCCGCTTCTACATACAACCGCTTCAATACTCGTGAATTCGATCCATCATTTGTAATACCCGTTTCGTGCCGAGGATGTGCAACGTTGGTTGTACATTTGAGTCGGCTGTTGCGAAGATCTGCGAAGGTCGCCACGGCATGTACGATGAGCGTTGGCCACCAGGCAAACGAACGCATACATATATTCCTTCCCCCGCGCGTTCCGGGAGAACTACATTAATTGTGTTTGTCCCACCATTATTACAATTGTCCGGCCATTATTGCAATTGTCACTAGCGTTTCTTTGCCGCCTTGGGAGCGGGTTTTTTCGCCGCCGGCTTTGAGGTCTTTGCTGCAGGCGAAACCTTGCCTCTCTTGGAGGCCGCTGCGCGAGCCGGCTTGCCCTTTGCTGGCGCGGATTTCACCGCCGAAGCCTTGGCTGGAGCCTTGGCCGGCGCCTTCACCGGCGGCTTGGTGGGGGTCTTGATGGGAGGTTTCGCCGCAGTTTTGACCGCAGTCCTGGCTGGAGCCTTCACCGCAGCCTTGACCGGAGCTTTGGCTTTAGACTTGACCAGCGCTCGAGCCACAGCCTTTACGGCGCGCGGTACGCCGCTCGTAACCTTCGCTGCCTTGCTCCCTTTGGACGCAACGGTGACAGGCGCAGTCTTTTTCACCGCAGGAGCAGGCTTGGCTTTGGCCAA
>Ga0187852_1003009_pt1 | contig 12853 bp, 10 predicted proteins | sample June2016WEW_6_40_FD_134511 | JGI IMG/M metagenome (GOLD analysis project Ga0187852, IMG submission 134511) | Peatland microbial communities from SPRUCE experiment site at the Marcell Experimental Forest, Minnesota, USA - June2016WEW_6_40 | ecosystem: Environmental > Terrestrial > Soil > Wetlands...
AACACGTCACCGAGCGAGTGGTCGGCGCGGAGTTCGCGCACCACGATGCCGCCCTTCACTTGCTCCCTCAAATTTTTATCATTCTCGCGCAGGCCGGCGATGACGAGCATCCGCCCGTTCGGCGCGCGGAAGAAATACATCCGCAGCGCTGTGGAGACGCCTTGCGGAAACATCTCGCCCGGCTTCGACCACGTCTTGCCGTCGGCGGACGAACTGATGAGTTCGCGCGAAGGCCACACGTCTTCGTCACGCTCGCAGGAATTCCAGCCGACATAAAGACGCCCGTGCCATGCCGCCAAGTCAGGATGATGATGATATGTCCACCCGAGTCCGTCGGCCAACTCTGGATGCTCCTTGTCCGCGCGGAAGACCGTGTAAGTTTCCAAGCCGGGCGCAACGGGCAGGCCACCGGTGGAGATGTCGAAATTCAACCTGGCCAATTCCGGCGCATCAATCTGCAGCGGTTCGTCCTGCTTTTCCGCCGCTTGCGTTGTCAGGCCGACAATTAAAACGAACGCGGCCAATAACAAGCTCGCTCCGGGGTTAATTTTCATCAATATGGCCGAGTATGCTTGTACACAGCGTGAACAGCCAAGCAAAAGAGCGTCAACCCGGGCTGTTCCTTGCCCTGCTGCCCGAAGTCGACAATAGCAACGCGACGACAGCTAAAACTATTCTGGACGATGGTGCGGTTCATGTTTTGTTTCAACTTTAAAACCAGACGTGCTCAGTCAGACGGATACGTTTCTCCTTGCCTTCGGAAGCAGTGCTGCCAATCTGGCGGCACAGCTTGGCCACGTAAAGCTTCCAACTTCGTCCTGTTTTGCAGGACTTCGATGGACAGGTCGCCGCGTGGCAGACTACGTAAAGTTTCACCATGCAGTAAACGGCGATTCGGGACAGCGGTATTGAAACTGAACTCTTAAACCAGAAAGGTACTGTTTATGGGTAAAATCACTCGGACGTGGTCGTTGATGTCGGAATGCTGGCAGGTGCTTAAGCAGGACAAAAGTCTGTTGGTGTTCCCCCTGATTTCCGGCATCTGTTGACTGTTGTTGCTGGCCTCATTTGCCGTCCCCCTCTACACGACCGGCGCCTGGCAGCCACCCGGCCATGACGCCACGACCCAACGGCAGGTCGCCTATTACGGGACGCTCTTTGTCTTTTATGTCTGCAATTACTTTATTGTCGTGTTTTTCAACGCCGCCATTGTTGCCTGCGCCGTCATTCGTCTGGGCGGCGGCAATCCCACCATCGCCGACGGACTTCGCGCCGCCGCTTCCCGGCTGCCGGTGATCGCCGGGTGGGCACTGGTTTCGGCCACCGTGGGACTGGTTCTGAGGGTCATCGAGGACCGCTCGGAAAAGATCGGCCAGATCGTCGCCGGCCTCCTGGGCATGGCGTGGACGATCACCAGCTTCCTCGTGGTGCCAATTCTGGTCGTGGAAAACAAGAATCCGATTGCAGCCTTGAAGGATTCCGCCGTCCTATTGAAAAAGACCTGGGGCGAACAGTTGGTCAGCAATTTCAGTTTTGGGATGATCTTTCTTCTGCTGGCCATTCCAGTTTTCGGGCTGATGATTTTGGGCTTCTTCCTGGGCAGTGGCGTTGCCTTGGCTGCGTGCGTCGGATTAGCCGTGATTTATCTGATTGTGCTGGCGCTGGTCCAGTCCGCACTGCAAGCCATTTTCCAGACCGCCCTCTACGTGTACGCACGGGACGGCCAAGTGCCGGAAGGATTCCACGCTGAAGTTCTCGAAGGTGCGTTGCGCTGATTGCTGCAAAGCTCCATCACTGGCGGCGCACACGGAGTGATACGCGTTATAACCTCGCCCCGCGCCAGCAAGTGTCCCTGACTGTAGTGGCGGTCTGCGACCGCCGAACGCCCACAGGAATTTGAAAAGGCGGCGCGCCAAACTGGCTGAAACTGCCGGGAGAAATCCAACCGGACGCTGGAATTCACTTTACTTGCCGCGATTCTAGGGTATCCTCCAAATTCTGAATTTTTCGGAATCAGCACAGATTTATGGCAAAACTGACGGTTAAAGATTTGGATGTCCGCGGCAAACGCGTTTTTGTGCGCGTGGATTATAACGTGCCGCTGGAGGAAAAGGACGGCCAGATGGTCATCACCGATGCCACGCGCATCGTGGAAACGCTGCCAACGCTGCGGTTGCTCATCGAAAAGGGCGGCAAGCTCATTTTGACCGCGCACCTTGGCCGGCCCAAAGGCAAACGCGACGTGACGCTGTCGCTGAAGCCGGTCGCGGCCAAATTGTCCGAACTGCTCGGCAAACGCGTCGGGTTCGTGGACGATTGCATCGGCGAAAAAGTCGAAACGGCTGTTGCGGGAATGAAAAATGGCGACGTTGTGCTGCTCGAAAACGTCCGTTATTACAATGAGGAGGAGAAAAATGACCCGGTGTTCGCCGAAAAGCTGGCGAAGGTCGCCGACGTTTATGTGAATGATGCTTTTGGCGCGGCGCATCGCGCGCATGCCTCGACGGAAGGTGTGGCCCGCGTGATCGCCAAACGCGGTGGCAAGTGCGCCGCCGGTTTGCTGATGGAACGCGAATTGAAATTCCTCGGCGACGAATTGGACAAACCGGCGCGGCCGTTTGTCGTCATTCTGGGTGGCGCAAAGGTTTCCGACAAAATCAAGGTCATTGACCGGCTGCTCGAAAAGGCGGACACGATTTTGATTGGCGGCGCGATGGCTTACACGTTCCGGCTGGCGCAGGGTTACAAGACCGGCAAATCGCTGGTGGAGCCGGATGCGACCAGCATCGCCAAGTCGGCTCTCGAAAAAGCCAAGGCCAGGAAAGTTCAATTCCTTTTGCCGGTGGACGACGTGGTGGCCGTGCCGGTGAAGACCGACAAGCTCGATAAAAAGGGCAAGCCGGTCATCGAATGGCAGAACCCGCGCGCGAGTTCGGACATGAATTGTCCGGCTGATGCGGCAGGGCTGGACATCGGTCCGGCAACGGTCAAGGCGTATTCGGATGTGGTGGCCAGGGCGAAGACAATTTTATGGAACGGCCCGATGGGGTTGTTCGAAAACAAACAATTTGCCGCCGGCACAAATGCCATCGCTCAGGCCGTGGCCGACGCGACACAAAAGAACGGCGCGAAGAGCATCATCGGTGGCGGTGACAGCGTGAAGGCGCTCAACCAGGCCAAACTGGGCGACAAAGTGACGTTCATGAGCACCGGCGGCGGCGCGAGTTTGGAATTTTTGGAAGGCGCGGTCCTGCCCGGCGTCGCGGCGCTGAGCGAGAAATAATTTATCCTCCTCGTCCTTCGTCCTCGTTCTCGTAATCGAGATGCCGAGGACGAGAACGAGGACGAGGACGATTTAAGACATGAACAAAGAACGTAAATTGATTGTTGCCGGCAACTGGAAGATGAACAAAACGGCTGCCGAGGCGCTGGCGTTGGTCGGCAACCTCAAGCTGGAACTGGCCAATATCAGGGAAGTGGACATCGTCATCTGCCCGCCATTCACGGCGCTGGAATCGGTGTCGAAGGTCATCCTTGACTCGAACCTCCGGCTCGGCGCGCAAAACATGAGCGGGCAGAATTTCGGCGCGTTCACCGGCGAGATTTGCGCGGGGATGCTCAAGGAATTTTCCGTGCACTATGTCATTCTCGGCCATTCCGAGCGGCGCCAGTATCAAAAGGAATCCAACGCGCTCATTGCCCGAAAAGCGGCGGCGGCCCATGGCGCCTCGCTCAAACCCATCGTCTGTGTTGGTGAAACGCTCGCCGAACGCGAGGAGGGACAGACGGAAAAGGTTTTGGAGACGCAAGTGCGCGGCAGCCTCGCCGGTTTGACGAAGGAACAAATGGTTGAGACCATTATTGCTTACGAACCGGTTTGGGCCATCGGCACGGGCAAAACGGCGACCACGCAGCAGGCGCAGGACGCGCACGCCTTCATTCGTTCGCTGCTGGTGAAGATTTTTGACGAAGCCGTCGCCAAAAAAGTCCGCATTCAATACGGCGGCAGTGTGAAACCGGCGAACGCGAAAGAGCTAATGGGCCAGCTAGACGTGGACGGCGCGCTGGTCGGCGGCGCGTCGCTCGAAGCGCGAAGTTTTGCTGACATTATTAAGAATTCAATATAGGAATTGATTATGAGTTTCATCGTTGGAATTTTGACATTTTTTCTGGTTGTCAATTGCGCACTGTTGATTCTGCTGATTTTGATTCAACTGCCAAAGAAGGACGCCGGTGCCGGCATGGCGTTTGGCGGGGCGGCGGCGGATGCGCTGTTTGGCGCGGGTTCGGGCAACGTGCTGACCAAGGTCACGAAATACTCGACCATCATTTTCTTCGGGTTGGCCCTGGTTCTCGGCTATTTGCAAAACCGGGTGCATAACCAGGGCGGCGTGTTGGAGTTTGAAAAGCAGATGCAACAAAAACAACAAATGCAAATACCGGTTTCCACGCCCCAGCCGGTGACGCCGCCCGTTTCCCAACCGGCGCCTGCGCCGGCGAACAATTTGCTGACAGTGCCCATGTCTGCGCCAACCAATGCTTCGGAGGCGCCGACGCAATCGAAATAACGCGATGGCCATTTCCCAACGCGCCCGGCGGATTTTTTCGCGGGCGCGTTTTTGTTTTGGGACGGGCGGTGTAATTTTGCTTGGGGTTGTGGTTTGTGGTTTGTTCCCGGGCTGTCTTCGCCGCGAGCTGCCCGCCGACGTTACCATCCTCAACCAGGCTGAACCTGAATCGCTCGATCCGGCGATTGTTGTTGGCCAGGCCGATATGCGGGTGGTGCAGGGTTTGTTTGAAGGGCTGACGCGCTTTGATCCCCAAACGGCCCGGCCCATTCCCGGTCTGGCCGAAAGCTGGGAAATCTCGCCGGACGGGGTCACGGGCACGTTTCATTTGCGGACCAATCTGGTCTGGTCCACCGGCGAACCCATCACGGCGGACGATGTGGTGTATTCCTGGATTCGCGCGCTCGATCCGGCGACGGCCTCCAATTACGCCGGACAACTTTTCTATTTGAAAAATGCGGAGGATTTCAACGCGGGAAAAATCAAGGAGGCTTCTCTCGTCGGGGTGCATGCGCCCGATCGTTTCACCGTGCGCGTCGAATTGAACCATCCCACGGCATTTTTCCCTGATATCTGCGCGCTTCCGGTACTTTACGTCGTGCCACGCCAGACCATTGAAAAATATGGCGACGCCTGGCTCAAGGCGCGTCCCTTGCCAGGCAGCGGGCCGTATGAACTGGCTTATTGGCGGCTGAACGACAAGATTCGCCTGCGCAAAAATCCACGCTATTGGGATGCTGCAAATACACGGTCCGAAATCATTGATCTTCTGCCGGTTGGTTCCCCGAACACGGCGTTAAACCTGTACATCCGCGGACAGGCGGACATCGTCTGGGATGCGGCGCTCATACCATCCGAGTTGCTGGACGTGCTGCTCAAGCGGCCGGACTTCCACAAATTCAATTACCTCGGCACCTATTTTTTTCGTTTTAACGTGACGCGAAAACCATTTGACGACCCGCGCGTGCGCCAGGCGCTGGCGCTGGCGGTTGACAAGGAACGCATCATCAAAATCGTCGCCCGGGCCGGCGAGCAACCGGCCTCGCATTTCGTGCCCGATGGCACGGCCAATTACACTTCGCCCGACGGACTGGGTTACGATCCGGCGTTGGCGCGGAAATTACTGGCTGAAGCCGGCTATCCCGGAGGCCGGGGGTTTCCCCGTTTTTCATACACCTTCAACGCCTCCGCCGGTGGCGCGGCAAAAATTCATGAGAATGTGGCGGTTGAACTCCAGCAAATGTGGCGCGATGAACTGGGCATCCCAATGGATTTAAGGCAGATGGAATGGGCGGCATTTCTAAGCGCGCAGGCGCATCTCGACTATGATGTTTCGCGCTCAAGCTGGACTGGCGATTACGACGACGCAAATACGTTTCTCGGCATGTTCATCAGCAATGACGGCAATAACCGCACCGGCTGGAAAAACGCGCGTTACGACGCGCTCATCAGTGCGGCCAACGGGCAGACGGACGTGAAAACCCGCGAAAAACTTTTGCAACAGGCCGAAACGATTCTCGTGCGCGACGAAGTGCCCATCGTGCCGATTTACTTTTATGTCGGCGTCAATTATTACGACACCAACAAAATTCAGGGCATTTACCCGAACATCCTCGACAACCATTCGTTGCAAGCCATCCGCAAGATCAGTCGAGGGTCCAGAGTCGAGGGTCGAGAGCTTGATAACGCAAACAAACAATAAAAGGAATGGGAGAATGAAAACACGATTCCGTTTTGAAAAACTGGAGGTCTGGCAGGAAGCCAGAAAAATCAATCAAGTTATTTACCGGCTCACCCGCAAATTCCCCAGGGAGGAATTATTTGCCATGACGTCGCAAATCCGCCGCGCTTCCATTTCCGTTTCGTCCAACATTGCGGAAGGTTCCGGCCGAAATTCAGACAAGGACTTTGCGCACTTTCTTGAACAATCTTACGGTTCGCTCATGGAAGTGGCATCGATTTTTTATCTGGCGTTAGATGAAGGTTATGTGACCGAAAACGACCTCGACCCGCTCTTTGACGAAATCGAGAAGCTCGTAAAACGCACCGCCTCTCTGAACCGTTCACTTTTCGTTCCAACTTCGAAAACCCCATTCAACCGCACCAAGTCTCCGGCTCTCGACCCTCGACGCTCGTCCCTCGACTAAAATGTATTTTCTCAAGCGCCTGATCTTCGCGATTCCGCTGCTGCTCGTCATCAGCGCGCTGGCGTTTGTGCTCGTGCGCCTCGCGCCGGGCGGGCCATTTGACCGCGAGCGCGCGCCGGCGTCGCCGGAAATCGAACGTCACTTGAAGGCCAGGTACCATCTCGACGAACCGGTTTGGAAACAATACTTTCGCTACCTCGGCGGTTTGGCGCACGGCGATTTCGGTCCGTCGCTCAAATACCGCAACCACACGGTCAACGACATCATCGCGCAAGGCCTGCCGGTTTCGATGACGCTGGGTTCACTTGCGTTTTGTTTTGCCATGGGCGTGGGCCTGCCACTCGGTTTTTTTACCGCGGCGCGGCGCGGGCGATGGGAAGATTACACGGGCAGTTTTCTGGCGATGCTCGTCGTGTGCGTGCCGGGATTCGTCGTCGCGCCGCTGTTGATTCTGGGTTTTTCCATCAAATGGAATTTGCTGCCCGTTGCGTTGTGGGAATCTCCCTGGCACGCGATTTTGCCGACCATCGCGCTCGGCTTGTTTTTCGCCGGCAAAGTCGCGCGGCTGACGCGCGAGGGCATGTTAAACGCGATGCAATCCGAGTTCGTCACAGCCGCCCGTTCCAAGGGTCTGGGCGAAAATTCACTGCTGCTCAAACACGCCTTCCGCATCGCCGTGCTGCCCGTCGTTTCCTATTCCGGCCCGATGCTGGCCGATTTGTTGACCGGCTCGTTTGTCATCGAAAACATCTTTCAAATTCCCGGCATCGGTGTGTTTCTCGTCAACAGTTCGCTGAACCGCGATTACACCGTCGTCGTCGGCCTTTCGCTGCTTTATGCGGCGCTGCTCATCGTGCTGAATCTGATTGTGGATTTCGCCTACACCCTGCTCGACCCACGCGTGAAATATGAGTGAACCAAAAGTTGAGAGTTCAAAGTTGAGAGTTGAGGGACAAAAAACAGAAGCTCCTGTCATTCCGGATCCTGTCTCTCAACCCTCAACCCCCTGGCGCGGCGAAGCGGAGCGGAGACGGCTCAACCCTCAACCCCAATCCAGCCCCGGCCAGCGTGCGTGGCAGCGCTTCCGGCAGAATCGCGCCGCTGTCATCAGCGCTTGTTATCTCGCTTTCCTGCTGATGGCACTCGTCGCGTGGCCAATCGTCCTGAAAGTTTCCGGCGGAACCTTTGCTCAAATCCACAATCCCGACCGGCTTTCTGACGCGCAATTTGCGCCGCCGGGTGCCCAACACTGGTTCGGGACGGACGTCCACGGACGCGACGTTTTCTCCCGCGTTCTGTTTGGCGCGCAAATTTCACTGCTCGTCGGCATTGTCGGCGCGGGCGTGAGCCTCGTCATCGGCGTGCTGTGGGGCGCGATTGCCGGTTACGTGGGCGGGCGCGTGGACAGCCTATTGATGCGCGTCGTGGATGTTCTTTATTCACTGCCTACGATTATTTTCGTGATTGTTTTGCTGACAACGCTGGGCGAATTGCTCAAGCAATCGCACTTTGTCGAAAATTCACCCGCGCTCACCAGACAACTTCGCGTCGTGTTGCTGTTCGTTGGCCTCGGCGCGGTGTCGTGGCTGACCATGGCGCGAATCGTGCGCGGACAGGTTTTGTCATTGCGAACGCGTGCGTTCGTGGAAGCGAGCCGCGCGCTGGGCGGCGGGCCGGTGCGGATTTTAGCGCGGCACATCATTCCGAACGTTTTTGGCGTCGTGATTACCTATCTGGCGCTCACCGTGCCGGCCATCGTGCTTTACGAATCGTTTTTGAGTTATCTTGGTTTGGGCGTGCAACCGCCGATGGCGAGCTGGGGCACGCTCATCGCGGAAGGCGTCAGCCAAATCAATCCCATCCGGATTTACTGGTGGCTCATCGCCTTTCCCAGCGGCGTGCTGGTGACGACGCTGCTGGCGCTGAACTTTCTCGGCGACGGCCTGCGCGACGCGTGGGATGTGAAGAGCAAATAGACGGTGGGGGAGTGTCCTATCCCGCTCTGCGGCGATCCTCACGAACCGTTTCATGTTCGGCGACAATATCAAGTGGCTACGCACCTGAAAAATTTTTCCCGATGCCAGTGTCGGCTGATTGAGCGCGGACGAATTGGAGCAAAATATGAACGCACTTGGCAGGCCAAGTCGAATGGGGCAAATCGGAGAAAATCTCTTTAATGCGCGCTATTGTATCAGTCGGAAAAATAAATTTCCTGGCGGCGGCGAAGTGATGGTGGTGCTTTCGTTCGTGCCCTTGGTAGTGGTAATGGTGTAGTCCGAAGTTTGCCAATTCGTTGTGGTCAAATCCTGATTGGTTTGGAGCAAAAAACCGGTCGAAAGCGATGACCACGTTACAATTGTGTTTGAGCCGGTGGAACTAATGGTAAGCTTCGGCGGTCCGACAATCGTTTGAGTCAATACCGTCAACGTTGCGTTACCCTCATTCGCAGCAACCAAATCCAGCTTGCCATCGCCGTTAATATCCGCCGCCATGACACACACCGGCCCACCACCCACAGTAAGCGTGGCATTGGAGCCAAAGATACCACTACCATTGTTAGTCCACACGACTAGCGTGGTGCCGGTTTCATTCGCGAAAATCAAATCAGGTTTGCCGTCACCATTCACATCCGCCACCACAAGGCCTTTCGGGTAGCAACCCACGAAAAATGAGGTACTGATACCAAAGATGCCACTGCCGTTGTTAGTCAATACTGTCAGCCCTTCACCATTTTCGGTGACCAAATCTACTTTGCCATCGCCATTCACATCCGCCGCTACTACACCTTCCGTACCGTAAGTAAAGTTAGATGTGGCATTGGTATTAGGGCTAAACACACCGTTACCGTTGTTGGTCAGCACCACCAACGTTGTAGGGGGATACGCACTAGAAACAATTAAATCCACTTTACCGTCACCGTTCACATCCGCTGCTGCGACGCAATTCAGGAAGGAGCTCAAGTAAAGGGTGGCATTGGAGCCAAAAACACCATTGCCATTATTCGTCAGTATCGTCAATGTTCCGAGACTCGATTCTCCCACACTAATTAAATCCGGTTTGCCGTCGCCGTTTACATCCGCTGCCACGATGCAACTTGGATAGTAACCCACAGTCAGTGTAGCATTGGAGCCAAAAACGCCTTTGCCATTGTTTGTCAACACCGTCAGTGTGTTGGTTCCGTAGTTCGCGCTAATCAAATCTGGCTTACCGTCGCCATTCACATCCGCTGCCACGACACATTGCGCTCCCTCCCCTGACCAATACACGCCGTCAAAGCCAAACACACCGCTCCCATTGTTGGTAAAGATTTCTAGGTTATTGCCATCAACTACGACCAAATCCGGTTTGCCATCGCCGTTAACATCTGATCCCACGACCCAATTCGGTTGAGAACCATATGGCGGGTAAATCGTTTTAGATGTAAAAACGGTCAACGCAGGTGTCCCGACTGTTTGCGTCAGCACCGTCAGCGTGTTGTCACCATTCGCGCTGATCAAATCCAGTTTCCCGTCGCCGTTAACGTCCGCCGCCATGACGCAACGCGAATTACTATTCATATTCAGCGTGGTATTATAACCAAAGCCGCCGCTGCCGTTATTGGTGAACACGGTCAGTGTGCTGGCACCATAATACCCGCAGATCAAATCCGGTTTGCCGTCACCATTGACATCCGCCACCGCGAGGCTTTGCGGATAGTTGGCCACGTTAAGCGTGGCATTGGAGCCAAAACCGCCGCTGCCGTTATTGGTGAACACGGTCAGCGTGCTGTAATAGTAGCTCACGGTGATTAAATCCGGTTTGCCGTCGCCGTTGACATCCGCCGCCACGACCGCAACCGGCTCGAAACCTGTATTGAGCACGGCATTGGAACCAAAACCGCCACTGCCGTTGTTCGTCAGCACAATCAACGCGCCGCTGTGATAATTATTTCCACAGATTAAATCCGGTTTGCCGTCGCCGTTGATATCCGCCGCTATGACGCAATACTGCGGAGCAAGCACGTTAAGCGTGGCATTGGAGCCAAAGACGCCGCTGCCATTGTTCGTCAGCACTGTCAGCGTTGGGGTATTGTAATTCGCACAAATCAAATCCACCTTGCCATCCCCATTGATATCCGCTGCCACGACACAACGCGGTTGACTGCCCGCTGCACCCGCTGTAACTGTGGCATTGGAGCCAAAACCGCCGCTGCCATTGTTCGTCAGCACCGTCAGCGTGTTACCGGGGGAATTGGGGTAACCACCGTAATTCGCGCTGATCAAATCCGGCTTACCATCGCCATTGACATCCGCCACCGCGACAGAATACGGTCCATAACCTACATTGAGCGTGGCATTGGAGCCAAAGACGCCGGTGCCATTGTTAGTCAATACCGTGAGTGTGTTATCAGTCCAATTCGCACTGATCAAATCTAGTTTGCCATCCCCATTGACATCCGCCGCTATGACGCATTGCGGATTATTACCCACGGGGTATGTATTGATCGTGAAGGCCAAGCCTTGCGCGGAGGCTGGACCAACAGCGGTGAACAGGCTGCACAACGCAGCCCCGAACAGAAGCCGGTGGTTTGATTTCAGGCACATTTGGTCAATATTCAATTTTACCCCTTGGCGGAATCCGGTCAATCCACCGTTTTTGTGACAACGCCCTCAAAAACGGATTATTCGTTTCGCCATTTCGATTGATAATCTTCTATCCGCCATTTCAAGAATGCCGAGCAATGTTGAGGCGTGGCCTTGTTGCGCAGGGGCCAGTAGGCGTTAAAATCCTTCTCCAGTTTTCGCAATTCGCGAATGCCCGACCGGGCCAGGCGTTTCGCCTCGGAATTTCTTCCCGCCGCCCGCGCCTGCTGCCACAGCAAGAACTGGCATGACTGGGCAGCCATGCGCGCGGCCAAGTCCAATTCATGCAATAACACATTCCCGGATTTGCTTGAAGGTTTCGCCCGATGAAGAACAGCGCGCTGTTTTTCGATTTCCTTCAAGGTGGCGCGGACGTTTTTGCCGGAAATCCGCGTGTGATGTTTCAACCCGTTCCGGCAAAACAATTCGCGCCGTTCCGGCGGCGGCGCGGCGATGACGGTTCCCAGCGGCGTTTCGTTGGGAACGGTGAATTTCAATTTCCGATGCGCCCGGCCAAGCGCGAACGCCGCTTGGGCCGCGTTGCCGGTCGGATCCTTGAAAACATCGCGGCTCAAAACTGGAATCAATTTTGCCTCGTCAAAGGTTTTGGCGCACCAACTCAGCGACGCGCCGGCAAGGCAGGGGAGATGACTGACGGCGAGCGGCTGCGGGTGGCCGCCGTCGCCCCAATCGGTGATGAGATAACCAATGGCACCGTGCCTGCGCCCGGCTTGGGCGGCGGCGCGCAGGTTGGCCAGTGCGTTGTCATGCCGGCCAATCAGCGTCTGCCACGTTGAAGTGCCGGGACAGACGTAAAACGGGATTTTTGCCTTGGCGAACAATGCCGTTTCGCGATCGAACGGATGGTTCGCTTCATAACCCCAATTCAGCGCAATCAGGTTCGGTGTCCCGCCTTTAGGCGGTTTGTAGGGTTTGCCTCGAAGACCGCCTGAAGGCGGGACACCAAACGAAGCCAACTCTGGAATCAATTTCGGATATTTCAAAATGATGTCGCCCCAGAACATCGTCCGTTTGCCGCGCGTCGAAACTTCCCGGTGGATTTTTTTCAGGAAATCGAGATAGACCCGCCCTTTGCCCAAACGCGCGCAGAGTTTTTTGCTCCGACCACGGCCCAAGTCCCATGTCTCGTCGCAACCGACGTTGAAGAATTGACTCGAAAAGTTCGGCAGCAGTTCATCGTAGAGCTTGCGCAGGAAGGGCAGGGCGCCGGGGTGATCCGGCGCGAGCGTCGAAGGACGGCGGACAAATTCGCCGCTGGCGTCTTTGTAAGGCGCGGAAACTTCGGCGAGCTTTTTGATGCGTGGATGTTCGAGAAAATACCGCAAGTGGCCGAAGGAATTTTGGTTGGGCACGAGGTCAATGCCGAGTTCGCGGCAGCGCGCGTCGAGCTGGCGAATTTCCTCGCCGGTCAGCGCACCCCAGCTTTGCCAGACGGATTGGTAATGGCGGTAGGCGAACGTGTGCTCGGTATAGAGTTGAAATTCGTTGATTTTGA
>Ga0187852_1003012_pt1 | contig 12840 bp, 9 predicted proteins | sample June2016WEW_6_40_FD_134511 | JGI IMG/M metagenome (GOLD analysis project Ga0187852, IMG submission 134511) | Peatland microbial communities from SPRUCE experiment site at the Marcell Experimental Forest, Minnesota, USA - June2016WEW_6_40 | ecosystem: Environmental > Terrestrial > Soil > Wetlands...
ATAAAGTCAAGGCATAAATGCGATATGTACCTTAATATGCATGTCTACACAATTAAGACCAAAATCACACTTAACCCCGCCAGGCAACACAAGTTACCTCAAAAACGTAGAGGTGAACATCCGCTGTAAACTGCGCCAGCGCCGGCTCGCCGACTACTTCCGCGGTGGTGCGGCCCGACGGGACACTGCTTTGCTACCAGCCGTACGGCAAAGAAGGCCTGCTCTTCGCTGACATTGACCTAACTGCGGCTACTGGTCTCCTTGCAATGCGCTGCAAATATGCCCAGAGCGAGTAGGGCGGAAGGCGTCGGGACGAATGTGCAACGCGTGCGACGCGTGTCCCTTTGCCCCTTGGGGGAGAGGGTGGCCGACAGCCGCGTTCTCATCAGCCGGTGCAGGCCGGGTGAGGGGTTCGCGCGGGCGCGTGATTCTCGCCATTCAGCAGGGGCACCCGAGTGGGTGCCCGCACGATGCCGTCATTTCGGATGGGGCTTGAGGTTCAAAATCAGGTAGGTGTCACCGGCAATAACGAAGTAGAAGCGCCAGTCGCGACTGACGCGGGCCTGCCAAATGTCGCGTGCCTCATCGTATTTCTTGGCGCGGAGCGACGGGTGGCGCAAATTATCGATGAGGAGTCTGGTCTGTTTGTCGAACGCCTTTTGAACGGCGGGCGCAGCGTCGATGTAGTCTCTTAGGGCGGCGGCCGTCAGTTCGACCTTCATCGGGCATGGGCCCTAGGGTTTCTGACCTTTCGGGATCGAGCCTCTTTGACCTTACGATGGAGAAAGTCGGTCATCTCTTGGTGGGTCCCAAAAGGCCCGTAAGTTTCTCCGTTCTTCACCTGCTCGAGCGACTCCGCGAGGCGAGCATCGAGGGCTCGACGCTGGGCTGGCGTGTACCCGTCGTCGTCGTCGCGGTCGGCAAGGGGCTTCGGAGTGAGAACGATCTTGCCTCTTTCTGCTTTGGCTTCGACCAGGTCGCCATCACCCAGGCCCACTTGGACGCGAAGACGGATGGGAATGGTCACTTGCCCCTTGCGCTGTACCTTTACGATTGTGCTCATGGTGCTCAATTTCCGGAAGTCGGAAACCCAGACTTCCTGAAAAGAAGCATAGCCGCCCACTCGGGCGCAGTCAAGGAGGCGGTTTGCGCCCCTCACGGGTAGCGCATACGTCACGACGGGTTTCGTCGTGATGTATGCGCTAACTCTGGATTATCGATGTCGTGGTGATTGTGCAGGGTGGTGAAGGAACCCCTCACCTGGTCCTCGACGGCTGATGAAGGCGCCGTCGAGGACCACCCTCTCCCCCAAGGGGGCGAGGGATATAATCTTCTTCCATCTGCCCACTGCCCATTGCTTACTGTTTACTGCTTATTGCCACTGCCTACTGCCTTCTTCCTACAGCGGCACGCCTTTCATTGAATACGAGCTGAGCACGCGCACGTAGTTAGCGCGCTGGAAGGCGGAGGGGTCGGCGACGGATTTTTGGCTCATGCTGCCTTGCATCTGGCGGATGGACTGGTACTCGTGTTCTTCCATCCAGGCGAGCATATCGTTGCGCAGGGTGGCGAGGTGGCCGATGCCGTTGCGAAGCAGCGCGGAAGTAATTGCCACCACGCGCGCGCCGGCCATCATGGCTTTCAATACGTCCGCAGCGGTGTGCACGCCGCCGGTGACGCAAAGATCAGCCTTGATATGCCCGAACAGAATTGCCACCCAGTTCAACCGCAACAGCAGTTCGTGCGAGGTGCTGAGCATGAGGTTGGGCACCACCTCGAGGTTATCGATGTCGAAGTCGGGCTGGTAAAAACGGTTGAAGAGCACCAAGGCATCGGCCCCGGCATCATCCAGGCGCTTAGCCATATGGGCGAGCGAACTGAAATAGGCGCCGATTTTGACTGCCACAGGAATCTTCAGGCTGGACTTCACCGTGGCCACAAGGTCGCAATAGAGCTTTTCGACTTCTTCCGAGGTCTGATCGACGCCGGTCGGAATGTAGTAGATATTCAACTCGAGGGCATCCGCGCCGGCATCTTGAATCTTCTTCGCGTAGTCAATCCAGCCGCCGATGGATGAGCCATTGAGGCTGGCGATGATGGGGATACTGACCGCGGCCTTGGCGCGCCGCACGTGCTCGCAGTAGCCTTCCGGGCCAAGGTTGTATCCCGTCAGATCGGGGAAATAGGTGAGTGATTCGGCAAAGCTTTCGGTGCCTTGTTGAAGAAACTGGTCGAGCACGCGCCCTTCGATATTGATCTGCTCTTCGAAGAGCGAGGGGAGAACGATGGCCGCCGCGCCGCTATCCTCCATGCGGCGGAGGTTCTTGAGTTCCTCCGCCAGCGGAGACGCGGAAACAACCAGGGGGTTCTTCAGCTTGATGCCGTGATAAGTCGTGGAGAGATCGATCATTACTTTAGCTCCTTTACCGCGCCGTTGACGGGCATGGCGGCCATGTTCTGATAAACGCGCCAACGATTGCTAACGTCTTCCTCGGCAAATTGCAGCAGCAGCTTGGCGGCCTGAGGATCGCTATGTTTCAACATGGTATAACGTGTTTCGTTATAGATGTATTTCTCAAGGGGTAGTGAAGGGGGCTTAGAATCAAGCTGGAAGGGATTTTTGCCCAGCTTGACCAAGTCGGGGTTGTAGCGGTAGAGAGGCCAGTGACCGGACAGGACGGCAGCCTTCTGCTGGTCCAAACCGTAAACCAGATCGTAGCCGTGAGCGATGCAGTGAGAGTAAGCGATGATGAGTGACGGGCCGTCGTAGGCCTCGGCCTCGAGGAATGCCTTGAGCGTGTGCATGTCGCTTGATCCCATGGCGACTGCCGCCACGTAGACGTTGCCGTAGCTCATGGCCATCAGGCCCAGGTTTTTCTTCGGCCGGAGTTTCCCGCCCGCCGCGAACTTGGCCACCGCTCCGCGCGGGGTGGACTTGGACATCTGGCCGCCCGTGTTCGAGTAGACCTCGGTATCGAGGACCAGGACGTTGACGTTGCGGCCAGAGGCCAGAACGTGATCGAGGCCGCCGTAGCCGATGTCGTAGGCCCAACCGTCGCCGCCCAGGATCCAGACGCTCTTCTTAACCAGGGCGTCCGCCAGGTTCAAAAGGTCGTGCGCTTCCGCACTCTCGAGACCGGCGAGTTTGGACTTGAGCACCTGCACCCGCTCACGCTGCTCCCTGATGCCGGACTCGGTGGTCTGGTCTGCGGCCAGCAGGGCAAGGACTAGCGCATCGCCTAGCTCAGAAGAAAGGCGAGTGAGCAACTCGCGCGCGTATTCGGTCTGCTTGTCAACCGCCACGCGCAGTCCCAGGCCAAATTCGGCGTTGTCTTCGAACAGAGAGTTCGTCCACGCTGGGCCGCGTCCGTCGTTGTTCTGGGCGTAGGGGGTGGTCGGCAGATTGCCACCGTAGATGGACGTGCAACCTGTGGCGTTGGAGATCAGGGCGCGGTCGCCGAAGAGTTGGCTCATCAGCTTGATGTAAGGCGTCTCGCCGCAGCCCGCGCAGGCGCCGGAGAACTCGAATAAGGGTTGTAACAACTGCACGTCTTTCACCTGCCCCAGGCTGAGAGTGCGACGGTCAACTTCGGGAACCGTGAGGAAGAAATTCCAGTTGTCACGTTCCGCTTCCCGAAGAGGCGGTTGCGACGCCATGTTGATAGCTTTGTGCTTCGCCTCGCTTTTGCTCTTCACGGGGCAGACTTGCACGCACAGAGTGCAACCAGTGCAATCTTCCGGGGCGATCTGGAGGGTGTATTTCAGCTCTTTGAATTCCTTCCAGCGCGCGGCGGTGGACTTGAATGTGGTTGGTGCGCCCTCGAGGAGCCGGGAATCGTAGATCTTGGAACGAATGACCGCGTGCGGACAAACCAAGATACATTTGCCGCACTGGATACAGATTTCCTCATCCCAAACCGGAATCTCGAGCGCGATATTACGCTTTTCCCACTGGGCAGTGGCGCTCGGGAACGTGCCATCCACCGGCATGGCGCTTACAGGCAGATCATCTCCGTCGCCGGTGATCATCTTGGCAAGAACTTTCTGGACGAACTCCGGAGCTTCTTCCGGTACCGCGCGCCGCATGTCGAAGGTACTCGAAACACGATCCGGGACTTTAACTTCGTGCAGGTTGCTAAGAGACTGGTCCACGGCGGCGAAATTCTTCTGCACGACAGCCTCGCCGCGCTTTCCGTAAGTCTTCTCGATGGCATGCTCGATGGCCGCGATGGCCTCGTCGCGGGGCAGAATACCGCTGATCGCGAAGAAGCAGGTTTGCATCACTGTATTGATGCGGCCGCCCATCCCGGCCGCATGGGCCACCTTGACGGCGTCAATCACAAAGAACCGGAGTTGCTTCTTGATGATCTCGTCTTGAATGGTTCGAGGCATGTTGTCCCAGACTTCTTCCGGGCCGAAGGGGCTGTTCAACAGGAAGGTGGCGCCGGGCTGCGCGGCCTTCAACACATCCAACCGCTCGAGGAAGCTGAACTGGTGACAAGCCACAAAATTGGCCTTACTGATCAGGTAAGTGGAACGGATCGGCTTAGGCCCGAAACGCAGGTGAGACACCGTAACGGAGCCGGACTTCTTCGAGTCGTACACAAAGTAACCCTGAGCGTAGTTGTCCGTGTCCTCGCCAATGATCTTGATCGAGTTCTTGTTGGCGCCTACGGTGCCATCCGCTCCCAGGCCGTAAAAGACGGCGCGCACAGTTTTGGGATCTTCATTTGAAAACGACGGGTCGTATTCGAGGCTGGTGTGTGTTACGTCGTCGTTGATTCCGACTGTGAAATGGTTGCGCGGCTTGTCCTTGAGCATTTCGTCGAAGACGGCTTTCACCATGGCGGGCGTGAATTCCTTCGAGGAAAGCCCGTAGCGTCCTCCGATGACTCGCGGGAAGGTCTGGAAAGGCGCAAGGCCGGTTGTCAAGCCCTCGCTCACCGCAGTGATGACATCCGTGTAAAGCGGCTCGCCCACGGCGCCGGGCTCTTTGGTGCGGTCGAGCGTCGCGAGGCTCTTCACAGTGGAGGGAAGTGATTTCATGAAGTGCTCGAGCGAGAAGGGACGATACAAACGCACTTTCAGGACTCCGACCTTCTCGCCTTGCGCGGTGAGGTGCTCGACAGTTTCCTGGGCGGCTTCAGCTCCCGATCCCATCAGGATGATCACGCGCTCAGCGTCCGGCGCTCCGACGTAATCGAAGAGGTGGTACGACCGCCCCGCGACGCGCGCGAATTTATCCATTTCTTCCTGCACGATCGCCGGGCAGGCCTCGTAGAAGGGATTTACGGTTTCGCGCTCCTGGAAGAACGTGTCGGGGTTCTGCGCAGTACCGCGTATAAAGGGATGATCCGGTGATAAGGCGCGTTTGCGATGCGCCTGGATCAGTTCGTGGTCAATCATGGCAAGCATATCTTCGTTTGTCAATTGCTCCACTTTGCCGACTTCGTGCGAAGTGCGAAATCCGTCGAAGAAGTGAAGGAACGGCACGCGCGATCGCAGGGTCGCGGCTGATGCGATCAACGCCGTGTCCATGACTTCCTGTACAGAGTTCGACGCGATCAGCGCGAAGCCTGTCTGGCGTGTTGCCATCACGTCGCCGTGATCTCCAAAAATGGAGAGTGCGTGGGTTGCCAGCGTTCTCGCCGTGACATGGAATACCGTTGCGGTAAGTTCCCCAGCGATTTTATACATGCTGGGGATCATCAAAAGCAGGCCCTGCGAGGCCGTAAAAGTGGTGGCCAGGGAACCGGCTTGCAATGCGCCGTGCAGAGCGCCGGCCGCTCCGCCTTCACTTTGCATCTCGACCACACGCGGTATCGTACCCCACAGGTTCGGCTTGCTTTCTGACGACCATTGGTCCGCCCACTCACCCATCGGGGATGAGGGCGTGATGGGGTAGATAGCAATAACCTCGCTGACCCGGAAGGCCACATAGGCCGCGGCTTCGTTGCCGTCAATCGTTACCTTGCTTCTATTCATTGCGTCGCTCCATTCAGTTTTGATCAGAACACTTTGATCACAGCAATCTTGGTGCCATCGTTGCGTACAAAATGTCATTTATCGAAACGCCGTGTCATTCCGAGCCCTTCGCTGTCACCCTGAGCCCTTCGCTTGTCATTCTGAGCGGAGCGAAGAATCTCGCTCTGCCGCTCAGGGTAAACTCCGCGAAGAACCTGTCCCGAACGACGTGAAGGAATCTCGCTCTCGGGTGCTCAGGGTAAACTCCGCGCGGAATTTCGCCTTGCGTATTGCTTGTCCATTAACCCGCAGCAGAGCGAGATGCCTCGCTACGCTCGGAATGACAACATGGTTCTCCCGAGTCAAGCTGCACGCTCGCCTCCCTGGCATGCGAGGTTTGACCCAATTCCTAACGCCTCTGAAACATCGGTGCGGCGCTCGACGGGGAGCGCTGCGACCACCGACTGCCACGTTGCGTTGGGGATCACAGGGTCCTTCTCCAGCCAGAAAGCAATCGCCGCTAGGGCTGCGCGCTTGGGTGTCGCATCGCGCCGGAAGGGTTGACGGACCACCCGGCCCGTCGGACTCTCAGTCTCGATTTCTGAGTCGAGGACGAGAAGCGAGCCGGGTGTGAGTGCGCTCAAGGTCCCATTAGTCGTGAGCTCGTTCCATCCCTCCTGGCTAACCGCGATGACAACGTCCGCGCTTTCCATTCCCGTGTACTGGATGGGTCGCGGGCCGAGACAAATCTCGGAGAGCGAGAATCCGGATCCCTGCGTCACCGGATTGTCGTTCTTTTGTGTAGTGTAAAGTCCTGCGCTCAGTGCGGCACGGCAAAGCAGTGCTGCCGAAGACTGCACTCTTTCACCAGCCGCGCCCGCGATCACGACGTGCATGGGTTTGGAGTCTTGAATCTTGAGTCTCGAATCGGCCGCGCCTGCGTGCTGGAGCGAAGTAGGACGAGATTCCTTCGGACGATGAAGTTGACTCCCCTCCTCAGTCGGAGGAGGGGGCAGGGGGTGGTGGGTGGCAGCTTCGACGCGCGGGTCAACCACCCCCGGTCCCTCCTCAACAAGCAGGGGAGCCGTTTTCGAGTCAATCTCGTGCCGATAGAGTTGGGTAAATGTGGGGCGCGGTTGCTTCGCTTCCAACTGGCCGATGGCGTAGCCCTGCCGGCCGGCCACCTCGTGCAGCGCGGCTCCCTTGGACTTGTTCATGAGGCCGCCGTAGCCGGTGCAAATCTCCAGAATCTCGACCAGGGAAAACCCCGGATAAGCGACTGCATCGGCAATGACGGCGTTCAGGTTGCCGTCAGTCGCAAACTGGCGGGCTAAGGAGCCGGCGTGCGCAGCGCGCAGGAGCGCGAGAAGATCGAGCGGAGGCACGCGGTTTCCTTCGGGGGTTGTCGACGTGCACCAGTCGAGAGGCGTGAAGGCTGAGTGCTGGCCTCCCGTCATCCCAAACAGAAAGTTGTTATGAACGAGCACTGTGATGTCCACATTCAATTGCGCGGCGTGAACCAGATGCAACAAGCCAATCATCGCCCCGCCGTCGCCGATCATGACGATGGGCTTGAGGCCCGAGGCGGGAAGCACGGCCTCTGCCAGGGCCATGCCGATGGCCATGGCGGTCGACCGCCCGTGAGTGGTGTGGACTGTGTGCACGTAGGGGAAGAGTGAGTCTGCAAGGCCGACGCAGCCGATGTCCGTGGTGAGCACGATAGAGCGAGCGGGGAGCGCGAGCCCTTCGAGCGCGCGGCTCAGTTGGCGGACCACCAGCGCGTGGCCGCATCCCCGGCAGTAGGGCAGCTTGGCATCGGCCGCAAGGTAGGTGGTGTCTCCCATCACACTCCCGCCTTTCGCGTCCCCAGCGGTTCGCGAACCCCTGCTTCGGAGGAGCGCTCCGAGGGCCAGTCGCCGCGCGGAATCGTGCCGCCCGCTCGACGTATGGCGCGAACAATCTCAGTTGGGGAAATCATGCTGCCGATCTTGTTGATCCCCAAGAGGCGCCTGTCGTTCAGCAGTGGAGCCAGCACCGCTCGGTATTGCCCGGTCAAATTCTCCTCGGCGACGAAGACGGTGCGTATCCCTGCCGCCGCGCGGTGGAGCGCCTCCGCGGGTACCGGGAAGAGTGTTTGAATCTGCAGGAACGAGATCGGGAAACCCTCTTTGCGAAGCATGCCGACTGCCTGGCGGGCGGCGCGCGCCGTGATTCCATAACTGACCAGCAAGCAGGAAGCTTCCGGATCGAGATCCGCATGCACCATAGCCATATCGGCGGCATGCACTTCGATCTTGCGCTGCAAGTGAAGAAGCAATTCGACAACTTCGGCCGAAGGCTTTCTGAGACGCCCCTGCCGATCGTGGGCGGACCCCGTCACCGTGACTTTAACCTCGCCCCCGGCCGGGCCGAAACAAGGCACGTCCTCGACGCGTTCAATGTCATAGGCCGCGATGGAGGCGCCGGCATCGCCCCAGGTGCGCTCGACAACCGCTGGCTTAGCGAGGGCCGCTTCGTCAACGGGCTCGCTGGTCATTCCCACTTCTTTGTCGGAAAGCAACACGACCGGCGTGCGCAAGCGTTCGGACCAATTGAACGCCTGGCGAGTCAGTTCGTAACACTCGGCGGCGTTCGAGGGCGCAAAAACCGGGATGGTGTAGCCTCCTGAAGTACAGAACTCCGCGAGGAAGATATCACCCTGCGCTCCATGAGTTGCCCCGCCTGTGCTCGGGCCAAGCCTTTGAACCAGCGTGATCACCACCGGCGTTTCGCTCATCAGCGCATACTGGACGGTCTCGCTCATCAGCGCCCAGCCGGGGCCGGAGGTCGCCGTCATCGCCTTGAGGCCTCGAAGGCTTGCCCCCACGCAATAACAGAGCGAGGAGATTTCGTCCGGGGCCGAAAGCGCCAGACCGCCCCGGCTGGCCTGTTCTCGCATCATGACTTCGTAGATTTCCGAAGCCGGGGTTATCGGGTAGCCGGCAAAGAAACGACAGCCCGCAGCAAGCGCGCCTTCCGCTACCATTCGATTTCCGGAGCAAAGCCTGAAAGACATCTGTGACCGCCTGCGCTAAGACGGTGCAACACGAGGGCCAAGAGTTGACCTCGGGTGAAACACATAAGCTGTTTATTATCAATAATGTAGGTTGAGGCTGGCATTTAAGTTGAGCAACTGGAGGGCCAGAATACTCGCTGGTGGGTGGAAATCCACGATTCCTACCGCCTGGGGACTGGGCGGGTCAAGTTCTGTGGAGGTCCCGGAGGGCGGCAAATGAGGCTGTCCCTGCCCGAGACACTGCGATCCTTTGTTTTCATAGACATTCTCGCTTTGTTCCCTCAAAATGCGGCTTTCAGCTGTCAGCCACACCAAGCCGACGCAGCCCCCGATGTTTGAGATCTGCGATGTCCCGAAGGGCCAGGCCTGGCGATCCAGTTCAATCTGATCGAACCCCACTTCGCCGGATTGCAGACGTTTAAGAGCCAACGTCTGCGCCAGCCTGCCCACCACCCCCGACCCCTCTTCATCTGAGGAATTCCCCTCCTTGGGCAAGGAGGGGTTAGGGGTGGTTGATACTTCCGACCTTCCCTTTGTTTTCATAGACATTCTCGCTTTGTTCCCTCAAAAAGCAGCTTTCAGCTGTCAGCTTTCAGCTCTCAAGCACACTACTCAGGCTAGCGCAGACCCCGCTTTTGGGGGTCTCGGATGTCCCGAAGGTACAGGTCCGGTGATCCAGTGTAAGCTCACCGAACTGCGCCCTCGGCGCATCGCAGACGTTCAAAAGCAACGTCTGCGCCAGCCAGTGACTCCCGGGAAAGAAAGCCTCCGGCCAACCCCAAGGCGAGATTCTAGCCTACAGAAGTTCGTTTGTCAAGAGACAGAAAGTCAGGGGTGGAAAATTCGCGGCGCGGGGTTGTGACGGGCGGCAAATAAACTGGCAGATCGGGTAACCAGGAGGCGCAGCGGTTTTGGTCACCCGATCACCCGATCTCCCGATTGCTTCACTGAGCCGGCGAAGGGTGGCCCGTGTTGGGCGGCGTTGCCGAACTCACAGGATTAGGGGGCGGCGCAGCCGGGTTTTCGCCTTCCGGGGGCTTCGGCGGCTGGAATTCCTCCGGACGAATCGGCTTCCGAGGCAGCATCTCGTCGAGCATGGCAGCGTTATAGACGAAGCAGGCGACAATCACCGCAGCCTGCTTGAGGTCTTCGGCGCGGATGTGCTCGTAGACGTCGAGGTTCGAGTGATGGGTCAGCGTCTCGTAGTCCATCGGGTCTTGGATAAACTGGAAGCCGGGGATGCCCACCGCGTCGAAGGAGAGATGGTCGGTGCCGCCGGTGTTACGCATGGTGAGCGTGGTCATTCCAAGGTCGCGGAACGGCTCCATCCATTTCTGAAACATGGCCGCCACCAACTCGTTGCCCTGGAGGTAGACGCCGCGCACCTTGCCCGTGCCGTTATCCAGGTTGAAGTACGCCGAGACCAGTTTCTGTTCCGGCTTGAGCTCCAAAGGACCTCTGGGCGGGCGCATAAACGCGGGCGTGTTGTCGTCCCTGGACGGTGGGGGTTCCGGCCGCCCTCCGAAGTGGTTCTTCACATACCCACGCGAACCTAGAAGGCCCTCCTCCTCGCCGGACCAGAGCGCCACGCGGACCGTCCTGCGTGGGTGCACGCTGAGCTTTTCGAGCAGCCGCACAGCCTCCATCGCTACGATACTTCCCGCGCCGTTGTCGGTGGCGCCTTCGCCGCCGTGCCAGGAGTCCAGGTGCCCGCCCAGCATCACCAATTGCTCTTTGAGCTTGGGATCGGCGCCAGGGATTTCCGCGACGGTATCGTAGGCCTTGTCATCGTCGTCATAGAACTGAGTCTGGACGTTGACTTCCACCTCGACCGGCACCTTCCTGGCCAGCAGTCGCACCATGCGGCCGTAGTGCTCGACCGCGATGGTAATGCGCGGGAAAGCGACCGTCTTGCCTTTGTCGTAGCTCCCGCCCGACTGGACAAAGATAGTGCCGTCCTGGCCGGGTTGCCGGGTGAGATCTAAGGTAGCGGCTACGTGCTCGTCGGTGAGGAACTTTTCGAGTTCCCGCTGGAAGCGAAAGCGCTGCATGAATTGCTGCCGCATGGCGGGGTTGGGGCCTCCGGGCCCGCCAGGTCCGCCGCCCGGGATCTGAAACAGCGCGATCTTCGCCAGTTCAGCATCGTCAACGCGTTGGAACATCGGCTTTTCGATAGGCTCGGGTATGCGCGGTTCGCCGATGAGCACGATCTTGCCGCCCAGTTTGCCCTTGTACTTCTCGAGGTCGGCGGAGGTTGTGGCTACCAATTGCACCACCTCGCCTTGGATGGGTCCGTTCGTTCCTGGCGTCCAGGCTTCCGGCAGGGCCAGGAATTGCATGTAATCCGGCGAGACCATCCGGACCTCGCAGAATTGGTATGCCCAACCGCGGCCGAAAGTGCCCCAAGGCTCCAGGCGAGCGTTGACCAGGCCCCATTTGCTGAATTGGTCTCGGGTCCACTCGTTGGCCTTCTTCATGTTGGGCGAGCCGGTGAGGCGGGGACCGATGTCGTCGGTGAGGTGACTCATAATATCCATCAACTCGCCATGGTTGAATTCCTCATCGCGCAAGCGCGTGATGAATTCGAGGTCCGGGATATCCGGCTTCACAACCACCGAAGCCGCCGGTTCAGTGGGCGGAGCCGGTTTCGGTTTCTTTGCGCCGAAGAGATTGCCGGCGAGAAGAAGAATTGTGGCAGCGGTGAATCCTGCGGCCACTATACTGTAAATTCTTGGTCGGATTCTCATGGGAATGGCTGCGCCTCCAATTGTAAGGAATTAGTCCCTGAGAGTACTCGACTGAGCCGGGAGATGCAAGCGGGAAGGCAGTCGAAAGTCGAGAGTCAAAAGTCGAGAGTCGAGAGCCAAAAGTGAGGGGGTTGAAAGATCGAAGGCCGCAGAAAGTTGAGGTTCTTCACCTCCTGACCTTCCACCTTTAACTTTCGACTTTAGACTCTTGACTCTCGACATTAGCCTCCTGACTCTCGACTTTTGACTCTTGACTCGCAACTTTTTCCGTCAACGGGCCTAACCGTGCACGAGGATCCTAGTCTAAAGGTGCGAATGGACGAGAGCGACCGAGCGGCTGTGGCGCGAGCATGCGCCGGGGAGACAGAAGCATTTCGTGTCCTCGTGGATCGATACAGCCGCAAGGTCTTTCGCCTGGCCTATCGCATGACGCGGAACGAACAGGACGCCGAGGATGTGGTGCAGGAAACCTTTCTCAGAGCCTACCGCCGGCTGAAGCAGTTTGAATTGCGCTCCAGCTTCGGCACCTGGATTTTCCGCATCGCCGTGAATGTGGCGCTCGACCTGACGCGGAAGTTGGGGCGGTCCGAACAGGTGGAGCAACCCATGGGTATTGACGAAGCCGGCGCCGAACGGATTGCACAGTTGCCTACGGCCGATCCCGCCCCGGATCGCATTCTGCTGAGCGGCGAATTGAAGCACAAGGTGGAGAGCGTGCTGGCCGAGATGAGTCCCCAGGTCCGCGCCGCGTTCGTGCTGCGCCACTACGAGGGGATGCCCATCGAAGAAATCGGCAGCGTGCTGGGCCTTAAGGAAAGCGCCACGAAAAACAGTATCTACCGGGCTGTGCAGAAACTGCGGAAGGAACTCGAGCCGCTGATCGTAGCCTCGACTCCTGTAGGGGGACGGCTTGCCGTCCCCAAGGAAGGGGCCGCGAAAGGGTAGGGCAAACGGGTAGGGCAAGCCCCATAAGCGTTTACTTAAGGCGCCGGGACTTCGAAAGCCGCGGAGCGGCGCCAGAAAGTAGCCCACGGCGTGAGCCGTGGGACGGAACGTGGCGTTAATATTCACAGC
>Ga0187852_1003013_pt1 | contig 12839 bp, 6 predicted proteins | sample June2016WEW_6_40_FD_134511 | JGI IMG/M metagenome (GOLD analysis project Ga0187852, IMG submission 134511) | Peatland microbial communities from SPRUCE experiment site at the Marcell Experimental Forest, Minnesota, USA - June2016WEW_6_40 | ecosystem: Environmental > Terrestrial > Soil > Wetlands...
CCAGGCGCGTGAACTCTTTCTGTCCCAGTTGCTGCTGCAGCTTACCGCTGAAGGTTCCAGTGCCGAATGCGAGGCGCGTCACCTTGACGCCCGATTTTCCCAGCGTCACCCAATCGGTGGCCGAGGCGCGCTCGGCAAAAAGCGGCGAACGGTGCATGCCCGCAATCGCGCCTGCGGCTACGCCGGCCTTCAAAAAATGTCTTCTGGAAATGTGCGGCATGGTGGACCTCGGATTCCTGGCTAAAAGGGGCTTGCCAATTGGCAGCATGGTAGCACAATCGTCAGAATTCGAGGGTGAATTTGCGTTTTCTCCGTGGAGCAGCGGCCCGCACGGAGTTTTTTCCTCATGCAGACTCTCCGTATGCCGGCCAGAATATCGTCCATGAGGAAACCGTCGCCGAAGACGTCCTCGATTGTGCGCCCGCTGACATCGAGGTCGCCAGTCAACGGCAGCACGGGACTATGGAATCGGCTCGCCTCGTTCATTCAAAGGCGTTCCGTAGCATGCATCCCTACGAAGGGGATGGGGATCGATTTTTTGGGGCCAGACATATGGCGTGTGTCGAATGGGTCGTGTATTTCCCAGCACCAGTTCAGTGTTCCAGGAAGGCACGGTCTCTATCGGCAGTATCGAACCGTCCTCAGAGAAGCGCAGTGGTGGACTCCAATACTGAAGATCGTGTCCCTTGATCCCGTCTGTTCGAGAGCGCCAAAGATCGGCGATCCAAATGAACTGTGGCCCTTGGGCAGTCGGGATGGTAGCAATGTAGGCTTGCTGGGCCGCGATGATCGGCTTGCCAGCGGCGTCGCGATTGATGTTGCCGATTTGCTTATAGGGTCCGAGCGGGTTGGTCGCAATGAGGACGCGCGCATCTGTTCCGGCGCTGCAAAAACAGCACGTCAGGCCGAACACGGCATAGTAATACTGGCCACGGCGGAACAGCGCAGGGGCTTCGCACTGCTCACCGAGAACTGAACTTGATTCGCCGGTAGAGGAAAGATAATCCCCGGTCAAACGCTCGACGCGAATCGAATGGTTCTGCCCGATGACGGTATAGATGAAATATGCAGTATCGTCATCGTCAACAAACAGGCTTCCGTCGCCGGGGCGATCTTTCGCCTGCGAGAGCTGCACATGCGTGTTCCGGACGGTGAATGGTCCTACAGGCGTGTCACTTGTGGCTACGCCGATTTCGCCGTCCCAAAGCTGTTTGTACCAGTTGTACCAAAGAACGTACTTGTGGGTTCTCCTGTTGTAGATGACGTAGGGGCGATAGTAAACGCCGTCCGGGGGCGACTTCAACAGTTCGCCTTCGAACTTCCAATGCGTGAGGTCGACTGAGCTGTACACGCGAAAGCGATTGTTGATCGAGTATCCTGCGGTCTTTCCGTATGCTTCACCGTATAGATAATAGCGGCCTTCAAAGAAATGCAGACAGCCCCCGTGCGCATCGATGATGTTGCCGTCAACATCGCGTCGCGGCTCTGTGTTGTCGATTGTAACGATGCGCGTTTTCAACGGCGATTCCGCCTTCAGAAATGCCGCTGCACCTGCGAGAAGGAGCAGCGCTAGCAGCGGTCCGCGAAGGCTGTGCGATGCGGCGCCTCCTCGCGCCTGCCGTCGCAAAGCAGGCGGCCGCAGGTCACAGGAGGAAGACTTCTTTACTACGCCGGGCGTCTGCGTCCACATCGTGCTCATGGTCACTCCATTCATCATCTTAACTTCCATATCGCCGGCACAGCATCAGGAGCCGTTGATCGATTAGGATTGCTCCAGGTGATCGCCAAATCGCTCGATTTCGAAGATTGGATATACGCAGGAAGACGCGGCATCGTGAAGTCGGCCCATGTTGGGGCTGCGTGCAGAGGAATTTGGAAAGTCAACCCGCGAGTCAAACGCCGTGATCCTCCAGGGGAGATTTAATTCGATGTCCCAGGGCTTACCAATCGACCGCAGAACTTTTTTGGAGGGCCTTGCGGTAACGTCCGCCGGTTTGTGGATTGGCATGGGCTCTCCGCGGGCTGTCGAGGCTGAATCGGCGCGGGACCTGGAGGAGAGCTTTGTGGAACCGCCCGCGTCCGCACGGCCGTGGGTTTACTGGTTCTGGATCAATGGCAATCTCACACGAGAGGGCATCACCGCGGATCTCGAGGCCATGAAAAGGGTGGGTATCGGTGGTGTCCTCATCATGGAAGTGGATGGGTCGCCGCAGGGAAGAATTGCGTTTGGGACCGAGCCTTGGAAAGAGATGTTCCGGTTCGCCTGCCTTGAGGCAAACCGCCTGGGTCTGGAAATCAACATGAATAATGATGCCGGCTGGGCTGGCAGCGGCGGGCCATGGATCACGCCCGAACTTTCGATGCAGCGGGTGCTATGGTCCGAAGTTGCAGTCGAAGGAGGAAGAGAATTTGACAGTGAGCTTCCCCAGCCTGAACCGCAGGCGGGGCGCGGGCGCAAATCCGAAGGATCCCCGTCGAAGGTTGCCGGAGGATCCGACTATTACAGCGACATCGCAGTGCTTGCGTTTCTTACTCCGCAAAATCCGTCGTACCGGCTAGAAGATATCGAATTCAAAGCCGATTTCGAGGCCGGATCGACTCCGCCGGGAATGGGTATGGGGATTCCGCTCCTCCCCATCCACTTTGATCCAGCGCCAGCGGATTCCGTCATCGATCCGGATCGGATTCTCGATATTACCGCTCATTATCGGAATGGCCGCTTGACTTGGGAGGCGCCAGCAGGGATTTGGACCGTACTTCGATTCGGACACGGTTCGACGGGAGCATCCAACCACCCCTGTCCGCCGGCCGGCCAAGGCTTGGAGTGCGACAAACTGAGCAAAGCGGCGGTTGAACTTCACTTCCGGAATTTCATGGGTGAATTGCTGAAGCTAATCGGCCCGCTCAGCGGCAAGACGCTCGTCTCCACGCACGTCGATAGCTGGGAAGCTGGCGCGCAAAATTGGACTCCGTTATTTAGAGAAGAATTCCAGAAGCGTCGCGGATACGACCTTTTGCCTTTTCTACCAGTGATGACAGGGAGGGCGGTGGGTAACTCGGAGATCTCCGAACGATTCCTGTGGGATCTCCGGAAGACAGTTTCCGATTTGATTGCGGAGAACTACTTCGGACATCTTCGCGCATTGGCGAATGCATCTGGCCTGCGCTTCTCCGCAGAGGCCTATGACGGGGACCCGATGGACGAGATGACAACCGCAGCCTATCTCGACGAGCCGCAAACGGAGTTCTGGTACCGGCGCGAGGATCAACCCCTGAATGAAGCAGGAGACTTCGGGAGTATCTATCGTTCCTACGCGTGGGCAGCGGCAATGGCTTCAGCCGCACATACCAACGGCAGGAAAATTCTGGCCAGCGAAGCCTTCACCGCAATGCCCGGCGAGAATTGGCTCGGCCACCCCGCAACACTCAAGCCCCTCGGCGACTGGGCATTGTGCATGGGAGTCAATCGCTTCGTTTTTCACCGCTACGCCATGCAGCCGTTTCTGAATTGCAAGCCTGGCATGACGATGGCATTCTGGGGTCAGCACTATGAGCGCACCCAGACTTGGTGGGAAGAATCCAAGCCATGGCACGAATACCTCACCCGCTGCCAATACTTGCTGCGCCAGGGATTGTTCGTAGCGGATCTTCTGTATCTGGAGACTGAGGCAGCACCCAACCGGTTTATGCCGCCCGGCGTGGACATGAAGAATCCTGTTCCGCCTGACCCTCCGGGATACAACTTCGATGGCTGCACTGCGGACACGGTCCACAAGCGGATAGCGATCAGAGAAGGCCGGATCGTGCTTCCTGATGGCATGAGTTACCGCTTGCTGGTTCTGCCGAAGGAAGGCGAACAAGTACAAGCAGGGTTGATGACACCAGAGCTGCTCAAGCGGATCGAGCAGCTTGTGAATGAAGGGATGACTGTGGTTGGGCCGCGGCCTTTCAAATCGCCAAGTCTGACCAACTATCCCAATTGCGATAAGGAACTGTCTGAAATCGCCGACAGGCTATGGGGCAGCGATGCGGCTCCGTCAGGCGATCGCAAAGTGGGCCTGGGCCGCGTCGTTTGGGGCTTCACGCCGCAGGAAGTTCTGGCCGCGCTGGGCGTTGCTTCCGATTTCACGTGCGGAAACCCGGCTCCGTTTCGCTACATCCACCGGAGAGCGGAAGACGGTACCGACATCTACTTTGTTGCCAATAAGAATAATCAGGCCGCGGAGGCAGTATGTTCCTTCAGAGTGAGCGGCCGCCGGCCAGAATTCTGGTGGCCGGAAAACGGACGCATCGAAAGGATTGCCGTCTATGAGGTTGCCGATGGAGTAACTCGTGTCCCGGTCATGCTCAACCAGTTCGGATCGGTTTTTGTCATTTTCCGCGCCGATCGCGAGCCGGAAGCAGACCGGGTTACGGCAATCGTCCGCAACGGCAGAGTGCTCAAGGCCGGATTTGGAAACATGATCCAGGTCAGTCGTCCACGGGACGGTTCATTCAGGAGCCTGGTGTGGCAATCGGGCCAATACGATTTACGGCTGGCGAACGGCAAAGAACACTCCATCGATGTTCCATTCTTGCCAGGAAGAGTTCGTATTGATGGGCCTTGGGAATTGCGGTTCACACCCGGCTGGGGCGCTCCGCCGCGGGTCCAACTCGCGGAATTGATGTCGTGGACGGAGCATTCCGATCCCGACATCAGGTATTTCTCAGGCCGAGCCACCTATACCAAGCAGATGCAAATTCCTTCGTCCATGGTGGACCCCGGCCGCGCCCTTTTTCTAAACCTGGGGGAGGTGGGCGTTATCGCCAGCGTGAAGCTTAACGGCAGGCAACTGGGTATTCTGTGGAGAGCCCCATTCCAGATCGATGTCACCGGCGCCGCGCGCGAAGGCGTCAATTCTTTGGAGGTGACGGTGGTCAACCTCTGGCCAAACAGAATCATCGGGGACGAACAGCTGCCCGATGACTGCGAGTGGGTACCCTTCGCCGGCTTCGCGCAGCCTCCTTCTGTCGGGCAGGGAACGGCTGCGGTTCAAGCTTCGCCGCCGGCAATGTATACGTTGCGGGCATTTCCACAATGGCTGCTAAACGGCAAACCGAGCCCAACAGGCCGCTATACGTTCAGCATCATCAAGGTCTGGAGCAAAGATAGTCCATTGCTCAGGTCAGGATTGCTGGGGCCTGTTGAATTAAACTCGGCCGCGATCGTCTCATAGGACGACCTTGCAGCCCGAGTTAGAACGGCCGGTTATGCGCGCTCTCTTAGCCAGGATCCGCATCGATCCCAGCGTGCAATGTTGCGGTCGCACGACAAGATTGTCGAACTGAATTCGGTTCCACTCCGTTCCCAGCGCAAACATGCCATGTGTGTGCGTGGAGTCCTCAACTGATGCCAGCGGGACGCCGTCAAGCGATGCCTTGATGGTTTGCCCCATAACGCGTAATTCGAGATGATGCCACTGCCCGCGATCGATGCGAGCAGCGCCCGAAGCAAGTGTCGCCACCGGCTTCTTGTATCGCGCCGAGAACAACTCCCACTCACCGTCCGGTTTCACGCGCAGTATATAACCGCTCGGCCAGCGCGCGTGGTTATCCTGAAAAACATCCGCGGTGTCGATCCGTGCCATTACCGTTGCCGGGGCCTCACTCAAAAAATGAACATCGGCGCCCACGGCATAATCGGTCCAATTCACATCGCCAGCCAGCGTAAACGGATCGGGCAAAGGTGCCCAGGGAATCGGCACCTGCGTGATCACCTGTTCCAGGCACTTGCCGACACGGCCAGAGCACGGGTGAACCTCAAACGCTCCGTCTTGATCGGAGAGATACTTCGGCGCGCGCTCCAGTGCCGTACTCTCGAAATCGTCCGTGTAAGGAAAGGGAAACGGCGCGGCGGGCGGCGGCTCCGCGGTTCCTTTGCCTTGGCCGATCGTTGTGGTTAGCGAATATAACGAATCTGGATCGAAGGTGTACTGGAATGCATTGCCCGTCGGCGCCACATCGGCAACGTGTTCAAAGGCACGAGTGTTATTCGTCTCCCAAATATGAACCGTTGTTGCCGCAAGCCCGCCGGTGACGCTAAAGGAAACCCGCTGCGGCTGCTTTGCACCAATTGTTTCCAGAACCACGCTCCAGTTCTTTCTGTCTGGCGACCGAAGAGACACGTACGTCCCCTTCTCCGGCAAGTTACCTGACGCGGAGTCGAGATACTGCCACCCCGGCTGCGCGAACTGTGTGGTGTGTGCCGTGGCCCAGATCGTTCCTTGAACCTCATAGTTACCCGACCACGGCGTGTTGGCATACATCAGCCCCGAGTTCGGCGCAGCGAGAATGTCGTAATACGAAGTAATCGGGCTCCAGATCTCGGTCGACGTCAGCGAGCCTTCGAGATCGTTCTGGTTGTAGAGGTGAGCAAGAATGCGCCCGCCCTCCGGCCAATCGCGGCTCACAAACGGACCGCTGCCGCCGTTGGGCTGATCTTCGCTGGACCAGAGAGGCTTGCCTGTCTTGCGCGCGGCATCGGTCGTGCTGATATTGCCTTTGACCTTCGGATAGTGAACGCCGATGGCGTCGATGTCGCTGGCCAATTCAGGGTCCTTCAGCATCTCGTCGGCGATCGCCCATTGTCCCGCTCCCTCGCCCGGGTACTCGTCGCAGCAGACAATGCGGGTCGAGAGACTGTCGGCTTCGAAACGCCGATGCAACTCCTTGATATAAGCAATATTGAAGACCTTCTCGTTCCACGCGCCGGCATAAGCAATCTGAAGGCCGTGTGCCGACTTCGCCTTCTTAATGAAGTCCGCAACATATTCCGCCATCTTGGGTGTGTACAGGCTATCGGTTCCAACCCACGAAGGCGCGCCCCAGGGAAGAATTTCCAGGATGATGTTCGGGTTGCGCTTGTGCGCTTCCTCCATCAGCCACCACTCGTAACCACGCGTTGCGTTGCGGTCCGCGGGATTACGCATGTGACTTGGTTCGGAGCCGTCGGTCGAATTCACATCTGCGCCGATCTCCACCTTAAGACGTTGCAGCGCGGCGCCGTAGCCAGGCTTGAAGAGATAATCGAGAATCTGGCTACGCTGCGGCTCGGGATAATCGATAAGCAGACGCGAGGAAGCTCCGGCGCTGGCAGCGCCGAGCCCATCAAAGATGCGTCCGCTGGCATCGCCGTCCAGCACCACCTGCGTCTGCTGGGCAATGCCCGCGCCAAGGCAAAAAAACAATAGCCCTACCGCAAGAACGAAAGAATGCCGAACCGGCCGATCGATACAACCCTTATAAGCAACAATTTCTGAACTCATGACTCTCTTCTCTGTGATTCGGTTCTGCAGATACTCGTCTCGATTTCTTCATGCGTCTTTCCGCATGTCTCTGGCAAGCGCAGATATGCAACAACTGAGCTAACGCGACTTGGCTTTCTTCTTTTTCTTCTTCAATGTCACAGCATCCTCGTCTTTGAGCGCATACGGCCAGCTCGGTTTTGTAAAGGCGCCGCCGTCTACCCAAAGCGTTTGTCCAGTTACGTATGAGGCATGGTGGGAGGCTAAATACACGACTGCATTCCCAATGTCCTCAGGCATCCCTACGCGTCCTAATGAAGCCTGACTCCCCCAAATTGCTGCGTATTGAGGATCCTCGTTTCTCGTTCGATCGATTAATACAGCGCCAGGCGCAACGCAGTTCACACGAATTCGATATCTCCCCAATTCTATTGCGGCAATCTTGGCAATGTGTCCTATGCCAAAAACTATAAGCATATTCCGGATTTGCGTAAAGCCATTTCGAAAGAGTATCGCCGATACTGACACTTCCGATGTGCGAGAGGTCGACACTTAGGATCAATGAATCGCTTTGGGAGTGACTCTCAATCGGAGGAGCTGTACGACATCCACACGCGCATCAAGGGGCCGCGTGGACCGCTGCCCATCACCGAGTCGATGTTGCGTACGTGACCATCAGGCGATCTGTTCGGCTTGAGCCAGGATGCCTACACTGGAATGATCTGTTTCGTTATCTACTGCGTTTTTCTCAACGCCACCAAATGGCTCTCCAATGGCACATCACCCTCGACCCTAACTCGTATCACCGCCTCAAACGTCGGAAGTGGATCCTTGCTGGTGGCGCCGAGTTTCCCGACGAGGTCAGCGAGCTGTGACGGGTCACAGACGAATTCCGCAGCAGCCTGAGTCGTCAAGGTCGACGTACCCTCCAAGGTCAGGACTCTACGGGAAGGATCCAGTCCGGGAGCGAGGGCGATAATAGCATAATCCTCGCCATTCCACATCGGAGAGGAGGGAAAATCGGCCTGCTCACCCGCACGCGGATGGAGAGAGAGCACGCCGGAACGATGTTGCGGGTCCGCCGGCAGCATTCCAAACACGAACTCATGAGTGGAAAGAATCTTGCCAAGGGGAGGGTTTTCTGTCGGTGAGCCGAGGAAGATGAGGTTTCTGTGAGCCGCCTCATCGAAAGTGAAGAGTCCGCTTCGCTTGAGCCGGAACTGGCGGCCGAATTGATCGAACAAGATGCCCAGCCGGACCGCTCCCATCACTTCGCCAACGCCGGTGTAATGTTCCGAGACCGCGCTTTGCTGATCGCGCGCGGGATCGAAATAGCGCAGGCCTGTCATCGGGCTTCCGACAAATGCGGCATTGCTGTAGACGATATACGGGCCATCCTGATCGTGCAGGAAGGGAGCCCAGAAGATCATCATCGCTGGAGAAGTCGCGTCAGATCTGAGATCAGCGTGCTTGTTTGGCTTTCCAAACGCAGAGATCAGAACAGCGGTCAGCAGGGAACTGGAAACGGCAACCAGGCAAAGGATGGCGAGAACGCGGGGCTGCAGGATGAAGCGACGGCTGGTCTTTGCGGATACGGCGGTCGCGCCGGATGGATCATCTACCGGTCTTTGTTCGAACGAGAGGGCGTACCCGCCTTTAGGCAAGTGGATAATCACCGGATCGCTGCCGCCTACCGATTCGTAATACTCGGCCAGCTTGTTGCGCAATCTCGCTACCTGAACCCGGACACAGGCATCGGTCTGCGGATCGAAATCCGGGGGACGGCCCAGAACTTCCGTGGCGATCTGATACTCCTTCAGGTGATCGGCAGGCGTATTCAAGGTTCGGTCCGCCAGATATCGCAGAAGCTTTGATAGAGCTTCCGAGCCGTGAAAAAGAGGGCTACTGGCGACACGGTCAACCTGGGCAAGATTTTCCTTCGTGAATGATGGGACTTCCTGCCGACGAAAACCGGAATGTAACATGGCGGTAACGCTTGCCGTTAAAGATTTTCAAAACATGGACTTACGTCTGCCGGCCGCACGCAACCGGCATGAAACCCACGAGCAACTTGCAGTCTGTGAATCTGTTCAGCTAGGGTTCCAGTTGCTTCCGTGAACCGGCATGAATTCTCGCACTCCGCGGTAAGATTTGCAACCGTGGGGAAGTTGAATTGAATCCCGCGAGTTCAGGGCGCCGAATCACGAACGCATGGAGGGAAACGGAACCACGAGGTTGCCAGCGGGCGACAGGATGGCCCAGACGAGGGCGCCGTTCCGAGGGTAGTCCCTGGTTCTGCAGGCTGGAGCTTAAGGGGTGTAAGCATTCCAATGGAGTCGCTTGACTCAGGTCTGTTCAAGGCCGTGGGTTCGGCCCTATCAGAACAGCGTCACAAGTTTCCGAAAGAATGAGGAGGAATCACGATGCAGTTTTCAATGAGGCCCGTACTGGCAATCTTGCTGCTTCTAACATTTGGGAGTGTGTCGCAGCTATGTCTGGCTCAATTCAACAGCAGCGTGGAAGGCACTGTAACCGACCCTTCCGGGGCGGTCATACCAAACGCGAAGGTCACTCTCCATGATCTGCAAACGGGCATCGATCGCACCGATGCAACGCAGGCCACTGGCTACTACCGGTTCAACGGAATTGGCCCCGGAGACTATCAGGTAATTGTCGATGCCAACAACTTTGCCAAGAAAATCATCAGCGTGCAAGTAACCCAGGATCAGGTTGCCAGCGTAAATGTCACGCTGGCACTCACCAGCGCTTCTACCACCTTGACTGTCACTGGCGCAGCGGACCAACTGAATCCCGATGAAACGCGTCTGCAAACGACGCTTGAAGCAGACCAAGTCGAGAACCTTCCGCTTCAGAACGGGAGCGTGCTCGAGACGGTGCGGATTGCGCCGGGCGTCACGGGAATCGACGAGGATCGCTCGCTATGGATCATCAATATCAACGGCAGCGAGGGCGGCCCGAATGCCCAGGCCGACGGACGGCCTAACTCCAGCAGCGCCTACCAGCTCGACGGCGTCAGCATCCAGGACAACACCGGCTACGCCGGCGGCGCTAACCGCCCAATAACTTTTACGCCAATTGAAGATGCGGTTCAAGAGGTTGCTATCGAAGTCAACACGTATGCCGCTGACTCGACCGGCACTTCATCGTTCAAAGTGAATATGACCACCAAGGGCGGCACAAACCAATTTCACGGCACCGTCGGAGACCGGTATAGCGGACGCGGCTTGAATGCGGTGGGGTTCGGTTCCGTTCCCGCGGTCCCCAATTCCCGCCGGTGGTACACCGCAAGCGTTGGCGGCCCGGTCTGGAAGGATAAGACGTTTTTCTTCTTCTCCTACCTGCTTCAGCATCAAACGACTCCTGTTCCAAATGGCGAAAATACCGTGATGGACAATTCCTTTACCGGGACATGGGCTCCGGCAAACTTTCCAGACAGCCCGAACGTGATGAACCTGCTCGCGCCATTCCCGCTCGGCAATGCCACGGGGGGGCAATCGTCGGTAAATACAACTCTTAGCGTGGCAGAAACCGCGCAGCAGATGTACGGGACCAGCACGCCAAACGTGTGCCAGGTGCCCAAAGGCGCCGGCTTCGTTTCCATTCCTTGCACCATGCCTATTCTTGATAACGTCGAGCAATCCCAGGCTCCAAGAGTCAATGGATTCCAGCTCGATGCGCGTATCGATCAATATTTCCGCGGCGGCAAGGATCGCATCTACGGCGCATACGTGCTGGAGCCTCAGGTATCTGACTTCCTCTGGTTCCGGCCGGGATTCAATTGCACCACTCCCGGTGGAACCCGTTACGTGAACCTCAACTACACCCACATCTTCTCGCCCAACCTGATCAGCCAGACGGCCATCAGCGCTGTGCGTTTTTACAACTCCTTCACCTCCAATCAGGCCAACACAATCCCCTACTTTAATGCGTTATTCGCCGGAGATTTCATCCTCGATTACTTCGGCACGCCGGCCGACCCCGGTAATTCAAAGTCCCACAACTACCAACTCCACGAGGACGTGACCTGGACTCACGGCAGGCACAACGTCAAGGCGGGCTTCCTGGTTGCGCACATGGATAACTACCAGAATGAGGCAGGCACGGATTCCAAGCCGAATTTTGTTTTTTACTTTGGTAGTTTTGGCAATTTTAACTCCGTGCTAAACGATGCTCCGGGCCAGGGTGGTGGTCCGACTTCATACAACCTCGACACCCTTTCCGGAGCAACCGGCAAATACCTGGGCAATGTTACGGGAACCCAGGTACTACAAGTTGGACTCTATGCCCAGGATGACTGGAAGGTTAAGCCAAATCTGTTGGTTACCCTCGGTCTCCGCTGGGACGACTACGGCAACCCATCACCCTATGGGAGCGGCTCGTTGCCATGGCTAAACATGGGCACCCTAAACTCTTCGAACACCTGCACGGCTTCTTCAGGGGGAGGATCGCTGTATGGCAATATCACCAACGACGCTGTCTGCACAGTGCAGGTTAGCAGCGCATTTAGTTCTTCCCAGGACATCAACATCTTGCCCCGCGTTGGCTTCGCATGGACGCCCTTCCCGAATCGCAAGCTCACAGTTCACGGCGGCGCCGGATTGTATGAAGACGCTATGAACGTTGGCGGCGTGGTGAATGGGTTGGCGCTCAACTCTCCCAGTTACCTTAACCTATCCTTCAACACGTCCAGCACGACGTTTCCCACCAAGGATGTGGACACGCGGAACTTCTATGGAACAAACTACAAGTCCCCGTCCCCGTACGGCCGCACGTACTCATATCCAACCATCACTCCCGTGGGTGTTGACAGCCACGGTGAAGTCGAGCAATTCGGCGGCGGCATTGTCACCAGTCAACTTACTGCCGTGGATCCCCAGCTGAAACCGCAGAAGACCGCACAATATAGCCTTCAGGTGGAGCAAGAGTTCACTCATAACCTGATTGCCGGCGTGGGTTACTCCGGATCGTTCTCGTGGAACCAGTACGTGAACGGGGACTACAATACCTTCCCGGGCGACCTGATTGCAAATCACGGCAACGAGGATCGGCTTTCCAGTGAGTGGCAAGGCATCATCCAAACCACGGGCGTCCTGACCGGCAATTACAACGCGCTCATGCTGACTGCCCGTCAAAATTATCACCGTTTGAGCTGGCAGGCAGCTTACACCTGGGCGAAGACTCTCGGCTATGGCGGTTCCACGGCAACCGGCTTCAGCAGCGGCTCTACCACCTCTGCCAGCACAGTCGCCAACATCTATGACCCGGAACACTACCATGGTCCGGCCATCGCTTCAGTTCCACGCAGCTTCAACGGATCCGTGGCCTACGAATTTCCTGGAAGGAACCTGCACAACTTCTACGAGAAGGCCCTTTTGGGAGGTTGGGAAATCAGTGCCGTTGCAACGGCACAGGCGGGGAGTCCTTTCTCGATCGTAACAGGCGGTAATTATAGTTTGACGGGTGATACTACCAACCCCACGGCTCACGGAGATTATCTGGCCAACGGATACAACGACAATCTGGTTAACGTTGCCG
>Ga0187852_1003016_pt1 | contig 12826 bp, 12 predicted proteins | sample June2016WEW_6_40_FD_134511 | JGI IMG/M metagenome (GOLD analysis project Ga0187852, IMG submission 134511) | Peatland microbial communities from SPRUCE experiment site at the Marcell Experimental Forest, Minnesota, USA - June2016WEW_6_40 | ecosystem: Environmental > Terrestrial > Soil > Wetlands...
CGTAAAACATGCAGATGTGCACAACCTCTCAAGAGCTGCCGCTTCTTCCGAGCGCCCGCTCCTCTTGAGATAACCCTCTAGCTCGAGGTCTCTACTGAAATACTGACTTACGCTTCGATCATTCGGCGCAGCGACAAAGATGATGTGTTCGGCGCCGCTGGCAACCGCTTCCTCCACCGCATAAAGGAGCAAGGGCTTTCGGCCAACGGGCAACAATTCCTTCCGGATCGCCTTGGTTGCAGGGAGCAGGCGCGTGCCTCGTCCAGCCACCGGGATTACAACTGTATTGATCGTCGATGCGGAGGCAGCGCGTGAAGCGGAAGACATTAGCGCTTTACCGACTCCCACTTCATCTCTGAAGCCTTTACCAACGGATGGCTCACCAGGAGATGCCACACCAGCGCCTGAAACGCTTCCGTATGTGGAGTTACATTTTCAGAGTTGGGGACCTTCACCACCACGCACGCGTCGGCCACATTCGCAGTATAGCCACCGTCACGCCCCACAACTCCGCATATCTTCGCTCCGGCCTCTTTCGCAAGCTGCAGCGCCCGCACCAGGTTTGTGCTGATGTTACGCTCCAGGTCTCCCCCGCCCACGGAGAACACAAAAACCATGTCCAACGGCCCCAACTTGCTTCCTTTCAGCCAATTCGCATACACCGAATCCCAGCCATCATCGTTGATGCGCGCCGTGAGTTCAGAAACGTTATCGCTCGGAGAATAGGACTCGATCTGCGCGATCTTCCTGAAGTCGCAGACCGCATGGGATGCATGCCCAGCGCCGCCTCCGACGCCCAAAATGAACAGCCGCCCATTGTTCGCGCGCGTTTTATTTAACAGTTCCGCGATTCTCTCGATCGCCTCGTCATCGAGACTCTGCAATATCCCGATCGCTTCTTCAATATATGTTGCCGAGTAACTCATATCCGCAGGCTCTCTCGGCTAATAAGATCTGTTGATAAATTCATAGATTCAACGATACCCACCGCTTCAGGCAATGTTGCTGCACAAAAGTCAGGCGTGACGCGGTGCTCATCCATCGCGGCACATACATAGCATTTTCGTGTGCCGACCAGGATGGTGCGCGCACCGGCTCTTTGACCGGCCATCACGTCGGTCAAGCCATCGCCAATCATCACGGATGCCTGCAAATCGATATCCCATTCCTCAGCCGCTTCCAAAAGCAGGCCCGGCTTGGGCTTCCGGCAATCGCAGTCGCATTCGTACCGTTTATCCGTGGCGTGAGGATGGTGCAGGCAATAGTAGACGGCATCGATCTTGCCGTCGCACAGTCTCCGCATTTTTTCCGTCGTGGCGTCCAGGATTTCAGGGCTGAACTTGCGTTTCGCAATCCCGGGCTGGTTCGACACCACCACCACCAGAAGCCCAATGTCGTGGAAACGGGCGATCGCATCGCGAACGCCGGGCAGCAGGTGGAACTCCTCCGCATTGCTCGGAGAATCGACGGTGCCGAACTCCTGGTTATACACGTAGGAGTTGATGACCCCATCGCGGTCCAGAAAGGCTGCTCTTCTGCCCATAGGTTTTGCCTCCAGGATACTGCTTGGTTCTACGCCTCGACTAGGCCAGGGCGCGTGTTCGATTCCAGCCTCTTCATATGTGCTAGACGTCCATCGCGTGTGACCGCATCGAAGATAACCTTGCTGCCTTCAAAATCGATACGGAAGTTCAACTCACGTAATCCGGCACGGCGCATGGCAGTCCGCAATGCTGCTTTCGGACCTTCACAATAGAGCGTGAGGAAACCGCCTCCGCCCGCGCCGGTGATTTTTCCGCCGATAGCGCCATTTCCCTTCGCCAAGTCGTACCAACTGTCGATCCGCGGATTGGTAATCCCTTTGGACAGCCGCTTTTTCACCTGCCAGTGCTGGTCCATCAGTTCTCCGAAGCGGGTCAGATTCCCGCGCACGATGCAATCGCGGATTTCAATCCCCATGTCCTTGATCTCAAGAAGGCTTCTCACCACATCGGTTTCGTTCCTCTTCGTGGCCTCGTCCTGGCTCCTCAGGATCTGCTGAGCATCGCGCACCTCGCCGGTGTAGAACAGGAGCATATTGGTCTCAAGCTCTTCAAGAATCTCGAAGGGCAATGCAAGCCGCGTAACCTCCACAGTTCCGTCGTGAGCAATGTCCATTTGCGTCAGCCCACCAAACGCCGCCATATACTGGTCCTGCTTCCCGATCGGTTTGTTCAGAATTTCGAGCTCGATTCTGCAGGCTTCCTCCGCCAGGTCGTGTGTGCTTATCGGTTCCTGCGATAGAGCATGCAAAGCCTTGAGCAGTCCCACCAGGTAACAACTTGACGATCCAAGCCCGGTCCCGGCCGGAATATCGGCCAAAGACACGATCTCTAGTCCGGTTTCGATGTGAAACAGCTTCATCGCCTCGCGCGCAAGATCGTGCTTCACATCGTCGACGTATTGAACACGTTCATTGACGCTGTACTTGAGCCGAATTGCATCGTCCACGATCGGCGTGTTCACGTTGAGATACATGTATTTATCAATGCTCAAAGCCAAAAGAAATCCGCCGTGTTTGCTATAGAAGGAGGGTAGGTCTGTCCCTCCTCCTCCCAGGGTGACTCGAAATGGAGTGCGCGTAATAATCATCTGCTGAGCCTCTCGTTGAACTGCGATGTACGTGTGCTGACTTGCCGACTGGTTACTTTGGAGGCGCCGGCGAAGTCCGCACGGCGTTAAACCCTCGCCGCACGATCCACGGCCATCGACGTTTGCAGAGATACTGCTCCGGCAACATTGCCCGCGATGATTTCTGCACGGATATAGTCAATAAGCCCACGCAGTCCCGATTCCAGATTCACACAAGGCTTCCATCCTACGCTTCGCGCACGTGTGATGTCGCCCAGATTTGCGAGTGCTTCGCCGGGGAGGTCGGGAAGATACTGTGGCGCGACCTTGGTGCCGAGCAGCTCGCAGGTCAAGTCATAGATCTCTTGAATGCTGTGGTTTACGCCACTCCCCAAATTGAACACTCCGTTCACAACTCCCTCGCTCTCGATACAGAGAAGGTGAAAATCGTTGACGTCGTCAACATGAATGAAATCACGCCGTTTTGCGCCGTCGCCGAAAATCCTCGGCTCCTGGCCGGTCAATAAATTGATAATGAACGCGCTCATCACCGGTGGCACGGCCCGCCGATAGTTCTGCCGTGGTCCGTAGACGTTGAGATAGCGGAGACCAACCATCTTCATTCCGCAGAAGCTCTGATATGCCTTCGCAAAAAGATGATCCGCTGCCTTTGAAATTGCATAAAAAGTCTGCGGCGTGAAATCCGTCTCCGGCGTCGGAAGGCTCTTCGTTCCCTCGTAGATCGCTGACGATTCCGCGTAAACGACACGCCGGACTCCCGCCGTCCGTGCAGCCTCAAAGACATTGATCGCGCCCAGAATGTTGACATCCGCGGTTTCGTAAGGACGAAGCTGGCAATCTGAAACGCAGTTCTTCGCAGCCAGGTGGAATACCACGTCAACGCCCTCGAATAACTCTGCAAGCTTGGGGGAACGTATATCAGCCTTATGAAAATCCACTTCGCCCGGTACCTGCTCGAGGATCCCAGCAGAAAGGTCGTCCACCCCTGTAACTTGGTACCCTTCCCTGACCAACCGATCCGCCAGATTGCTTCCGATGAAGCCCGCAACTCCCGTCACAAGCACTTTGCGTTTTGCAACTCCCATGGTGCCTTTCCTTCAAACCCATGCCTTTGTTGGCATAGAGATAAAACACTTGCCAGATCATGCGACACAGAATTGCCGGCAGAGCTCTGTTACGTAACGAATCAGTCGGTCCCGACCACAGGCGCGGTGCGTCCACTGCTCGCATGAGAAGTTGATAGTCGCACCACAAAGCCGATCGGTCAACGCACTCCAGCTCGCACCGGAGCCCCTGATTACACCGGTGCCGGCTTGCGGCAAGTCAGCGCATATCCCGCCGCGTGCGCGTCATCATAGAACATCCGGACCGTTTCAAGAGAATACTCTTCCAGATCCTTTCCCACTAGGAAAAGTTTCTTTAGGAGATCGTTCGTCACCGTGATGACATGACAACCGATGGCGTCCGCCTGAAAGATGTTCAACAGCTCCCGCGGACTTGCCCAGATGAGTTTGAGGTTCTGATGAGGAGCTAGAATGCGCACGGCATCTGCCATTATCGGCACTGGATCGCGTCCGGTATCCGCTATGCGGCCGGCGAATACCGACACATAAGAGGATGGAGCATCCGCCAAAGCATCGATGGTGCGAGCCACTTGTTCAAGCGTTGTTAGCGCCGTCACATTCAGCCGTATGCCCGCCTCGGCAAGCCGCCGAACCAACCGGGCGGAGCTCTGCCCCTTGGTGTTGGTCACAGGAATCTTAACTACCACCTGCTTTCCCCACGAGGAGATTACCATTGCCTGCTCTTCCATAGCATCGAAGTCATCGGCAAACACCTCAAATGAAAAAGGCGTGTCAGGAACCGCGTGCAGCACTGCTTGGGCAAAGGCCTCGTAGTCCTGTACACCTGCTTTCTTCATCAGGGTGGGATTGGTCGTGAAGCCTTTAATCAGCGGATTTTGGCGAAGAGAAATGATGCTATTTATGTCTGCGCCGTCGGCGAAGATTTCGACTTTGAGCTTGTTCAGTTCCATCCGGAAATCTCCAGTCACTCTCTTATGAAATGAGTGGTTCACTTTGGAAGCTGTGCTATCCCGCGAAATCCTCGAAACGAAGCGCGAGCTATCGGACCGAAGGGCGCATTCCGCAGGGAACAAGGACCTTACACAAGTTGAGCTAGCTGTTAAAGCTTCGCCTCGAAATCAAGCAATTGTACAATGCAGGATGGCGATCCGCAAATCGCAAGGCGTCTATCAGGAACAAGCGCTCGATACCGATTGGCAGACGCTGAGCAGAGCATCGTAGATCAAAGCTCCCCGGTAGCGCGTATCCTATTCATGGCGTCCCTGCGCTCCGGCGCGTTTCGCGGCATCGGGACGGGAGCGTACTTCTGCCGCAACGTGCGCCGGGTTCGCGGAATCGCCTGAAGTGAAATGAAAGCCGGTTTCCCCATCTGCAATGACATTCTGCAGCGTTCCGATGCGACTGGCGATGACCGGGACAGCACAGGCAAAGGCCTCAAGTATGGTGCGGGGAAATGCTTCGTACCACTCGGAGGGCACGAGGAAGGCGGCCGATCGCTGCAAGTAAGAGATCACCACCGCGTGCGGTTGTTTGCCTGCATATTCAATTCTGGGGTTGCGTGCCGCCGCGCGCGTCGCCTCGAAGATGTTGAGCGTGCCGAGGATGTTTACGTCGGCAGTTTCATGAGGGTGATTCTGACAGTCCGACACGCAGTTCTTGGCCGCAAAATGAAAAACTACATCGATGTTCCGCATCAGCGAGAACATTTGAAGCGACGGTATATCCTCGCGGGTGAACTCGACTTCATGGGGAACCTGCTCCAGGACGCCCGCGGACAGAGCATCTGCGCCAACCACGCGGTATCCTTCGCCCACCAACCCGGTCGGCGAGGTTGCCGCCGACAAATCCAGCCACGCCGGTAATCAAGACGGTAGGCTTCACAATTGCCTCCGCATTTGCCCTTTGGAATGCGGGGCGCCGGGGGTACAACCCATTTAACCTTGCTGTATCCTTCTCATGGAGATGTTCCCCATGAGAGTTCTCTTACTCCACAATCGCTATCAGGTCCCAGGCGGCGAAGATATGGTTGCGCGCGGAGAGGCGGCGATGTTGCGCGCCGCCGGATTCACCGTTGACCTGCTTGAGACCGATAACGATGGAATCGTCTCAGTGTACGCAAGAGCCAAAACGGCGCTCCAAGTTACGTATTCATTTCCTTCCCGAAAACTTGTCGCGGAGCGCATCATCCGATTCCGGCCGGATCTCGTGCACGTCCACAACCTGTTTCCAAGGCTCACTCCTTCGGTTTACGATGCCTGCCGTGAGGCCCATATTCCCGTCGTTCAGACCCTGCACAACTACCGCACGCTGTGTGCCAACGGCCTGCTGTTTCGGAGTGGTAATATCTGTACCGAGTGCCTGGAACATGCATTTCCCACCCCGGCAATCCGTCACGGCTGCTATCACGGCAGCAGGATCGGAACCCTAGCCGTCGCTGCCATGATTGGCATTCACCGTGCGCGCGGCACCTGGAAGCAAAAGGTGAGTTGCTTCATCGCGCTGACACACTTTGCCCGAAATCTCTTTATCAACGAGCTTGGAATTCAAGAGGCGCGGATTGTCGTGAAACCGAATGCCGCGCCAGATCCTGGCCTGGGAGACGGGTCCGGGGGATACGCACTCTACGTGGGTCGGCTCTCTCTGGAAAAAGGGATCCAGGTCCTGCTCGATGCAGCCGGCCATCACGAGGGACTGGGTCTGCCTCTCAAAATTGCCGGAGGCGGAGCCTTGCAGGAGTCGGTGCAGGCAGCCTGTCGCCCAGACCAGGTGGAGTTTCTCGGACAGCAGGACGTTGACAGCGTGCGGATGCTGATGAGGAAGGCGCGCGTGCTGCTGATACCATCGCTGTGCTATGAGGGTCTACCCATGGTCGTGCCGGAAGCATTTGGAGCCGGCCTACCGATTGTTGCCAGTCGAATCGGGTCGCTAGAAACTCTCATCATGGACCAACACAACGGTCTTTTGGTTGAACCGGGACGCCCAGCTGCCCTGAGAACGGCTGTGCGCCGCATCGCAGCCGATCGTCATATCGAAACCTTGCTTCGTTACGGTGCCCGGGCAACCTACGAAGCCGATTATCGTCCCGAGGCCAACCTGCGCGCTCTGGTACAGATTTACGATCAGGTAGTGAGCCATGGAAAAGGGCCCGTCTACTGATGAGCACGCTGAAGACGCCATGGACCGCAGGCATCAATGCAAGCACTTCGAAGCACTCATTTGCCCGATCCAACGATTACTTCGCGGACGGTCTTCAACAGGATGATTGCGTCGAGGCCGATCCACCAATTGGAGATGTATTCGAAGTCCAGACGGATCCATTCGCCGAAATCGCGGATGCTGTTACGGCCGCTGACCTGCCACAGGCAGGTGATGCCCGGCTTGACCAGAAGCCGCTGCTTCTCCCGCTCCGTGTACTGCGCGTACTCGGTGCGCAGCGGCGGACGCGGACCGACCAGGCTCAAGTCCCCTTTCACCACACTGAACAGCTGCGGAATCTCGTCGAGGCTGTGGCGGCGCATCCAGCTGCCCAGCCGCGTGACGCGCGGATCGTAGGTGATTTTGAACACCGGGCCGTTCATTTCGTTCTGCGCCATGAGATCGGCCTTCATCTCGTCGGCATTCATCACCATGGAGCGGAACTTGTAACCGGCGAACGGGATTTCGTGTTGCCCGATCCAGTTGCACTTGAAGAAGATCGGACCCCGCGAAGTGAGCTTGATGGCAATGGCAAGCAACATGCATAGTGGAGACAGAACGACCAAAGCCGTCGACGAGATAGCGAACTCCAAGACGCGCTTGAGTCCAATCTGAACTGGACTGTTCCAGTACCGGGAAGGGACGACAGTCTCCTCAACCTGCACCAATTCAACTATTCTTGCGTTCATTGGGCCCCATCGTTCGCAGCATTTGGTTTGCGTCCGGAAAACTGGAGAAATATCTCCCAAAGAAAGCGCGGGTTGGTGCGCATGTAACGAGATGCCAGACGCTTTGGGTCCTGGACCAGGCGAAAAAGCCATGCGGCGCCGCAGCGTTTCGCCCAGTGCGGGGCGTCCTTGATTCTCCCGGTGTGCATGTCGAAGGCGGCGCCTACACCGATCATGATGGTTGTGTCCAGATGGGGCAGGTAGCTGGCCATGAAGCGTTCCTGCTTGGGCGCCCCGAGTCCAACCCAGGTGACATCCGGCTTCACTCGGGCGAAAAGTTCTTTCAGTTTGAGTTCCTCATCGGCATCAAGCGGCCGAAACGGTGGGCTGTAGGTCCCCACCACGCAAAGTCCTGGAAAACGGTTCGTCAGCACGTCTTTCAATTGCCCGGCAACGCCGGGAGCACCGCCGTAGAAAAAGTGCGTGTAACCCCGGTCGCGCGAGCGGTCGCAAAGTTCGATCATGATCTCAGGACCGCCTACCTGCTCGATCATCCGCGAACCCTGCAGCCGCCCCACCCAGACCAGCGGCCGGCCGTCGGGCACGGTCAGAAACGATTCGTTCAGCAGGCGCCGGTAGTCCGCACTGTCCTGCGCCTCTATCACCACATGCACGTTGGCAACGCAGACATAACCCTTGCGCTTGTTCGCAATCGCCTCTTCGATGACTTCGACCGCCTGGTTCATGCCGATGGCACGAATTCCCACGCCGAGGATGTTGGCGCGCGGAAGGCGCGCCGCGCTTGAATCGGATTCCGTTTGCAGGGCTGCTAGTTGCAATCCACTCTCCAAGGCGCGATCAGGATTCCGCTCCCTTGGTGCTAATTTCTCCCAACGATGACGCGCTCCTCGCGCTCGTCAGCAGCCGCGCGCAATACAAAGCGTGCGGCCGACACAACCTGGTCGGCGATCTTCTCGGGCGCGAAGGCTGCGGCTCGTTCTCGCGCGGCGCTGCGCATCAAAGTGAGCTGCTCGCCGGAAACACGCATGGCTTGATCGATCGCCTCGTCCATCTCCTCTACACGGTCCGTACGGAATTTCCACCCTGTCACTTGCGTCTCGACCATCTCTACCACAGCTTCGCTGTATCTGCTGCCAAGAACCGGCAAGCCCGCCGCCATCGCTTCGTTGACCACGAGTCCCCACTCGTCTGAGAGGCTGGGAAAGACGAGTATTCCGGCCTGCTCGAAGAGTTGTGGAAGCTCCGAGTGCGGCACGGCGCCCAGGAATTGAACCGCGACATTGCCGGCGACCGAAACCGCTTCAAGCTCATGGCACAACGGCCCTTCGCCCACGATCCGAAACTCAATCTCACGGCTCGGATGGAGCCGCGCCCATCGGTCCAGCGCCAGCAGAAACGGACGTAAGCCCTTCAGTTCGATCAGCCGTCCGACGAACAACAGCCGGCGGGCACACTCCGCTGTCCGTTTCAGCGGGATCTGGGCAAAGGGATCGAGATCGACCGCGCGCGGAACAAGAAAGATGGTCTCTGGAGCCACCCCCATCGATTCCATATAACGGCGTCCGCTCGCCGCGTTCACCAGCACGGCATCGGCAAAGCGCAGAAGGATTCGTCGGATCCAGGTCCGAGGGCGACCGCGCGCCCGCTCGGTATGTTCGGAACACGGCGCCCATAGGATGAGGCGCGAGGCGGGATGAAATACACGGTACAGCGCAGCAAACAGCGTTCTGAACCCCAACTGCGCCGAAATCACGATATCCGGCCGGCAACGCCCAAGCTGAATAAGTGTGTCCCAGGGAATATCCCAGTCCAGAACCGTCGAGAAACCGATGGGATGCCGTGCCGTCCTCCGCAAGGTCCACGATTTCTGCGCGGTGACATTTAACCCTTCCCAGTGGCCGGAAGAGAGGTTCTTTGCTCCTAAAGGAGATGAGAGGAAGAGACGGAAATCGGAAAATCGCCGCTGCACGGCGAGATAGAAGCTCCTTTCGGCAGGCGGTACACTATTGGTCAGAATGGCAACCCCGCAGGGCATCGGAGTTGCGCTATCCTGAGTAGCCGCATAATCGCGGCCTGGCGCTATTTCGGAAATGTTCTGCATGAATTCCTGCACCAAGCACGGTATTCTGTTGGCTGCACCAGCACATATTGGCGACTGCTTCTCACGCTTCGGCGCTTGCTACCTGGCTTGGCAGGCCGAATTTCTTGTCTCGTACGCGGGCAGTTTCCTGCGCATACAATGTCGTGGCGAGAGCCACAAAGATCATCCACATCTCAGTGTTTGAGCCGAAAACTGCTTCCGACAGACTGTATATAAACAGCCATGAGAAATAGAGGAGCGGCCAGATATCTTCGCGTCTCTGGCTGCGCCTCAGTTGACGAAACGCTCGCCTGACGGTGTAGAGTACCGTAGCAAAAAATACAACAAATCCACCGATCCCCAGGTCCAGCCAGACATTCAAATAATCAAAGGTGTTGTTCCCTACACCCGCCGCCCAGTATTCGCCCAAGGGCCCGTCGGTGCCGCGCCAGAAGGCATAGTATCCGTATCCCAGCAAGGGACGCTGAGCGATGAACTCTGTCGTCAGTCCTGCCATCAGAACACGGCCGGTAAGACCGGGGTCTCGGCCGAGGAGGGCGAGAACCTGGTCGAAAAATACGACCGGCGCGAGAAACAGCAACAGGCCAATGATCGCCAAAACATAGAGGGAGAATTTTCGTCTGGGACGATCCGAAGGCTGCAGCCTGGTGAGGAAAGGAATAACCCAGCACATGGCTACACACTCGATCATTGAGGTCGCTGAATTCGCCAGTACGATCAACACGACGGCAAGGACCGCAAGCGCTCTGAAATACCATCGCTTCGCCGGATAGCAATAGGCCAGCAACAGGAACACGATGAACCCTATCGACATGCTGCTTCCCAAAGTGTTCTTGTCCGTGTAAATCCCCATCCACATCCCCTCGTAGCTGCCAGTGCCTATCGAATAGGCAGGGAAGAGAAGCGAAAACACAGCACTTAAGATGGCCGCGCTTCCGTAGGCCCAGCCGAAGAGTCTTAATTGCATCTTGAATGAATAGCGGACTCCGAGATAGAGAGCAAAGCACGCTGTTGCTAGGAGGGTTCCGAAACGCATTAAGCTGGTAAGCGGCACGTCCGACCAGGTGGCTGATGCGAGAACTATGCCGTACAGCAAGAAAAATGGCCTCAGATTCGAAAGGGAGGCCCAAAATCCGCCGCAGCGCGTTTGAAGCAGCCAGATGGAAGTGAGATAGAGACAAACCCATAGGATATTCCCCAGCAGGCTACCTTCGGGAGTTCCGGCGTTCACATCCCTCAAGCCGGAAAGACTTCGGAAGAACGCGCGCGAAAAAAACAGAATCGCCAGTACGGTGAAGAGTTTTTCCCCCCACGTAGCCTCACTATCCATCGGCCCTCCCGATGCTGGCACAAGCGGCTTCTAATGGTGCGGAGATGCGCCTTCCAACCCTCAAGAATGCCCAGCAAAACACCAGTCCATAGCACGCGGATGCGGAGACAAGGCTGAGTGCTGCCCCAGTGAGTCCCCAGAAGTGGATGAACACCAAAGCGGTGACAAGTCCAACCGGAGCCGAGACGGCATTTGCAATCAAATCGAAATGCGGCTTTTGGCACGCCCGCGCAGCCATTCCGAATCCCAGCGCAAAGCCGTTGCACACCGGAACCAGGGCGAGGATGGAGATGAGAGCCGCATAGGCCGCGAACTTGTTGCCGAACAGGAGCCGCTCGAGCGGGTGCGAGAAAGCTGCCAATATTCCTGCATAAACTGCCGCGATCGCGGTCAGGGAGATTGTGCACAGAACCGCCTTTCTTCGCAGCTGGCTGATTTTCCCTGTTCCGTAATCCGCTGCCATCGACGGCAGAACCAGAAGCGCCGTCGCAGTTACGATTTGCGTCATCACCAGAGACGGGATCATCGTGGCGCGGAGAATACCGGCTGCGCTTAAACCCACCATCGCTGCTGCAACATAGGTCTGCGCCTGACTCGCAACCGAGAAAAGGGCGGTGCTGGCAACCAGCCATTTTCCATACCGCCAGTTTTGGCGCCATACTGAAGACCAACTGCCGCCTCTGTTCGCAACGCGCAATAGTCCCAGGGGCTGAAGCATCCATAGGACCGACAGCAGGCCTGCAACCCCCATCAGCAAAAAAGCCGAGCACGGGTTGAGCCAACCACCTGCCCGCATCGCCCAGAGCCCGATCATGATCATCAGGAGATAGGCGGCGCTGCCTCGAACCGCGATCACGGGCCGATGAATCACGTAGCACATCCTTCGCACCAGCCACGCGAGAAGCAAAAATGGCATGGCTAAAGCCGCACCCAAAACCGCCGACGCGAGTTCGCGATGGATGCCGAATCGCATCATGGCCATACCAGCAACCAGCATTGCTCCGGACAACACAGCCAGAGCAATCGCATGCACCTTGATCTGTGCGAACATATAATCGGTGATTCGGGCAGCGTGAGAAGCCGGGCCAAACACGCTCATCGGTTCAAGAATCAGAACACTATGGAATCCAGCGAGAAATAGTACCGTAGCGTAGATAACGGCGAACGCTCCGTAGGACTCGCCGCCGAGCCAGCGTGCCAAAAGAAGACTAATCAGGAGCCCCGCCAATGACGTGAGGCCTTGATCGAAGATAGAAGTGCCTGACCGGACACCCCAAACGTACAGACGCTCCCGCTTGATCTCTCCTATCAATGAAGCGATGGCCCAGGACAACGGCGGATCTCCTGTTCTTGCTCTTATGGGGCGACTGGAACTTTGCCTTGTTATGAGGCCGCAGCGCGGATCGATCAGAATCCAGCCTATTGAAATGTGGTGATCCGGATTGGTTCAGCCAGCCGACAGATCATGCTTCCATGACTTCCTGTGCCGCCAGACGCGGTTGACCAAATCCTTGAGCGGATGATCCGCCGCAAGTCTCGTCCACGCATCTGCAGCCAGGATCTGCAGAGCAGCCAATAGAAACGCGACAAAAGTACCGGCGATCACAATGAGGGTTCGGTGCGGGGATGATTTCCTTTCCGGCACATCCGGAATATCGAGAACTTTGACTGCGGGGATTTCCTTGGCTTCCTGCACTCTTGCCAGCTCATATTGATTGGTGAGAATCTCATAGACGGTTTCTTGGATCTTGGTTTGTCTGTAGAGGTCGTAGTAGGTGGCGCCTAAACGGGGAAG
>Ga0187852_1003019_pt1 | contig 12811 bp, 8 predicted proteins | sample June2016WEW_6_40_FD_134511 | JGI IMG/M metagenome (GOLD analysis project Ga0187852, IMG submission 134511) | Peatland microbial communities from SPRUCE experiment site at the Marcell Experimental Forest, Minnesota, USA - June2016WEW_6_40 | ecosystem: Environmental > Terrestrial > Soil > Wetlands...
CCGCCGAGCCGGAGGTTTGGCTGACCAGCGACAGGCGGGCGCCGGAGCTGTCGGTGATGACGGAGGCCGTAACCCCCATGTTTTGGTTAGTGATGTAAGTGGCCAGGCCGCTCAGCGTGTCGGTGTTGTCGGCGCTGTCCACGGGGATGGGAACTGCGGCATTGTTCCCCACCTGAAGATCAAACTCTCCCACCGGGAGGGCGGAGGACGTTTGGGGGGCAGAGTAAGCTGCCGAAGTGGTGGCGAGGCTATTGACGACGACGGTGTGCGAACCGGCGGCGGTGCCGTTGGCTGCCGTGGCGCTGACCACATCGTTATTGCTCGAATTCACGGTGACGTCGCCGAGGGCGCCCATCGGGTCGTTAAGCGCCTGCACTGCGGTTTGCAAATTCGCCAGGTCAGTCTCGATGGTCTGCAAGGCCGAGGTCTGCGAGTTCAAGGCGGTCACTTGACTCTGCATGTTTACCTCGGGCTGCGCGTCGAGTTGCAGGATGGAATCGACGGTAGAGGTAACGTCAAGGCCACTACCGGAAGTATTCGTGGCGGAGTTGAGGATGGCATCTACGGCATCCAGGACCGAGGAGTCAGAACTCGAGTTGTTCGAAGTGGAATTGGAGGTGGAGGATTCGCCTAAAAGCTCAGCAAGCGACTCGTTAGTACTCGGGTTCAAGCTGTTCAGTAGGGAACTGACGGAACTGGAGGTGCTCATTCCTATTCTCCTTCAGAAGGCCGCAGGGTGTGATCCTGTGCTGACCATAACTGCTTGATATCGGCAATCCCTGCGTTTCCATTAAGCACCGAGGCATGGCGCCCATAGGCGTTAGCGTAATGGCTCAGCTCGCGCTACGTAGCACTCACTGCCGGCTTCCAGAGGCCCGGAGGGCCGAGAGGGAGTAGCCCATGGCGTAAGAACGTGTGACAAATCAGCCGCCTGTCATCCTGAGCGCAGCGAAGGATCTCTGCAGTTGTTCGTAACTCGTTGGACCATGAGAAACTGCGGGGATCCTTCGCTGCGCTCAGGATGACAGGTTCCGAATTTCTTCACACCTTCTTACGCCGTGGGCTACTTTCTGGCGCCGCTCCGCGGCTATGGTAGCCCTCGAGTCCTTGCCAGCCGAACTACTCGCGGGGTCCAGGCTGCCCGCATACTGGAGGAGGGGCGGGGGGATCACGGCAACGTGAGCAAGGAGAACAGGAGAACACCCCACGCCCCTCCCTACCTCAGGAGAAGGGGACTCATTCGGCGGAGGGGATCCGAAAGGATCCCCTCCGTCAGAATGAACCGTACTGCGATTACTGGAGCAGCTTCAGAATAGCCTGCTGGTTCTGGTTGGCTTGCGCCAGGGCGGAGATGCCCGTCTGTTCGAGGATCTGATACTTGGACAGGCTGGCCACCACTTGCCCGACGTTCGCGTCCTGGATGGAGCTTTGGGCGGAAGTCAGGTTTTGCACCTGGGTGTTAATGACGTTGGTGGCCGAGTTCAAGCGGTTGATGCCGGCACCGATGGTGCCGCGCATGGAAGCCACGTCGGAGATGGCACTGTTGATGACCGTCAGCGCCGACGCTGCGCCTGTTGCGGTGCCCAGGTTCTGGGTCGACAGGGTGGTGGTGTTGCTGCCGATCTGGTTGGCGCTGAGCAAGCCCACCTGCACATTAATGGTGTTGTACGCGGAATTGGTCACGTCGCCATCGTTGATGAACACGCTGGCGCCGCCCGATCCGCTGGTTTGTCCGGGGGCCGCGAAAGAGTCGGCATTGCCGCCTTGCAGGGGATTGCTGGAGGTATTGGGGACGTACCCCAACACGGCGTCGTTGTTGCTGACCGTCAGGTTGCCACGGTTCAAGGGATCGTTGATCTCGAGTTGCGTGGCGGCTGTGGGGTTGCCGAATCCGGTAACCGCATCGGTCGCCATGGTGACACCGGTGAAGGTGGCGTTGACGTTGCCGCTGTAACTGCTGTCGGTGACTTCCAGTTGGCCGTTCTGCAGGTAGGCGTGGAAGGGCGTGCCGGAAGAGTTGACGGAATCGATGAATCCTTGCACGGTGCCCGTGGCGGAGTTGGTGATGGGATCCTTGGTGGTGCCGGCAACGTAGGAGAACGTATTGGCGTAGGCGCCGTTGGCCCCTTGCGCGCCGCTGTTGAGGGTGATGGTGCCGGCAATGGCGCTATTCCCCGCCAACACGGGATTGCCTGTGATCGTGGTCTGCAGCTGGTTCTTGTTCGTCACGTTGGGCACCAGGCTGGCCGTCACTCCCAGGCCGCTGGCGTTGATGCCGTTGATCAGGTCCTGGACGGTGTTGGTGACCGCCACCGTGCCCAGAGCGGGCGAGATGGTGTTGTTGGTGACGGCCAGGTTGCCCGTTGAGGTGACGACTTGGAAGACGTTGTTCGAGTTGATGGACGCCGTCATACCCTTGTTGCTGGCGTTGATCTGGTTGATGAGGTCGCCCACCGTATCCGTCGTGGCGGCCAGGGTGCCCAGGTCGGTTTGGGAACCGGCGTTCTGGGTCACGGTCAGGTTATCGCCCGCCGCGCTCGTAATGGTGAGGCCGCCGGCAGCGTTGATGTTCGCCGTCACAGCGGAATCGCCGCTGGTGTTGATGGCGGTTATGAGGCTGCCTACCGTAGCTTTGTTTCCTGTGAGCGTACCGGCTACACCGGCTCCGCCGTACCCCGAAACGCTGAGGCTTCCGCCCGCCGCGGTACCCGAAATCACCAGCTGGCCGGCGGTATTGAGAGCGGCTGAAATTCCGTTCGTGGCGGTGTTGGCGTTCAATGCGGTCAGCATCTGGGTCATCGTGTCGAGGGCGGTAAAACTGTAAGAAGTGGTTAAGCCGCTATTGGCGGCCGTGATCGTCATGTTGTCGGCGGCGCTGGTGGTGGTGCCATTGGTAAGCCCGCCTTTGGTTCCGGTCTCGGATAGCGTTTGCGCCTTGAAATTGACGGTCCCACCATTCGTACTGGTCAGGGTGAGAGTATCCCCGGCGGTGAGCCCAGTTGCGTTCGTCAGTTTTCCGCCGCCCGGCACCGGGCTTGCATATTGCTGTGTGGCCGCGGTGAAATTGACCGGTCCCCCATTGCCGTTGCCAATAGAAAGAGTTAAACCATTGGCAATGGTGGTGTTGACGCCTTGTGCCGCCAAACTCGTGGACCCCAGGACGGTGGCGCCGGCGGCGCCCGCCGTAAAGGTGTAAGCCGAGCCATTCCCGATCTGCACGGAGGTGGTGGTCGCCGCCGTCAGAGCTTCGTTGGCGTTCAGGCTGCTTTGCGCCGTGGTGACGGCCTGGCTGGTGTTGGGTGCGGTGGTGGAGGAAAACACTGCGTTGCCGTTAAAATTCGTAGCGTTGCCGATGCGGTTGATTTCTGAAACGATCGAACTATATTCATTGGTGATGGATGCGAATTGGTTGGACGTAAGCCCGCCGTTCGCGGCTTCGGTCGAGAGCGTCACGGCGCGGTTGAGCAGCGTGGTGACCTGGGAGAGCGCGCCGTCGGCCACTTGCAACTGGCCGACGCCGTTGGTGGCGTTCTGCGCCGATTGGGTGAGCGCGGTGATATTGGCCTGCAACCCGTCTGCAATGGACAGTCCCGCCGGATCGTCGGCACCGCTATTGATGCGTGAGCCGGAGGACAATTGGAAGAGGGTGTTTTGCAGGTTGTTGTTCGTGACAGCTAAATTATTCTGGGCTGTCATTGAAGCAATATTATTCAAAACACTGAGTGCCATGGGAGGCTCCTTATGTTTAAGTTTCCGTTTCGGCCGGAGCCTCTACGTTGCGCCGCAGGAGCTTCGTTCCGACTCACGGAACCGTTTCCAACTACACCAGCCCTATCGGCACCACTTTCGAAAGCTTTACAGACCCTGCATGGAAAGCGGAGAAAATCGATAATCGAAATCCGAAGCGCGAAAATCGAAAGTCGAAAATCGAAATTGCAAATAGGAAACCGGAGGCTGTTTGCTTCGTGCTTCTGAGACCCGGGTGCTTCGGGAGGAGGAATTCCCGGCGGCCGCTTGTCAGTAAGGATGAGGGGCGCCCGCGGGGCTGCGCGGATTTCGTCCGCACTGCAGGGATCGTTCGGCGTCCCAAGCGGGGGGCGTCTCAGGACGACAGGTTTCGGAGAGACGCTCGAGCTTCGATTTCCCGTCTTCGAATTTCAGATGGTGTTTTTCGCCGCCGGGCCGGTCAACCATCGACGAGCAAACCCGACGGACACTAGTGTAGCCCCTGGGCCGTTCCTACGCGCTACATTACCCTATCAATAATCGTCCCCGAACATCCGATAACAATCATGTTGGAGGAGCGAGCCATTCAGACGCTTTCCAGCGGCGGGCGTTCCGCCGGCGCGGCACGCGCGCGGGGTTGAAGGCAGTTTCCCGCCTTGCCGATACAGTAACGGGGGAGTGCACGAGCTGCGAGGGACGTGCAGCGTCCCGGGGAGATTGAGCGCGCAAAGGCGGTTTGGGCACTGCGGCGCAGCCCGGACCCGACAGGGTCCGGACCCGGAGTTTAGAGAATGATTATACTCACGAGGCTCAACAACCGACCCTTGGTCGTCAACTCCGACATGATCAAGTTCATTGAGAACACGCCGGATACGGTCATCACTCTGGTTTCCGGGGAAAAAATCGTGGTCCTCGAGACGGTTGCGGAGGTGATGGAGGCCATCATGAATTTCCGCACCCGGATTCTGACGGCCGCGGGTCCCCGGGTCGGGAGTCAGGATCCAGGGGAAAAGAAACAGGAAGGACCTTGCAAGTAAGCACTAATGTCGAGGCAGGCTTTGGCGGCCCTTGGGGGAAACGGCGAGTAGTGCGAAACCCAGGCTTTGCGGCTTGCGGCATTTCGGGACGCCCGCGAACAGGCTTCAAGCGCCGAAGCCGAGGGAACGAGCCTCGTTGAGGAATTAGGAGATCGGATAGTGGATAAAGCCAGTGTGGGTGGAATCACGCTAGCAGCTGTCGGAATCCTGGTGGCGTTTTTTATCGAAGGCGGGAATCTCAGCCAGATCATGCAACCCACCGCCGCCATGATAGTTCTGGGCGGGACCATTGGGGCCACCATGATCCAGTTTCCACTTTCGGCGATTTTGGCCGCGTTTGCAAGTTTCGTGCGCGTCTTCCTGGAGCCAAAACGAGACGGCCAGGCGGTTGTTCGAGAGCTTGTCGGCTTCGCCCAAAAGGCACGCAAGGAAGGAATCGTCTCGCTCGACAAGGACCTGGAGAGGATCGAGGATCCCTTCCTCAAGAAATCGCTCATGCTGGCAATTGATGGCACCGAGCCACAAGAGCTGAGAAAAATGATGGAAATGGAACTACAGAACCGCGAGGAGAGAGAGGAGAAGATTCCGCAGGTGTTTGAGTCGGCGGGAGGATTCGCGCCCACCATTGGAATCATCGGCGCCGTTCTGGGCCTCATCCAGGTCATGCAGCACCTGGACAAGATGGATGAAGTGGGGCGGGGAATTGCGGTGGCTTTTGTGGCCACAATCTACGGCGTTGGGGTTGCCAATATCTTCTTTCTTCCTGCGGCCGGCAAACTCAAGATTCGGATGCGCGAAGAGCAAGTCGCGCGCGAGATGATGCTGGAAGGAGTGGTCTCAATTCTGGAAGGTCTGAACCCTCGAATGGTTGAAATCAAGCTGAACAGTTTCTTATCCGAGGCCTCCAAGAGCCCGGAGCCCAAGACTGAGGAGGAGAAAGCGGCATGAAGCGGCGTCCCAAAGGCCACGCCAACCACGAGCGTTGGCTGGTATCCTACGCAGATTTCATGACACTCTTATTTGCTTTTTTCGTCGTGATGTATGCTTCCTCGCAGACGGACAAGGGGAAGGTCGGAAAACTTGCTGTCGCGATCGAGACAGCCTTCAAGGACCTGGGTATCTTCAATCTGCCTTCCTCGAAGGTTCCACCCATTTCGGTAGGGCCAACCCAGGAAGGGCTCCCCACGGTTTCGGCGCTCCGCGAACAGAGTACGATCAGCAACCTAGCCAAACTCCAGAACGAGCTTGCGCAACAACTGCAAAACGAACTCATACGCGGCGACGTCGCCATCAAGGCGGGGCGTGAGGGCTTGGTCGTCAGTCTGCGTGAAATCGGCTTCTTCAATAGCGGTTCCGCCGAAGTGAAGCTGAAGTCAGAGCCCACGGTTGCGCGTATCGCGAAAGTTCTGGCGCATGGCCACTATCAACTTCGGATCGAGGGACACACCGACAACCTGCCAATTCACACTCAGCGTTTTGATTCCAACTGGGAGCTCTCGACCTCGCGCGCCACGGAGGTGGCCAAGTTGTTTGTCACCCAGTACGGGTTCCCTCCAGAGAGCTTGTCGGTGGCGGGATACGCCGAATTCCACCCCGTCTCGCCGAATACGACGCCGGAAGGAAGAGCGCTCAATCGGCGGGTCGATCTGGTGGTGGTCGCGCCGCCGAGCAGGGCTCAGTCGAGCCTGATGGGCACCGTGGTGGGGCCGCCACCGCACGTCGAGTTCTCCAAGGAGTGAGTTCCGCGATGGTAGGGCTTATGCAGACAAGGGATTCAAGCGGCGGGCGCGATGCGGCTCTCACATTATCACCCGACGGCTCGAATGCGCGAGAGGTAATTCGCGCCCGGCTGGAGAAGCTGAATTCTATTCCTACCGTTCCGGCCATTGTCCGCCCACTGCTCCACTACATGGAAAAACCCATTGACCAGATGGACGTGAAAAGGGTCGTGGACATGATTTCCTGCGATGAATCCATTGCAGCCCAGTTTCTGCGCGTGGCCAATTCGGCCTTGTACTTCCTGCCTCAGATGGTAAAAACCATCCATGGGGCGGTCATGGTGCTGGGAGTCAGAAAGGTGCGCGAAATCTTACTGGCTTGTTCGTTGCTCAATCTGGTTCCGAAGAACCAGAACATGGCCCTCGCTTTGGCCCTCTGGGAACATTCCCTGGGGTGCGCCTTGTTGGGCAGGGAACTGGCTCGCCAGATCGATTTCCCTGACCCCGAACGGGCGTACCTGGGAGGACTCTTACATGACCTAGGCGAGATCATCAACCTGGTGGCTTTTCCCTCCGAGTCCTCCGCGTGCCTGACGCGCGCCGCCGCCGCGCATAAAGCTCTTCACGAAGTGGAGGCTGATTCACTAGGTTTTACACATTGCGATAGCGGCAGCGTGGTGGCTGAGATGTGGCGGCTTCCTTACTACCTTGGCGAGGTTATTCGATATCACCACGATGTTCAGCAGAGCAGGCTCCACCCCGAATTGGTGGCGCTCGTGAGCATCACCGACCTGCTCTGCCGGGCGAACGAGTTAGGGTATGGTTACCATGAAGAGACATTACCCGACCCGTTGGAGGCGACCGAGTGGATTATCCTTGCCACAAAGTCTCCAAAGTTGGCGCGGCTTGGCCCGGCTCGTCTCGTCCGAGAACTGAACGGGCAAGCGAAACGCATTCTGAAACATGTCAAATCCGTCTACCAGGGCTGAGGGCGGGTTCCTGTCATTCTGAAGCACGAGATTCGGCGGGTTGGGCAGGGGCTTTAGTCCCGCCGTCTATGGCTACACGGTCGGAAGAACCTTTAGGCCCTGAGGCCACGTTGCCTCAGGGGCTAAAGCCTCGTGATTACCTCGCGAGATTGGCAGCGGGGCTAAAGCGCTGCCCTTCCATACCGTAGCGGTTCTATGTTCTGGTTCCCATTTAAGATTAAATCGCGATCTGCCGAAAGACAGATTGAGGTCTGGAATGCCGGAACAAACAGTCACAGTGTCGTTTGCAAATCCCTGTATTGAAGCTAGCCCTTCTGCGGTACCCGCGGGCGGCCAGATTGTCCAGGTTGGAGGTTCGGGTCACGAGACGCCCGGGCGGCCAGAGTTGTGTGCTCAGTGCAAGCTGCAAGAAAAGCTTCTCGAGGCGCAGCGGACCGAGGCTCTTGGCACCCTGGCAGGCGGTATCGCGCATGATTTCAATAACTTGCTGGGAGTCATTCTGGGGTTTGCCTCGATTGTTCGGCTGCGCCTGGCTCCTTCCGACCCTCTGCTCGAGTTCGTAAAGATGATCGAACAATCCGCCCAGCGGGGCTCTGACCTCACTCGGCAGTTATTGGGTCTCGCGCGGCAAGGAAAGCAAGAAGCAGTCCCCATCCGTGTGGGGGACGTCCTGGGCCGCGTGGTGAAGATTATCACCAGCACCTTCGACCGGCGCATTCAGGTACAAACTCGCAGCCAAGGAGGTCCGCTGTGGGTTGATGCTAATCCTGCGCAAATTGAGCAGGCGGTCCTGAACCTGTGTATTAACGCGCGAGATGCCATGCCGGAAGGCGGGGTTTTGACGCTTGAGAGTTCCCGCGTGGTCCACGGCGAGAATGACCCCGCGCGTCCCAGCCGTTGCCTGCCGGGTAGTTATGCGTGCCTCACGGTTCGAGATACGGGTGTAGGCATGCCCCCTCAGGTGATGAGCCGGATCTTCGATCCCTTCTTCACTACCAAGGAACCCGGCAAAGGCTCCGGGCTAGGGCTCTCGATGGTCTATGGAACAGCCAGCAGCGCAGGCGGATTCGTGCAGGTGGCAAGCGAGGTTGGCCTGGGTTCCGCCTTTTCAATTCATCTGCCGCTCAAGACCCCGCCCGTGGAATATCGGAGCTTAACCCGAAGCTCTGCACTCGAACCCGGGAGCGGAACGGTCCTGGTGGTAGACGACGAGCCGATGGTACTGGCGTTCGCGGAGGAGGGGCTGAAGCGGCTCGGATATCAGGTGTTTACGGCCGCGGATGGCGCGCAGGCCTGCGACGTTTTGGGGACGCACTCCGGCCAAATCCAGATCGTGTTGCTCGATTTGGTAATGCCGGGGATTACAGGCTTGGAGACCTGCCGCCGGCTGCGCGCAATGAAACCTAATTTGAAAGTGATTCTGACTTCGGGATACACCTCGACGGAGGTGGTCCGTGACGCGCAATTGGCAGGCGCCATGGGTTTCATCGGTAAACCCTACTCCCTCGAGGAACTCTCTGCGGCATTACGCCGGCCCGAGTCGTTGAGTCTTCGGACGCCAAACGACAACTCGGATCACTGAGGCAGCGTTGATGCAGGAGAATAACGTGCGGGTCCTGATCGCGGACGACGAAGCCACGACGCGGCATCTGATCCAAGTGACCCTGGGGAATTGGGGATTCGAAGTTCTGACGGCCGAGGACGGGACTGAGGCCCTGCGTATATTGCAAGGGTCGAATCCTCCTGAGATCGCCCTCGTGGATTGGGTCATGCCGAGGGTCGACGGCCTGGAAGTGTGCCGCCGCATGCGCGCCGCGCTGCCCGACGCCCCGAGCTATATCATCCTGATTACGGCGCGCGGAGGGCTTGAGAACGTTGTACAAGGGCTCGAAGCCGGGGCCGATGATTACGTCACAAAACCCTTTGATCCTCGCGAACTGCGCGCGCGGCTGCACGCCGGCGCACGCGTTGTGCAGTTACAGAAGGCCCTGCTGGAACGCAATCAAGAACTGGTAGAGGCCTTGAAGCGAGTGAAGCAACTTCAAGGACTGCTTCCGATCTGTTCCTACTGCAAGAAGATCCGCAATGATCGAAACTACTGGGAACAAGTGGACGCTTATGTGGCCAGCCATTCCGAGGCCCAATTCAGCCACGGAGTTTGTCCTGACTGCTTCGAGGTGCACCTGAGGCCTCAGCTCGAGAGGCTCGGTGATGTACCCTAGCCTTCGAATCTGGCTGCCGGCCCTTACCGCCGCTTTCTTGTGCGGCGGAATCGCAGGTGGAGCGATTCTTCGTACCCGGGTGCGCCGGCAGGCAGGAACCTTGCGCGAATGGATTCGGCGCGAGGCGGCCCTGAGGAAACAATTCGTCGATCTCTTCGAAGACTCCACCGACGCCATTTATACCCACGACCTTAATTACCTAATTACCTCCTGGAACCGGACAGCGGAAATCCTTACCGGATTCACCCGTCATGAGGTACTGGCGAAAAACATTACTGACCTGCTCACTCCGGCGTCACTCGAGCTGGCCACGAATATGACGAAGCTGAAGCTTCAAGGCTGCACAAGCACTACCTACGAAATAGAATTCATCGCTAAAGATGGCCGCCCGCTGCCGGTCGAAGTCAGCACGCGCCTAATCACGGAAGAGGGGAAGGTGGTGGGGATCCAAGGTGCGGCGCGTGACATCAGTGAACGGAAGCGAGCCCAGGAGGCGCTGCGTTCCAGCGAGCACCGTTATCGCTTGTTGTTCGAGCGGAACATGGCGGGAGTGTTTCGCACAACCATGGACGGCCAGCTTGTGGATTGCAACCAGTCATTTGCCCAACTCCTGGGCTACTCGTCGCCGGAGGAAGTGCTCGAACACGGCGCCCAGGTGCTGCACATTGACGCAGGTGGCCGCGAGGCGCTGATCTCGCGGCTGAAAGAACACAAGGTCGTGACTTTCTATGAACTCTGCCTGCGCCGTAAAGACGGAAGCCGCGTTTGGGTACTGGAAAACTCCAACCTGATCGAGGGCAACGGCGCCGGCCCCGAAATCGAAGGCACCGTGATCGACATAACCGATAGGAAGCGCGCCGAAGAGGAGTGGAGGCAAGCCAAAGAAGCTGCCGAAGCCGCCAGCCGCGCTAAAAGCGAGTTCCTGGCAAACGTGAGCCACGAGATTCGCACTCCTTTGAATGGTGTTGTGGGGATGACGGAACTCGCTCTCGAAACCTCGCTGACCTCCGAGCAACGCGAATACCTGGAAGCCGTAAGGTCCTCTGCCCGCTCTTTGCTTGGCGTGATCAATGACATCCTGGATTTCTCCAAAATCGAAGCCGGAAAGCTCGAATTCGATGCGGTGGAATTTCGGCTGACAGACACACTGGCAGAGGCTTTGAAACCTCTAGCTATTCACGCGCAACAAAAGGGGCTGGAGCTCTGCTTGGATATTTCTTCCGATGTTCCGGCAGTCGTGCGCGGCGATCCCGGGCGGTTGCGCCAGATCATCGTCAACCTTCTGGCGAACGCCACAAAGTTTACGGAACATGGGGAGATTCTCCTGGCCGTAGAAAAAGAAAGCGCGGACCCGGAAAATCTCAGCTTGCATTTTTCTGTGCGGGATACAGGCATCGGGATTCCGCCGGAGAAGCGGGCATTGATCTTCGAGCCGTTTGCTCAAGCGGATGGCTCGGCGAAACGGAGATTCAACGGGACGGGATTGGGGTTGAGCATATGCGCCAGGCTGGTCGAGATGATGGGCGGCAGGATCTGGCTGGAGAGCGATGTGGGCAAAGGCAGCGCCTTTCACTTTACGGTTTGCTTCGGCCCGTCGTCCTGCCGGACTGATGGCCCCCCGCCCGACCTTCATGGCGAACGGATCCTCGTTGTGGATGACAACCTCACTTGTCTCCGGATTCTCGGAAGTCTGCTTACGGAATGGAAGGCGCTGCCGGTGCTTTGCGACAGCGGTCAGGAAGCGCTCCTCCAGCTCGACTCGGCAAATGGAAAGACGTTTCCCTTTGCAGCCGTCCTGCTGGACGCGCGTCTGCCCGAACCCGATGGCTCTGCTGTTGTGCAACGAATCAAGATTGACCCCAAGCTGGAAAAGACCACCATCAGGCTCGCCAGCGGTTCCCGCCAGACCCCGGCGCCTGCGCACGGCCAGGAATCGGAATCGCCAATGTTCTTGACGAAGCCGGTATTTCCAGAGGAGCTTCTGGCCGCGATTCGAAGCGTCTCCGGCTGGTTGGATGAAGGGGTTGCACGTGGAGCGGCGCCCGGCGAGCGCGCGCTATCCAATGCCGGCCGAAAGCTCGAGATACTCCTGGTCGAGGACAACGACGTAAACCGCACTCTCGTCACACATCTGCTCACCAAGCGGGGGCACAACGTGGTCGAGGCGCAAAGCGGAACGGAGGCCCTGGCGACGATCGAGCACGCCCCAGGGGGAGGATTTGATCTGGTCTTCATGGACGTGCAGATGCCCGACATGGATGGCTTCGAAACCACTGCGGCTATCCGCGCCCACGAGAAACTGACGGGAGGCCGTGTGCCCATCATTGCGGTCACCGCCTATGCGATGAAAGGGGACCGGGAACGTTGCATTTCCGCGGGCATGGATGGGTATCTTTCGAAGCCGGTCGAACTCCAGGAATTGCGGCGCCTCTTGCAGGAATATGAAGGGGGGCCCTCCGCCGAGACAGGGCTTCCTTCACCGCTGGGGGAGCTATACCGTGCGCCCGAGGTCCAAATGCAGGCTGAATCTCAGACGTTGGGTGACGAACGCGCGCCCGTGGATAAAAGCGCCCTCTTGGAACGTCTGGGAGGGGACGCTCAGCTGATGCGTGAACTCATCGAGATCCATCTGAACCAATGTCCGGGCCTGCTTGCCGCAGCGCGACGCGCCTTCGAGGGGCATGACGGCCCTGAACTGGCACGCATCGCTCATACCCTCAAGGGTTCGGCCGGGAATCTTCTGGCCCTCGAGGCGGTTCGAATAGCCGCGCGGCTGGAAACCTGTGCCGAGCAGGGAGACTTCTCGCGCGCCCGCGAAACGCTGGCTGCTCTGGAAGCCGAAATGGAGCGCCTCGAACATGGGTTCCGGGCACTTCAGGCTATGCCCGCGCCATAACACTTCGCCGGCTCCCCTTGGACTGCGGCAGCGAAGCTGCCGCCGTTTTCCCTGAAATCCAAGGCGGCAGCTTTGCTGCCGCACTCCATTGGCAAATGACCGGGTGCACGTCAGAAAAGTGATGGAATCCATCAGGCACTCCTTGGTGTGGCTCGGCGCTCCCAGAAATCCTGAAATCGTCCACTTAATTTGCAGCAGCGAAGGGCGATAATGGCGTTGGATC
>Ga0187852_1003022_pt1 | contig 12808 bp, 15 predicted proteins | sample June2016WEW_6_40_FD_134511 | JGI IMG/M metagenome (GOLD analysis project Ga0187852, IMG submission 134511) | Peatland microbial communities from SPRUCE experiment site at the Marcell Experimental Forest, Minnesota, USA - June2016WEW_6_40 | ecosystem: Environmental > Terrestrial > Soil > Wetlands...
ATTTCTGGTTTCTGCTATTGTCGTAGTAATATTAATAATAGTTTTAGTCGTTGTCCTCAGAGTACTTTTTCACGTGATATAAGGCAAACTGAAAGAAGAAAAAGCTGATTCTGTTTTGGCACTCAGCGCGTGCTCATAATGTAGCATGGGCGTCCAAATCGTTTAACACTTCTCATACCATCGCGCTAAGCCGGACTGGGCGTACCTCAAAGAGGTTGTGCGGCAAGCAATCAGAAACACTGTTGAAGATTGCATAGACCCTCATGACCCGATCTTCGTTGAACCGCCAAGCTCAAAACGAACGGGAAAACGAGACAGCACTTCAATAGACCACGACATTCTAAGTGCTACTAATCTTTAGCTGTTTTTGCACTTTTTCGAGGCTAATGTCTGCTTTGCCTAGAACAGACTGCGGGAAACCACTTAATTTATCGCCTTCGAAAGATGGAAAAAGCACAACGTGCGTATGCTTCACTCGTCCGCCGCGGATGAACACGCAGACGAAGTTAGGCGCATACACATCCTTTATCTTCTGGGCAACGACTTTAGCCGTTTTGAAGATAGCAGCAATCTCAGCGTCGCTTAGGTCATGCCAGTAACGCACATGAGTCTTAGGGACTATCAGGCAGTGCCCCTCAGCAGTTGGGTTTGTGTCCAGAATACCTATCGCGGCTTCGTTTTCGATGATTGTCCACGAGGGCAACTCGCCTCGAGCAATTCTGCAGAAGACACACTCTTCTTCGGGCATGCAAGTCGGACCTGCCTAACAGTAATTCTTAACTGTACTATTCTAAGGACCTTAGATTAAAATCTAATCCAGCGCGAGTAAGTTTAGGTTTTGCTTTCTCGTAGTTTGCCAAACGCTAAGGCGCTCTTGATTAGTCGCTCTATTGTTTCAAAATCTGAATGTTGTATGGTTGTTTGCTCGGAGCTGACGTATTTGTTGTTTTTTGCTTGTCTGACTAGTCTTTCGAATTCGTTCTCTAAAATGTCCCTGGTCATTATGGGTTTCCCGTCAAGCATTCTTAGGCCGCAGCCGAGGCAGTATTCAAAATCGAACTCTAAAACCCGGTCTTTGGAGTTGCCTTCGCCGAAATATCTGGTGTCCTTGGCTAACTTTGTGAAGTTGACATCGTCATATTCAACGAATGAGACATGGGTTTTCTTCATGTCATGTTTATGATTTGGGTCAACACGCTTCATAGTTTGCCCTGTGTCTGTCATAATGACTTAAATCCTCTTGGGATTAATATGACCTTAGCTTGAAATTTTCCAGTTGGTGGAATTGAACTGTTTCGGCTTTAAGTACCCTGAGAGACCTATCTTGCTTCAAGCTTCAGCTCAGATTCGAATCTGATTTATTTCGCCGCGAGTCTATGCGCATTTTGAGAAAGGAGCCCTCTTTCCAGCGCCCTTTTTTCACGAAGGAACTGCTGTTAAGCTTCGAATCTCGTGTCCAAAAAGGGCCAGAAGGCAAGTAGAATTGCGCTACCTAAAAAACTTCGCAATTGTTTGAACTAAGTTCAAGTTACCTCTTATCTTCCTCGTAGGTTTTATGTCTGTCCGTTGTTTCTTTGCTTACTCTGGTTTTTCCTAAACCGCCGTTGTGTGCACTCAAAACGAATTGCAGGGTATTTTCTTTGAAAAATTCTCTAAATTGATTTCCACATTTGGTACACTTATACATTTTAACGTGGAATCGCCCAAAGTTCCATTCCTTATCAGGTTCTTTCATATGGGCTGTGCAATTCGGACATTTCGGCATAACTTTCAACCTATCAAGCTAAAGAGCAAAATGGCTATATATACCCATTCAGGCGCTAAGTCTAAATGTCCACGTTTGCGACTCACATAAGAAAGGAATTCAAACCTGATTGGCGAATTTAACTGAGAATCATAAGTCGTCTTATCCTCTGTTGGGGGCAAGCTTGAATTGGCGCCTTTGTTTTTTCCCGCGAGGGGTGCGTGACCCTGTTGGCGATTCATTTTGCTTGCGGGTTACTTTTTTGTTCTTCTCACCACTGTATCTTTTCACTTCTTTTGCGTGAGAGGGTGGTTGCTCTGTTTCTTTATCGCTAACTTTAAAATTTTCTTTTTCACTCATGCTCTTTCACCTCAACTATTCGGGTTTTAATTCTCTGTCTTCGCTGTAGTCTCTGTCCTCGTGGACTTCCTCTTCAGCTTCGTCTTCGCTTTCTTCTTCAGCCTCGATTTCTTCTTCGCCTTCAGCCGCTGCTTCATCTTCTGCTTCACCTTTTGGCGGATAAGCCTTATCTAACCAAACTTCAAACTGCCTTTTGCTGTCAGAGACAGAAAAAGCCCATTCGCATAATCCACTTATGACTTTGCTAACGTCAATTTCGCGGTCGTCAGCTAAACGTTTCAAATACTCTTCCCAATTTGCGGGTAAAGACACTGAAAAACTACCCATTTACAATCTCCACTATTCTGTTAGTGCCAAGTTATATTTAAGCATCAAATGTACTTGAGAATTAAATTTACCTTCATTGTTGATTGGATGAAAAGACACCTGAAATGTTTCTACCTTTGCTCTTTTAACAATTGCAGTCTCTTGGCGACTTCCTTGGAGATTTTTTCTAAACCCTGCGCTAAGTCTTCACGATCGACTTCGTCTAAAGGGTACCATTTCCCTTCTTTATCGACGAACACAAGTTCCAATTTTTTGTTAACCATTATTTTCACCTAATTAATTAAATTCTTATGTGTTCGCGATTCGCTTAAACTTTTCTTGTTCAGTGACCTTTCCTGAGTTAACGTAACTTTCTTGGATGACAATTTTAAAAAGGGGCTTTCAGCTAGATTGCCCATAATGTCACCCTGCGTGGTTGGGCGTATTTTAGGCTAACTGGCTTCCCTGCGCCTATTTCCAAGGCATTCTTATAATATAGTTAGCGTAATTGAGGAGGGGCGACTTCATTCTTTAATTTTTTTTGTCGAGCCATGTTTTTACTGCTTCTTGAACAGCTCGGGATAAGTCGCCTTTTTTGCCTCCGAATCTTTCCACTGTTTTTAGTCTTAGCTGTTTTTCTAGCTCATCTGAGATGTCAACATTGATGCGGCCCATTTTATTCACTTGCTTTTATTGCACGCTTTGAGCGTCATATATTTTTAAAATAAGCGAATCGTCAATTTCCAAATTTCGCGTTTACTTTTGTCATTTTTTGCTTTGATTCACTTATTCGCATAACATACTATGTGTATACACACTTATAAGTCTATGTGTTTAAGTGATGAATAATTCAGGTAAATTACCCGGAAGTGTGTTTTTTACCAATCGAAATGGTTGCCAGCATAAGTCGTTATACTTCCTTTCCTTTACATGGATTAAAGCTTTCAGATTGCCAGAGTTTAGGTATAAAGTATGCGGTCATAGGGTAAGGAGTGAGGTTGATTTTGTTTTCAGTCAGCTGTTATTTATTTTGCGGTTCTTAATTGGCCAAGTTGGCGGGGGCTTTTAACGGATATTGTTGTTAGCTGGTTGGCATGCAGGTTGTACTTTTTGGTTTGGGGCATGAGCGGCTCTTGAGGATAAATCAATTCTTTGAGGTAGTTCCATGCTTCAATGAATCTTTGTCCCTGCAAAGTTGTGAGGTACTTTCTTGTTTTGGCTTGCAGTTCCAGAAGACCCGAAGTTTGCAGTTGCAGCAGGTACGTCTCAAGCAGCTTAAAACTCGTGTTTGTGGTACGCAAAATGCAGGTTTTTGCCTGAGGTGCCCTACACAACTCAAGAATATCCGATAAAACCTGAAAGTGGTTTCTCCGACTCTCAAAAATCAAAGCTCTTTTCAAGCGATTCACCGCTTGGAAAACATCTATACGATAGTATGTTTGGCGCTGTTCTTAAGGGTATAGTGTTGTGCTCTAGCTGCAACGTTTGTTTATAAGGCATCTTGGAAAAAAAGACAAGTGTCTTTTACGCGAATGCTTTTGGTTAATTCGTCGGACGATTTTTTGGGCAAAATTGAAGTTATCTACGCGCGCGTGATTTCCAGGCGAGGAACAGAACGCCGGAGATGAGAAACGTCGAGTCAAGAACGTTTGGAAACAACGGGAAATAGACCCATTGATTGAAGAACGTGACAAATTTTAATGCTATGCCTATTGTTCCGCACACGAAAACCACTATAATGCAGTCTTGCAATAGTTCTCTCCAGTGGTTGTAAACTATCTTCACCAACCCACCCCCCTCAGGTGGGGGTTTGTATCATTTTTCAAATAAATAACTTTTGAATATCCGCGATGAATTTTCGGTTCAGGTCGCTGGAGATTAGCTTTTAAGTCAAGTCTGTCAGGTTATTCGGGTTGCCGTTTCTATGAGGAATCCTTTTTTGCCGATTGAGTATGGAAGTCTTCGAGAAGGAACAACGATGCCCTTCATTTTCTTCACCAAAATGTCCCGCTGCGTCGCCTCCGCGGTCCATGTGGTGTTGAAAATTATCACTCCTTCAGCGAAATGCTGCATCGCCGTTTCAACCTTTTGATCCTGCATCCCCTCGGTCAAAAGCAGCAAGTGATATTCTTCCCCGTCCCTGTTCTGACGGGACATCTCGACGAGAAGGTTGATACCCTCCACTATTTTCCTCGTTAAAAGCAGCTCCGAAAACGAATCAACAATGACCGTTCTGTGACTCCGAGACATTTCTCCAACCACCGTCTCCACAAGGTCATCGGTTTTTTTCAGGCTTTCAAACCTCCATTTTCCCTCGGCTTCAAGCGGCGAAATATCCCAGTTGTACAAGCGCATGTCTTCTCTCACGTTGTCAGCAGTTGTGTTCACGGTGAAGTAGGTGATCCCGACTTCTTTTGCTCTAACGTAGGCGATTTGTCGGGCGAAAACTTCGTTACCTGAACCTGGCACCCCGCTCAGAAGCAGCACTTTAGGCGGGAGACCTCCAGTTAAGAACTCGTCGAGTCCCGCAATTCCAGTTTTAACAAGTTTCATGTTTGGGTTCCTTCTCTTTTTTCTTAAACGATTTTGTCACAATCTTTGACAAGTCGGCTCAGAAAAGAAAATGTGAAAATCAATGCTTCCATTAACCCTTTTACGGGTTTAAGTTAGCGTTGGCTCCTATAGCAATGTGACGTTGCCAGCCTAATAAAAATTTGTGTGGAAGATTGTTTCATGGGGCTTTTTAAGCAAGCGCCCGAAAGTTTCCTTAAGAAAGGAGAGCTTTCTATATGATTTTTCGTAAAATCCGCAAAAATGTAAAGGCCATATCACCCATAATCGCGACTCTGCTTCTGATTGCCATCGCCGTCGTAGCTGCGCTTGTAACATACGCTTGGGTCATGGGATACATCGGCACCACAACCAACAAGGTTGGAGATACAATCCAAATTCAAAGCCTCTCAGACCAAAACTCAAATAGTTACTTGACTGTTTACGTAGAAAACGTTGGAACAAACCCGGTGACTTTCAACAGCCCCTGCGTTTATATTAACGGACAAGCTGCCACAGGGTTAGTTATGTCCGCAGGCGGAAGCTTTGGAAGTTCAATAGCCCCCGGAAACACGGTCACCTTCACCACAACAAATACAATTACAATTGGAATCGCTTACACTGTAAAAGTAAACTCTGAAGACGGAACCTTCAATTCAATGACATATACGTTCACGTCATAGATCGGGCCTTAACAAGTTTTCTCTCCACCTTTCTCCCTTTTTTTAGCTTTAAAACTTACTCGAGGATTGATATTAACGGTATTAAACTCACAGCTCGGAAAATTGTTTAATCGTAAGAAGTCTACAAATGTTAGTCAGAGCGTGGCTGTTGAAAATAACAGTGAAGTTTCTGTTTTAAATGATCAAACTATAGAGCTTGAAAAGCCTGAAGAGGCGCAAGCTCAAGACAATGTTGCGGTACTAGAGAGCTATATTCTTAATGCGCCTTATGCTTCCGCCCAAATCAAACGTGATACAGTAAGGGGCAACATAACTTACTGTGTTGAAGAACCAGTCCTGAATAAAACTGACTTGGCAAATCTTGAGCGTCTCAAAGGAATTTTAAATGAAGTATTAGAATTCAAACCCAAGGAAATGAGATCGAAAGAGGCGGCAGGAGAATACCTAGTAGAAAAAAGCAAGGAGATATTCGAAAGTTACAAGTTCAAATTAGACCCGGCCACCCTTAACAAACTCCTCTATTACGTGGTCAGGGATAATCTGGGTTTTGGAAAAATAGATTCGCTTATGCATGATCCCTTAATCGAGGATATTTCCTGCGACGGCGTTAACGTGCCCATGTACATTTGGCACAGGAAATTTGAGTCTATCCCGACCAATCTTCGTTTTAAAACGCCCGAGGAACTTGACACGTACGCCCTAAGGCTTGCTTACCTTTGCGGAAGCCACGTCTCGATAGCGCAGCCGATGCTGGATGCAAGCTTGCCTGACGGCAGCAGAATTAACTTGACTTACGGAAGCGAAGTTACCCGCAAAGGCTCGACTTTCACTATTAGAAAGTTCAAGCTGGACCCTTTCACAGTGACAGACCTAGTTGGTTTCAATAGCCTGTCGGCTGAGATGGCCGCGTTCTTCTGGTATGCGGTGGAAAATCGGGTTTCGATTTTGGTGGCAGGAGGAATCGCTGCTGGCAAAACTACGCTGCTTAATTGTTTGAGTATGTTCATCAGGCCCGACCTGAAAGTCGTTTCAATTGAGGATACTCCTGAACTGAACCTGCCGCATGAAAACTGGATTCCTGCTGCGACAAGAACTCATTTTGGTCTTTCCACTGAAAGTGCGGATGTCTCCCTCTTTGATTTGCTTAAAGCCTCGCTTAGGCAGAGACCTGACTATATCATCGTGGGTGAAATCAGGGGAGCGGAGGCCTACACTCTTTTCCAGGCTGTAAGCACTGGTCACCTTGGAATGTCAACGGTTCACGCGGAATCGGTTGAGTCATGTGTGTACCGTTTAGAGTCAGCGCCCATGAATATTCCGAGGACTCTCATAGCTGGTATAGACATAATTCTTGTTCAAAAAAGGGTTGAGTTGAACGGTAGACCTGAGAGGAAAACGGTGGCAACCTCTGAAATAGTGGGATTAGATCCCCGCTCGGGAGAAATTTTAACAAACGAAGTTTACAGGTGGAACTCATCGGAGGACACTTTCGATTTTACTGGCAGAAGCTACATTTTGGAAAAGATAGCTGACAGAACAGGCAAAACTCCTGAACAGGCAATGGAAGAAATCCAACGCAGGACCAAAGTTATCCAGTGGATGATTAAGACGAATGTTCGCAACTACAAAGAGGTTTCGAACGTGATTAGAAGGTATCTTGAAAACCCTGAGCCCTTTCTGGCGGAGGCGTTGAAAAGCGAATAAACATTTGCTCGCATTGTCTTTACGTGTGTCTGACTTAACGCCGAAGAGCATTCTATCCGAGTTCAACGGTCTTCAAATGAACTTAGCTAAAGCAGGCTACAAGATTACCTTCCAAGCTTACATGGGCTTAACTGTGTTTGCTTCAATTGTTTCAGGCATTGTAGCCCTATCGTTTTCTATTCTTTTCACATCCTCCATTTTCGAAGGTATCTTAGTCGGTTTGATTGTCTTTCTTTCATCAACCTGCGTTTGTTACGTTTACCCCTCTATCACTATTTCGTCAAAGGCAAGGAAAATAGAAGCAAACCTTCCGCTTACCGCGAACTTCATGGCGGTTCTTGCTAGTGCCGGTATGCCGCCCGAACGAATTTTTCGTTCATTGGCCAACGTGGGAAACGAGTTTGGATTAGGAGATGAACTTCGCAGGATTATCGGCGACATTGAGGTTTTAGGCTTAGACCTTAACGCGGCTTTAAAGAAGGCTGCTTTGCGTTCATCATCACGCAAGTTCGGAGCATTGCTTGACGGCGTTGTAACCACCACGCATGTCGGCGGCGACTTGGCTGCTTTCTTGCGGGAATCGGGCGATAAGTACAAAAAAGCAAGAGTTTCGGCAATGAAGAGCTTCGTGGAAAGTTTGGCGGGCATGGCAGAAGTTTATGTCAGCTTCCTGATTGCTCTTCCCTTGACGCTTGTGGTTTTGCTGACTGTAATGTCCTTTTTGGGCGGCGGCGGATCCCTGTTTGGAAACCTTAGCCCCCAGGTGCTGCTTTCACTCTTAGTGTACGTTATAACTCCTGTAGGTGTCGTGGTGATTTTATTGATAGTTGATTCGATGACTCCTCCCAGGTGAAAAAAATGCGTCAAATATCTAAGAAAACAAGAGAGATGACTGCGGCTGTTTCTGCCTTTTTAGTCATATTAATTGTTGTTGTGCTTGCAGTAACTAATTCGAATGCTCTATCCACCTACGCTAACGAAATATTTCTTGCCGCCGTCTTCGTCATTATAGTTCCAGCTGCCATAATGGATTTCGAGAACCAGAGCTGGATTTCAGCAATAGAAGATCAGATGCCCTTACTTGTGCGCGGAATTTCGGAGTCTCAGGAAACAGGATTAACGTTAGTCAAGTCATTGGAAAAAATCGTGGAAAACAAGATGATTGGGCATCCTTTATCTGACGAAGTTAAGAAGCTGACTGTTCAAATGGCGTGGGGAGCATCCTTCGAGCAAGCTCTAACAAACTTCAAAGAGCGGATCAACTCGCCGATAGTTAACCGGTTCTGCGCCTTGGTGCTTGAGGCAAGCCGGTCTGGAGGCACAATAAGGAAGGTTTTCACGGAAACATCGGGTTTCATGGAGGAAATGAAAGATATGGACAAGGAAACAAGCGCGCAGATGAAGCCCTACATAATCGTAATTTACGCGGCTTTCGCCATCTTTTTGGTGGTGGCAATTCTGCTTGTGCGATCCTTCTTCGCTCCGATGCAGGGTGCCCCGCAAATACTGGGTCAAAGCTCATTGGGAAGCATAAGCGGACTGAAAGACTTCTTCTACAAAGACATGATGGTTTCAGGACTTACAGGTGGATTGGTGGCTGGGAAACTTGGAGAACGAAGAGTGGCGGCGGGGTTAAAACACGCAATAATCCTGAGCATAGTGGGATACGCGATTTTCTTCTTAACGATTCCACCAAACTGGGTGTAATAGCATGAGAAGAATTTACAGGCATAAAAAAGGTGTTTCACCCGTCATCGCAACTATCCTGATGATACTTGTCGTTATAGTAGGCATGGGTTTAGTTTTTGCTTTCGTTTCTGTTTACACCGCGAATTACCAGGCTGGAATAGGCAGCTCAGTTTTAGAGTCCTTGACAATTGAGGACATTTGGCTTCATGGTTCTGCGGGAACCGGGTATAATAATCAGGTGACACTTTGGGTTTACAACTCTGGACAAATCGATTCTGTAATCCACGGCATCTATATCAACGGAATAGCAGCGTCTAATGGTACATCTTTTAACTTCAATGTTCCCGTCGCAGTCGGCCAGCACGTGTCAATTACCTTGCAATGGTCATCCGCTTGGGTTAGTGGAATGACTTATGATTTTAAAGTGTCCACGTTAAGAGGCTCAAGTTTTGAGCAGTCAATTATGGCTACATATTGATAATCCAAGGTGAAAAGATTTGAAAAAATTTCTTACAGATCGAAAAGGAACGGCTGAAGTGATAGGCACAATAATGTTTGTTATGATTTTAGTGTTCTTTTTCACCAACGTCTACTTATGGCATGATGCCGCCACAAAACAGATGGACAACATGTACGTTCAAAAAATGAACACTCCCATCACTATAAGCCTAATGAACGACAACACGCAGTTGAATGTGACTAACAGAGGCGGAGAAGACACTACTCTTACCATGCTCTGGATCGACAGCGGCACGGGTCCAGGCCAGACGCATACATACGTAAATTTAACCTGCGTAGTCCCCAACGTCGTGCCTGCAGGATCAACAATACCTCTTAATTTGCCCTCTTCACCACCATCTCAAGAAATAGTTTTCACGGTCATTACCACGCTGGGAAACTCAGCCTCTTGCACTTACGACCCATAACCGTAGTCAATAAAAATTGGGATTCTTACATGTTTTTACCTTAAATTTAGGTCTCATGTCTTGGGAGAGAATAGTTTGCCCTGGTCCCTTTTTAACGGGTTTTATGCAACTATTCACGGATCAATCCCCTTCGTCTGTTCTAAAACCAGAACGTAAGGGAGGCATCAATGGCTTATTTCGACCTTGAGTAGCGTTCTCTAACGTGAACTTTTAGGGGGCGCCCAATGTTTAAGCCGTTAACTACCCATTCACCCACGCGCAAGCATGATAATTGCTCCTCACTGCCCTCAATTATGTTCTTGAGAAAAACCATGTTTTCTGGGTCAATGGTTCTCCCAGCTATTTGGATACCCATTTTAGACAAAACTCTCCCGCCAAGCATGACTGGGTTAGACGAGATAAGAAGGGTAGCTATGCCATTTTTTGAACCCAGTACTTCCTGAATTGCCCCAATCGGGAGATTCTCCGCATCCTCAACCACCAGAAGAAATGGCTGTACCGTCTTTTCCCGCCTTCTTTCAGCAAGCATATTTAGGATGTTTGTGTAGAAGGCGCTTTTTTCAGTGAGAGTCAAGCCTTCGGCAGTTATTACGGCGACTTGGCCAGCCCTAATTTTCTTAATAATCGCTTCTGGACTGTTTTTTGTGTCGACATTGACTATTTCCGTCTGAAAGCTGAAGGGGTAGTTTTTCTCTAACCTCGAAGTTGTACCTACCGTGGAGTACTCATTGTTCGGATCCAACACCAATATTGGATGTCCAGTTTTGTTGGCAAGTTCTTCGAGAATTACTGTGGCAAGATGGGTTTTTCCCGCTCCATCCATGGCGCAGATAAGTGTATGCTTACTGGTCAGGTCAGCAGCGTCTAAGTAACAGCTTACTTGCAGGTCATCAGCCTCTTGGGAAGCCGCGACGATTTCTGTCTTTCCAATATAAAGCGGCTGAGCGTAGGCTTCTCCATTAGTCCCTCGATTTAGCACATCTTCCAGGAACGAAGCATAAGGCATGTAAACCCGACTGCCAGGATTCGGCGGCACAAGCAGCTTACGAATTGGATGAGCATCGCATCGCAGGTCGATGTAACCTATCACTTTTGCTATGGCTAACATTTTGCCTACGCGCTCACCGATAGTGGAGCCCGCGACCTGTTCGTAGCTGGTCATTTCTTTAACTTCAGCAATCACTTGGCAGGCTTCGCCGTATTTCGGGTGGTTAAAGCAGACTGTGTCGTGTTTTTCGATGGTTTCACGGTTTTTTGGAGGACTAACTAAGAAGCTGAATTGCGTTGTATTTGTGTCGTTGGTTACTAACCCAAAATGTTCTTTTATACGTATATCCGCTAGATCCATTAGCGGTAACTCCTCAAAATTAATCGCTATTTAGTTAACTTGGCGCAGAATTTTAACTTATCGGAAAACATAACATCCCTCCTGATACTAAGCATGACGCGATTTGACAAATTCTTGAGAATTTTGCAAGAAAATATAAACACGCGTTCAGTTTTGGTTGTGGAACAATATTCTACCCATTCTTATATATCCCATAAACCTACCTAGCACCAACTGGAGAGAAGCCTTTTAGCGGTTACTCTCCACAAACAAGGAGAAATTTTTTTTGCGAAAAACAACTAAACTTAGACGATCTGTTAGAGCTATATCACCAATAATTTCGGTTTTACTTCTGATTGCAATCGCCGTAGTGGCTTCACTAGTAGCTTACGCTTGGATTATGGGCTACCTAGGTACCACTACCTCAAAAGTGGGCGACGCTATACAAGTGCAAAGCTTTGCGTCAGTAAACGGCAACTTAACGATCTTTGTTCAAAACGTCGGTCAAGGCCTTTTGCATCTTAAACCAGATGGCAGCGTATACGTTAACGGCACGCTTCTTAATGGCAAGCCATACTTGATTACTCAGAGTCCCAATGGGACGAAGGCACCTGATCCAATACCGATGCCTATAGGTCAAACCGTTGAAATCGTAACAAACTACCCATACGTACCTAACAGTTATGTTACACTAAAGATAGTAACTGAAGAAGGGACATTTGCACAAACCTCCGGCATGATGGCACCCTCGGCTACCCCGGCTCCATCTCCTACGCCAGCTCCTACACCCGCACCTACTCCTGCGCCAACACCAACTCCTACGCCAGTTCTAAGCAGCTTTGCCTTTGGCACAATCAACCCTCAGACCGCTGGCACTTCCTTCACCGTAACAGTCACAGCTGAAGACCAAAATGGAAAGACTTTAACGACTTACACGGGAACGCCCACCCTGACTTACTCCGCAGGAACCATCAGCCCAACATCCATCGGTCCATTCGTTGACGGCGTTGGAACAGCCACAGTTACGGTGACTACCTCTGGTACAGGCGGCACTATTACTGCGACTGACGCAGGTTCAAGCGCGAGTGGGAAGAGCAGCCCGTTCACTGTCAACCCTGCCATCGCTACGAGCCTTGCCTTCAGCACTATTAGTAATCCACAAGCTGCTGGCACACCTATCACCGCAACTATCACGGCGGAAGATGCATACGGCAACGCAGTCACAACCTACGCTGGTACGGCTGCGTTAAATGACCTTTCTGGCACGATTAGTCCAGCCACAGCGACATTCACTGCTGGCGTTTGGGTCGGTCCAGTGACAATAAAGACGGCGATGACGAACGACATTATCACGGCTTCAGATTCAGTTTCAGGACTTGCTGGGCAGAGCGGCTTGTTCACGGTTAGCCCTGGTGCTTTGGCAGGCTTTTCGTTCAGCAGTGTTGGTAGTCCGCAGGTTGCTGGTACGGCTTTCAGTGTAACGATTACTGCTGTGGATGCGAATGGTAACACTGTCACG
>Ga0187852_1003023_pt1 | contig 12797 bp, 9 predicted proteins | sample June2016WEW_6_40_FD_134511 | JGI IMG/M metagenome (GOLD analysis project Ga0187852, IMG submission 134511) | Peatland microbial communities from SPRUCE experiment site at the Marcell Experimental Forest, Minnesota, USA - June2016WEW_6_40 | ecosystem: Environmental > Terrestrial > Soil > Wetlands...
GGCACCTACGGCTTCAACGGCATGTTCACAGGTTACGATTTCGCCGATTTCCTGATCGGCGCCCCCGCCACGTCGTTCTTGGACAACGTTCAGTTGGATAACGATGGTCGAAACTACATCCTGGCCTTCTTTGCTCAAGATAGCTGGAAGGTCTCAAAGCGCATGACCATTGAGTTGGGTCTGCGTTTTGACTATCACCCGGGTTACACCGACGCCAGCGGGCAGATTGGCAACTTCATCCAGACGCCCGGCTCCGGCGGAGCCGTCTACCCCAATGGATCGGCCAAACTTCTGGCGACCGCATTCCTCCAGTCGTTTGACGCTTGCCCAAACGCAGCACTGCCTGGCTTGGCCAGCGACCCCATGTCGGCCAACGGCGCTCCTTGCACCCCCGTCGAGACCGCGTCGCAGGCAGGAATACCTCAAGGGCTGCGCGCCACCTCGAAACGAGCTTTGCCGCGCTTTGGCTTTGCCTACAAGCTTACGAATGACGATAAGACGGTGCTGCGCGGCGGCATCGGCGCCTACCAAGCTTCCACCTTGGGGTCCGTCTACTACTCGCTCACCGGAACCCTCCAGGCCTACACGAATGAGTACTATAACGTCGAAACACCGGGCGTTGGCCCCGCCTTCGTTTGGCCCGCCACTTCCTCCCTCAGCACTGCGGGAGGTGTAGCCCCCTACGGCAGCGCTTACTTTGGCACGGCCAACTCCATCGCCTGGAAAGAACCCTACTCACTCCAGTGGAACTTTTCGCTCGAGCGCGATCTCGGGAAAGGAACCGGGCTGCGTCTCACTTACGTCGGCATGAACACCACCAACCTCGTCTGGGCGCCCGACGATAACCAATCGCTGCCCTCAACCATTCCCTATGAAGCTCAACCCCTCAGCAGCCGGCCGTACCCGAATTGGGGTGTTGTGAACACACGCGCCAACGGCGCCACCGCCACTTTTGAGGAGGCTCAAGTGGAAGTGACGCACCGGGTCGCCTCGGGCCTGACGCTCGATAGCACCTACAGTTGGTCCCACAGCCTGGCAGACAACTTGGGCGCCGGGAATGCGGGCAGCCTATGCGGTGAGACGGCTTGCAACCGTTCGGAGGACTTTTACGATCGGCGCAGCGAAAAAGGAAACCCCTTTGCGCCCTACAGGCATAACTGGATCACTACCGTGGTCTACCAACTCCCGGTGGGTAAGGGTAAACGCTTCGCGAATACCGACAACAAAGTCCTCAACGCGGTGATTGGCGGATGGCAAACGAACAACGTTCTGACGTTGCACACCGGCCCCTTCCTGACGCCCTACTTCTCGTCCGGTGATCCTTCCGGAACGGGTTCCGGGATTATCGGCCGCGCCCAGCGTCCGGACCGCGTCGGCAGCTTCATTCCGTCCTCGCCGAACGCCGGCGAATGGATCAACGGCTCGGGATTCGCGTGCCCCGGCGGAAGTTGCAGCATCGGTGAGGGTGGGTCAACCCCGCCTCCCATCGGCCGCTTTGGAACCTCCGGTGTCGGAATTCTCAATGGTCCAGGCACCATTGACTGGGATACGGGAATCTCCAAGTATTTCAGCCTTACCGAGCGTGTCAAGTTGAGGTTCGAGATTTCCTTCGTCAATGTTATGAACCATCTCAACCTGGGAAATCCCGACTTGAACATCACGCACGTAAATAATCCCTCATCAGGGTTATGCGGATTCGGGTGCATAACCTCCGCCCAGGGATTGTTCCAGTTCGCGGGTGCGCGTCAAGGCCAGGCCAGCCTGCGAATCGACTTCTAACTTCCTATGGTTTCGTAGGGGCGGCTCGCGAGCCGCCCCTACACTAATCCCACCCAGCCCATTGGCCCAAGTCGCGACTTCTCGTGAGACAATCGACCTGACATAATTGAGGTGGATAAGCGAACCGTCAATAATCCACTCAGGAGAGACTAATGCGCAGGCTTCCGTTTTTGGTTTTACTCGTCCCAGGACTGCTCGCGGTGCATCACTCTCGCGCCCAGGCCGGGCAAAATTCCGCGGGCGCCGCGAACGCCGCCGCCTCCGGCCGATGGACGATAACGGCGGACTTTTACGGCACGCCCCTCTACTTTCCATTGGAACTGAAGCAGGCGGAAGGGAAACTCACCGGCAAGTTCGGGGGAGACAAGCTGGAGGGAACTATCAGCGGCAATTCCGTGCATTTTGTGGCCAAAGACGACCAGGGCGGGACCGAGGAGTGCCAGGCAACGGTGAACGGCAGCGCCATGTCCGGCAGCATCGTCTTCACCGACGCCGACGACCGGGAGCACCCCACCACGCATGAATTCACCGGAACAGTCGTTCCGCAGCGCCGCGCGGGAGGGCCTGAGCGCCATGAATTCACGCCCACAACGTTCTATCGCCAGTTCTCGCCGCTGAACAAGCCGGTGCTGACCATCTCACCGGGAGATACCGTTCACACCACCACCGTCGACGCGGGCGGCACCGATGAAAAGGGAGTGACGCGTGTGCTGGGCGGGAATCCACAGACGGGACCTTTCTACATCGAAACCGCCGTGCCGGGAGACACGCTCGTCGTGCACCTCACGAGGGTACGCTTGAATCGCGACTGGGCGGTCAGCGACGATGCGGTGGTGGACCGCGGAATGGACAGCGATCTTGCCGTGAAAATGAAGGACAACGGCAAAACGGTGCGCTGGCATTTGGACACGCAACGCGGCGTAGCCACGCCGGAGAAACCCGCCGAGCACCTGACGCGTTACTCCGTGCCGCTTAAACCCATGCTGGGCTGTGTCGCGACGGCGCCCGGGCCTGCACAGGCCCCGCCGCCCACCGGCGACTCCGGACGCTATGGCGGAAACATGGACTTTAACGAGATCGTCGAGGGCGCAACGCTTTACCTGCCGGTGAACGTACCGGGCGCTCTCTTCTATCTGGGCGATGGCCACGCAGCCCAAGGCGACGGCGAACTCAACGGTAACGCCCTTGAAACTTCCATGGAGGTCGAGTTTTCGGTCGATGTCCTGCCGGGGAAACACATCGAGACTCCCAGGGTCGAGTCCGCAACCCACATCATGGCGGTGGGGCTTGCCGGGTCCATCGACGACGCGTTCCGTACCGCCACATCCGGCATGGCGCAGTGGCTGACGGACGAATACAAGTTAACTCCCACCGAAGTGGCGCAGGTGCTGGGTACCTCGGCGGAATATAAGGTGAGCGAGGTTGCGGACCGCAACGCGGGGGTGGTGCTTAAGATCAACAAGCAACGCTTGCAGGGTCTAACGCCGTCGACGAAATGAATCGGGGACGTGCCGTAGTTTGGCATGTCTGCGTCCCTGTCCAGAGGGCGCATACATCCCGCCAAAGTACGGCGGGACGTATGCGCCACCCTGGATTTTCGGGCCTGCAATTTGCCGCCATCTACTGCTTGACGGCGTCCGCATGTCCCCCCGTGTCCACAAGATAAAGCACTGCATCCTGGCTGAATGGCGGCGTGAACGATTGCGAGGCTGAACCGGCTGGAATGGGCTTTCCGGCAACTGTAGCCCCTGTCGAAGGATTGAACCACTCGACGGCCAGCGTCCTCGAGTGCGGCATCGCGGAGAGATCGACGGTGAACGAGCCACCGGATGGCGCGTAGACCAGGTACTCCGCGCCGGCGGGCGGCGTTTGGGCGAGACAATATCCTGTCGAAGAGAGAGAGCCGCGCGGAGTGACTCTCGCGAGATTCAGCCGGCGGGAGTATTTCAGTATGTACCCAAGATTATCCCTGAGGTTTTCCCAACGCGGGTCGGGCGCGCGGCAAATGTCGTTCACCGGAGAGAGGCACAAGTTACGCTTCTCGCGCGGATAATAAACCAGGTAAGGGTCCATGAACAGGACCTGGTTCCCGGTCAGGAAGTTTTCCCACGCATAGTTGCGCGCCTGCTGAGACGTGTCCTTCCAGATCTCCCAATAGCTATGGTCGCTGTCATTGACGTTGACCTTGCAGGCAGGCTTCCCGGTTCCGCAGGACTTGGTCGGCGAGATTCGCGCGACCGGCGCGACCCAGTCTGCGTCCGAATTGTACAGTATGTTATCCGACGGCCCCTCGAGCGCAGCATAACCAATCGGATGCTGATGCGGCTTTCGCGACTCGTAAGCCCGAATGTGGGCGATCTGGTGGTTGTTCCACCAGGTGGAATCCTGAGGCGCCTCTTCAGAGACGATCCATAGCACGTTCGGCAGATCGTTCAACGTGTCGATGACTCTTTCCACGTAGGCGTCCTGAAACGCGGTAATCGCGTTCGGCGCAGTCATCGTTTCTGAGCCCTTGCCTTTTCTGCCGCTTGTGTAACCATCGTCAATAGCATTGAGGTTGTTAGCTCCTGTGAAGGGGTAGCCGTCGCTCGAGCAGCGATAGATGTTGAGGAATTCGCCGGTAAATAGATAGACGCCCGCGTAAATGCCGGCATTGTTCAGAGCCTGCACCCGCGCCCGCAAGCGGTCGAAAAAGCTTTGGTCGAACTTCCTGAGATCGAATTTCAGGCCACCGTCCGTCGCCGTCTCCGGGCCGGTCCTCTGCCAGGGGAATGGGGTAGCGGTCAAATCTGGAGCGGGGCCCTCAAACAGCGGAAGGCCGCAGAACTTCGGCAATTCGATGGTCCAAAGCAAAGTGAAATTGTGCCCGTGCGCTGTGAGGAACTTGATGAATGCGTCGAAATCCAGTCTCTCGACGGAGCCATTTGCACCCCAGTCCTGAAGGGTGTTCCAGGTCTGCGAGCCGTTTAAAATAATTACGGTGCCGTTCGCATCTTTGAAATAGTTCGGGTTACTCGAGGCCGTGAGCGGCCCTGCGACTTGGGCGGGTAGAGCCATCGGGCTGGAGAGAAAAGCGCCTAGGACCAAGAGAGCAATCTGGGTTGTAACGGCATACGGTAATCCGCCGCCGTGTCGCGAGCGGCGATCGCTCTTCTGAAACTGTGGACTGGTAAGCATACCGGGAACCTCCGAAGTCGGCAGGTGGATTTCTCCGCGCCTCCGCGCCTCTGCGGTGCGACCAGCTTAATTGGAAAAATCAGCGAATTCATTGACGGGCCTCGGAAGGGCAGGGCTTCGGAGTCTGTGTGAGAACTCGTTATTGCTGTCATTCCGAGGAGCCGCAGGCGACGAGGAATCTCGCACTGCCTTGAAAATACTCAGAGCGAGATCCTTCGCTGCGCTCAGGATGACAGCGAAGGGCTCGGAATGACACTCCAAAGGGAGGCCCTCACACGGTCGCTAAAGCCCCGCCCTTCCATTCCCGACAAATGATATCTCTTACGAATGCAACTAAGCACTCGTCCATCACTGCTCAAGGCGACGAAAGAAACCGCAGGATCTCGTGCATCACGCGCGCTCCCTGATTCGTCTCGAAGAGGTATTGGGCGTGCGCGGAGCCGTCGAGAACGATCAACTCCTTAGGTTCGGGGGCCTTCTCATACTGGGCGCGGATGCTGGGGAGCCTGGGGCCGGCTTCGTTTGCGTCGTCGCGAGCAACGATGAACAGTGTGGGCGCCTTGAGTTTGTCCGCCGGGCCGTTCGGCGCTGCGCCCAGCAGGACCAGCCGATTGATCTCCCCTTGCGCGGATGCAATCGAAGCGTCGCCGGCGGCCGCGCCGCCCATGCTGCCTCCCACTACAGCTATCGATTTCGCGCCGTTGTTGCGCAGATAGCGGACAGCGGCCAGCACGTCCAAGTGGAGGGGAGCACCGAGCGGATCGGAGTCGCCCGGTCCCCGTGACTTGCCATAGCCGCAGAAGTCGAAGGCCAGCACGCGAAATCCTGCCGCCGCAAGAATCCGCGCCTGCTTCTGCCAACTCTCCTTGTTAAGACGCCCCCCGTGGGCCAGCACGACGCCGCGCTCGCCGTTACCGTAGAGGTCGGCAAAGAGGGTCCCGCCATCCTGGGTTGGAAATGAAACATGCTCCTGCGCGGCAGCCAGTCCCGCAAAGAGGTGAGCTAACAAGAGGAAGAATGTTCCCAGCAAAGCCCGCTGCAACACGGTGGCTTCCCCCTTTCTTCATTGCTGCTTATTGCATCACCGCTGCCAGCCCCTCACTGAAACTATTGACCCATCTTGCTTGAGTTTGAACCGCTTCATGGCCGTCCATATCCAGAAACACCCAGTGGTCGTTGATGAGCGCTCGCGCCAATCCTTCAGAGTAGGACGAGATGTTATCGTATTCCGGACGCACAATCCACCGGCCCGCTCTGTCGATAACACCGCTGAGAGGGACAGAGAGTAACAGGCCGCTTTGCGACACAACGGCACGGCCGTCTACGAAGTCCGCTGCCAAATTGTTACCGGCAATGAAGAATTGCGGTTTGATCACCACCGTTCCGCTGGCGTCGATATAACCGTAAGCACTGCTCATGCCAGGGGGACCAGGGCCGGAGGCCACTGCGGCCAGGCCTTCGCTGAAGACGCGCGCATCCACGAATTCCTGCGGGAAGAGCCGCTGCCCGTCCTTGGTGAGATAAAACAGTCGTCTCTTGTCCGTTGGATATATACCGTTAAACGCCAGAAAAAGGCCCTGGGCAAAACCCAGGCAATGACTGGCCGGATCCACAAGTTTGCCCGCCTTATCAATCAAGCTCGTTCCCGTCATCGTGGTCACGGAGGCATAACCGCCCTCCTCAAACGGCTGCGCCGCGAAGTATGCAGGCTCAATCACCACCCTTCCGGTGTGGTCCATGTAACCGCATTTGTCGCCCTTGCGAGCCACCGCCAGGCCTTCGCTGAAAACCAAGGGCTCGGCCAGCATTTTGGTCATGTCCAAGTCGGGATTGTCGGAGCTGACGTCCTTCGATTGGGACGGCCAATCGAACTGCATGGGAATCATCACGTTCCCTGTCTTGTCGATATAACCGTATTTGCTTCCGACGCGCACGCAAGCTAATCCTTCCGAAAATGTGCCGGCGTTATCGTATTGGGCCTCAATAGCGAAATTGCCCTTCTTGTCGATGAATCCCCATTTCCTGCCGAATCTGACGGCGCACAGTCCCTCGCTGAACGTTCGAAACGCTTTGTGGTACAGGGTCCGCCCGCCATATTGGTCCCTCGCCACATCGTCGAACTGGACCGGAATAACAAGAGCACCGCTTTTGTCAATAAAGCCCCATTTCCTCGGAACCAGCCGACCGAAAAAAAGACGGTAGCCCCTGGACAGGGCTGCCGCCAGAAACGTGAGCGCTATAAGGGCGATGAACTGTTTGCGTGACATGGGTTATTGCATTAGATGGTTTTCGGAGGCGATAGGCGCTCAAATTCCGTGCTTTTCGGAGCCCCCGTCTCTTCTCGTTTCAGAATTCTGCAATGAGCTTCGCCGCCCTCCTTGCTGTGGAGGGGAACCGCGCGTTTGTGTGAAAACTCGATTAGTCTGTCATTCCGAGGAGCCGCAGGCGACGAGCAATCTCGCACTGCCTTGAAAACATTCAGAGCGAGATTCCTCGCGGAGTTTACCCTGAGCGTCCAGAGCGAGATCCTTCGCTTCGCTCAGGATGACAGCGAAGGGCTCGGAATGACAGTGTGCAGGAGGCTCTCACACCGACTCAATCGAGCCCAAATTCCCCGCCCCGCTGAAAACGGGCGAGTACCGCCCTAGCCGGCGACCGCGTTCATCACCACCGGGGATGGCTGCTCCTTGCCGAAGTCGCCTTCCCAGCGTGAGATCACCACGGTGGCCAGGCAGTTGCCTAAAACGTTAACCGAGGTACGCCCCATATCCATCAACTGATCGATGCTCAGCAGGATGAAGATCGGCTCCGTTGGCAAGCCGAACGAACCCGCAGTACCGAGGAGGATGACGATTGCGGCCCGAGAGACTCCCGCCACGCCTTTACTGGTCAGCATGAGCGTGAGCATGAGAAGCAATTGTTGGCCTAGGCTCAGGTGCACGCCGGCGGCTTGCGCGACGAAGATCGCGGCGAGCGAAAGATAAAGCGTGCTGCCGGTCAGGTTAAAGCTGTAGCCCGTCGGCATGACGAAGGCCACTACCGGGCGCGGCACTCCAATCGCTTCCATAGCTTCCATGGCGCGCGGCAGTGCGGCCTCGGAACTCGCGGTTCCAAAGGCAATCGAGAGCGGCTCCGCCACCGCCGCGATGAACTTCTTCAGAGGCACACGTACCAACAGCGCCACCGGCAACAAAACACCCAATATGAAAATCAGCAGGGCGGCGTAGAGCGTCAGGAGGAGTTTGGCGAGGTTGAACAGGATGCCCATGCCGGTGCTGGCCACCGTGTAAGCGATAGCCGCACCGACGCCCAGCGGCGCCATGTACATCACGAGATTAGTGAACTTGAACATCGTTTCCGTGAGGCTTTCGGCGAGCGAGACCAGCGGCCGGCGGCGCTCCTCGCGCACCATCGCCAGCGCGATGCCGAACAGAATGCTGAACACGACCACTTGCAGGATCTGACCTTCCGCAATCGATTTCGCCAGGTTCTCCGGGAAAATATGCAGGATGGTTTCCGAGGCCGTCATCCTCTGGACTTGCAACGTTTCGCCGCTCGCAGGTGGTAAGTGTACTCCAACGCCCGCTCTGCTCAGGTTGATGGCGGCGAGCCCGATGAACAACGCCGGTGTAGTGACCGCCTCAAAGAAGATGATCGATTTCAGGCCCATGCGCCCCACCTTCTTCAGGTTGGAGTGCCCCGCGATACCGCTCACCAGCGTGCCGAAAAGCAGCGGGGCAATGATGCAGCGAATGAGCCGAAGAAAAATCATGCTGAGGAGGCGCAGGTCGAGAGCCGCGTGGGGCCAATCGTGACCGAGCACAGCGCCCATGACCATGGCCACCAGGATCCAAGTGGTAAGCGTACGCTTCAACAGCGCGTAGAGAACGAGCGCTGCGATGGTGCCCCAGCGAAGAGGGAGAAGCAAGGCGGGGGGTAGCGATGCCAGGTATTGGCTCACGAAGCCCAGAACCGCAGTCAATGTGAAGCCGGCGAAGGCAAGGAGGAGGACTTTGTTTTTCATCTACCGGAGCTATCGTTTCCAAGCCGTAGGCGGCGGTTCGAGAAACGAGTCTTTGATCTAATTCCGCCCAGCTTTGACCGTCCGAACCAGGTTCAAAAGTCCAAACGCCATCACGCAAAACCACATATCAACCAAAACCGGCACGCCCGGAAAACCCGCTGCCTTCAGCACCGCGGCGGACGGAAGAAAGGGAGACGAAACGAAGTAGAGCAGGTTTCCCATCAAAAATGCAAGCAGCATTCGCGCCTGTGTTTTGCTTCGCCGGGCTTCTTCCTCCGGAAATATGTCTCTCGCCTCGCCGTCTGCATCAGGGCCGGCTACTTTGGTCATGAGCAGCGTGGAGCAGAAGCTGCGCCATTCCCCGCGAAGGTCTGAATCCAGCCGTTCCAGACGCTGTGCGATTTCCAGAAACGTCCCCGAACGGAACAAAATGAGTACGAACAGCAAAAACACCAGCAGATCGGTAAAATGCAGCAACCCGTCCATCGAGACACCTCTCAGGGGTTGGAATTATACTGCCTGGGACGAGCGCGAACAATCAACGCAGGGGCGTTGGACTCGAATTGTCAAGTGCTCACGCCGTGACGTAGCCGGGAATCAGCTGACGAGGCAAACTGTGCGACGATGACCGGCCCTACACCTGCACAGCAACGGTTGTCTCCGCGCGGGTGACGGGCTGATAGAGGGTGTCTCTTTCGAAGGGTTCCTGGCCCGCCTCACGGATCAGGCGGACGATCTCTCGGCGGGTCATAGCCTGGGGGGTTCGTGCGCCGGCGTCGTGATAGATCTTCTCTTCCACCACGGTTCCATCCAGGTCATCGGCTCCGAAGCGCAGCGCCACCTGCGCCACACGAGGCGTCATCATAATCCAATAGGCCTTAATGTGCGGAAAGTTGTCGAGCATGAGGCGAGACACGGCGACGTTCTTGAGATCCATGAAGCCGGAAGTTTCAGTGTGGGACACGAGTTTTCCAAGTTCGGTGTTGGCGGGATGAAAAGCGAGCGGAATGAAAGTCTGAAAGCCGTGGGTTTCGTCCTGGAGGCTGCGCAATTGCAGCAGGTGGTCAACGCGGTCGCGCGAAGATTCGATGTGCCCATAGAGCATGGTGGCGTTCGAGGGCATGCGCAACTCGTGTGCGATGCGGTGCACCTTGAGCCAGGTGTGGGCGCCGATCTTGTGGTCGCAGATGACCCGTCGCACTGCCGGAGCGAAAATCTCCGCGCCTCCGCCGGGCAGCGAGCTGACTCCGGCCTCCTTGAGCTTTTCGAGAACCTCGCGAATGGGCATTTGCGTGATGTGCGAGAAGTAGCCGATCTCGACGGCCGTGAAGGCCTTCAGGTGGACGCTCGGGAACCTTTCCTTCAAGCCCCGAACGAGATCCAGGTAAAACTGGAACGGCAAGTCGGGATGCAGGCCGCCCACGATGTGAAACTCCGTGACTGCCTCAGACCAACCTTCGCCGGCAATACGAAAGGCTTCGTTGAGAGCCATTGTGTAAGCGGCGGGCGCGTCGGGCTTGCGGCCGAAGGCGCAGAGCTTGCAACTGGCCACGCACACGTTTGTGGGGTTGAGGTGGCGGTTGACGTTGAAATAGGTCCGCTTCCCGTGCAGCCGCTCGCGGACGTGATTGGCCAGGTAGCCGAGGGCGAGCAGGTCGGCGGACTCGTAGAGCGTAACGCCCTCGTCGAAGCTGAGACGCTCTCCTGCCAGCACCTTTTCGGCGATGGGCGCAAGCTGCGAGTCTTCGATGCGAAGTGTGCCCGTGAGCATATGGCTAAATTCTCATTCTATCGGCGGGAAGCACGGATTGCAACCGGTCACTAGACGTGGAGTGCGGCAGCGGAGCCGCCGTCGCGTCAAAGAGTGAAGGGTTAAGGCTGAAGTCCAGAGTTAGAGGTAACGGACTTTCTTATTCCGTTCAGTCTTTGTACTACACCCTTCACCCTTTAACCTTTCTCCTCGACTCTTTTTAAGGCGGCAGCGCTGCTGCCACACTCCAAGGGCTCGGTTCAAGACCACGTCCAATGCCGCATGAACACTGAATAGGGCTTGACAAAGCCCCTGAGTGTATGATCAACAAGCCTGCCGCCGCAGCACAAAACCTCTGGCATCCCGCCCCCGATTGGGTTTAAAATTCAGTTTTTGAAGCTCGTGACGCTATGGAGTGGACGAATTACAGTTTCGCAGAGCCGCAGGATGAGGCGGCGTTCTTCTACGGCCTTTTCCTGCGCGGGCATCCGCTGCAAAAACTCCGGGAGGACATCGATGTGCCGGCCCGCATACTTGCCGAGTGGCAGCGCCTCGCAGATCAGGACCCCGTTTATCAGGGAGCGGTAGCTCGTATTTTAGCCTATCGCAAGCACGTACTGGCCATCTTCGATTCCCTGGTCTTCAAAGAAATAGGGTTCACCCACAGACTTCAGTAATTGATTCATTGAGCCATTGAGAGGCGCTCGTGTATGTCTTAGGTGGCACAATGGCTCAATGAATCAATGGCCCAATGACTCAAGGATTCAACGAATCAACATGTCTGCGGCCCATGTGACAAAGAACAGAACGCTAACGTATCCGTTGATGGTAAAGAACGCGGCGTTCACGCGGGACAAGTCAGAAGGCTTCACGAGGGCATGTTCGTAGGCGAGCAGGCAAGCCACCGCAATTAGACCCGCCATAGCCACCCAGCCGAGATTCTCCAGCCGGGCCACGGTCACCAAAAGCCCTAGCATGAGGACATGAAGGATGGCGGAGGTGTAAAGCGCGGCCCTGATGCCGTAGCGTTTGGGAACGGAGTAGAGGCCCAGGGCGTGGTCGAACTCGACGTCCTGGCAGGCATAGATGATGTCAAAGCCGGCTGTCCACAAGGTGACGGCAGCGCCCAGCAGCAAAACGCTCAGGCTCACGTTGCCCCGCAGCGCGATCCAGGCGGCGATCGGCGACATCCCTAAACATGCTCCCAGTACGATGTGCGAGAGGACTGTGAAGCGCTTGGTGTAGGAATAAACAAGCAGGACCGCGAGGGCCAGGGGTGAGAGCTTGAACGCCAGAGGGTTCAGTTCGCGCGCAGCCAATACCAGCAGCGCACAGGAAAGCAAGGTGAAGCCCAACGCAAATCGCAGGCTGATCTGCCCCGTGGGTAGGGCGCGCATCCGGGTGCGAGGGTTGAGCGCGTCGAACCTCAGGTCGGCGATGCGATTGAAGGTCATCGCGGCGCTGCGCGCCCCCACCATAGCCACAATCAGCCAGATTACCTGCCGCCAGGCCGGCCAGCCCCGCACCGCCAGCATGGCCCCCGTAAGTGCAAATGGCAAGGCGAAGATCGAGTGCTCGAACTTGATCATCTCGAGGGTCGTGCGGAGTTTGGCGATCAAGCCCTTGGGCGCCGGTGCGCCGGTGGGGCTCGCATGAACGCTGCGCTCGCTCGCCGTGCTTCCGTTCATGGGCATCTTCCTATCATGGCCAAATCCGTTGCGAATACGCAAGTGCGGCCACGCGCTTCTCTGGAGTACAAGGGGCGAGTTTCTTCGCGGCGCGCTAAGAAAAGCAGATCCTTCGCGCAGTTTACCCTGAGCGAAGCGAACGGGCTCCGTCGAAAATCGTCGTTGTGATCACCGACCCCTTTAGGGTGAAGTCGGTGCCGGTGCAGGGGTTAGGGGTGTCAGTTCGACGTTGTACCCCAATTGGCGAAGTGCACGAGCCAACGTGCGAGCGCGATGGGCGCGGGCCTTGGGATCGCGGTTCACTCCCTGCTCGACGTAACGGACCTTGTCATGCAAAATCTTCCACACGACGCGGCAAAGGCGATGGGCGACGGCCCAC
>Ga0187852_1003032_pt1 | contig 12784 bp, 9 predicted proteins | sample June2016WEW_6_40_FD_134511 | JGI IMG/M metagenome (GOLD analysis project Ga0187852, IMG submission 134511) | Peatland microbial communities from SPRUCE experiment site at the Marcell Experimental Forest, Minnesota, USA - June2016WEW_6_40 | ecosystem: Environmental > Terrestrial > Soil > Wetlands...
GCGATCTGCTCGGCGTGACGTTCGGTCAGTAGAACAAAGCCCATCATCCACCATCCTTGGTGGATAATATCGGATCACGCTCCTGTTTGGTTCCGGCTATGCCGGGTTAGGGAGCGGTTGCCGTAGTCGTTACAGAACGGGCGCTAAGCGAAAGCACGGCCCAGCGAGAGAGATCGCATGGATAAATTCGTGATTACCGGCGGCAACGCCTTGCGGGGCGAGATCCCGGTCAATGGTTCGAAGAACTCGGCGCTGCCCGCGCTGGCGGCGGCGCTGCTCACCGCGGAGCCGGTGACGCTCCGCCGCATCCCGCGCGTGCGCGACATTCGCACCATGCAGCGGCTGCTGGTGGACGTCGGCGCCAAAGTGGATGTCGACGGCGGCGCGGTGCGGCTGGAGGCGTCGACGATCGTCTCCCCGGAAGCGCCGTATGAGCTGGTGAAGACCATGCGCGCCTCCAGCCTGGTGCTGGGCCCGCTGGTGGCACGAGCGGGCAGGGCGCGTGTATCGCTGCCGGGCGGCTGCGCCATCGGCGCGCGGCCCATCAACCTGCACATTTTCGGCCTGGAGCAACTCGGCGCGCGCATCAACCAATCGCACGGCTATATCGAAGCTACCGCGCCCGACGGCCTGCGCGGCGCCACCGTGCATTTCGACCGCATCACCGTCACCGGCACCGAAGACCTGATGATGGCGGCCGTGCTGGCCAAGGGCGAAACCGTGCTGCGCAACGCGGCGCGCGAGCCGGAGGTGGTGGACCTCGCAGCGCTGTTGAGCAAGATGGGCGCCAAAATCGAGGGCGCCGGCACTTCCACGATTCGGATTCAGGGCGTCGAACAGTTGGGCGGCGCCGAGCACACCATCATCCCCGACCGCATTGAAGCCGGCACTTTTCTGGTGGCGGGCGCCATCACCGGCGGCGATGTGACGGTGACGGAATGCATTCCGGAGCATGTCGGCGCGCTCGTGGCAAAACTGCAACAGGCCGGGCTGGAGGTGACACAACCCACCGCCGATCGCGTGCGCGTGCGGGCGGGTGGCAAACTGGGCTCGGTGGATATGACTACGGAGGAGTACCCCGGCTTCGCCACCGATTTGCAGGCGCAATACATGGCGCTGATGACGCAGGCGGAAGGCATCGCGATCATCGTCGAGACGATTTTCGAGAACCGCTTTATGCACGCGCAAGAAATGGCCCGAATGGGCGCTAACATTCGCGTGGATGGCAAACAGGCCATGGTAGCGGGGCCGCGCGCCCTCTCCGGCGCCGGCGTGATCGCCAGCGACCTGCGAGCCAGCGCGTCGCTGGTGCTGGCGGCGCTGGTGGCCAAGGGCGAAACCGTGATCGATCGCGTCTACCACATCGACCGCGGCTATGAGAAGATCGAGCAGAAGCTGGCATCGGTGGGGGCGCGGATCGAGCGCGTGGAGTAAGATGGGGCAGGATTCATCGTGCCCGTGGTAGCGCCGGCGGTCTTGCCGCCGGTGTTTTTGAAGCGGGCCGGCGGCGTGTCCTAAACAGTGGCCGTGGTCACGCGCGCACAAGATACAAGACACCGGCGGCAAGACCGCCGGCGCTACCGAGGAGAGTCGCAATCCATGAAACACAGCGAAGGTTTCCTGCAATTAGTCAATGACGCTAAGACGCGCGTGAAGCAGATTGACATTAAAGGCTACCGCACGATGCGTGCATCCGGCCGGCCGCACCTGCTGGTGGATACGCGCGAAGAGAGCGAGTGGGCCGCCGGCCACGTGGCGGGCGCGATCCACTTGAGCAAGGGCATCATCGAGCGCGATATCGAAACACTCGTGCCGGACCGCGCCGCGACGCTGGTGCTCTATTGCGGTGGCGGATTCCGCTCCGCGCTGGTGGCCGACAATTTGCAGAAGATGGGCTACACCAACGCCATCTCGCTAGATGGCGGCTGGCGCGCGCTAAAGGAATCGGGATTGCCGCTGGAGTGAAGGGTTCAGACGCCGTCACCGGTCCCGCTCGTTCGTCTCGGACCCCCGCGGCTGCCGCTCCGGTGCATCGGAAAAGTCGATCTGCGAATCGGGGCGAGTAGCGAGCCGCTTCAGCTCCCGGCGCTGCTTGTCACTGATGGGAGTGGTAAAGAGCGCGCTCGCGGGGACTCGCCTTTCTTGCCGAGATGATACGGATTTCTTCTTCGCCATGGTTACCGGCCCGTTATCCAGGCGGGTCCGGTATCGAAAGTCTGCGGCAGATTCGCCTAGCGAGAAGGTCGGCGATCTCGGCGTGCCGCGGGATAGCTTCGGCATGGCCGGTCGCTGGGTTCTCCCAGAGGGAGTGCTCTTTGCCCTCCCTGCGTAGCACACAGCCGTACCGCCGCAGGTGGCGGAGGAGGCCTTCCCGCTTCATCCGATCACAACGAGCTCCTGCTGGGCGTCGGGCGCTATGGCGCGCAGAGAGTCCTCCCGCCGGTGATCGAGAATCAGCCTGATCGCTTCTCCGAGGTTGGCCAGGCATTCCGCACGCGATTTGCCTTGGCCGTTCGCACCGGGTACTTCGGCGCAGTACGCGATGTACCAGGGACCGTCCCTCTCGACAATCGCCGTGAACTCGTTGCGCATGTCTCCAGTTTACCGCAAGCAACTCCGACCTCTTCCGCGCCCCTTGTTATACTGGGCCTTTCCAAATGCTGAGGGTCAGGTTTGCGCCCTCTCCCACGGGGTTTCTGCATGTGGGCAGCGCGCGCACGTTCATTTTCAATTGGCTTTTTGCCCGCCACCACCGCGGCACCATGATTCTGCGCGTGGACGATACCGACGTTGGGCGCAACACCGAAGTCTCGCTCAACTCCATCTTTGAAGGGCTGCGCTGGCTGGGGCTCGGCTGGGACGAGGAATACCGGCAGAGCGAGCGGCTGGCGCTGCACCGCGAAATGGCACAGGCGATTTTCGCCAAAGACCTGGCCTACCGCGATTTCACGCCGGCAGGAGCGGCTGACACCGAACGCTCTGGCGAGCACGGGACGTGGCTTTTCCCGGAGGGGATGCGCGAGCTTTCGCGCCAGGAAAGCGACCGGCGCGCGGCGGCCGGCGAACCGTTCGCGCTGCGTTTTCGCGTGCCGCGCGACAATCCGCGGCAGATCGCCTTCAACGACGGCGTGTTTGGAGAGCAATCGAAATCGACCGCCGATATCGAGGATTTTGCGTTGCTGCGCAGCGACGGCATGCCGACGTATCATCTGGCCTCTTGCGCCGACGACGCCGATTTGCGCATTAGTGATATCATCCGCGGCCAGGATCACATCACCAACACGTTCAAGCACGTGCTGATTTTCGAGGCCGCCGGCGTGGAGCCGCCGCGTTTTGCGCACTTGCCGCTGCTGGTCGCTCCCGATGGCGCCAAGCTCTCCAAGCGCAAGCACGGACTGGTGGTGAGCGTCACCACTTATCGCGATGCCGGCTTTCTGTCGCACGCGTTCCTGAATTTTCTCTGCCTGCTGGGCTGGTCGCCCAAGGATGATCGCGAGCGCATGACGCTCGATGAGCTGACGGAAGCCTTCACGCTCGAAGGCATCAATCGCAGCAACGCGGTGGTCAATTTCAGCGAAGCCGATCCGTTCGACCCGAAAGCCGTCTGGCTGAACGCGGAGACCATTCGCAGCCTGACGGTGGAGGCACTTGCGCAAGCCCTGACGCCGTTCGTCACGGCCGCCGGTTTCGATGTCAGCCCTGAGAAAATGGCGCTCGTCACGCCGCTGATTCAAGAACGCATACGCCTGCTGAGCGAAGTGACTACGGTGGGCGATTTCTTCTTTGTGAAGCAGTTGGCGCCGTATGATGCCGCCGAGCTGATTCCGCAAAAGGGCGACCGGGCGATGGCCGTCCGCGCGCTCGAGAAAGGCGCCGCCGTGCTGGCCGCGGTCGAATTCCGCCACGACCCATTGGAACAGGCGCTGCGCGCGGCTTCGGCCGAATTGGGCATCAAGGCCGGCCAGATGTTTCAGCCGGTGCGCGTAGCGGTGTGCGGGCGCAAGAACGCTCCGCCGCTGTTCGGTACCCTGGAAGCACTGGGGCGCGAGACCTGCCTGGAACGGATCGGGCAGGCTCTGGAGAAGTTGAAAACCATATGAACCCGTCCAATGTTAGTGCCGGTGAGCAGGGCAACCCGCCAGCGGCCGCTCCTTCGAATTTCGTCCGCGACATCATCCTCGAGGACCTGAAGACGAATAAGTGGGGAGGCCGCGTGCACACGCGGTTCCCGCCGGAGCCGAACGGCTATCTGCACATCGGCCATGCCAAATCCATCTGCCTCAACTTCGGCCTGGCAGCCGAGTTCGGCGGCAAGACCAACCTGCGCTTCGACGACACCAACCCCGAGAAGGAGGAGACCGAGTACGTCGATTCCATCATGGAAAACGTGCACTGGCTGGGGTTCGATTGGGAGGAGCGCTGCTTCTACGCTTCGGACTACTTCGGCCAATTGTACGAGTGGGCGGTGCGGATGATCAAAGAGGGCAAGGCCTATGTCTGCGACTTGAGCGCCGAGGAGGTGCGGCAATATCGCGGCACGCTCACCGAGCCCGGGAAAGAGAGCCCTTACCGCAACCGCAGCGTGGAAGAGAACCTGGACCTGTTCGAGCGCATGCGGGCGGGTGAGTTTCCCGATGGCTCGCGCACGCTGCGCGCCAGGATCGACATGGCGTCGGCCAACCTCAACATGCGCGACCCGGTGATGTACCGTATCCTGCACGCCGAGCATCATCGCACGGGAGACAAGTGGTGCATCTACCCGATGTACGATTACGCCCACGGCCAATCGGATTCGATCGAGGGGATCACGCATTCCATCTGCACGCTGGAATTCGAAGACCACCGGCCGCTCTACGACTGGTTCTGCGAGGCGCTGCGCATCTATCATCCGCAACAGATCGAGTTCGACCGGCTGAACCTGACTTACACCCTACTTAGTAAGCGCAAGTTACTGCAACTGGTAAAGGACGGGTATGTGAACGGCTGGGACGATCCGCGCATGCCAACTCTCGCCGGCATCCGGCGGCGCGGCTACACGCCGGAGTCGATCCGTAATTTCTGCAAATCGATCGGGGTTTCAAAGACCAATGGCACCATCGAGCTGGGCCTGCTCGAGCACCATTTGCGCGAGGATTTGAACAAACGCGCTCCGCGCGTGATGGCGGTACTGCGGCCGCTGCGGGTGGTGATCGACAATTATCCGGAAGGCCAGGTGGACCAGTTGGAAGCGGGCAACAATCCAGAGGACGCTTCCGCCGGCACGCGCCTGGTGCCCTTTGCCAGGGTGCTTTATATCGAGCAGGACGACTTTCGCGAGGATCCGCCGAAGCAGTATTACCGGCTTTCACCGGGACACGAAGTCCGCCTGCGCTACGGCTATTTCATCACCTGCACCCGCGCGGTAAGGAACGAGAAGGGCGAGGTCACGGAAATCCACTGCACTTACGATCCGGCTACCCGCGGCGGCAACGCGCCCGACGGGCGGAAAGTGAAATCGACCATCCATTGGGTTTCGGCTGCCCACGCCACCGACGCCGAGGTGCGGCTGTATGAAAGCCTGTTCAGCAAGCCGGACCCCAATCAGACCGAGGAGGGGCAAACCTTCCTCGCTAATCTCAATCCGCATTCGCTCGAAGTGCTCACCGGCTGCAAGCTGGAGCCCAGTCTGAAAGACGCCACCGCGTACAGCCACTATCAGTTCGAGCGGCTGGGCTACTTCTCTGTGGACCCGGATTCGGCTCCCGGCAAGCTGGTCTTCAATCGCACGGTGGCGCTGCGCGACACCTGGGCGAAGATCGAAAAGCGGGAAAAGGGCGGCCGGTGATTATCCTCGGAATCGGCGGCGTGCTGGGCGATGCGGCCGCCGCTATCTTGAAAGACGGCGAGCTGGCAGCCGCGGTGGAAGAATCGAAACTGCTGCGGCGCCGCATGCACTGGGGCGGCCGGGATCCGCTGCCGGAGCGCGCCATTTCGATGTGCCTGGAACTCGCCGGCGCCAAACCGGAGCATGTGGACGCGGTAGCAGTGGCGCGGCCCGTGCCGGAGAGAGATTTCTACCTGCGGCTGCGGGCGCAGTTTCCCGCCAGCCGGATCACAGTGGTGGACCATCACCTGGCGCACGCGGCCTCGGCTTACTTCGCGTCTCCCTTCGACGAGGCGACGGTGCTGACGCTCGATCGCGGTGGCGATTTCCGCTGCGGCTCGCGCTGGGCCGGCCGCGGCGCCAGCATGGCCATCGAGCAGGAACACTACTCGCCCGATTCGCTGTGCGACGTCTACAGCCGCGTCACCGAGTTGCTGGGCTTTGAAGCCAACGTGGATGAGCACAAAGTGCAGTGGCTCTCGGTGTGCGGCGATGCGCGCTTTCGCGATTTGTTCCTGGAGATTCTCCAGGCGGACGAAGCCGGTCTGCACGTGGACCGCGCCTTCTTCAGCGGCGAGCGGCCGCATGCGGGCGGGTTCGGGCACCGGTTCTATGCGGCGCTCGGGCTCGGTGACGGCGCGCCGATTCCGGAATCGCTGCGCGCGCCGATTGCGGCCGGCGTGCAGCAGGCGGCGGAAGCCGCGGTGATGCGGCTGGCCGGTCAAGGCCGCAACCTGTGCCTGGCGGGCGGACTGGGGTTCAACGCGCTGCTGGTTTCGGCGCTGGAAAACCGGTCCGGTTTCGAGAATGTGTTTGTGCAGCCGGTGGCGGGCAACGCGGGGACGGCTATCGGCGCGGCGCTTGAAACCTGGCACCACCTGTTCCGGCAGGCAAAGCGCGTGCGCCTGGAAACACTGTGCCTGGGCCCGAGCTACACCGCCGCCGAAACCAAGCAGGTGCTGGAGAACTGCAAGCTGCGCTTTCATTACTTGCTGACCACCGAGGAGCTGATCGGCGCCGCGGTGGCCCAGTTGAACGACCACAAGATTGTCGCCTGGATGCACGGGCGGATGGAATTTGGCGCGCGCGCGCTGGGCAACCGGAGCATCCTCGCCTCGCCGCTGGATCCTTATTCCACCGAGAACCTGAATACCTATATCAAGCACCGCGAGCCGGTGCGCAAGTTCGCAGCCTCTGTGCCGGCCGAGTTGGCCGGCGAGTATTTCGAGGTGGGACCGAATGCGCGATTCCTGGCAACCGTCGGCCGCGTCCGGCCGGCGCACCGCGAAAGATTCGCCTCGGCCATCCTGGCCGGCGACCTAGTGCGCGTGCACACTGTCGACTCGCGAGAGAACCCACTCTATTGGAAGCTGCTGCACGCTGCCGGTAAATCCACCGGCCTGCCGGTGCTCTACAACACCTCGTTCAACCTGTTTGGCGAGCCGCTGGTTTCCGACCCGCGCGACGCCGTGCGCAGCTTTTACTCCTCCGGCATCGACGCCATGTTCGTTGGCAGTTTCTTTTTGCAGAAGTAAGCGTCGAGGCCGTCAGAATACTTTCAGCCGCAGATATTTCCCGGGACTCTGGTGGAAGTCGTGCATCGTCGCCGCTATGGCGCGCGTCATGCCGGTCAGGTTGTCGTAAAGCAGGGACGAGGCGAAATCGGGACTGGCGTTAAAGTCGTCTACACTCCGCACCAACGTCGCCAATTGCCGGGTCCAGTCTAAGTACAGCTCGTCGGATTGAAGAAGCTGGCCGGCGCGCACGTTCGCGACCGACTTGCGTAATCCGCTGGCCGCATCGAGGAGTTGCTGGTATTGGCCGGTGTCGCGCAGCCATGGGCTGGATTGGAGGCGGGCGAGGGTTTGATCGAGGCGGACCAGCGGGTCGTCGATCTGGTGGTAAAGACGATCCGTGTAGAGCACGCTGCCGATGGTGCCGGTGGTCGCCGCCGCCGCGCGTAAATCATTTTGCAGCACCACCATGCGCCGCACCACGTCGGTGTACATTTTGTCCCCTTGGACGAACTTGCCGACTTGGCCGCGGCCGGCCTCGATGTCTTTGAGGGTGGCATCGACAATGCGCAACTGCTGCTCGAACTGAACGAGGTCCAGCCCTTCCATTACATTCGGCGAAGCCTTGTAGCGGATCTCACCGCCGGGCATCACGTGCTTCGAACTTTGCCCGCTGGTGACGTCCACAAACTTGTCGCCGACCAGGTTGTCGGCGGTCAATTCCGCGGTCGAATCGCTGGTAACGGTGGACAGGAAGCTGCGGCGAATGCTCAGCACCACCAGCACTGCGCGGTCCGGGATGGCGGAGCCGGAAAGCCCGATGCCCGCCACCGTCCCCACATCGATCCCATCTACACGCACGTCCGCCCCGGCACCCAGTCCGGTGGCATCGGGCACGTATAAGTACACGGTTGCGGCCCGCTGGAACAAGGTACCTCCGGCGAGCAGGGTCAGCAGCACGGAGAGAATCGCGAGGGCAGCCACGGTGACCGCAGCGACGCGGAGCTTCGCCCAACCGACGCCACGCGTGGATGACATTCACCTGGGATTGTACCGCGAGGATGGGAAGCGAGGCGCACCCGGATGCAGTAAAGAGAAAGGAAGGGCGAAAGAGCCGGTTGCCTTTACCGCAGGCGCGCGCTTGAAGCCTCTGGCAACGACGGTTTTGCGGGCCGCCTGGATGACGACGGGCCAACTCGGGCCTGAGACCTGCGATGTTGGCGGGCTGCAACTCGCCATACCTCTGCTTCTCCAGCATCCGGTTCACCCCAGTGCAAACCTGCTCGCGATTCCGCCCCTCGAAGGCGACCTCATCGCTGGCTTCCAGAGACGCCCGGATCTGCTCCAGGTTCAACCCTTGGCCCGTTTCCGCCCCGGCACCAATTCCAGCATGCGGGATTGTTCCTCCAGGCTCGTCTTCGGTGAGAAACAAGCTCTCGCTCCGGGCTCATCCTGCATGAGACAAGACTAGCGTTCCCGCTCGGACTCGATTCTGATAAGATGAAATTCTGTTCCCGTGGCGCTATCGTCTAACGGTTAGGACGGAGCCCTCTCAAGGCTTAAATACGGGTTCGATTCCCGTTAGCGCTACCAATTTTTCTATAACTTACGGGCAACGCGCTGCCACGCGCTGCCACGCGCAAGGCTCCAGAGAAACTCACTGGACACCTCCGATCGCTTTCGGCTCCGCATTCCGCCCCTGAAACTCCTCCCACTTCCGCGCGGCCTCATCGTCCTGCCCGTGGATGGCGTGCGAGTAGATGTCGGCCGTCACCCGGACCGAGGAGTGTCCCAACCGCGCCGACACCACCGGCAGCGGGACGCCGTTGGCCAGCAAATGCGATCCATGGGTGTGGCGCAGCGTGTGCAGACTGACCCCTGGCGGCAGCTTCAGGCGCCGGCAGAGGACCGACACCGTCGCTGAAACCGAGTCCGGCTTCAACGGCGTGCCATCCGGATTCGCGAAGATCAAATCCAGAGCAGCACGGTAGTCAGGGCCGAACTGCTGCCGGAACCGGTCCTGGCGCCGGCGGTGCTCTTCCAGTGTGGCGAGCGTGGACGTCGGTAGGCCCACCACGTGCGGGTTATCCGATTTCGTGCACTTGAACTCTAACAGGGTGTTCGTCTGGGTGAGCGAGCGTGCGATGGTGGCCCGGCCGTCTTGGATGTCCGACCAGCGCAGCGCCAGTACTTCACCGCGGCGGGCGCCAGTGGCGGCCGCCATCTCCAGCAACATTGGAAGCCACCACGGCCCTGCTGCGCTGTCCAGCAGCAGCCTCTGCTGGGGGGGCGCAAGGGCCATGCCGTGGTGCTTCTTCGGCACTGGCGGCTCGCTGTCCGGCACCGGGTTCCTGCTGAGCAAGCCCCATTTGACCGCACGCGCGAAGGCACTCGAAAGGACGCCGGCAACGTTCCGCACCGTCTTCGCGGAGAGGGGGCGTGGTGCCCTGGTTTGTCGGTGGTGACCACCACTATGGAGGAGCCGTTGCCATTCGCGTCCAAGGTGGAGGGGCGTAATCTCTTTGATGGACAGGTTGAGCAGTGTGGGGTCGAGGTACGCGGACTGTTCGTGGTAGCGCTCGACTGTCTTGGGCGCCAGTTTTTCGTCCACGTGCTGCCGAAAGAACTCCTCCAGGAGCATCGCGAGTGTCTTAGGGATCTGATCGACGCTGCCTGCGGTGAGGCGGAGTTTCTGCTTCTGCTGTTCCTGGATGCGGCGGGCGACCTCGGCGTCCAAAGCCTCGCCCTTGGTTGCGAACCCCGACCCAGTAATCCGCTGGCGATTTTGCCGAGTCGACCCCGGGAGGGAAAAGACGTAATGCCAGACGACCTGGCCGGAACGGTACATGCGTTTGTGGACCATATCAGTGCACCGTTACCTCTGGTCGCCCGCCAAGTCCAGCGCCGGCTGGCGTACCGCAGGTGCGCTCCCATTCCTCGTAAGCGTGCCGGGTGATAAGCCACCGGCAACCGAGTTTAATACCCGGCAGGATTCCTTGGTTCAACATTGCATACACCGCTAGACGGCCAACGCCCAGCCGACGGGCAATCTCGGGCACCGTGATGCGACCTGAGCGACGGTCCGTGGTTCGCTCGGCGCTAGAGTGCGGATCCTCATCGGACATATCAGCAGTATTAATGATCTGGATCTAAACGTCAGTAGGTGGCGGTAGGAATTAGTCGGTGGGCCAGCACGGCTTTAGGTCATCTGCTGTGCAGCCGATGATCTGGGCGGCTTTGATGTAGGTTCCGGTAGACACTTTACGGCCGGCCTTCATTTCGAAATAAACGCTCCGCTCCAAGCCGAGCCTTTCGGCAACCAGCTCGTGCGATGGGATGCCTTCGTTCACCTTGAATTCCGTCAGGACTTCGTCCGGTGTCTTGCGCCGACTGCCATCGGGCCTCTGCGTCGCGAGAAGCGCGATCTCTTTAAGCCGTTGTTCGAGTAGCGCGAGATCGGCGTTGGCAGGCTGCTCCGTCCAAGCGTCGAGCTGGTTCACCCGAAGCCTTCGCAGCTCTGCCACATAAGGGTCCCATCTTGGCGTCAGCGGCAGGCGATCTGCTAGCAACGCGACAGCATTGACAAAAGGCCCGATGAATTCCAGCGTCGACGTGAACTGGACCCAGAGGCCAGTTGCCTCCTTGTCCAGTCTTTCATATTCTGCTTGCTCGCGAGCGCGTTCCTTTTCGGCCGCACAGCGGGCGAGTTCCTCCTCCGGCAGGGGCCTGGACAGAAGTCCATTGCGCTTCTGCTCGGCCTCGTCACGGAGCTTCGCAGTCTTCCAGAAGTTCGCGATGACTTTGCTCTGTGCTTTGACTGATCGGCGGCCCTCCTCCGTCCTTTTAAGCAGATCCCGCACGGTCGCAACTAAATCGAGTTCTGTGGCATCCATTGGATTCAAGTTTAACGCTCACTTTGCAGTAACGCCGTCAGCGATGCGCAGCTTTCATTCCATCGTCACCCCTCCGCAAAAGCCTCTCGCTGCGTCACAGATTCAGCTCCCGTCGCACCAAGCGCCGAACGAGCCCTGCAACCTCTTCCGCTGATTCGTCGCCCTCCAGTTCCTCCTCCAAGGCCTCGCGGATCGGCGGCTTCAGCTCTTCCGAAAGGCTCCAGGTCGATTTATCGAATTTCCATTTCTGCTCCAGCCGTTGCACGTACCCATAGATCTCACCCAGGCCGGCCTCAATCAGACGCTCCCTGGCCTCCTTCCGCTCCTGTTCCTCCTTGTACTGCGCAACCACCCGGTCGCGAGCCTTTTCGATCTCACCCCTGGGAGCGCCGGCCGGCAATTCCGCAATCTCCTCTCTGGCCTCTGCCAGCGCTTCGGCTTTGTCTTCTGGCGACATCCCGAACGGGAGGCGCCACCTGCAGGAGTCCAAAACCTCCTCGCGCATTCTCTCGTCCAGGCGGGCCGCGATCCTCCCCCGAATCGGCTCTAGCGCGAGATCGCGCGCCTTCTCCATTTCGCGTCGGGATGTTCCGACAGGTAGTTCGGCCAAGGCTTTCTGCACGCCCTCGTTGCCCTCCTCCACCTCGGCGTCCGCACCAGAGAGTTCCCCCCTGACACTCGCAATGATCTCCGCGCAGGCCCGCTGATGCTCGAACTCTCGCACCAGCGGAACGATCGCTTGTCGTGCCGCAGCGTCCACCTCCGCCAAACTCGCCCCGGCGCGCAGTCGGCCAACGGCGGTACTGGCGGCCTCATACATCCGCGCCTTCCACGCACGATCATGTCTCATGTTGCAGGGCAGGTTCCAGTCCTCGCAAGCCTCCTGAATACGCTCCGACTTCTGCGTGGCAGTGCGCCATGGCGTCAACGCGCGGTCGACCGCAGCATCCACCAGCCGCCGCGTGAGCGAATCCGGCTGCGTGGGCTCCAGATCTGTGAGGGTTTCTTCCACGACTTGATAGACATCTAACCGGACGGACTCTGGTGCGCTACTGGGAATTCTGCGTAGCGCGTATCCCGTCCAGTACGTTTTCCAAACCTGGCGGCGTTGTTCCGCCGCAATTTCCGTCTGGCGCCGCTGTTCCGCTTCGAGTTGCTGGGCCTCCCACGCTGCCTCCCGCTCCTCCCGCTCGCGAAACCAGTCGAGTTTCTCTTCCTTCTGTTTGCGTAAGCCGAGGGATTTCACCTCGTTCTCCAGGCGAACCACTTCTTCGGCGGAGTCGATGACCTCTTCGGAGGGCGCGGCAAGCAGGGGCGAATTGCCGCGAGGGACTTTCCCGTTCCCGGCCAAAGGGCCGAGCTCCGTCGGCAGGGGCCGCGGCAGGGGTGGTAGGCCGTCGCGCTTCAAGCGCTCCACTTCCGCGGCCGCCACCCGCAGATGTCCGCCAGGCGTGGTTTCGGCTTTGATGGCGTGGGCGTCGCACAAGGCGCGCACGTTGGCCAGGGTGGTGCCC
>Ga0187852_1003033_pt1 | contig 12783 bp, 6 predicted proteins | sample June2016WEW_6_40_FD_134511 | JGI IMG/M metagenome (GOLD analysis project Ga0187852, IMG submission 134511) | Peatland microbial communities from SPRUCE experiment site at the Marcell Experimental Forest, Minnesota, USA - June2016WEW_6_40 | ecosystem: Environmental > Terrestrial > Soil > Wetlands...
AAGCCGACCTGGTTGGCGTCCATGAAGCAGGGATCGCACATCATGTTGCAGCGGTTGGTCAGGTCGATGGTCAGCACCGCGCCGCGTCCGTGAGTCACGGTCGAGGTGCCGTGGTTGTGCAGCCGCTTGTCGTTGTGCGCCCTCACGTCGCGCCCCGGAAAGCTCTCTTCCAGATGCTTGAAGAAGGCCGGGTCCATCGACATCACGTCCTCGAAATGCCCATGCTTGGGGCAGTCCTTCACCATCAGGATCTTGCCGTCGCGCTCGATGATCTGCGCCTTGATCTCGCCCACCTTCTCGTTCAGCAGGATCTCGAAGGGCAGCTTGCCGTCCAGAATCTGCTGGCGAATCTCGGGCACGCACTTGGGACACAGCGAGTCTGTGGTACGCGGCCAGCCCAGCGGCGGTTTTTCCTTCTGCCAGCTCTTCTGCAGCGGCTTGTCGCTCCACTTGGGCGTAAAGGACGGGTTCGGGCTAATGCGGTTCAGCCGCTCATAAACCACCCATGCGCCCCGTGCCGCATAAACGGCGGCCTTCTCGGCGTACTTAATCGCTTTGGACATGGTGTTGCGGTCTCCTCGAAGAAATTGGCCGTCTGCTGCTGACCACCCCCCGGCAGTCTCTGGTCCGGCTCAGACTTTTCGGTTCCCGGCGGGAATCCGGAGCCTGAAAATGCACTGTCAGAGTAATCGCCGCCCCCGGTCAACCCAAACCCGGAGCAGCGAACGGCAAAATCTTCCCCTGAATGGTCAATAGAGGACACCGAACGGTAGGGCCGATGGACCTCGGATGCGCCACGCCGCCTCGAGGATGCGTCAGTTCACCGTAAGCGAAAATGTCGTCGACTGTTGCAGCGAGCCCGACGTCGCGGTCACCGTGACGGTGTATGTGGTGGATTGAGAAGTGGACGACCCTCCGCCGCAGCCGTTGAGCAGGCTCAGCCCGGCGCCGCACACTGCCAGCAGAAGAAGCATCTGCAAGCGCCGCCGCTTCTTCCATCCCAGGCAGCACAAAACGGCCGCCAGCGCCGCCGATGGAAACAGTGGGCTCGAGTTGCGGCCAAGAGTTGCGGTCGTCCCGGATGTGCTCACGGTAAGCGTTGTCGTTGCCGCCGCGCCCGAGGGCGTCACGGTCTGCGGATTGAAGCTGCACGTAGTTCCCGCTGGCAAGCCCGAGCAGGCAAAGGAGACGTTCGAGTTGAAGCCGCCCACATCGGTCACCGTGATTGTGGTGGTGCCGCTCTGTCCGGCTTGGACCGTGAGGGATGCCGGATTGACAGAGACGGTGAAGTTCGGAGGAATGGTGTACGACGCGCTGGCCAGGGCGCTGTTGAGATAATTCGTAGCCACTGCGATGGCCTGAATGGTCTCACTAGCCAACACAATGATTGGGCTCGTGTACTGGGTCGAACCCCTGGTGGGTGTTGTTCCGTCGGTGGTGTAGTAAATTACGGCTCCTTGCGTCGCATCGGTAATTGTGACCGTCTGCGTCGTGCTGTAGGTCCCTGTCGCTGGCGAAAGAATGGGTGTTGCAGTTGCGGGAAAGGAGGGTGTTGAAGTTGGCTGATATTCCCACAGGTCGTTTAGAGTGCCGAAATTGCCCATCGCATCGATGCCTGCGCCCCCAAAGAGCCAGAAGTTTCCGCTCTTGTCGGTCCAGCTAACAGCAGAATCGCGGCTTCCGGGAAGGTTCCCGGAAGCGGGCGTTCCCAAAGTGCCGTACACTCCAGGCGGGCTTAAGGGCCCGGAGAGATGATCGCTGCCGGCCGTGATGCTTCCGCCCATCCAGGTCCATTGGTTGGTAGAGGGGTTGTACTCCCATAGATCGTTAAGACCGCCCTCATTTCCGTTGGCGTCGTAGCCGTCGCCTCCAAAGAGCCAGAGATTTCCCATGTTGTCTGTCCAGCTAACAGCAGAATCGCGGCCTCCTGGGATGTTGCCGGCAGCAGGCACGCCCAACGCGCCATACACCCCGGCTTGGTTGCCCGTGCTGCTCCCGCCCATCCATGCCCATTCGTTCGTGGAAGGATTGAACTCCCATAGCTCGTTGCCAGAGCCCCCAAAGAGCCATAGATTACCGCTGCTGTCGGTCCAACAGTTCGCCAGATAACGGCTTCCAGGAATGTTTCCGGCAGCAGGCACGCCCAACGTGCCATACACCCCGGCTTGGTTGCCCGTCCTGCTTCCGCCCATCCAGGTCCATTCGTTCGTGGAAGGATTGAACTCCCAAAGGTCGTTGAGACCGCCCATTCCGTCGGCATAGTAGCCACTGCCCCCAAAGAGCCAGAAATTACCATTACTGTCGGTCCAACTCGCAGCGTATTCCCGGCCCCCGGGGATGTTTCCGGTGGCAGGCGTTCCCATCGTGCCATACACGCTGGATTGGGGGATCGTGCTGCTTCCGCCCATCCAGGCCCATTCGTCCGTGGAGGAATTGAACTCCCACAAGTCGTTAAGGAGGCCCAAGCCGTTGCCACCCACGCCACGGCCCCCAAAAAGCCAGAGATAGCCTCTGCCGTCTATCCAGCTCACAGCTCCATAACGGCCTCCGGGAGTGTTTCCAGCAGCGGGCGTTCCCAGCACGCCGTACACGGGGAGGGCGCCGAAATCAGTTTGGTCGCCAAAGCTGCTATCCCTGGAGCTTCCGGCCATCCATGCCCATTCGTTCGAGGAAGGATCGAACTCCCAAAGCTCGTTGAGATAGCCCCAATTGAAATCGCCCGAATTGGTCATCGTGCAGCCCCCGCCTCCAAAGAGCCAGAGATGGCCGCCACTATCGGTCCGGCTCGAAGCCCAAGCGCGGCCTCCGGGAGTGTTTCCAGCAGCCGGCGTTCCCAGGCCGTACACTCCTAGCTGACAGTCGTTGCTTCCGACCGCGCTGCTGCCTCCCATCCACGTCCACTCGTTGGGGGCAGTTGTCTGCGCCACGGCGGACGGAGGGCCACCGGCAAACGCAAGCACACACCCACACAAACAACCTGACAGCAGACGATGCTCTCTCACTCGCATAGGAATATCCTCAGAGAGTTGATTTGCCAGAAATCATACTCCTGTCTGTCCGGTTTCGGAAGTTAAACTCGATCTCCTGCCGCGTCAACAGAAGCCGGAACGGTAGGGCCGATGGACCTCGGGGGCGTTGCGCCGCCGCTGGAATGCGTCAGTTCACCGTGAGCGATAATGTAGTGGATTGTTGCAGCGAGCCCGACGTCGCGGTCACCGTGACGGTGTATGTGGTGGATTGAGAAGTGGACGACCCTCCGCCGCAGCCATTGAGCAGACTCAGCCCGGCACCGCACACCGCCAGCAGCAACAGCATCTGCAAGCGCCGCCGCTTCATCCATCCCAAGCAGCACAAAACGGCCGCCAGTGCCGCCCCTGGAAACAGCGGGCTCGATTTTTGGCGAAGAGCCGCGTTCGTCGCGGAGGTATTCACGGTAAGCGTTGTCGTTGCCGCCCCGCCCGATGGCGTCACGGTTTGCGGATTGAAGCTGCACGTCGCCCCGGAGGGCAGCCCCGAGCAACTGAACGAGACGGTGGAATTGAAGCCACTCTCCGGCGTGATCGTAATTGTGGTCGTGGCGTTCTCTCCCGCAGCTACGGTGAGCGATGAAGGAGAGGCCGCGATGGAGAAGTCCGGCAAGAGATTGATGATGTATGTCGCGCTGGCCATGGCGCTGGTGGAATGGCCGGCGGCGGTTGCTATCGCGTGGATCGTTTCTGTAAACCGCCCTCCTGGCGACCCGATGGTGAAGGGGCCGCTGTACACCGTCGAGCTCGTCGTGGGCGCGGAGCCATCGGTGGTGTAGTAGATGGTCGCATTAGCCGTTGCGGAAGTGATGGTCACCTGCTGTGTGGCCGCGTAAGTTCCCGCCTCTGGGTTGAAGGTTGGAGTTCCGGCGGCCGGCAAGGAGGTTGTGGCTTGCTGATACTCCCACATATCGTTCAGAGCTCTGCTGTCGCGGGAGCCGGTGCTATCGGCGCCGTAGCCGCCAAAGAGCCAGAAATTGCCGCTATGATCGGTCCAACTGCTTGGGCCAATCCGGCCTCCGGGGTCGTTTCCCGGATCGGGTGTGCCCAGGACGCCGTATGCGCCCGGCTGGCCTGCGCAGATGGTGTTCCCTTCCGGCGTAAGCATACAGTTAGCCGTCGTGGTGTTCCCACCCATCCACGCCCATTGGTTCGTAGAGGGATCGAACTCCCACAGGTCGTTGAGATTGCCGTCGGTGCCGGCTGAATCGAAGCCCCCGCCGCCAAAGAGCCAGAAATTGCCGCTACCGTCGGTCCAGTTCACAGCCCCCGCGCGGCCTCCGGGGATGTTGTCGGCGGCAGGTGTTCCCAATGTGCCGTAGACGCCGGGCTGGCCGCCGCAGATAACGATTCCCCTTTGATATTCGACGCAAGCGGACGAGGTGGTGCTTCCGCCCATCCACGCCCATTCCATCGTGGAAGGCGAGAACTCCCACAGATCGTTGAGACCGGTAAGATTGCTCTGGGAGTCATAACCGCTGCCCCCGAAGAGCCAGAGATTGCCGCCGCTGCCGGTCCAGGTCGACGCGGCGCCGCGGCCTCCGGGGATGTTTCCGGCAGCAGGCGAACCCAACGTACCGTAGACTCCGGGCCACCCGCTTGCGTTCTTGGCGGTCGGCAGCGTGCTGTTTCCGCCCATCCAGGTCCATTCGTTCGTAGAAGGCGAGAACTCCCACAGATCGTTGAGATAGCCAGACTTCCCGTTTGCGTCAAAGCCCGTGCCGCCAAAGAACCAGAAATTGCCGCTGCTGTCGGTCCAACTGGAGGCGCCAGCGCGGCCTCCAGGAACATTCCCTGCAGCAGGCGAACCTAACGTGCCATAGACTCCGGGCCGGCCATTCTGCGGGAGGCCGACGGTGCTGCTTCCCGCCATCCACGCCCACTCGTTCGTAACAGGCGAGAACTCCCACAGGTCGTTGAGCGAGCCGTTATCTCCGTTGGCATCGGAGCCATTGCCGCCGAAAAGCCAGAGATTGCCGCTGCCATCGGTCCAGGCAGAGGCCCCAGCGCGGCCGCCTGGGAAGTTTCCCGGAGCGGGCGTTCCCAGCGTGCCCCAGACTCCGGGCTGTGAACTTGTCGGGCTGCTTCCGCCCATCCAGGCCCATTCGTTGGTGGAGGGCGAGAACTCCCAAAAATCATTGAGAAGGACACCGATGGTGTTCGAGGAGGCCTCGTAGCCACCGCCCCCAAAGAGCCAGAGATTGCCGTTGCCGTCGGTCCAGCTTGCGGCATTCCAGCGGCTCGCGGGAATGTTTCCGGCGGCGGGCGTACCCAGGGTGCCGTAGACTCCGGGCTCACCGTAACTTCCGTTGAGGTTGTTGCTGCCGCCCATCCAGGTCCATGCGGCAGTTGTTTGCGCCGCGGCGGATAGAGAAAATACTGAGAAGATGACGAATCCAAGCAGGCTCCCTAACAGAGAACCTGACAGCGAACGATGTTTTCTCACTCGCATAGGAATATCCTCGAGCTCTGATTTGTCAGAAATCATACTCCTGGCTGGCCGGCTTCGGAAGTAAACTCGATCTCACGACGCGTCAACAGAGGCTGAACCGGGCCACGGCCCGTCACACGGCTGCCCCGGTCAGTCTTCGCCACCTGGTTAATGATCCTCTGGATGACGGCGATCTGGACGTGGATGTGGCGCGCCACGGCGGACGCAACGAGGCCCCTCCATGCAGGAGAGGCCTAGATTGTATTGAGCCGCCGCGAGAATGCATCATTGCACCGTAAGCAAGAAGGTAGTGGAGTGCGACAGCGAACCCGATGTCGCGTTCACCGTGATCGTGTATGAGGTGGGTTGAGACCCTCCACCGCAGCCGTTGAGCAGACTCAGCCCGACACCGCACACCGCCAGCAGAAGAAGCATCTGCAAGCGACCCCGCTTCTTCCAGCCAAAGCAGCACAAAACGGCCGCCAGCGCCGCCCCGGGTAACAGCGGGCTGGAGTTGCGGCGAAGAGTTGCGGTCGTCGCGGAGGTGCTCACGGTGAGCGTTGTCGAAACCGGCACCAGATCCTCCGTATTAACGCTTGCCGGAGAGAAGCTGCACGACGCCCCTGAAGGCAACCCCGAGCAACTGAACGAAACCGTCGCAACGAGCCCATTCAGCGGCGTGACTGTGACCGTGGTTGTGCCGCTCTGTCCGGCAGTTACGGTCATTGAGGCCGGAGAGGCCGCGACGGTGAAGTCCGGCGTAAGTTTGATGGTATACAATGCGCTGGACATGACGCTGGGGGAATAGCCGCTGGCGATTGCAATCGCCTGGATCGTGTCAAAAGTCAGTAATCCCGCCGACGAGACAGTGATGGGGCCGCTGTACACCGTCGAACTCGTGGTCGGCACGGTTCCGTCCGTGGTGTAGTAGATGGTAGCCCCTGGGGTCGCATCGAAAATCGTGACGGAAATCGTCATTGCCGTTAGCGAGTTGTAAACCCCACTCGCCGGACTGAAGGTTGGCGCGGCGGTTGCCGGCAGGGCGGTTGTGGCCTGTTGATATTCCCAAAAGTCGTTGAGAACGCCGCCACCGACACCGGCCGCCCCGTCCCCGCCAAAGAGCCAGAAATTGCCTTTGCTATCGGTCCAACTGCTCGCCCCAAACCGGGCTCCGGGGTTGTTGCCCGGATCGGGCGTGCCCAACGTGCCGTACACACCTGGCTGGCCTCCGCAGACGACGTTCCCCTCCGGGGCAATCGTACAGCCAGTCACCGTGGCATCTCCACCCATCCACGCCCATTCGTTGGCGGAGGGACTGAACTCCCAGAGGTCGTTGAGATTGCTCTGGTTGCCCTCTGAATCAAAGCCCTGGCCCCCAAAGAGCCAGAAATTGCCGCTGCCATCGATCCAGCTCGCAGCGCCGGCGCGGCCTCCGGGGATGTTTCCGGCGGCAGCCGTTCCCAATGTGCCGTAGACGCCGGGCTGACCTCCGCAGACGACGAGCCCAAGTCGATAGGTGATACAACCGGTCGAGGTGGTGCCTCCGCCCATCCACGCCCATTCGTTCGTGGAAGGCGAGAACTCCCACAGGTCGTTGAGCGCGGTAGGATTACCCTTGGCATCGAAGCCACTGCCCCCAAAGAGCCAGAAATTTCCGCTGCCATCGATCCAGCTCGTAGCGCCAGAGCGGCTTCCGGGAATGTTTCCGGCAGCGGGCGTTCCCAATGTGCCGTACACTCCGGGCTGGCCACATTCACCATATGCACAAAAACTCACCGTGCTGCTACCGCCCATCCACGCCCATTCGTTGGTGGACGGCGAGAACTCCCACAGGTCGTTGAGAACGCTCCAATTGCTGTTGGCGTCGTAGCCGGTGCCGCCGAGGAGCCAGAAATTGCCCTTTCTGTCGGTCCAGGTCGAAGCGGAAACGCGGCTTCCGGGGATGTTTCCGGCTGCAGGCGTTCCCAACGTGCCGTACACGCCGGGCCAGCCGTCGCCCTGGCTCGGAGGCGGCAGCGTGCTGCTTCCGCCCATCCAGGCCCATGCGTTCATGGAAGGATTGAACTCCCAAAGGTCGTTGAGGATGCCGTTATTTCCTTTGGCATCGGGGCCCGAGCCGCCGAAGAGCCAGAGATTGCCGCTGCCATCGGTCCAGCTCGTAGCGCCAGCGCGGCTGCCGGGCAAGTTGCCTGCGGCGGGTGTTCCCAGCGTGCCGTACACTCCGGCCTGTCCGACGCAATTCGGGATACCGTTCACCTTGGTGCAGGTCACGGTGCTGCTTCCGCCCATCCAGGTCCATTCGTTTGTAGAAGGGTTGTACTCCCAGAGGTCGTTGAGCAACACACCAGTGTCGTTGGCAGCGGCATCGTAGCCAGAACCCCCAAAGAGCCAGAGATTCCCGTTGCTGTCGGTCCAGCTCACAGCGTCCCAGCGGCTGGCGGGAATGTTCCCGGAGGCGGGCGTACCCAGGGTGCCGTACACTCCGGGCTCGCCGCCGCTTCCGTCCAGGTTGTTGGTGCCGCCCATCCAGGTCCATGTGGCCGTTGTTTGCGCCGCCGCGGATAGAGAAGATAGTGAAAAGATGACGAATCCAAGCAAGCGCCCAAACAGGCAGCCCGGCATCAAACGCAGCTTTCTCATTGAACTTTCCTCGATGGGAATAGCGCTCTCCCAATGCGATAAAAGCCCCGGCTCTCACGCCGAATCCCAACTGACCTATTAAGACGTGTTGACGAAGAAAGAGTTTACTCCAAAGACGGCTCTGCAAGGATTGAGATCCTCTTTTTCATGCTTCGCCCATCTTTTTTCGAGACCGCGGGGCGTTAGGTGGCGCGATTGGGAGAGTTCGAGAGCGTCACGGAACCGGACCCCGAGATACCGGCCCGCCCTGAGAGGGGAGCAAGCCCACGCCCGGCGCTTGAGGCTGCCAGATCGTTCTCATGTCCAGGCGCGTAGAGATTGCCGACCTCGACTCAAACGGCGCGCCATCCCATCGGGGAGGAAACACCCGCGCTGAATCAACGTATTGACCATTGCGGCACATTCGCGCCTTCCGCCATTGACGCGCCCCGCCCCGCCCCGCAAACTTGGAGTGGAGTTATTTGTCAGAAGCTTCTACCCGGAGGTTACTCCCATGGGCGCTTATCCCCCTTACGGTCCCGGCGGCGTGGGCCGCCGCATTGAAGAAGCCATCGAACTGATCGAAATGGAGTTGCGCCATGCCGCCGCCTACGTAAACGACGCCGTGATCCCGCAGGTCCGCACCGAATCCATCTCCGCCATGCGCAAGGCGGCCGATGCGCTCCGCAATTTCGCCGACCGCCTCGACGGCCAGCCGCCGAATCCGCCACAAGGGCCGCGCGCGTGATGAACCGGGGTGGTTGGGGTACGAGGTATCCCGCCCAGGCGGCAGAAACTCGCCGCGGCGGCACGCCCCGAGGGTGCGGCACCCGGCTTTTGTGGAACATCCGGTGTGGCCTCCGGCCCGCAGCCCTCGGCGCGGGACTCGCGCTGGCGCTCGTGTTTGTCTCCGGCTGCGGGCATCGCACCACCGTGGCCCAGCTACCCGCGCCCCAGGCCGCTCCTCCCGCGCCTCAAACGAATCCCTCCGAGCCCCAGACCACGCCGCCCGCGCGCATTCCCGTCACGCCGGTCCCGCGGGGCGGGATCAGCAACCAGGACCTCGACTTTATCAACACCCACAGGCCCATCCTGACCGAGGAGGGCATGGCCACCTGGTACACCGCGCCCTACAAGGGACGCCAGACGGCCAACGGCCAGGTCTTCAGCGACCGCGCCCTCACCGCCGCGCATCGCACCCTGCCCATGGGTTCGCTGATCGTGGTCACCAACCTCAAGACGGGCCAGTCCAGCGCCATGCGCATCACCGATCGTGGCCCCTTTGCCGAGGGCAAGATTCTCGATCTCACCATCGCCTCCGCCAAAGCCACGGGCGTCTACCAGGTTGGCTCGGCCCGCGTCCGTCTGGACGTCTACCGGACACCCAAACCCATCGAGACGGGTGGCCGCTGGTGCGTGCAAATCGGCGCATTCCATAGCCAGCGCCAGGCCAATAAGCTCAAGGAACAGCTCCTGCGCAAGTACCCCAGCTCCAATGTGATCGAGTTTCCCGGAGAAGACAGTTACTGGGTCCGCATCCGCCCCCAGGGCGACAACCGCGAGCAGGCCGAACTCATCGCCCGCAAACTGCGCCCCACCGAGGGCGAAGCATTCCTTACTAGGCTGGACTGAGGCCGCGGACAGTCAGCCGTCTACTCCGGCGGCGGATAAAACGGCAGCTTCTCGTTCTTCTCGTTGGCGCGGCGGATGGTCACGTCATCCAGCAGCAATGCGGGCGCCAGCACCGTCCGCGGCACGTCGCCAAAGTAGTTGGCCACCCACAGATCCTTGCCCGCGGCCACCACGCTGGAGCGCAACGCCCGCTGGTCCAGGTCGTCCAGCACGGCTCCGCGCACCAGTTCCCGCTTTCCGTCCAGGCCCACGCGGTAGAGCAGCCGGGGCGTCAGTTCCCCGCCCAGCGTCTGCACGTAATAGACGCTCTTCAGCCCGCGATCGTGCCCCAGGTCCACCAGTTTGCGGTCCAGTTCGCCGTCCGATAGACCCTCCTTCGCCGTCACCTGCAGCACGCCGATCGCCGGTCTGGGCGCTCCGGTAATCCCCGCGCGCCCGTGGCCATTCGACTGGGGAAAGTCGCGCACCGGCTCACGCCCGATCAGATAATTCTCTAGCCGCCCCGCCTTCACCAGCTTCACCGCCCGCGCCGGCACGCCCTCGTCGTCCACGTCGTAGGCTCCCAGCAGACTCCTGCCCGCATAGCTCTTCAAGCCGGGGTCGTCCACCACATCCAGAAACTCGGGCAGCACCCGCGCATGGTAACTCGAGGCAAACGGTCCATTGGTGCGCGCCTCGGTGCCCAGCTTGGGCCGCGTGGCCGTCACCGTGCCTGCGACCAGCTCACGCAGGGTGTCTGCTCCGGCGTCGGAACTCAACAGCACCGGACCGTGATACTCCTCCTCCACCAGCGGCGCCTTGCGCAGATCGGTGAGCGAGGCAATCAGATCCACCGCATGTTTCTCGAAAACCGGCGGCGAATCCAGGTCCTTGAGCGAAACGCCAACCGAGGCATACGACCGGTCCAGCCGCATCCCGTCCGCCGCCTGCGTGCCTACCGCAAAGGCTTCCTCGTACTCAGCCGCCGGCTTGCGCACGATCGTTCCCTCGCTTGTCGCCAGCCATGTGGTGGTCACCCGCGCATGGAACTCCGCCGAAGAGTACTGTACGTCCCGTTGGCTCGCCTTCACTTGAGCATCCGTCCGGTAGAGCCCGCTGTCCCGCGCCACGCGTTCCGCCCACGCGGCCTCGTCCAGCTTCAACCGGAGCGGCTCTTCCAGCACGATGACCGGCTTCTCCTGGCTGAAGTCGTCGGCCTGCGGCGGCGTCTGCACCTCTTTGAGCGCCGCCTGCTTCTGCGCATAAGCTGCCAGAGCGCTCTTGTACGCCTGGTCCGTCGCCGCCCACAGCGCCGACCGCACCGCAATCGGATCGTCGTCCAGGCCGGCGAGTTGCAGCGCGCCGTCGCCGCGCCCGCCCGAGCTGTCTGTCTTGTAGTCGCCCACCCGCACCGTCACGCGCGCCACGCGCTGGTGGTTGTGCTGCGAGCCCTCGCTGGCCCCAAACTCCGCCTTGGTCTCAAAGTTGTCCACGTCCTCAATCCGGTATTGGATAAAGAACGGCTTCTCGAAGCCCTTCAACTGCAACTCGCTCTTGCTCCGGTCCAGCTCTTCGAGCATCGCCTTCAGCAAAGGATCTTTCTCCGCATCGGAACGAGTGGGCTGCGGCGCTATCTGTCCGGACGCACTCATGCAGGTTACGCCAAGAAGGGCCGCAAGAAATCCTGTTCCGGCAAACATCGCAATCGGTCGAATTGAGCTCATGGTGCCTCTGTTTTCTGATAACTGAAAACTGACAACTGACTACTGTTTCGCTCCCGGAATCGCCAGTATCGGCGGCCTTGCCGTGCCCTGCTGCACGCGCTGCGTCTCCATCTCGCTCAGCAGCATGGCCGGAGCCACCGCGCTCACCGGGATCGTGCCCGACTCCGCCCCGCACTCCCCGTTGAACACCTCGCTCTTGTCGCTGGTCGCCAGGATGTGCTTCAGCGCTGCCTGCGGGGTGCCCACCATGCTCACGCCCCGCACCAGCTCATCCGGCCGTCCGTCCACATACACTCGCCAAACCACGAGAGGAATCTCCTGAAAGGCCTGCGGCGTGCGCCGCGTGGTCTCGGCATTGCCCGAAGAGATGTCCTCAAAGTAGAGCCCGTACGGCTTGCCCTGCTTTTTCGCCTCCTCGATCAACTGCTTGCGCAGCTCAGCTTCGGGAACGCTCTTGGTAGAAGTTACAATCAAGTTACCCTGCCTTCCGGTGGGAACCTTGCCGGTCTGCGCGCGGCCGTGGCCGTTCGAATTCGCAAAGCTCGCAATCGGCAGCCGCGACATAAGGAAAGTCTTCAGCACGCCGTCCTGGACCAGGTCAACGCGCCGCGCCTTCTGCCCCTCATCGTCATATTCATAACTGCCACTTAGCCACGTATCTCCAAACTTCGTCACGGTAGGATCGTCCGCCACCGACAGGAACGTCGGCAGCACTTCCTTGCCCACTTCCTTGGTAAACGTCTGACCCTCCTCGTCGCCGCGCTGCCGCTGGCCTTCCAGCCGGTGTCCCAGCACTTCATGAAAGAACACCGCCGCGGCCCGTCCGGAAAGAATCGCCGGCCCATCGAAGGGCTCGGTCAGCGGAGCCTTGCGCAGAGCCTCCAGGCTCTTGCCCAGCTCGCGTATCGCCGTTTCCAACTCCGCCTGCGCGGGCAAACCCTCCACCGTCTCGGCCTCGAAGGTCCGCGACCGGTAGAGGTCCATCCCGTCGTCGGCGCGCGTCACGGCAAATACCACCAGCCGCGCCTGCAGGTGCGGCGTCACCACCCGCGAACCCTCCGACGATGCAAAGTAGTCGGTCTCGTTCTGCACCGTCAGCATCACCACGTTCTGGTAAACGTCCGGGTACTCGCGGAAGATCTTTGAAAGCGCCCTGACCCGCTGCTCCCACGCCCCCCGGTCCACCTCTACCGGCGGAGCTGGCTTGCCGATATGCTCCTGCGGCGCTTCCTGGCTGAAGTCCGGTGAAGTGTCTTCTTCCCTGGCCCGCACCTCGGCCTCGGTCTTCACCCGCAGATAGTTGTCCAGCGCCGTGCCGTAGCCCGTGTTGGTCGCCAGCCATAACGTTCGCTCCAGCGCCTCGCGGTCGTCG
>Ga0187852_1003034_pt1 | contig 12781 bp, 8 predicted proteins | sample June2016WEW_6_40_FD_134511 | JGI IMG/M metagenome (GOLD analysis project Ga0187852, IMG submission 134511) | Peatland microbial communities from SPRUCE experiment site at the Marcell Experimental Forest, Minnesota, USA - June2016WEW_6_40 | ecosystem: Environmental > Terrestrial > Soil > Wetlands...
ATCCCGGCGTTCCGCACGAGCACACGCTCCGCGATGGCGTGGGCCCGAACGGCGGTATCAGCGCGATCGACGGACCCACGTTCCTCTCCACGATCGGCTGGGATTGGCTGAACGCGGTGCGAGACCGCGATACCGGCCTCTGGCAGAAGGTGTTTCTCTCGGCCACGGGGCCGGTGGTGCTCAAGAACCCCTTGGTCGAGACCGATTTGCCGCTGCCGCGCACCGATTCCTCCGACGTGACGGTGCAAACCACGGTCGAAAACGTGAGCGATGCGCCCGAAACCGGCGTCGTCCAGGGAACAATCGAGACGATCGTCTTCGAGCGGCAGGTGGAGCTTGCGCCGCACAGCTCGCAAACTATCGTCTTCGACGCCAACAACACGCCGGCGCTGCATGTCGACCATCCGCGCCTGTGGTGGCCGAACGGTTATGGCGCACAGGAGATGTACCGGCTGCACCTCGCGTTCCGGATCGGAGGGTCCGCGAGCGACGCCGAGGACGTGGATTTCGGCATTCGCAAGATTACCTATTCTGTGCCGGGCACGGATACGCTGACGATCTCCGTCAACGGCGTGCCCATCTTCATCCGCGGCGGCGACTGGGGACTCGACGAGGCCATGAAGCGGATTCCGCGCGAGAGGCTCGACGCCGAGATTCATTTGCACCAACAGGCGCACCTGAACTTGATCCGCAACTGGGTGGGCCAGAGCACGGGCGAGGAGTTCTACGATCTGTGCGACAAGTACGGAATCCTCGTTTGGGACGAGTTCTTCCAGCCGAATCCTGGGGATGGGCCCGACCCCACCGATCTGGACACCTACATCGCCAACGTGCGCGACAAGGTGCTGCGCTTCCGCAATCATCCTTCGATCGCGTTGTGGTGCGGGCGCAACGAGGGCTATCCGCCGCCCGCGATTGACGCGGCGCTGCGCAAGGTTCTCGCCGAGATCGAGCCCACGCGGCGCTACCAGCCGAGCTCGACCGACGGCGCCGGCGTGCGCTCCGGCGGGCCCTATTTCTGGCGCGCCCCGCGCGAGTATTACACCATCACCGACGACTACTTCAAGACCGAGACCGGCAGCATGAGCGTGCCTACGCTCGAGTCCATTCACGGCATGATGCCCCAAAAGGATTGGGAGACGATCGGCGACGACTGGGCCGCGCACGACATGGCCAAAGGCAATCAGCACGGCAATCTCTACCCCGGTATCGTCGCCGCGCGCTACGGCAAGATCGCCAATCTCGCCGATTTTGTGCGCAAGGCGCAACTGGCGAACTACGAGGCCTTCCGCGCCATGTACGAGGGACGCAACGCGCAGCTTTTCCATCCCGCCACGGCCGTCATCACCTGGATGAGCCATCCCGCGCAGCCAAGCTTTGTCTGGCAGATTTACCACTACGATCTGGAGCCGATGTCGTCGTATTTCGCCGTGATGCACGCCTCGGAGATGGTGCACATCCAGCTCAACGAGGCCGACGGCCAGGTCCAGGTGGTCAACAACAAGCCGGAAGATTTGACCGGGCTAGTGGCGCACGTGAGCGTGTACAACCTAGACGGCACGCTCGCCTTTACGCACGATATTCCGGTGACGGCCGCAGCGAATGCCGCAACAAATCTGGGCACGATCGATTTCCCGGCGCAGCTTTCAGCGGTGCACTTTGTCAAGCTCGAATTGCACGACGCCGCCGGAGAGTTGCTCTCGAGTAACTTCTATTGGCTCGGGGCACTGGACCACCCCGACGATTTGACGGCGCTGAACCAGCTACCCATGGTGACGCTCGCGGCGAAGGCGGAGGAATTGGAGGGAAAGATCGCCGGCCAGCGCCGGCTCGCGATCACGCTGCACAACCCTACGCAGAGCATCGCGCTGATGGCGCACGTGCAACTGCGCCGCAAATCCGGAGCGCGCGTATTGCCCGTCTTCTATAGCGACAACTACGTCTCGCTGGCTCCCAACGAGACGAAGACCATCGAGATCGAGGCCGCTGAAAGCAGCTTCCAAGGCCCGGACCTTAAGGAAGACGACCCGCTCATCGTGCTCGACGGATGGAACGTGACCGTGGATCCGGCGACGTTCGGACGCGTTTCCGTGGCTCCGAATCTCGACGCGCAGCCGGACCACTGGCCCGCGACGGGATTGCCCGTCGCGACCGAGGGGTTGCGGTAAACAAAATGCCGCAGATGCAAAACGGCCCGCAACCGTATGGTTGCGGGCCCCATTTGTTTTGGCTCTTATTCGTACCGCGCTTACATCGCCGGCGTCTGCTCCGGCTTGGCGTTCATGGCGATCCGCTTGTGCTTCTTGTAATCGTTAAACACGCCGCTCACAAAGATCTGGAAGGCCTCGTTGCGCTTCTGGTCGAGAATCTCCTCCCGCGTCTGGTCGAAGTTTTTCGCCGTCTCGTCGGCGGTCGGCTCCTGCTTGTCGAGAATCTTCACCACCACGCCCGTGCGGCCGGCGTCGATGGGGCCGCTGATCGAGCCGGGATTCATGTCAAAGAGCTGCGGAGCCACCTGGCCTACTGCGCCGAAATCGGGCACCTGGCCGCTGGGGCTCACCAGGTCGCTGGTCTTCAGGGTCGCGCCCACGGCCTTGGCTGCCTTAGAAAGATCGTTCATCGACTTCGCCTTGTCGGCGAGATCCTTGGTCTTCTGGCTCAGCAGCACGGGCAAATGCTCGCTGCGGTAGTCGTCGAGCACGTGCGTCTTCCAGTCGGCAAAAGCCGGCGCGTGGGCCGGAACGACGCCCGTCACCTGGAAGATAGCGTAACCCTCGCCCGTGGGCGCCGATTGCGGCGGATCGCCCTGCTTGGCTTCAAAGGCCTTGGACAAGAGCTGCGCGCCGTCGGGCAAGGCGGCAATCATGCCGTCGTGGCCCACCGGACTCGTGGTCACCAGCTGGAGACGATGCGCGGCCGCGGCCTTCTCGAGTCCGTCCTTGTTTGCCTCCGTGGTCAACTGCTGCGCGTAGCGCGACTCCGCCTGCGCCGAGGAGTCGCGGGTGAGCGCCGCAACAATCGTCGTCTGCACCTCGCTGAGCAGCTGCGTGTGCGCGCTCTGGCGATCTTCCACCTGCACTATGTGGTAGCCAAAGTTGCTTTTCACGATGGCGATGTCGCCGATCTTTTGCGTGAAGATTGCCTTGTCGAACTCGGGCACCATCTTGCCGCGCTGGGCAAACCCCAGCTCGCCGCCTGAATCCTTGCTGCCCGGGTCGTCGGAGAATTTCTTAGCCAGCTCGGTCCAGCTTCCGCCGGCCTGGAGCTGCTTGAGAACGCTCTCTGCCTTGGCCTTGGCTGCGGCATCGGTCTTGGCGTCCGCGCCTGGCGGGACCATGATGAGAATGTGCCGCGACTTGGCCTGATCGGGAACCGCGTAGTCGCTCAGATGCTCGTTGTAATACTGCTGAATCTGCTGCTGGGTCGGCTGCGGAACGCCTCCGGGAACCTGATCCTGCGTGAACGCGAAGTAGGTGATCTTGCGCTCCTCGGGTACTCCCTGGGCGTACCGTGCGGCATTTTGCTTGAAGAAGGCCTCAAGCTCGCTATCGGAGGGATTGATCGTCTTGCGCAGGTCGTCGGCCGAGATGACCGCGTAATCGAATTTGATCTTGATGTTCTCTTTGCGGTAGGCCTCGCGGACCTCCTGATCGCTCACGGTTACACCCGCGGTAATCAGCGCCTGCAGGCGCTGGATCGCGATCTGATCCTTGACCTGGCTCTCAAATTCGTCGACCGAAATATGCAGCCGGTCGTCGATCAACTGCCGGTAAGCCTGAGGGCCGATGAACTTGCCGTCGGGGTAGAGGACCTGGCCGGTAGGACCGGTGCTCAGGTAGTGGCGCACGTCGTCGTCCGTGGCGTTAATGCCGAGCTTGTGCGCTTCCTGTAAAAGCACCTTCTGCTGCACCAGTTGCTGGCCCACCTGCTGCTCGAAGAACTTCACGATCATCGGGTTCTCGGCATACTGCGGGTTGCGCTGGCGTAACTGGGTTTCCGTGAGCTGTTGCACCTGCGTTTGGGTGATCGTGTCGCCCGAGGACAAGATGCGGCTGTACCAGTGGGGATAGACCACGGCGTAGGTATCGGGCGCGGCCGCGCCGGTGCCGGCTAGGCCGGGGATCAGGTAAACCACCATGGCGACCGATGCCGCGCCAATAACGACCACAAACAGAGCCTTGGTGATGCGATTGTCCGACTGCAGGAAACGAATCATGGATAGATCTGGACCTTCAACTCTCTACGCGCACTCGCCCCTCTTGAGGCCGGGCAGCAGCGGCAAATCCGCCGCCTTCCGATGGGCTTCGGATGCGCAGTTCTTGCTGATTTGCAACTCTATCATTATAGACGACGGCGCGCGGCGACTCGCGTGCCGAGAGGCGCGTAAGCCTCCACGCATATCGGGCATCCGCCTTAGGCGGATGCCCGATCCCTGATCTCTGTTCTCTGATCTCTGGCTCTTACCGCCAGTAGTACACCCCACCCACCATGATATAGGGCACATAGTAGGGAGGCGGATACGCGTAGTACGCTCCGCCGTAGCCGTAATAGGGCGATCCGTAGGGGTAGCGGCGATAAAGCTGCGGTCCGCCGGGATACAGGCCCTGCGCCAGTCTTGCCGCTTCCTGCGGGCTCACCGGCTCGACCGTGAGTGGCGCAGCCAGGTGGAAGAAAACGAGGGCCTCGGCCGGAATCCAGGCTCTGGGTCCGGGCGATGCTGTTCCCGCCGCCGTGCCGGCAGCCACGCCCGCGCCGGCGCCGATGGCGCAACCCGCGCCGCGGCCCACCGCGCAACCGATAATGGTGCCGATCAAGCCGCCGGTCACCGCGCTGTTCACCGTCTGGCCGGCCTTATTCGGAGCCTTCACCTTGAACTGGTCGGTCTGAAGCGGATAATTGCGCCCGCCCAGATCGAGCGAGGTGAGGGTGAGCGCCAGAGTGGAGCTGCCCGCCATCTGGCCGGAGCCAACGTTTCGGCTCTCCGCGATGACGCCATGCACCACGGCGCCGCGGGGAATGGCCAGAACGCCGCCCATGGTCACATCCTGAATCACCATGAACTCGACCGGCTGGCCGTCTTTGGCCCGCTTGCTATCCACCGGCTCGCTGGTGCGAAGCTGCAGCAATGTTCCCGCAGGCAGGGTCACAGGACCGTTGGCCGGGGTATAGGCCGGGGCCGGCGGATACTGGGGCGGATATTGCGAATACTGCGGGCTCTGGTACTGCGGCCGCTGCGGCGGAGGAGGTGGATAAGCTCCCTGCTGCGGGTTGGGCGGGGTTGCCGGAGCCTGGCTCTCGTTCTGAGGCGGGTTCGGATATTGATAGCCGCCCTGGTCTGGAACCGGTCGCGGAGCCGGCAGGCCCGCCGTTCCCTGCTGCGTCTGCGACTGATCGGCGTCGGGCACATCCTGGCTGCCGGGGGCGGGCTGGAGCGCCTGCGCGTCGGGCCCCGGATTGCCGACCTGCAAATTGTTGTGCACCTTGGTCACGCCGTCGACGTGCGCGGCGATCGACTCCGCCCACTGCTTCGATGCGCCGGTAGATACCGTTCCGGAGAGCGTAACCTCACCCTGGATGGTCGCCGCCGTGATCAGGTCGTTCTTGAGAGCCGCCGAGGCGTCGAGCGCGTGCACCACGTCCATCTCGATCTGTCCATCGCTGCGCGGCCCCGGCTGCGCGGACGGCTGAGCTTGCGATTGCCCTCCCGCAGCGCCGGCATCCTGCGCCAGGGCGGCCACGGCGCACAGCACGGCCACCCCGGCGCATGCCATGAGCAGCCTAGAGAATCTCTTCAACAAGGCACGATTCATTTGGTCTCTCCTCCGATGTTGCCGTCGTCCTCTACCCGGAAAAACTACGGGGAGAACGGCAATCAGAAGCTCTATTCAGCAGCTCAATGCGTTAGACGAACCCGGCACTGAGCCTGTTACCCGGTCAAACCCGGCTTTCGGGAAAAAGTTGCCTATGCCAAGGCCGCCGCGAGTGCGGTGCCCCATCCGAAACGCGCTTTTTTGCGCTCAAGGTGGGATACCGCGCCCTATCCCAACGCCGCCGCAACCGCCGCATTCAGCGCGTTCAGTCCCGCGGCCACATCGGCTCCCAGGTGCACCCGCAGGACGCGCCGCCCGCGCGACTCGAGCACTGCCATGTCCCCGGCCGCCTGGGCGTCGATCACCACGCCGAAGGTGTACTGCTGGCCCGGAATGTCCAGGTCGTCGGCGTGCTTTGCGGTGATCTGCAAAAAGACGCCGGTATTCGGCCCGCCCTTGTAATCCTGCCCGGTGGAGTGCAGAAAGCGCGGTCCGAAACCGAGGCAGGTGGCCACGCGCTTACGATCGCGCACTTTGTGCCGCAGCACCTGAATCGCGGCCTCGTGCTCGGGGAACATGGGCAGAAAGACCAGTGCCGCAAAGTAGTCGCCCGGACGCAACCGGTCAAAGTGCGCGCGCAGAAATCCGGTCAGCGTATCGGCGGACGCCGCAGCCCGCAGCTCAGCCGCGTAGTCCTCGCAGGCATAGAGTTCAATCCCGGACTCCGACAGCACCGGCTTGCGCTCCGGCAACTGACCCGTCTTCTCGTACTCCTCGGTCAAGGCGCGGGCCTCGATCTTCGCCGCCTCCACGTCGGGTTGATTGAAGGGATTGATGCCCATCACCGAGCCGGCCACCGCAGTGACAACCTCCCAGGTAAAGAACTGGCCGAAGATATCGAAGAGGTCCTCGATCTCGATCAAGACTACGGGGTGGCCAGCGGCCTGTAGAGCCGCTACCCTCGCGTCGAGGTCCGCTTGGGCACTCGCGTCGGCGGTGCTCTTCAGGCGCACGTAGGCAAAGACGCGGTCGTTGCCGTAGACCGCGGGCGCGCCGATGGCTTCGCGGTCCACGGGCGTAATTCCCTTGCCCTGCTTGCCGGTGGACTCGGCGATCAACTGCTCCAGCCACGCACCCAGGTCGTAGATCTCGGGTGAGGTGAAGATGGTGAATTTGTCGCGGCCGGCATTGGCAGCCGAGCCCAGTAACAGGCCAAGCTGCACGCCGGGATTGTTCTCGACCGGCTGTTTGGCCTGGGCCACGGCCTTGGCGGCTTCTTCGAACAACTGGCTTACATGGAGGCCGGCCACGGTGGCCGCGACCACGCCGAAGTTCGAGAGCGCCGAGTAGCGCCCGCCGATTTGCGGGTCGCCATAAAAGATGTAGCGGAAGCCGTCATTCTTGGCCACCTGCTCCATCTTGGAGCCGGGGTCGGTGATGGCCACAAATCGGTCGCCCGGATTCTCCGGCGCAACCGCGCGGCGCACCTCGTCGAAGAAAAACTGCTTCAGAATATTGGGCTCGAGCGTGGAACCGGATTTGCTGGCCACAATCACCAGGGTTTCGCCCAAATCCACCTCCTCGCACGCGGCCATCACCTGCGCGGGGTCCGTCGAGTCTACGATGTGCAACTCGGGAAAACCCGGCTGCGGACCGAAGGTCTTGGCCAGCACCTCGGGGCAAAGGCTGGAGCCGCCCATGCCCAGCAGCAGGGCCGATTTGAAGCCGACGCTCTGCACGTCGCCGCCCAGTTCGGCCAGCGACCAGAGGTCCTTCTGGTGGCGCTCGACGATGTCGATCCAGCCCAGCCACTGCTCCTCGCCGTCGCGGGTCCACAGCGAGGGGTCCTTTTGCCAGAAGCGCTCAACTTTGTGGTTGGATTGCCAGTCGGCGGTGGCCGCATCCACGGCCCCGCGAAGTTCAGCGGGAATTGCCAGTCGAAAGTTCATATCACTATAGATTCTGCATCATGGGGCGGGCTTTACGGCAAAGTTTGTGCAAATCTTTGGGTTCGACGGGAACGCGAGTACATCACGACAGGGGCGCCCCAGGATCCCGATTTTGGGACCCGGGAACCGCGAATGCCGGCATCTGCCGCTCCCTCGCTCCCCGCCTCATCCCGGCCAGTTGGGCGCGATGCGAATCAGGTCGAGTTTGCCTTCCGCAGCGCCCAGATCCTCAAGCACGAATTCCGGCGACGCTGCAGGCGCCGCGACAACCCCTCGCGCCGGCAAGTCGATGGGCGCGAAGCCTTGTCCGCTCAGTCGGCCCGCGCCGGAAGCTGCGAAAAGATACGTAAACCCCGGAGCTTCGCCGCCGAGAAGGCTCCCGCTCGTCCGGCTGCCTTCCACGGGGATTCGCTCCACGCGGAAGTACTCGGCGTCGATCAAAACGGTGCGATCCGCGAGAACCCGCGGCGCAATCTTCCCCGCTCGCGTCGTAAGTTTCGTGGCCTCGATCGATTTCGCAATATGCAATTCGCGCCCGCGTCCGTAGTCGAACATGCGATAAGTCAGGTCGCAGTTCTGCTGCGTCTCGAGCAGAATCGATCCCGGCCAGATGGCGTGGATCGTGCCCGCATCGACAAAGATCATGTCGCCGGCGGCCACCGGCACGGCATTCAGGCTGGCTTCGAGCGTTCCGGCCTTAATCCCTTCCTCGATTTGGAGAAGAGTTGTGCCGGGTTTGACTCCCACGGCGACGGTTGCGCCCAGCTCGGCGGCCAGCGCATACCAACACTCGGTTTTGCCGCGCGGATCGCCGTATTTCTGCGCCATCCTGTCGTCGGGATGCACCTGCACGCTCAGCTTCTCTCGCGCAAAGATGGTCTTGATCAAGAGAGGCGAGTCTGCCGAAGGCGCTTGTGCGCCCAGCAGGGCCTCATGCGCCTCCGCAAACAGGGCGGCGAGCCGCTTGCCGGCGTGGGGCCCGGTCGAAACCAGGCAATCGTCGCCCGTGAGCCAAACTTCGCCGATGGGGTCGCCCGCGGCCACGCGATCGTACCAGGGACGCAGATCGCGGAAACCCCACACGCGCGCCGTGAATCGGGGCTCGATGCAAAACGGCGCCAGTTCCGCCATGAAATCGCTCCTCAAGGGTTTTTTTGCCTTCCCCACTCTAGCAGAAATTCGGATGCAGGGCAGTATCCCTCAAATAGGCCATACACTTGCGAAAAAAGTTCGACTTGAAAACCTTTTTTGTTGTGGTACGCTCATCGCATCATGCGCCGCATGGTTTTTGTGTTTCTGGCTGCGATCTTTGTCTCCGTGGCTGCTCCGCACGCAGCCGCGCAGAAGCTCCTTCCCAAGTCCATCCAGTTTCAGGACGACTCAGAATATAGTGACGCGGAGCTGCTGGCGACAGCTGGGCTCAAGAAGGGTGTGGTCCTGGACTACGCCGCGATGCAGAATTGCTCGAAGCGATTGCTCGCCACCGGCGTCTTTGCGACGGTTGCCTTCAGGATCGACGGCCAGAATGTGATCTTCATGCTCACGCCTGCGGCCGATCTGTTTCCCGTCCAAATTGAGAATCTTCCTCTCACGCCGGGCAAGGAGCTGGATCAAAAGATCCACGACTGGGTTCCGCTCTACCACGGCAAGGTTCCCGCCGAGGGCGGGCTGGCGGACGACGTCGGCGTCGCGCTCCAGAAGATACTCGCCAGCGAAGGATTGCAGGTAACGGTCACGGCAACCACTGCTGTCGATCCGTCTACGCAGGAAGTGAAAGCGGTCAGTTATGCCATCACGTCGCTTCCGGTCAAGGTCGGCTTGGCCAGTGTGGAAGGCGTCTCCGATGAATTTCAGTCCCAGGTCCAAGCCGTATTCACCGAAGCCGCCAGGAATCCGTTTTCCACCACGGACTCAGCCGCCAATCTCGAGCGGGCGCTGAAGCAGTTTTACGGCGACCATGGCTATAGCGCCGCCAGGATCGTGGTCACGTACTTCGGCAATCCCCGGATGGAGTCTCGAGCTATCGTAGTTCCCCTCGCCATTCGGGTCGAAGAGGGCCATCGGTGAGGCGCGCAAGGATCGATACGATCTTCGCTCCTCATCGCCGCAACTGAACTTGGCGTGAAAGCCTTCGGGAGATCGAGAATGACTGGTGAAAATCCGTTTACCCATGTCGCTCCGGAGTTGATGCCTATTCTTGAAGAACTGCGCCTCCGCGAGCCGATCTTCCACACGTCCGCCTTCGGGCTCACCGCCGAGGAGTTCCTGCACTCCACCGCGCCTGGCTACTGGGAGGTCGGCGCTTCCGGCCGCCGTTATAGCCGCGAGCTGATTCTGGCCGGGGTCAGGAAATGGCCTGAACATTTCGTTGACGCGAGCATTGCCGGCTGGCGCACGGAAGACTTCGGCCTGCTCCAACTTGGCGCGGAGACCTACCTCGTCACCTACATCCTCGACCAGAACGGCCGCCTCACCCGCCGCTCCACCATCTGGCGGCGAGGCGACGACGGCTGGCGGATTCTCTATCACCAGGGAACGATCGTCGGCGGAGAAGAGATTGAAATGCCGCCCGAGGAGTAGAGGCAAGCTTTTTCACGAGACAAGCCAGAAATATGTTGTTGCGGATGCGGAGAGGGCCTGCATGAATCGGCTCCGGAATCTCAGCCTTTGCGATGTGCCCATGAGGCACTCTCAGTTGACACATTCACGCGGGCGCAAATGGCGGCCGAAGGCCGCGTCCGCCCGTGCGGCCAGCGCCCGCCTGGACGGCCTGTCCGGTTTGTTAATCTTGGCAAAGCATGAACAAACCCGCTGCACTGATTGCCGCTCTACTTCTTTTCTGTCCGCTTCCATCGCTCGCGCAAAGGAAGGCCTCATCGTCCGCGCAAAAGAAGGCGCCGGCGAAGGCTATCCGCTTTGAAGGGACACCTCAATACACGCAAGAGGAACTGCTCGCGGCTTCCGGCCTCAAGCCGGGCGTGCGTCTGACCCCGAGCGACGTGAAGGCTCACGCCAAGCAGCTCAACGACACGGACTTCTTCGCGGTAGTCAAGTTCACGACGGACAGCAAGGGGCTGCTGTTCACGCTGACGCCTACGAGCCAGCTCTTCCCCATCCACCTCGACAATCTGCCGCTCAAGCCGGGCAAAGAACTCGACGACCAGCTGCACGCGCAGTTCCCGCTCTATCACGGCCTGGTGCCCGCCAACGGCTCCGTGGTCGAAGGCATCCGCCAAGCCTTCGAAGAGATGCTCGCGTCTCAGGGCATCAAGGCGACAGTGAAAGCCGTGGTCACCAGCGGCATCGGCTCCAACAAAATCACGGCCATGAACTTCACAGTCGTCTCGCCGCCAGTGCGCATTGGCCCGATTCAGCTTTCCGGCGTTTCGGCCGCGATGCAAGCCAAGGTCAATGCTCTTGTCAGCGGCCAGACAGGAAACGCATTCGATACGGAGAACTCCGCGATCGGCCTCAAGAACGCCTTCGAGGACCTTTACCAGGATCAGGGTTATGCGGCCGTCGCAGTCGACGTGACCGAGATAGAACCCCCGATCATTTCGGGACAATCTTCGGATCAGGCGGTCGAGATACCTTACTCGGTCGTGATCAAGGAAGGCGGAATCTACAAGCTGGGCACGATCAGTTATCCGCCCGACGCGCTGGTGCCGCGCACGGAGGTCGAGAATGTCCTGTCGAAATACCCGGCCGGCTCGGGAAGGCCGCTCGATCTGTTCCTCCTTGCGGTGCGCGACGCCTATCATGCGCGCGGCTACCTCGATTGCTCCATCGTCTCGCACGCCTCGTTCAACGAAATCACACGCATTGTGAATTACAACATCGATGCCGTTCCCGGCCCGCTCTATCAAATGGGCACAGTCCAGTTCGACGGCGCCCCGGATGTCATGGCCGCAAAACTCAAGCGTCTTTGGAAGCTCGCGCCAGGACAGATCTTCGACGAAAGCTACGTCTCAAGCTTCGCGGCATTCGCACAAAAAAAAGACAAGTCGCTGGCGAAATGGATGCAAACCATGGTCACGACGTATGACGTGAACCCGAACCCGGCCACGCACGCGGTCAACTGCGTCTTCCATTTTGCGAAGGCCGCGCAGGGCGGGCGTTAGCATCGCACCCGGTGCGCATCGTGACCTGGAATCCGGAGGACTTTTCCCAAAGAGATCGCACGATCGGGAAGGCAATGGAAATGATACTTAAGAATGTTCGCATCGCGACTCTCCTTTTGGGCGTTCCCCTTATAGGGAGTAGTCCTGCTCTCACTCAGACCGCCAAGCACAAGCCTGATTTCACGTTAAGAATATCGACTGAAGATCGGACAGTCCCGGCTCAAAAGAATACGGACATCTGGGTCAAAGTTAAGGAAAGCAATATATCAGATCATCCAGTTGATGCGGGGCGGACAAACCAGCCTGCGGATTGGTACAAGATGGTAGCGCTTCTTGACGGTAGGCCGGCGCCGAAAACCGAACTATATCGTCAGATTCTTACGCCTGCGAAAGAGGGTGCTCCGCTAACGTTCAGCTGGGCCTTTTGGACGATTAAGCCGGGTCACACTCAGACTTTCGACGTGGAATTGTCACTGTATTTCGACTTCAGTGCCCCAGGCAAGTACGCGGTCACATTCATTCGCGGTACCAATCCAGGACAACCGGACAACGTCGATGTCAAATCCAATACCATCACATTTATTGTGCTTCCAGCGGATAGTCTGCAGCCGACGCCGCATTAGCCGAGAGCTCCTCAAGACTCCATCACAGCACCGGCCCCAGCACGACCGGCGGCCGAAGGCCGCGCCCGCCCGTAGCGGCAAGCTACTCCCATTCGATGGTGCCGGGGGGCTTCGACGTCACGTCGTAGACCACGCGGTTGATGCCGCGCACCTCATTCACGATGCGGTTGGAGATGCGTTTGAGCAGCTCGTAGGGCAGCGGCGTCCAGTCGGCGGTCATGCCGTCTTCGGAGTGCACAGCGCGGATGGCGCAGGTATACGCGTAGGTGCGCTGGTCG
>Ga0187852_1003043_pt1 | contig 12737 bp, 7 predicted proteins | sample June2016WEW_6_40_FD_134511 | JGI IMG/M metagenome (GOLD analysis project Ga0187852, IMG submission 134511) | Peatland microbial communities from SPRUCE experiment site at the Marcell Experimental Forest, Minnesota, USA - June2016WEW_6_40 | ecosystem: Environmental > Terrestrial > Soil > Wetlands...
CAGGGTCAAGGCCTCCATATCAGCACGAGAAGTTGGACCGAAGTCCACGTCGCCCGGCTTGCCGCTGAGCGGACCATGATTCCACGGGCCGATCAAGAGCCACTGCCCACGCCTGGCAACCTCGCCGCCACGAGTTTTGAAAGCTGCATAATGCTTCAGCGTTCCGCCCAAGAACAAGTCGTACCATCCTGCCACCTGATAGATGGGAATATTGACAGCCTCGGCGTGGACGTCCATCGACAACGGTTTCCAATAATCGTCGAAGCTGGGATGAGCAACCCAATCAAAGAAGTAGGGGGCTAAGTCGCGCTCAGAATGCTTTCGAGCATCTAAAACGGGATATTCGCTAAGCGGAAACTCCACTTCCCATCGTGGGAGCGGCGTCTCCCGCTGGACCTGGCGCTCGAGCGTGTTGAGCGACACACCCGAGGTCCAACCTTCCATGAGCTCCTGGAGGAACGCGCCTCCCTCATAGGGAAACCCGTCGTTATAGTCGGTAGCTGGAAACACCACAAAAACCCCCGCCAAATGCGGAGGCCGGGCAAGGGCGGCGAGCGTTGCCGTGACGGCAAAATAGGAATCGCCGAACATGCCAACTCTGCCGTTGCCGTAAGGCAGCGTGGCCGCCCACTCCACGGTGTCGTAGCCGTCCTGGGATTCGTATTTCAAAGGATACCACTCGCCCTCAGAACGGAATCGGCCTCGGCAATCCTGAATGATGACCACATACCCTTTTTCCGCTGTCTTCCAGGCAAATTCGGGAGTGAACGCCCCATCGCCGTCCAGTTTATTGTAGGGTGTACGTTTCAGGAGGACCGGAAACTTGCCCGGATCGGCGGGCCGGTAAATGTCCGAGCGCAAAACCGTGCCGTCCATGGTCTTGGTCGGCACGTCTCTTTCGACAATTACAGCGTGTTGCTTCAGCGGAGCGGGTGAACTCCCCTGGGAATCTCCCGCTTCGAGCCGCGGAAGTGAAACTACCAGAGCCGTCCCCAGCAGGAATGCCTCAACAAAAATTGAACCACGCCTTCCCATTTTTGCCTTAGAGGAGATCGCCAACCAGGCGGATCTGATCGGCGATTCAGTCAGCGACGCAGTATTACATGCGTCGCGAGCCGATGTCCACGTTGAGTTATGTGCCGCTTCCACCGAAATCGTCGACATTCTGCTTCAAACTGGATGTCTCCGATACTGTCAGCGTAATTCTTGCTCAAAATGGATACGAGTCATTTTTACTTCGCAACCCATCATATTTACATGCAGCAATAAGTCAAGAGCGGCCCGAGGTGGTTTCATTGGCTTAATTAGATTACAGAACAAAGCCCTTGACATGTTTTCCGCTTGCTTGTACCTTACGCTTCGTCGCCGACCAGGGGCCGAGGAATCCGCTTTGAGCTTGTTTGGCACTGCCATCGGGCGGGGGGCTGCGCCTCGGTACCCAGATCACTGAGGCCCAACGGAATGCGAAGGCGCGACTTTCTTTCGGGTTGCACAAGCGCGACGCTTCTCGGACTCACCCCTCACCGTTCTTCAGCTCGGGAAGGTCCCTCGGGTCCCTTGAACGTAAGGACCCGGCAGTTGGCCAAGCCCAAGCTCAGCCTCTCGACTGATTTCGGAGACCCTGCCCACTGGAAACAAGTGGTCGAATTTGGTCGCACCCATTCCGTGGCGCGGCTCGTGTACTGGGGTCTGGACGGCAAAGACGTCTTTCTCTACCCGAAGTATCCTGGCTTGCTACCCTCTGAGTTTCAACCCGGGGTGGAGGAGGCTCGCCAGCGTTTCAAAAATGCGGCAGAGCTAACCACCAGCGCCGGCATGGAGTTTTGGTCGGTTTTCCAGGTGTTGCAAATACCTGCGGCGAGCGCGCTCGGCACGTTTTCGGAGCGGCCCTCGACGGCTCATGCTCGCTCCCATGCGCCCCAGCTCTTCAATAAGTTTAACGAGCCGGATATGGCGAGCGCTTATGTTTACCAATTCATCTGCGATCAACTGGACGAAGTGCGGAGTCTGGCTCCTGATCTAAAGGGAATCGAACTGTGGGTCATGGAGGGCGCTGGCATCCAGGTAGCCAGCCTGGAACACCAGCAACTCACCACAGAAGGCGTTTGTAAACGCATTGTCAGTACCGTCCATGACCACCTCGCAAAGACCGGCATGGCGCTGGACGTGGATGTTCATACGGCGGGTGGAGACCCCGTGACGCGCGCGGGCTTGCTGCGCGCCGCCCAACAGTTTCCCGATGTCCTGATCAGCGGCGATAACGTGGTGGGAGACTTCAACCCGTTTCTCCCCTTTAATCAGCCCCTCGCCGACGCGGCGGCAACCAATCCAATTGCCGTGCACTTTGATTTGAACGGCGAGTATTGGGGCCGGAATTTCGTGCCTACCAGTGCTCTCAACCAATATAGCGTGCACATTGAGCGCGCGCGGGCCCTGGGCGCGTCGTATATCGATGGGCGCGTCGCCACCGCCCATGACATATGGAGCCCACATGCTAACGTGCTGCCCTCCTGTAGGCGGCACTACCCCGGCCTGGACAGCGTCTCTAACGCTAAACCGTTGCCGGCCAATCTCGATATTGCCTCCACGGACACCTTGGCGCGAGTTGAAGCGGAGTTTTTCTGCCGGCGCGTGAACGATCCCGGCGTCCAGCCCCAGGAAAGCGTCCGCGATTCGCTGTGCCAGGAATTCGGACCGGAAGCCAAGGCGCTAGTCCCAACCTATCTGCGGATCGAGCACTGCCTGGGGAACTTGTTCTTTGCTGACCGAAACTATTACGGCTTTCAGTCGGTTTTACCGGATTCGGGCAATATGGACCTGGGTTATCTGAGCACCCAAATCACGCTTCCGGAAGGGACGGAGTTTCCCACCCCTGACCTTCGCAAGAAGATCACCGCCAAGAGCGGGTACAAGTTTGCGTTCGACGGCTGGCCTGTGCCTTTGGGCCACGTCTGCGGTGGGCCCTCGGGCATACTTTTCGACAAGGAGCAAGGGTTGGCGGAAGCGGAAGAGATCGAGAGGGAGGCAAAGGATGTGCTGCGCCATTTTGTCCCCACAGATAGGGCTTTCCTCGAGCGGCTGTTCGAGGATCTGGTTTATTTTGCCCGATCTCGCCGCTGGCTGATGCAAGCGCAGATCGAGTATTACTCTCGGAAGCGCGGGTTACAGAGTGACCTCCAATCCCTCTCACCGACTTACAAAGACCTCTTAGACGACTTGCGCCGACTTGCGGAAGAGTGGTCCGCACGGTATCCGGGGGGACGTTATCTGTTGGCGGAACGGCTGCTGCCTTGGGTGCAAACCCTGGCCGCCACATAAGATAGAAAGGAGCAGAAAGGGTGAATCGACGAGAATTCTTCCTTGCCTCCGCTGTTGCTGGCACCGCCGGTGTGGGATTCCCCGGTTCGGGCATACCTTCACCTAGAGCTGATGAAGCAACTCAATCCATAGCCGTTCTGGAATTTCCCGTCCTGGGCCTGCGTCTGCGCTTGCACCTTTCTGTGGACGCCGCGGTAAACGAGTGGAGGGCTATCCAACAGCAATCGGATTCCTCCACTTTCGTGGGCGGCCCTTTTCGCATCACGGTGCGCACCAAGTCTTTGGGAGCGGACATTGTGACCGTTGCAGTCGAGCTTCAGCGGGGAGATGCGGGGATTTTCGGACTATCCAGCATGCGCGTGACGCTGGCGATTCCCATGGCAGGGATTTATCACACGTTCGGATTCCCCTCGATGATCGGCCAGTCCTATCAGCCCGACATCAAGGGCTTCGATGTCTGGTCGAGCCCAGTCGGAGGAATCCCGCTGAGCTTTTTGATGGACCTGAATGGCGGCAACGTCCTGACCGTCGGTTTGTCGGACCAGACCACGATCACCCGTCTGAAAGGTGAATATTATGGCGGGGAATCCATCGACGAGACGGCAGCAACGAATTACCAGCGTCTGGGCGTCGCCAACAACAACTATTATTTGAGCTTTGACCAGTTGGCCGGCGTCGAGGAACCACTGCGGACGAGCCGGCACTCTCTCGCGCTGTTCGTTTCCAGACAGCGAACCGCTTGGGAGAATGCGTTTACCCAATACGCGTCGTGGGTGGATGAGCAACAGCAGTTTCAGGCGCACCCCGAGTCCACTTACGCACTGGATCCAATGTGGCACTCCTGGTACGCGTTTGGCGAATACATCGACTCCAAGAAAATCGCCGACAACGCGCGCCTGGGCAAAGAACTCGGGCTCATGAACATTCAGTTTGACGCCGGCTGGAATTCACCAACGCCGTATGTTTTTGAGACTGAAGGCGACTATCATTTCGTCACGGATCGCTTCCCCAACTTCCTGGAACTCGTCGAGAACTTCCACGCGAACGGGCAGCACGCTTTTGTTCACTGGTCGCCATTCATCATGGGTCCGAAGTGCCCAGCCTACGCGAAGATGCACGATGCCGTCATGCAAGCCGCGCACAGCAACGAGCCGCCGTTCGATCCCCTCCGATCGACCGGAGACTACCTGGGGAAAGAGCCGGTCCTTTGTCCCCGAACGCGAGCCACGGCAGACTATACGGCCGAGTGCACGCGGCACATGGTAGAGGATTACAAGCTGGATGGGCTGTGGTTTGATTTTATCGACAGTGTCCCGGTTGCCAAGTGTGTTGCCCCGCATAGGCATGATTTTGCTACGCAAGGTGAAGGCGTCACGGCAGCGTTGCGCGGGTGCGCGGAGATGGCGCTGCGCCTCAACAAAAATGTGGTGTTGGTTTACCGCCAAGCTTTCGCCAATCTCAACAACAAACCCTTCCTCACCCACGTTTGGCCGGTTGACGCACCGTTCGACTTCAACATGAATCGGCGCGAAGTGATGTTTATGAAGCCCTATGCGAGTGGCGTCCTGACCCACGCCTGTTGCACGTGCTGGCATCACGACGAGAGTGCTGAGAATGTGGCGCGCCACATGGCCTCGGTGGTCCTCGCCGGTGTTCCGGCGGTGTCCGTAGACCTGGTGACTGCTCCTGAATCGCACCGCAAAATCATCCGCTCCTGGCTCGGGTTCTACAAACAACACCGCGGCGAACTATTGCACGGAAAGATGGCGCCGATTGCGTTCCTCCCTGCCGGCGGCGCACTGTCGATAACTGGTGAGACAAAGAACTTCATCGGCCTATTCGAAACCGTGCCCTCGCTCATCGAACTAACCGAAGCTCGGGACGCGATCTATCTCGTGAACTGCATGGGCGGGCGTTTGGTGACCAATCTCACGAACTTGCGCGGCCGATTCTCCGGCAAGCTATACGATCACCTTCTGACGCCCGTGCGGGAATTAGACTTTCGCGCGGATGGGGAGTTGCGTCTGGATGTGAGCACACCCTCTCCCTGCCTTCTGGAATTGCGGAGAGTGTAAAGCTGAAGCTCCTGGGCAGCACAATGGTCTTTCCTCTCGAGTATTGCCGGGATGGTTGGCAAAGGCTGGAGCGCCTGCGCGAGCTTTACGAACAGCGCCCGCAGGACAAGATCTACGCCCGCATGGAAATCGCCACGGAAGCATTAAAGGGGTTTGCGCAGCGCCACCCCGACGGGCCAACTGATTGCCCCGATCTGGACGAGCGAGTCGGCTTCTGGGATGCCTTTTTCCGAGAGCGCCTCCCCGTGTCTGATGACTCGATTCCTGGTGCCTATCTGAGCGAACTTGACCAGGGTTTATACGGCGGGATGGTGGGGGGCGAAGTGCGATTTATGGCCCATCCCGAGAATGGATTCATCTCCTCCATGGTGCCGCCCATCTTCGAGAGCTGGTCTGATCTCGCCAAGCTCGCCATCGACCACCAGAGCGGCTGGCACCAGTTCTATCTTCGCGAGCTGGACACGTTTCGGCGCGGGGCGGAGGGAAGGTTCGGCATCAGTCATTTCATTCTGATCGACAGCTTAAATTTTATTTTCGAGCTCTTTGGAGCCTCGCGAACGTATTTGGAACTGTTCGACAATCCGGAGTACGTCCGGCAGGCGGTGGATTTCGCTTACCAGCTCAATGCGGATGTGCAGCAAACATTCTTCACCGCGATTCCCTTGCTTGCCGGGGGGACGTGCAGCATCATGATGGAGTGGCTCCCGGGAAGAATCGTATGCGAGAGCGTGGACCCCTTCCATATGACTTCCGTGGACTATTTCGACAAGTGGGGAAGAGAGCCAGCGGAGCAGATGCTCACCGCCTTCGATGGCGGGGTTCTCCACATCCATGGCAACGGCCGCCATCTGCTCGAAGCGGTGTCAACTCTACGCGGGCTCAAGGGCATCCTGCTGGGCGATGACCAGCACTTTCCCGCTGCTTTTTCCGTGATTAATGCGCTAAAGGCGCAGACGGGCGACATACCGTTGGTGGTGCAAGCCGGGTTCCGGGATTTCCAGGCCGCGCTGGCCGCCCATCGTCTGCCCGGCGGTATTCTGTACAAGGTCCTGGGTGTTCCTAACGCAGACACCGCCAATGGTCTGATGGATGAGGTTCGCGCTTACCGGATGTGAACCGGAGAATTCCAAATTGCTGTCTCGGAAAGGCGTATGAAGAACACGCTCCCTCGTCGGACTTTGGCGGCAATTGTTCTTGCCGGATTGATCGCGTTCCTTCTTCCTTTTGTAAGCGGATTGGCTGGGGCTGGCCAGTCCACCAACGGCACGGACGTGCAGATTGCCGTCGAGTGGAAGGGTGGCCGTCCGGCCGGCCAGATCGTGCTTGCCGATGGCACACTCGAGAAATTGCAGGTGGTGCGAGGGCAAGGCGAAATCCAGGGCACCGACCGGTTCAGCGGTAGACAAAGCGGCGCGTTGCGCCTCGGGTTGCAAATCAAAGGTACAAGCGTCCCTTACGGTAAGGGCGGGACGATGGTCACCGTGGCGGAAAAGGAGCACCCTTTCAGCTTCTTTTTGCGGGATGTAAACAGGAATTTCCCGATTTACATTCCGGCGTACGGAGTGGTGGTTACCTCGGCGGATGACCAGCGCACTTACGACGAGGTCGCCGCAGCGGTCCGCGCGAAAGGTTCTCCAACGAAACTGCAGCGAATCGAAGCAGCACCAGAGGAATCCTTCGAGGACGCTGCCGCGAACGTGCGGGAATTGCAGGGACCCACGTGGCTCGGCTTGAGTCGCGACATGCGCATCTTCGAGGTCGATGAAAGGCTCGAAACGATCAAGCCCCGGGACCACGGCGAGGAAGTCGCATTGCCGGAGGGAGGCAAGGACCCGGTTCACTACACCTTGATGATGGGCCGGGGTTGGGGCGCTGTGGAGAAGATCACCCGCCGCCTTGATGGGGGCGTGCTGCCGATCCTCGAGGGAACCCTTTTGGATGACGACCTCACGTACAAGATGACGGCCTTTGTAACCTTGGAATCGTCTCCAATGACGGCGCAAAACGTACAGGGCACGCATTATCTGGTGGCGGACGGGCACGGCGGCGGCCACATGTTTACCAAGGAACAGCAGGCTCAATACGATTCCTTGCTGCCCGAAGAAATGAACAAACCGGAGGAGACCGTGCTATGCATCCGCGCGGTCGCCATCAACACAGCTTCCGTTCCCCGCTATGCGTTTTTCCGAAACGTATCGCCCAATTTGGGCAGGGCTGCCTGGGGCGGCGAAGCGCCATGGTCCTTTGACGGCGCGAAAGGGTTCGGCATATACCGCACCGGGCGCGTTTTCTCGGTTTCCAAGCTCAATGGTGAACCCCTCGCCTCAGAAGAAGTCGCCATCGAGCTGCAACCGGGGGAGACGGCGACCTTGGAGATCAATTTACCCCACCGCCCCATCCCCCCCGAACGTGCCGATAAACTGGCGACTTGCAGCTTTTCAGACCGCTTCGCGCAAGCCCGCCGTTACTGGCAGGAAAAGTTGGCCGCCGCGACCCAAATCGAATTGCCCGAGAAACGCATCACGGAGATGATCCGTGCAGGTTTGCTTCACCTGGATCTGGTGACGTACGGGCGGGAACCTAATGGAACGCTCGTGCCGACAATCGGCGTCTACACGGCCATTGGTTCTGAAAGTTCGCCGATCATCCAGTTCATGGATTCCATGGGCTGGCATGACGAGGCCCGTCGTTCCCTGATGTACTTCCTGGACAAGCAACACCCGGATGGATTCATTCAGAACTTTGGCGGCTACATGCTGGAGACGGGAGCGGCGCTTTGGAGCATGGGCGAACACTATCGCTACACCCGCGATGACGAGTGGGTGAGGCAGATCGAGCCCAAGCTGCTTCTGGCCTGCGACTTCATGCTGAAGTGGCGCCAGCGCAACATGCGCGAAGACCTGCGAGGCAAGGGCTACGGCCTGATGGAAGGGAAAGTTGCGGACCCCGAGGATCCCTTCCGTTCATTCATGTTGAATGGCTACGCCTATCTGGGCATGAGCCGGGTGGCGGAGATGATCCAGAATGTGGACCCGGTGGCCGCGAGGAAGTGGCAGGGCGAAGCGGAAGCATTCAAAACCGACATCCGCCAGGCTTTTGCGGAGTCGATGGCCAAGTCGGAGGTAGTTCCCCTGGGCGACGGCACGTGGTGCCCAACGGCTCCTCCGTGGGTCGAGTATCGCGGCCCACTTTCACTCTTTGCGGACGGCGGAAAATGGTTTACTCATGGCGGGATGGTGACACGGGACTCCCTGCTCGGGCCTCTGTACCTGGTTTTTCAGGAGGTCCTGGACCCGAAGGAGCCGGCCACGGATTTCCTTCTCAGCTTCCACAGCGAGTTGATGACCCAGCGGAATGTGGCCTTCGCGCAGCCCTATTATAGCCGTCACCCTGTCATTCATCTGCGCCGGGGCGAGGTTAAGCCTTTCCTGGAATCTTATTACAACACAGTGGCGTCGCTGGCCGACCGCCAAACCTACTCCTTCTGGGAACATTACTTCCATGCCAGTCCTCACAAGACCCATGAGGAGGCTTGGTTCTTAATGCAGACGCGTTGGATGCTCTACATGGAGCGCGGGGACACGCTCCAGCTCTTGGCGGGAGTTCCACGCGCTTACTTCGAAGACGGCAAACACATCAGCATCGAGCGCGCCGCCAGCTACTTCGGCCCGGTATCCCTGAAGGCGGAATCCATTTTGAGCGCCGGCCGAATTGTGGCCACGATGGACTGTTCCGTGGACCGCGGTCTAAAGCGCGTCGAGCTGCGCCTGCCACATCCCGATGGCCGTCGGCCCACGGTGGTAACGGGCGGCAAGTACAACCCCGATACGGAGACGGTAACGGTAGACCCCTTCGGTGGACATGTAGATGTTGTTCTGAAGTTTGGCGAACCAACTAAATAGAGTGCCCGATCTCTACGGGCTCTGGTACGATACCAAGCTTGCAAGGAGGAAAACCAAATGCGAGTTCTAGCGGTGGGAGCACATCCTGACGATTTGGAAATACTTTGTGCCGGCACGCTGGCAAAATACGCCAAGCAAGGACACCATGTCACCATGGCGGTGGCTACCAATGGCGAAGTCGGTTCGATGACGCTGCCCAAGGAAGAGATCGCCGCCGTGCGCAAGGCGGAGGCCGAGGCGTCGGCTGCGGTCATCGGAGCCGAGTTCGTCTGGATGGGCTATCCGGACGAGTTTCTCTTCTCGCGGGAGGAGACCCGGCTGGCGTTTATCAACTTGATGCGGCGGGCGCGCCCCGATGTTGTCATATCGCACGCGCCTTCGGATTATCATCCTGACCATCGCACCACGGGTCAGATGTGCTGGGACATCCGCGTGATGACCACCGTCCCGAATATCAAGACCGAATACCCCGTGTGCAAAACGATCCCCGAGATTTTCTACATGGATACGGTTGCGGGTATCAATTTTCAGCCGGAGCAGTACGTGGACATCAGTGAGTGTTTTGATCTGAAACGCAAGATGCTGGCCTGTCACCAGAGCCAGGGCGGCTGGCTGGAGGCCCAGTACGGGACGACGTATCTCGAGTTCATGGAGAATATCTCACGCTTCCGTGGCTTACAGTGCGGCGTGCGCTATGCCGAATGCTTCCAGTCTTCACCCACTTTCCCGAAGTGGTCGAAGGCCAGCTTACTGCCCTGAGGACAATCGCAATAACTATCGAAGGAGAGGAAATATGAAAAGCGAAACATCTGTAATCGAAGGAACGACAAAGGCCGTCCCCAAGCTCGGGCCGTTTCCCACCAAAATTGGCGGCGACGAACTTTGGGAGATTATCGACATGTGGGACTTCAGTCCCGGTAACAAAGAGAAGATTAAAGCCATTTTGGCGGGCGACTCCGACATTCGGGGACCGCACCTTTTCCGCTATTACAATCCCAAGCCCAGCCGAGTGGTGGCGGCCGAGCAGGCCATGCGCGAACTCATCGGGGTGAAGCATTGCCTGGCCGTGAACTCCTGCACATCCGCCCTGGTAGCAGCCTACCGTGCCCTGGGGATCGGCGCCGGGGATGAGGTAATTGTCCCCGCCTACACATTTTTCGCCACCGCGGCAACGGCCGTGGCAGCAAATGCCATTCCACTGATTGTGGAAGTGGACGATTCTCTCAATCTCGATCCGGAAGCCGTGGAAAAGGCCATCACGCCCCGGACCAAGGCCATTGCCGCCGTGCACATGCGCGGCGCGCCGGCCCAGATGGACGCCTTGCTCGACGTCGCAAAGCGCAAGGGCCTGCCCTTGATTGAAGATGCGGCGCAAGCCGGGGGCGGTTCTTTCCACGGCCGGCGGCTTGGCAGCCTGGGCACCATCGGCTGCTTCAGTTTCGATTACTACAAGGTGATCGTCAGTGGTGAGGGCGGCTTTGTGACCACCGATGACGAGTGGCTGTACACCCGTGCCCAGAGCTGGCACGACACGGCGGCATGCTGGCGGCCCGACCGCTTTGCGCACGAGCGGCGGGAAGGCGAACTGTTCGCCGGCGAGAACTACCGCATGAGCGAACTCGAGGGCGCTGTGGCCCTGGCGCAGATTCGGAAGACCGACGAAATCCTCGCCGGCTATCGGCGGGCGAAGAAATGGATCAAGGACGGCATCGACAAGTCCTCAGGCGTCAAGTTCCGCCGAATCACTGACGAGCAAGGCGACACGGCCATTTGCCTGATTCTGTTCCTGCCCGATCCCGACGTGACTCGGAAGGCCATCGAGGCTCTGCATGAGGAGGGCGTGCCCGCGGGCGGCGTGTACGATTCCAAGGTCCGCGACTGGCATATCTACACTTATTGGGAGCATGTCCTGGACATGAAGAGTGTGGCCCACGACAAGCTGCCTTGGAGTGCCGTGCCGGCGGCCGAACTGCCGCGCTATTCCCGCGACATGTGCCCCCGCACACTTGATTTGCTGGGAAGATCAATCCACATTGAAATTAACAACAACTATTCAGAAGAAGATTGCAAGGCCATTGCGCTGGGGATTAATAAAGTCCTTCGGCGCTTGGTGCGGTAGGTTTGGGGGCGGGGAGACCCGCCCCGCACCATCTAAAACCATTAATAAAACTTTCTTTGCCGAGGAGGATTTGCCATGAAACTGGGTTTGTGTCTGGAAATGGCATTGACGAGCCTGCCGTTCGAGGATCGGGTGAAAACGGCGGCCCGCCTGGGGTTCGAGAACGTCGAGATCTGGTGGGTGGACAGCATTTTCAAGGGCCCGCCGGACCAACTGGCCAAGCTGGCGTCGGACAATGGCGTCAAGATTACCAATACGGTAATCAACGCGCCGGATGGATCGGTGGGCAGCGGCTTGACTGATCCGCGCAAGAGCAAGGATGCATGGCTCGAGCGCGCGCGCATGACGCTCGCTTACACGAAAGAAGCGCAGATTCCCAACACGATATTCCTGACGGGCAATCGCGTGCCGGGTTTGAGCGACCAGCAAATGCTGGATTCAGTCATAGAATGGACCAAGCCGGTCGTCGATATGGCCGAGAAAGCAGGCGTCACCCTGCTTCTGGAACCCTTGAACGACAAGTACGATCATCCTGACCATTTTCTGACCAGCAGCGATTTGGGCGGGGAAATCTGCCGCAAGATCGGTTCCAAGCGTCTGCGAATACTGTTCGACTGCTACCACATGCAGTGTATGGAAGGCGATTTGGTCAATCACATCAAAAAGAATATCGACGTCATTGGTCACTTCCATTCGGCGGGCGTGCCGGGACGGCATGAGCCGTTCACGGGCGAGACGAACTACCCCTTCGTTCTGGGCCAGATCGAGAAACTCGGCTACCAGGGCGTCTTCGGTCTCGAGTACGCTCCGTCCATGAACGACGAGGAGTCGCTTAAGCAGACGGTGGCGTATATGTCGAAGCGAGCTTAATAAATTAACTTCCCTCGTAGGTTAAGGGAGGGGTCAGGGTGGTGAGTACGCAGACAAGATCTGTGTTCAGCCGTTGACTATCCCTTGCCAAGAAGGGGAATCACCTTGGCGACTTTGGCGGGCGAGCCGGGCCGAATCGTCCATCGAGAATGGACGATCCGGCGCCCCGGGGACCGCCGCCGCAATGTTTGTTGTCAGTAAGTTTTATTAACATCAATAAAGGAGGATGCATGACATCCGATCTTGTAACATACCGTTTTTCATTCGGGCCGTGGAACTTGAGCGACGGAGGGGATCCTTTTGGGCCCACGGTGCGCGACCCGCTGACTTTCGCGGAGAAACTGCGCATTGCCAAGCAACTGGGATTCGAGGCAATGCAGTTCCACGATGACGATGCTGTTCCCAATCTCGATTCGTTCTCGCCGGCGGAGATCGCTACGAAGGCGCGCGCCA
>Ga0187852_1003044_pt1 | contig 12733 bp, 10 predicted proteins | sample June2016WEW_6_40_FD_134511 | JGI IMG/M metagenome (GOLD analysis project Ga0187852, IMG submission 134511) | Peatland microbial communities from SPRUCE experiment site at the Marcell Experimental Forest, Minnesota, USA - June2016WEW_6_40 | ecosystem: Environmental > Terrestrial > Soil > Wetlands...
ATCGACATTCTTTCCGACACCCAGGGTGTCGATTTCAGCTCCTGGATTGCGCGCTGGCACTACATCACGCAGCACACCTGGGACCCGCTGATTCCCGACGAGGTGAATCCGCCCATCTCAAAGCAGGGCGTGGTCGTCGTCCACTTCAAAGTGTTGCCCAACGGCCAGGTCGTCGATATGCAGCTCGACGGCCGCTCCGGCGATACCGGCCTCGACCGCGCGGCCTGGGGCGCGATCAGCGGTTCAAGTTATCCGTCGCTGCCCAGGGAGTTCCACGGCCCCTATCTGGAATTGCGCGCCTACTTCCTCTACAACGTGGAGCCGAAGTAGCGGCGCGGCTACTGCCCGCCAATCTTCTTCAACCGAGTCTCTACGGCGCTTGCTGCGGCAGCGCTTCGCTTGCCTTCGCGCTCATCTCCCGCGTGGGCATGACGGCCGTCCCGCCGCCGTACGGCTTATGGCGCTGATCCAGGTAAATGCCGTCCTGCTCCAGCAGCGAATCGGTGAACGCCACGGAGACGATGGCCGCCGGCAATCCAAGCAGCGCATACCAGACCAGCAACGAGCTCTTGGCAAGCGTGTAGGTCTCGAGCCGCGGTACAAAGAAAATCGGACTCGAACCCAGAATGTTGTGCTCCACCACGGCCGCCAGCGCCGCAGCCACGATCACGCCCGAAAGCATGGTCCGGTCGAGGCTGCCGATCGACTCCTCCAGCGTGAAGGTAATGGCGGCAATGGGCGCGTTAAAGGCCGCGGCAATCCCCGCCGCCATACCCACTGAGGTCATGCGCTTCTGGTTCCCCGGGCTCAGCCGCGCCATGCGCACCAGAAAGCTGCTCACCCCGGCGCAGATCTGCACCGTCGGGCCTTCCACGCCCAGTGAAGCTCCGCTGCCCAGTTGCAGCGTGCACAGCACGAACTTCCCTAATGTTTCCTTCATGGTGACGGCGCCGGCGCGGAAGGTGTCCGCCGTCTTCACCTGGGGAATGCCGCTGCCCGCCGCCGCCGGAACCCAGTAAGCGAGTCCCAGTCCCGCCACCAGGCCGCCCACCGCCGGCGTCAGAATCGTCCACCAGATCCACGCATGTCCTGGGCCGATGTAGCGCGATCGATCAGCAGCGCGTACAAACGCGCCGCGCTCACGTGAAAAGCAACCGCGGCCAGGCCGCATATTCCGCCGGCCACGATCGTGATCGCCAGCAGCCGCAGCCGCTCGTCGGGCATGCGCCGCATCAGCCACGCGGTCAGGCGCGAATATAGACCCTCAAGTCTGCTCCAGCGATTCAAGAATCAGCGGTCTCCCCGCGAGCACGGCCCAAACCATTCTCGTGATTCAAGTATAGGAGCGGCCTATGTTGCCCGTCGGCCAAAGGGCAGCCTGATGCGCAGCACGCGTTCGCGCGCGCGTTCCTCGGTTAGGTTCTGCGACCGGGCGCGCAGCAGGCCGTCGAGGGAGATCATGCCTACCAGCCTCCGGTCCGATTGGGGATCGAGGACCGGAAGACGCGTGAACCCCGACTCTGCCATGCGATGCACAACCACGCGAAGCGGTTCGTCGGCAAATGCCACCACCGTGTCCTTCACCGCAATCTCCGCGAGCTTCAAAGCGCCTACCTCGCCAGCCGCTTGATCGAACAGCTCCACGAGCTTCATGCGCGTGAGCACTCCCAGCAAGTCCCCCCCGGCATCAACCACGGGGAACAGGTGTTGGCCCCGGGGACGATCCTGGCGGCGAATCAAGTCGTGCGCTTCGTCCACAGTTGCACCGCCGGGTAGCGCCACGACGTTGGTCCTCATGACCTCCTTCACAAACAGAACCTCGAACGGATCGAGACTGTACTCACGGCTCAAGTGATATCCGCGGCGCGAAATCTTCTCGGTCAGGATAGAGCGCTTGAGCGCAAGCACCGTGAAGGCATGGGCAATAAAGCTCGCCACCATCAACGGCAAAAGCATATTGATATCGTGTGTCAATTCAAGGGCAAACACGATGCCGGTGAACGGCGAGCGCATGGTGCCGCCCAGGATAGCTCCCATTCCCACCAGCGCCCAGAACCCGCCGCCAAAGTGGGGTAGGAACATGCCCTCGATCCCCCCCAGCGCGGCGCCCATCATCAGCAACGGCGCCAGCACGCCGCCCGAAGTGCCTGAGCCGAGAGAGATCATCCAGATTGCCGACTTGACGAGAAGAACCCCCAATAGAATCTTGAACGCCACATCGCCCTGGATCAGCATGGCGATGGTGTCGTATCCCACGCCCAGCGCTCGTGGAAAGATCAAGCCCCCGATCCCCACGAACAGGCCACCGATCGCCGGCCACCACATCCAGTGAATGGGAAGCTTCTTGAACAGATCTTCGGAGGCATAGACGCCGAGCGTAAGCAGCGCCGAAAGTGCGCCTGCGGCAACCCCGGCAAAGACGCAGCCGGCCAGTCCTGCGGGGCCAATGAACACGGGATGCGGTGAAACTGGAAACAGGGGGCCGAGGCCGAGAATATAGCGCCTTACCGCGCACGCCGCGGCGCTGGCCAGGGCCACTGGGATCGCGCTCCGCGGCTTCCACTCGAACAGCAAGAGCTCCACGGCGAGCATGACCGATGCCAGCGGCGCGGCAAATGTGGCCGACATCCCCGCGGCGGCTCCCGCCACCAGCAGCGTCCTGCGCTCCATGCTCGTGAAATGGAAAAACTGGGCGATCATAGAGCCGAATGCCCCGCCGGTCATGATGATCGGCCCCTCGGCGCCAAACGGTCCGCCCGATCCAATCGAAATGGCCGCCGATAAGGGTTTGAGGATGGCAAGTCGCGGACGAATCCGGCTGCCGTTCATCAGAATGGACTCGATGGCCTCCGGGATACCGTGCCCGCGAATCTGCTCCGACCCGTATCGCGCCATGAACCCCACGATCAGAGAGCCGGCGACGGGCACCAGGATCGCGTAAACGCCTAGGTGATTGCCCGCCGGAGATACAAAGACCGTGCTGATTCGCTGGTAGTAGAAGACATTGGTAAAAAGCCCGATCAGGCGCAGCAGAAACCAGGCGACAAACGCGCCCAGAACGCCGATCAGTATCGCCATCGCCGAGATCGGGATCACACGCATCGTCGTGGTGAAATCGCCAAGTTCCTCCAGCGTCGAACCGCGGTGCTTGTCGGCAACGGATTGTGTCATCGTATTTCCTTCCCCGGCTCTCTCGAAGCGGTCAGAAGCTTTTGAAGCGAGCCGGAAAGGGCCATGCCTTCAACCTGCAGTTGAGGCCAGATGGAAACGGTAAGCCGGCGCAGCCGCTCCTCGCCGCGCGGAGTGAGGTGCAACAAAACCTCGCGCCGGTCCTCTTTGCCGTGCTGCCGCGCCACCGCTCCCTGCTTCTCCAGCCTGTCGATTAGCTCCACTGTGCTGTGGTGGCGCAGGCAAAGCCGGTCCGAAATCGTTGTCACTGTAGGCCGTGCGCCTTTCGGCAAACCCTTGATGGCGAGCAGTAGCTGATGCTGTTGTGGTTCCATGCCATGCGCGCGAGCTGCCTCTTCGGTAAAGTGCAGAAACTGCCGGATCTGGAAGCGGAACTCGGCGAGCTCGCGGTAATCGGCTGCGGAGATCTCTCTTCGGCGCGCACTGGGTTGAGCTTGCCGATTGTCTCTGCTCATGCTCGTTACCCTTTCTTAGATATATCGTATCACGATCTAACTGTTTCAACCGTTCCACAAAACACCGGAAACTGCGGTAAAATTCACCTAAAGGTTATGCGCGCGCACCTTGACCTTCCCTTTCAGCCCTTTCTCAAGCGCTTCCGCCGCGGCCGCCCCGACCGTGGACGGTGACCCTTCTCGCTGAGTAATCTATTTCCTGCAGGTTTTTGCCGCGTGATTGTCCGCGCCTGTCCTCGTCTCCTGGCGCGCGGCGGCTAACTGACTGCGCGAATACCGCTAACTCCGCTAGCCCCGCTGGGAGGATCTACCGATGAACAGCTTCAAGAGCAAAGCCGTGCTCACCTCCGGCAATCGCTCCTTCACCATCTATCGCCTGCCCGCGCTGGCAGACCGCGGCTTCCATCTCGCGCGCCTGCCCTTCAGCCTCAAGATTCTCCTCGAAAATCTGCTGCGCCGCGAAGACGGCATCAATGTCACCGCTGCCGACATCGAGTTCCTGGCCAACTGGGACGCCAATGCCGAGCCCAGTCGCGAGATCGCTTACATGCCGGCTCGCGTGCTGATGCAGGACTTCACCGGCGTGCCCGCGGTCGTCGATCTGGCCGCCATGCGCGACGCCATCAAGACCTTGGGCGGCGACCCGGAGCGTGTCAATCCCCTCGCGCCCGCCGAACTCGTCATCGACCACTCCGTGCAGGTCGACGAATACGGCACGCCCGCAGCCTACGAGGCCAACTCCCTGCTCGAGTTTGAGCGCAACCGCGAGCGCTACGCGTTTTTGAAGTGGGGCCAGTCGGCCTTTCGGAACTTCTCTGCCGTGCCGCCCGGCATGGGCATCTGTCACCAGGTGAATCTCGAATATCTCGCCCGTGTGGTCTTCACCGAAGAGTCAAGCAGCGGAGCTGTCGCTTATCCTGACACGCTCGTCGGCACGGACTCGCACACCACCATGATCAACGGCCTCGGCGTGCTCGGCTGGGGCGTGGGCGGCATCGAGGCTGAAGCGGCCATGCTCGGCCAGCCGGTTTCCATGCTGATCCCGCAAGTCGTCGGCTATAAACTTACCGGCAAGCTGCGCGAGGGCGCCACGGCCACCGATCTCGTTCTCACCGTGACGCAGGCACTGCGCAAGCTTGGAGTTGTCGGTAAGTTTGTCGAGTTTTATGGGGACGGCTTGACGCAGTTGCCGCTGGCCGACCGCGCCACCATCGGCAACATGGCGCCCGAGTACGGCGCCACCTGCGGCATCTTCCCCGTCGACGCCGAGACCCTGCGCTACCTGCGCCTCTCCGGCCGCAGCGAAGATCAAATCAATCTGGTAGAGGCCTACTACAAGGAGCAGCAGCTCTTCCACACCGCCGGCGCGCCCGAGGCCGAGTACTCGCAAACCCTTTCGCTCGACCTGGGCGACGTGGAGCCCAGCGTCGCCGGACCCAGGCGCCCACAGGATCGCGTGCTGCTTAAAGACGCGGCCGCGAGCTTCGCCGAGCAACTGCCCACGCTCCTCGCCCCGACGGCGAAGCCGTTGGGTTCGCGCACGGCTGCAACGTGGCAGCGCACTTCGGTCACAGACACTGCCCTGGCTGAAAGAACTCCAGTGCGCGTAACGACAACTGTGAAGGAGCGCTTCGGCGTCGATCCCGATCCCTATCTCGATCACGGCTCGGTAGTCATCGCCGCCATCACCAGTTGCACCAACACCTCCAACCCCTCGGTGATGATCGCCGCAGGCCTGCTCGCAAAAAAGGCCGTCGAAAGAGGCCTCACCGTTCCGCCGTGGGTCAAGACTTCGCTCGCGCCGGGCTCGCGCGTCGTCACCGATTACTACCAGAAGGCCGGCCTGCTGCCTTATCTCGAAAAGCTTCGCTTCAACGTGGTGGGTTACGGCTGCACCACCTGCATCGGCAACTCGGGGCCGCTGCCCGCCGACGTGTCAAAATCCATTGACGAGCACGGCCTGGTCGCCGTCAGCGTTCTCAGCGGCAATCGCAACTTCGAGGGCCGCGTGAATGTGGACGTGCGCGCGAATTATCTGATGAGCCCGCCCCTCGTCGTCGCGTACGCGCTCGCCGGCAAGATCGGCCACAACTTCGACACCACTGCGTTGGGCAACGATCCGAACGGGAATCCAGTCTATCTGCGCGACATCTGGCCGACGCAGGCCGAGGTGGCGAGCGCCATCGAGCAGGCCGTTTCCAGCGATGGCTTCCGCAAGGAGTACGCCACGGTCTCAGAAGGCGACGCCAGTTGGCAAGGTCTGAGCTTCCCCACCGGCGACGTCTACCAGTGGGAAGCGGACTCGACCTACATCCGCAAAGCGCCCTACTTCGACGGCATGACCATGACCCCTGCGCCCATTGAAGACATCGTGGGCGCGCGCGTCCTCGCAGTCCTAGGCGACTCCGTGACTACCGACCACATTTCACCCGCCGGATCGATCAAGGTCAACGGCCCGGCTGGCAAATACCTCGCCGAGCACGGCGTCAAGCCCGCGGATTTCAACTCGTACGGCTCGCGCCGCGGCAATCACGAGGTGATGGTGCGCGGCACCTTCGCCAACGTGCGCCTGCGCAACAAGCTCGCGCCGGGAACCGAAGGCGGCGTCACGCGCCTGCTGCCCGAAGGCGAGACCATGAGCATTTTCGACGCCAGCGTGAAGTACGCCGAGCGCGGCACGCCGCTCATCATTCTCGCGGGCAAGGAGTACGGCTCCGGCTCTTCGCGCGACTGGGCCGCCAAGGGACCGAAGCTCCTCGGCGTGCGCGCCGTCATCGCCGAAAGCTTCGAGCGCATTCATCGCTCGAATCTCGTGGGCATGGGCATTCTGCCGCTGCAATTTGAGGTAGGCCAGAATGTCGCATCCCTCGGCCTCACCGGCGAAGAGGTTTTTTCTTTCCCCGGATTAACAGCCCTGCTGAAGGAGAGGTTCGCCAACGGCCGCACGCTGCGCGTCGAAGCCATCGCGAGCGACGGCAAGGTGAAGGAATTCAGAGCCGTGGTGCGCATCGACACGCCGCAGGAGATCGAGTATTACGAGCACGGCGGTATTCTACAGTACGTGTTGCGGCAACTAGCCGCAAAGTAAACAAGCAGAAGATGGGCTACGAACCCGTGTCCTGCTCGTGCTCCAGCACCTCGTCTAGCAATCCGCGCAGGCTGGCTGCGCGTGCACGGCCTGCGCGCGGATCTGCCGCGCGGGCCTGCAACAGCTCATCGGCAAGGTTCAGCGCGGCCAGTACGGCCACGCGCAATGAGTCCGCGGTCTTCCCATGGGCGGCCACGGCGCGCATCTTGGCGTCGACAAATGCCGCCAGCTCGTGTATGTGCTCCGGGTTTTGCCCCGACAAGTGGTAGAGCTGGTCGTAGATCTCCACCGTCACGTAATCGCCCGGATTGCTGCGCGATTCCGCGGACATCGCTGCCTCACATTTCCAATGCGTCGAGCTGCTTGAGCAGGCGTTCCATGCGCTGCCGCACCTGATCGCGCTCCGACCGCAACAACTTCAACTCATTTTCGAGCTGTTCCACGACCAGCGCTTGCGCCTGTAGCTGAGCCTCGGCGCGAACGGCGCGGGATTCCCACTCCGTAATACGAGATTCGGCCGTGGCGCTGGCCTGCCGCCCCTGCTTCACCAGTTCCACGGCGCGGTAAATGCGATCCTCGATCGCGGCAAAATCGTCAGCGCTCACAGCCAACGCCGCCGGCGCTTCCGGCGCGTTCTGCGGCCGGTCCTTGCCTGCCCCGTGCATTTGAGCCTCGGGCACCCAATATGAATCAGACATCGTCTCAACCTCCGCCGCTCCGGCCCATGATCGTTTGAGTATAGCGCCAATCGCGCTCGATTCTTGCTCAAACGCGAAGCCGCCCCCCTATTTTAGTAACTGCCTCCACCACCCGCGCCTGGAAGGTCTGTAATTCCTCTTCGCGCAGGGTCCGGTCCGGCGCCTGGAAAGTGGCGCCGAGAAGCAGGGCATAGTCGCCAGCGCCCAGCCGCGTGTCGCGAAACACCTCGCGCACGCGCCACTCCACCAGCTCGGGGATTTGTAATGCAGCCATGGTGCGATCAATCGTCTCCCATGCAATGCTTTCGTTCAAAACCAGGGAAAAATCGCGGCGTACCGGCTGATAGCGCGAGATCTCGCGCGCGATGGGCCGGCGCAGCGGCAGCTTGTAAAGCCGGTCGAGATACAACTCCGCCACCAGCACCGTGTCCCTGATCTTGCGCGCCGCGGCCTCGCGCGGATGCAGTTGGCCTAGCCAGCCGGCCGTCACGCCGTCTGCGACCACGCGCGCCGCGCGATAGGGATGCAGCCACTCTGGCGTCAGTCCGGCATCGGCGGGGAAGCGATCGAAATACATGCCGCGCATCTCGAACCGCGACACGACCTGCTCAGCCACGCCTTTCACATCGAAAAAATCAAAAGCCCGGCCGGCATCGAACGCGCTCTCCTCCGGTAACGCGCCCACCGCTCCAAAAGCCAGCGACGGGCGCTCGTCCACCTTGTCGGTGGTGCCGCTGAAGACCGTGCCCAGCTCGAACAGACGCACATCGCCAACGTCGCGATTCAGGTTGCCCGCAATCATCGCCAACATGCCGGGCACGAGCGACGGACGCAGCACGCCCGCCTCTTCGCTGAGCGGATTGCCAAGTGGAACCACCTGTGCGGGTTGCGGTGCAGTCAGCGCGGCCTCCGCCGCGGAGCAAAAGGTGCTGCCAATCGCCTCATGAAACCCGGCGGCCAGCAACGTGCTGCGTACCGTGGCTTCCTTCTCAGCCCACGGCAGCGCGCGCACGCCTTCACCGAATTCGGGCAGCGTATTGGCGAAGCGGTTGTAACCGTAAACGCGCGCCACCTCTTCGATGAGATCAACTTCGCGCTCAAGATCGAGCCGCCAGCTCGGCAGGCCGACTTCCCACGAACCTTGTCCAAGGGTCTGCCGCACCGCAGGTGCCGCTTTCAGTTCGCATCCCAGCGCCGTCAGCACGTTTTCAACCGTCGCCGCGGTGATTCCCTCTTCGTCGACGGTTGTGCCGAGAATGCGATGCACCTCGCTTAGCGCGAGTGCAACCGGTTTGCGCCGCGCAGTCCGTGCTTCCATCGCCGCCACGCGCGCATCCACCAGCTCTCCCTCGATCCATCCGCCGTTTGCGAGCAGAATCGCGCTCACGATGGCCGATGCGACCGGCGCCGCGCAATAATCTGCGCCGCGCTCAAATCTGTGGCTGGCGTCGGTGTGCAGGCCGTGACGCCGCGCCGTCTGCCGCACCGCCATGGGGTCGAACCACGCCGCCTCGACGAGGACATTCTTCGTCTCGGGCGTGATCATCGTATCCCAGCCGCCCATCACGCCGGCCAAGCCCACGGGTTTCTTGTGATCGGCGACAACGAGATCGTCCGCATCGAGCACGCGCTCCGCTCCGTCCAGCGTCTTCAGCCGTTCTCCCTTGCGCGCCCGGCGCACAATGATGCCGCCCTCGAGCTTGTCCAGATCGAAGACGTGCGTGGGCTGGCCCATCCCCAGCCACGCGAAGTTCGTGGCATCGACCGCGTTCGAGATCTTCTTCTGTTCGAGAAGGTCGAAATACGTGGACACCTCAGCGCCCGCGAACCAGTCGCGCGACTCGCCGATGGTCACGCCGCGCAGCACACGCGCGGTAAAGCGGCCGCAAGCGTCTTCGGCCTCGATCTTCACTGAAAAAGATTTTGCAGCCGGCTTCGCATTGGGGGGCGCGAACGTCAACTCGGGCAGCGTGAGCCCATAGATCGCCGCCGCCTCGCGCGCAATGCCATAGTGGTTCATCGCGTCCACGCGGTTGGTGGTGATGTCCATCTCGTAGAGCGAGCCGTTGCCCTCGCCGAGCGCGTAGATGCCCTCGACAGCAATGCCGCGCAAGGTCAAATCCTCGGCGAGCTGCGCGTCATCGACGGACAAACCGGGCAAATACGCTCGAAGCCATTTGGTAAGAATTCTCATGCAAATTGACCCAAAAACCGCATGTCCCCCGCGAACAAGCTGCCGATTTCGCTGATGCCGTACTTCATCATGGCGATGCGCTCTACGCCCATGCCGAAGGCGAAGCCGGAGATCTTTTTCGGGTCGTAGGCCGGTTGCTTTTCCGCGGCAAAAGCGAAGACCGCGGGATCGACCATGCCGCAACCCAGCAGCTCAATCCATCCTGACTGCTTGCACTTGCGGCAGCCCTTGCCGCCACAGAAGATGCAGCTGATCTGCACGTCGGCCGAGGGTTCGGTGAACGGGAAGAACGACGGAAAGAAGCGCGTCTTCACCGCCGCGCCGAACAGCGCCTTCATGGCGTGATCGAGCGTGCCCTTCAGATCGCTGAAAGTGATGTTGCTGTCGACGCACAGCCCTTCGACCTGGTGAAAGATCGGCGAGTGCGTGGCGTCGGCCGCGTCGTTGCGGTGCACTTTGCCGGGAATTACGATGCGCACCGGCGGCGGCTGCAATTCCATTGTTCTCATTTGAACGGGCGATGTATGAGTGCGAAGAAGCAACCGGTCGCGCAGCGGGCGTCGCTCCTGCGCGGCCACTACCAGCGTGTCCTGTGTGTCGCGCGCCGGATGGCCGGGCGGAAAGTTCATGCTCTCGAAGTTGTAGTAGTCGGTTTCGACCTCCGGCCCCACGCCCACCGAATAACCCAGCGCCGCGAACACCGAAACAATCTCGTTCATGGTACGCGTGATGGGGTGCTCGGCGCCGGTAAGGCGGCGCGTGCCGGTCAGCGTGATGTCGATGGCCTCGGCCTTGAGCGCCGCATCGGCCGCGGCATCGGTCGGGCCCGCGCCTTCCAGCAGCGCCTCCACCAGCTCCTTGAGCACCTTGAACCGCTGGCCCACGGCCTTTTTCGCCGGCCCGGGCGCGGCCTTCAGCCACCGGTCCGAAACCTCGTTGAGCAGGCCCTGCTTGCGCCCCAGCCACTTAAGCCGGAAGGCCTCCGCTCCGGATCTCTCTTCATGGGCCGCCGCCGCGTCCCGGCGCGCCTGCGCCTCGAGCCGGGCAAACGCCGTGTCGAGCGCGGCCTCGTCAAATGCCGTCAGGTTGGGTATCGCTTCGTTCGTCATGCCGAATGTTCAGGATAAACCACGGGGAGGGATGTTTCCGCGCATTCCCTTTTCTCGCCTCCAGGACCGTACGGGCACGAAATCCATTCGGATTCCCGGCGTCCTGCCGTAGCATGGTGACCATGAAACGAATTGCTGCCCTCTGCCTCGCCTTTTGCGTCCTGATCGTGGGCACAGCTCCGCTTTGCGCTCAAACCGCGCCGGCCGTCTATCCGCTTCAAGACGGCTTTGTGGACGCCCACGGCGTGCTCATTTACTACGTCGAATTCGGCAAAGGTCCGCCGCTCGTGGTGCTGCATGGCGGTCCCGGCGCAGACCACACCTACTTCCTGCCATGGCTGCTGCCCCTGGCGCACACGCACCGGCTCATCTTCATCGACGAACGCGGTTCGGGCCGCTCCCAGCGCCTGCAGGACCCGAGCCAATACACCGTCGAAGGCGACGTTGAAGACATCGAAGCTGTGCGCGTGGCTCTCAACTTGGGCAAGATCGACCTGCTTGGCCACAGTTGCGGCGGCGTGCTGGCTGAGGCCTACGCCCTCAAGTATCAGCAGCACCTGAGCCACCTGATCCTGAATAGCACCTTCGCCTCCACACGCGAGATGAACGCCGTGCTGGCCCGCGAAAAGGCGGCGATGCCGCCGGAAAAACTCGCGCGCCTGAACGAGATCGAAGCCGCAGGCCTCTTCGGCAAGGGCGCTATCTGGGAGCACGGCCGCTACCCGGCCGAGTACGAAACCCTCGCCTGGGGTGACGGTTACTTCCCGTTCCTCTACGGCGCGCGGCCCGATCCCGCCTACGATCCTGCCACCGGCAACGCGCCCACCAATTGGGAGCTTTACCGCGAGATGTGGGGCTCCGACGGCGAGTTCATCATCGACGGCAACCTCAAGTCCGTCGAGTACGTCGATCGGCTGCCCACCATTCATGTGCCGACACTGATCGTTGTGGGCGATCACGACGAATGCGATCCCAGCCTCAGCAAGGAGATGCACGAGAAGATCGCCGGCTCCAAGCTCGTGATCCTCCCCAACGCGGGCCACATGAACTTCGAGGACCAGCCCGAGATGTGGCAGAAAGCGGTCGAGGGATATTTGAGCGAGTAGCAAATGGCTCAGATGCACCACGGCCCGGAGTTCGCTCGAACTCCGGGCCGCATTGTCCGCCAGTCGTCTTTCCGATCTTGGGTGCCCCAACCTAAACGCGTCTTTTGCGTTTAGGTTGGGATAGCACGTTCTTTCTTATGCAGCTTTGGCCTTGGCCGCCTTGGCCTGTTCCACGAGCCTGGTAAAACCCGCCGCGTCCTTCACGGCGATGTCGGCCAGGATCTTGCGGTCCAGCTCGATGCCGGCCTTCTTCAGCCCATTGATGAACTGCGAATAGCTGGTTCCGTTCAGCTTGCAGGCGGCGGCGATGCGCACGATCCACAGCGAACGGTACTCGCGCTTCTTCAGGCGCCGGCCTATGTAGGCAAACTTCAGGCCGCGCTCCACGGCCTCCTGGGCCGCCTGGTAGAGCTTCGATTTGGTCAGGAAATAGCCGCTCGCCCGTTTCAGAATCTTCTTGCGGCGGTCACTCCGCTTGGTGCCACGTTTTACGCGGGGCATGTTTCTTCTCCTTTTTCGATTCCTGTGATTACCCTCCGCCTCAAGCGGAGCGTCGTGGAATCGGGTTCCAGCACATCGAGCTAGAAGCTAATAGCTAGAAGCTAGCGGCTGTGGTTACGCGGCTGGAGGCAGGTTGGGCCTCTTCACTCGCTCAGTTCATGCTCAATCTCGCGCCGGCGCCAACGCATTGCGCGCCCGGCGGGAACCGAAAGATCGGTTCTCCTGCAGCGGCACAGCCCTCATCCAAAGGGCCGCCGCACGCAGTGCTTAAGCGTAGGGAATCATGCGCGCTACCTTCTTGTAGTCGCCGTCGGAAACCAGCAGGGTCCGGCCCAGCTTGCGCTTCACTTTCGGCGATTTCGAAGTAAGGATGTGCCGCGTCTTCGTCTGGCC